>Ga0209619_10003423_pt1 | contig 11401 bp, 8 predicted proteins | sample Rifsed16ft3_FD_184011 | JGI IMG/M metagenome (GOLD analysis project Ga0209619, IMG submission 184011) | Soil microbial communities from Rifle, Colorado, USA - sediment 16ft 3 (version 2) | ecosystem: Environmental > Terrestrial > Deep subsurface > Rock core/Sediment | place: Rifle, Colorado... | reverse complement strand
GTTCGCCCGAGCCGACTCTAACGAGTTTAGGAAACCGCACACGACGGCCGTGGCCGCGATCACTGCAACCAGGACGGTAACAACCTTCGCGACTCGATCTTGGCGCTTTGCCGCCTCTTGGGTGGGCGGCCGAGGCTGTTCCATCATGCCCCCGAGGGATTCGTGTTTGGCACCTTGAACGTGCGCCTTGGTAGCGTTGCCAGCACAGTTCTGTCCGCTCGCACCACGAGCTGCGTCTGTTCAAGTCCCTTCCCATCCAATCTGAGGTCTACTGTGCTAGCCCAATGGCTGGCATCGGTAGAACTCAGGCAGGTTTGTTTGCGAAACCTAACAAGGAGTTTCGTTGCGCCGTCGAATCCGAAGGGCGCGAATCACGGTTTAGGATCCACGCCCTCGTGGGCATTTCGCGTCCCGGCCGCCACGCGATCCGCAATCCACCGCATGACGAGCTCCTCCAGAACATCGAGCGGGATCGACCCGTTTCCCAGGACGCTGTCGTGAAAGTCCCGGACATCGAATCGCGGGCCCAGGGCTTTCTCGGCTCTCCCGCGCAGCTCGCGGATCTTGAGCTCACCGAGCTTGTATGCGAGCGCTTGCCCGGGCCACGCGATGTACCGATCAATTTCGTTCTCGATGTTAAGCCGTGTCAAGGAAGTGTTCTCCGCCATGAACTCGATTGCCCGCTCCCGCGACCATCCCATCGCGTGCATCCCCGTGTCCACGACGAGCCGGCACGCCCGCCACATCTCATAGCTCAAACGCGAAAAGTCGCTGTATGAATCCTGAAAGAACCCAATCTCAATGCCGAGTCTCTCGGCGTAAAGCGCCCATCCCTCAATGAACGCCGTGAAGTGGCTGAACCTCCGGAAGTTAGGGATGTCCTTCAGCTCTTGCTGGAGCGCGATTTGGAGGTGATGGCCCGGGACGGCTTCATGCAGAGAGAGAGCCTCGATCTCATACAAGGGCCGGCTCTTAAGGTCGAACGTGTTCACGTAGTAGAACCCCGCGCGCGACCCATCGCCGGTGGGCGACTCATAGTAGGCGGTCGTCGTCCCCGGTGCCTTGAACTCCGGGACTTCGCGGATCCCGTACGACATCCGCGGCAACGTCTTGAAGAGGCGTGGTAGCTCGCCATCGATCCGTTTCAGCACATACGAGGTCTCCTTCAGGAGCACCTCGGGGGCGTCCGCATAGAAACGTGGTTCCCTCCGGAGGAACTCGACGAACTCCTTGAAAGTCCCTTCGAAGCCCGTCTTCCGGATCAGCCCCTCCATCTCGGCGCGAATCCGGCGAACCTCCCCCATGCCGGTTTCATGGATCGCCTGTGGCGGTACTTCGAGCGTCGTGTGCCTCCGGATACAGTATGCGTAATAATCACGGCCATTTGGCAGGGTCGTCGCGGCGACGTCGGACCGGGCGGAGGGTTTGTATTCATCTTCCACGAACCGAAGAAGGTCCTCGTAACCTCGTACGACGGACTCTTTGATAGCGATGCGGCCCGCGTCCGTGAGCCGCTCCCGGTCCTCCTCTCCAACCGCATTGGGGAATTTTGAGAATGCGCGATGGAGTTCGCTGCGACCGGGATCGTCGACGATTTGGGCCCGAATGCTGCCCTCCACTCCCTCGAGGGTGATTCGGGCAGGTACTTGGCCGTCGCGCATGCCCGTCCGCATGATCTCGAGATGGTCCATTATGTACCGTCTGAACGCTCGGAGGCGATGGACGTAATTCTCGTAGTCACTCGCCGTGTTGAGGGGAACCCACTGTGGAAGATCGGGGAAGGCCGTGTGGAACCCACCGGTCTTCGAGATCGGCATCCGGTATGCGCGAAACTCGATCCAATCGATGCGGTTGTCCAAGTCGCGGCCGAAGAGGTCGTAGTTCAGCTGTTCGCCTGACGTCAGTCGGGCACTGAGGATCTCCCGAAGCTCCTCACGAAATTTGTACATGCGGAGGAGTCGTCGCTTGAAGTCTGCCTCCGAAACCTGCGGCAAGCGGTCGTCGTACCGATGAACTCCGACGTGCGTTGCGTACAACGGGTCTTCCAGGAGCCGAAAGTCCCATTCATCTTCGAGAAGCCCAAGAAATTTCGCGGAGGTCGAGTCGGTAGCCATGCGGCGCCGGATTGTGCGTCGAGGCTTACGCCTTACGGGTTCCCGCTCCCCGAAGCGGGGGCTCGACGAGCGGCGAGAAGGGCCTCCGCACGGCTCAAACCAATGTGGAGCCCGATGGCCACGAAGAACGCGGGGAGACTCGCTCCGACCGGACTCGACCACACCGGGTCCGTGATGAAAAATGGCGTGCCCACGAGACCGACACCGGTAATCGCAAAGTACGTCGCAACGCCAACGCCCCATGAGACGAGGGCGATCGCCTTCGCGGCGGGAGCCCGATCACCGAACTCGGGAGCAGAGTATGCCCGTCGGATGATCTGGTCGGCGACAAGGACGCCGAGGAGGGGGACAAACACTCCGCCAATGAACAGGAGGAACCCTTCGTACAAGGGCGCGAAGACCTGCCACTGGCTCGCAAGGACCGACCCCGCAAGGAAGGCGACGAGGGAGGTGCCCACGATGAGCCGTCGCTGGCTCATCCGCGGCCCGATGTTCTGCGCACTCACCGCGGTGCTGTAGACATTGGCGAACGCGTTGTCCGTCTCGTCGACAATAATGAGGAGGAGCACGAGGGATCCGAGGACCGTGCTCGTGATCGCCAGCAAGAACGCAACGGGACCCGCGCTCAGGTCCTCGAGTCCGAAGACCACGAGCACGGCAGCGCCAAGGAAATAGAACCAAGAATTGCTGAGGGTGTAGCCGATGAACGTTCCCGTGAAGCTGTCCCGGGGACGCCGGGCGAATCGGTTGTAATCCGCCACGAGCGGCCACCACGAGACCGGCATCGCGATGACGAGGTCGAGTGCGAGGCCTAAGGGGCGATTCCCCGCCATGGAGGGCGTGAAGAATGAAAGGAGGAAGTTGGGATGGGTAACGACCACGTACGTAAGCCACAGCGTGCTCGCGATCACGATCCACACGGCGACCTTCTCCAGCCACTGCCGGATCACCATGAGTGGACCTCCGAGCGCGAGAAGCGCGACCCACGTCGCGAGGACGGCGATCCAAACGAACACGGTGGCGGATCCGAGGAATGGGCCGCTGACGAGTGTGAGGCCGAGCCCCATGATCATGAGTTCGAACGACGCCCAGCCGAGCAGTTGGAACGCGTTCACACCGCTTGGGATCCACGACGCCTTGCGGCCGAGGACGGGCCGCAGGCTCACCATTGTCGGAACGCCATGGCGGGCGCCGAGAAGTCCGGCCGCCGCGAGCATCAGGGACCCGATCACGGACCCGAGAACGGTTACCCAAAGAACCTCGTAAAGGCTCAGGCCGAATAGGAGGCGGAGCAGTGCACCTGCGAATAGGACGAGGAGACCTACCCCGAGGCTGAACCAGAGAACGCCGAGGTCGAAAGCTCTCAGCTTTCGCTTCTCCGGTGGGACCGGTTCAACGCCCCATTCCTCCGGCTTCCGAAGCCACGGCGCGGGCATCCGTTGGGCAACACCCGCGCGTTACTTAACCCTGTCCCGTTCGGCTGGGCCGTGGAAACTTTTCTCGGGAGCGGGTGAGCGCGGTGATCAGCGGAAGTTCCTTGCCCGCGAGGTAATTGATCAGCGCACCGCCGCCCGTGGAGAGGTGGTCGATTTTCTTCTCGAGCCCCAGCTGTTCGACGACGGCGACCGTGTGACCGCCACCGACGACGGTGAACGCCGCGGAGTTCGCGACGGCCGTGAAGATCTCCCGCGTCCCAAGGGAGAACTCCTCGAGCTCGAAGACTCCGGCGGGACCGTTCATGATAATGGTCCGCGCCAGATCGACTTCGTTCTGGTAATGGACAATTGTGTCGAGTCCGACGTCGTACACAGGGAACTTAGAAGGGAACTCCCCGATGTGGACGTTCTTCCGGGTCCCGCTGTCGTTCACCGCGAGGTCGATGGGCATCTCGATGCGGCCTGGGTACTTCGCGAGAAGATCTTTGCACCGTTGTACTTGCGCATCGAGGTCCGACATCTCTCGCTCGAGAATTTCCTTCGTCGGGTATCCCATGTCGATTCCCTTCGCGAGAAGGAACAGGGTCGCGACCCCGCCCGCGGTCAGGACCTTGTCCACGATTCCATTCGCGAGCATGTGGCGGGTCACTGCGATGGAATCGTCCGCCTTGATCCCGCCAAAGATCGCAACCTTCGGACGCTCCTGGCTTTCCATCGCCCTCGAGACCATCGCGACCTCCCGCTCCACGACCCGGCCCGCGAGGGAGGGTAGCACCTCGGCAAATCCGCAGAGGCTCGGCTGGGCTCGATGGGCGGCGGCAAACGCGTCAAGAACGAAGTACTGCGCGAGCGGCGCAAGCTTCCGAACCATCATCGCCTTCCCCATCTTTTCGAACTTCGCGTCCGCGAGCGTCTCCTCCTCCGCGAAAAACCGCGTGTTCTCAAGGAGGATGACGTCCCCTACTTTCATCTCCTGGATCGCCTGAATCGCGTGTTGTCCGAACAGGCTGTCGACATACCGCACCGGGTGCCCGAGGAGGGCTCCCATCCGGTCCGCGTGGGCCTCGAGGGTCGTGAAGTCGTCCTTCCCGGGGCGGGATTGGTGGGCAAGAATCGCAACCCGGGTGTGCCGCAGGTCCCGGATCGTCGCGAGGTGCTCTCGGATGCGCCGGTCGTTCAGGAGTCGACCCGTCGAGGGGTCGATCGGCGAGTTGATGTCGACCCGGAGAAGCACCGTGGAGCCGGACAGATCAAAGTCATCGAGGGTATAGAAATCCCGCCCCATCGGCCGCGCGAACGGACAGGTCTCGATTAAGCTTTGTGTGCATGCTCGCGAAATCGGAACCGTTTTCCGTAGCTCACGCACTACAGGGCGTGGGATGCCTCTCGGAGAAAAGGCGCTTGCGCCCGCCATCGCTTCTCACTTCATCGCCATGGGCTACAACGTTGTCCCGGAGATAGAACTCGGTGGACGTCGGGCCGACCTCTTGGCCGTCGATGACTCGGAACTGGTCGCGATCGAACTGAAAATCCGGGAATGGCGGCTTGCGATTCGGCAGACGATGGCCTACCAGCTCGCCGCCGATCGTGCCTTCGTCGCCCTTCCGCTTCAGTATGCGCACGGGGCCCACCGGGCCCGCCACTTGTTTGATCGCGAGGGTATCGGGCTCCTCGCCGTCGGCCCAGGGGATGATGTACGGACCGTCCTCGAAGCGACGCCCTCCCCGCGCCGGCTTCCGGCGCTCACGGAATCGGTCCGAGATCGGCTTGCGGTCGAGAAATCAACCCGTTCGCCCGATGCGGCCCGCAGGTGGGTGACCCGCTGATTTTCTCTCACTCACTCCAACCGGAGATGCCACTCGACTTCGCGGAGGTATGTACGGATGTCGTCCTCGCTCTGGTTCTCGCGATTCGCCAGGTCGACGAGCTTGTAGAGGCCCGGTGGAAATCGCGTCCGTTTCCTGAGCGCCCGGTTTAACTCGTCGATCTTGCCGCGGAGGGCGGGGAACCGATAGTTCGCGATCTGCGGGACGTGAACTCCGACCTCCCGCTCGCGCACAAGACGGTGGAGCCGAGCCGCCGCTGCTCGGTACGCGGGATCGTCGAGGGGGGTACCTCCCGCTTCGGCCGCCTCCCGGCCGGACTGCATCATCTCCACGAGGGCATCGTCCAGCTCATCATCAATCCAGATGCCTCGAGCCTCGAGTTCCGCGCGAATCTTGCGGATGTGTAGCTTGAGGTCAAACGTTGCGGCTGTGGTCGCGGCGAGCATCACGAAGTTCGTGTCCCCCGCATACATTGTGCCGGAGGTCCCATGAAGCTTTGCGGCGCCCGATTGACGCCGAGAACCAAGGGGGAGATTCGCAACCCTGAGGTTCACCAGCCAAGATATTTAAGCGAGCCGCCGGAATGCAACGCCTCCTGAGGGAGGCCCACGGCTCGTCCCGGGATTGCAGAGGGCAAAGTGATCCGCAAGGTTCCTGGCAGTGCAGACGCCCTCAAGATGCTCCTCGTGGATCTCAGGAAATACTCGTTCTCCGGGTACGTCCGGACCCTTCGTGTTCTCAACGGTGAGACCTCCGAGGGGTTCGTGTTTCTTCGGGCGGGTGACCCAGTCATCTCCGTTTATTATCGAAACAATGCGGAGGAGGTCGGGCGCGCAGCTTTGAAACTCGTGTGGCAAGATTCGTACGACGCGCAATGCACGATCGAGCTGCACGCTCGGATTGACTTGGATGAAGCCGCGGAGGACCTGCATCGGGGGGTCCTTGAACGCGTGAAGCGACCTTCGCGCAAGGGACGCGGAGGCGAACGCGCGACGCGGGAGATCTTGGAGGCGAAGCTCGCACGATTGGCACAACTCGGCTACAAAACGAACGAGCTCGAGGCGGCGCTGAAGCGCGGGCCCGAAGCCGCACGAGCCGCGGTCGAGGCATTCGAGATGGACGTGAGGCGTGCAGAGATGCTCCGCCGCAGCCTCCATGGACTCGACACGAAGGGCTTCGAGGAACGGATGGCCTCGATTGAGGTGAAGCTGAAAGATCCCGAGACGCTCGCCGAGGCGGAAGCGGAAATCGACGATTTACGCCGAGAGATCGAACGGCGCAAGAAAGGAGAGAGGGGCCACACCGGTGTGGTCGACACGCCTCGCGAACCCGCGTGGGAGATCTTTGAGGACGTCGGCGAGCAACCGAGTGCCGGGCCGAGGTCTGGCGGTGCATTCGCGGAGAGCTTCGTGATCACCGCGACGCAGGAGGAGCCGGCGATCCACCCCGAAGGCACGAATCTCATCCGCCAGTTTTCGTTCGACGCGTTCGTCGTCGGAGGATCAAACCGATTCGCACACGCGGCGTGCCTGGCCGTCGCGAAGTCCCGCCACACGTCGTACAACCCGCTCTTCATCACATCGGGCCCGGGTCTGGGGAAGACGCATCTGTTGAATGCAATCGGAAACGAGGTCGTCACCGCCAACCCAAGGGCGAAGGTCCGATACCGCAGCGTCGAGGCGTTCACAAACGAGATGCGGGATGCACAGACGTCCGGACGCGTTGCGGGGTTCCGAGACACGTATCGGGGCCTCGATGTCTTGCTCCTTGACGACGTCCAGTTTCTGAGCGGGCGCGGAGACGTCCAGGAGGAGCTGTTCCACACGTTCAATGAACTGTACAACGCAGGGAAGCGAATTGTACTCGCCAGCGACCGACTACCGAAGGAAATCCCGGACCTTGAGGATCGCCTCGTTTCTCGATTCGAAGGTGGGCTCGTCGCCGACGTCCAGCCTCCGGATTACGATACGCGAATTGCCATCCTGCGTCGAAAGACGCGAGACGCCCGTGTCGACATCGGCGGTGATATCCTCCCGTACATCGCGCAGCTCGTCTCGAATAACATCCGGGAGCTCGGCGGCGCACTGAACCGTGTCCTCGCGTTCTCGACTCTCATGGGAGAGCCCCTCACAATCGAGCTGGCGCGGGAGGTGCTGCGCCCTCTCGAGGTGGGAGAGTCCGGGTCGGGGCGGCCGAAAATTGACGCGATCGAGCTGCAGCCGGGGACGGCGTACATCGTGAAGGAAGATCGACCCTCCCGGTCGTTTCGTCTCTTCACCCGACTCTCAAGTGGAGGCAACGGCGGCTTCGTCATCACGCGCGTGAACCCCCAGCGCCTTCAGGAACGATACGAACTCGCCTCTGCGAGGGTTCTCTGGCTCACGGACCGGACCACCGCGGCAGCGGAAACGATTCCGCCCGTCCTGGAGCGGATCGCGTACGAAATAGAAGGGTTCATGAAGAAGGGAAAGCGTGGCGCAATCCTCATCGACGGGATTGAGTACCTCGTGAGCCACAATTCATTCGAGCCGGTCCTCAAGTTCGTGCGCAACCTCGTTGACCAGGTTTCAGAGAGCGGGCACACGCTCCTCCTGTCCCTCAGCCACGGTACACTAAGCGAACAGGAGGCCCGAGTGCTTGAGCGCGAGGTGGAGGCGCTCACGCTCTGAGGGCGTGTGGCCCCCTACACCGCCCCGGTTTCTTGTCTGAAAGCGCGGACGAAGCGCATCGCATCGCCATATTCCTCGCGCTTCAGGTGGATCGAGGCCTGTTTGAGGAGACCGATCGCACGCGTGAGGTCGCCCCCGCGCAGCTTCAGGTCGAGGAGCCTGTTCCGGGCGTTCTTTAGGGCCGTTCCCAGGACGTCTGGCAACACGCCCATCAGTGTCGTACGTGCCTTGTCGCCGAGTTCCGCAGCCCGGTCATACTCCCGACGCCCAAGGGCTTCACGGCCTTGGCGGATGAGCGCCTCCGCGGGACCGGCGGGGATGCCAAACGCGCGACTGTTCTCGACGAGTGACTCTGCGGCAAGAAGAGCCTCCTTCGCGCGATGGTAGCCCCCCGCGTGTTTGTCGAACTCATCGCGCGCCTTACTGAGTTCCGTGAACGCACTGGCGAAATTACCGTTCTCCAGGTGGCCGACGGACGATTCAAGCAGCCGCTCTACACCGCGCACATCGCCAGACCGGGAGTTCTTCGCCCGTTCGACCTCGACGAGCAGTGTTTCGATGCCGTTCGCGCTGTGGATTGCGAAGGCGTTTTCGAGGCGGTGTTTCGCCCCGGCGACGAGTCGCACCGCTTGCTCGATTTCCCGACGCTTGCCCGCCGCGATCGCGTCGTTGATCAGACGTTTCGGTTCCTCGATGTCGACGCCCATCTCCTTCGCGCTCAACAGCATCGGCTTCACTTCGTTCACAAGGAACGGGAGTTCCTTGTAGAGGGCGCGACGGTCCTTGGGAGGAGCTGGCCCTGATGCCTGGGAGCGAGACGTTCTGACGATGGCCAGTCGTTCGCGCAGGGTCGAGGATGGGGATCTCAGTGGCGAAGTGGAGCCGCTCACGAGTGTCCTCTTCGCGGCGGTGTCTGCGTCGCCCGCGAACTGAACACCACACGAAGAGCACGACGTCGCCGATGGAACGATCGAGGCCCCGCAAACAGGACACTCAAGGTCTTCGTTCGCCTCTTCCGCAAACTTCGCTCCGCAGCCGGGACACGCCGTCGCATTCTCGTCGACCGCAATTCCGCAGACCGGGCATTCAAACTTGACTGCCTCCTGGACCGCCGGGGTGGCGGCACGACGGGTGTGGCCTGCGGCGGGAGCGACAACCTGCACTGCCGGGCTTGTGCTTCGGGCGACCTTCTTTAGGGTTTCAAAGATGTCCGCCTTCACCTCGCCTCCCTCGGCGATAGACGCGATGAGGTCGTCGATGTATGCGCTCGCCTGCGGTCTCGCCTTGTCCTGTGCCTCTGAAGACACGTCAAAGAGCCGAAGGTCTGTCTCGCAGTTTGGGCACTTTCGAAGTGAGGCATCAATTTCGGAATCGCAGACGGGGCACTGCTTCGCCTGCCCGCTGACCGTAACGGTACACCCCTAGACAAGGGCGAATCTACTGTTACGATTGATATAATGGTATCGACCCCCCTCTCGCGCGCGCGAAACATTCCATCATTTTTCGCACCGTGAATACTGAAGTGGATAACGTTAAGTCGCCCCCCGCCGCATGGGACCGAACGCGCGTACCGGAGCCTCGGCGATGGTGTTCCGCAATGCAATTGAAGGCCTCGATCGAGTCCTGAAGACCGATGTGGAAGCCCCGAAAGTGATCCTCGTCACGGGGCCGCCGGGGTCATTGAAAACGGCGTTCTGTTATTCCTTGATGTCCCGTTATCTCCGTTTCACGGGCCAGTTCGGGCTCTACGCCACTCTTGAGGAAACCGTGCAGAGCCACATACGGAACATGGGGTCCCTCGGCGTCGATGTGGCCTTGAACATGCAGATCTCGGACTTTACGGACCTACGCGAAATCGACCAGGTCGTGGGACCGGAAGACGAAACGGACTATGTCGCGTTTATCGAGCGGATGATTGCCCACTACAAGAAGGTCCATGGAGAGCGGTTTCGCATCTTCGCCCTCGACTCCCTCGGAGCGCTCTATTCACTCGTGTCGAATCACGACGACATGCGGAAGCGGATGTTCTATTTCTTCAAGATGCTTCGGGACAATAATCTCATCGCCCTCATCGTGATGGAGCGGACCGCCGGCACCGATGCGATGCTCCTTGGCAACGAGGGATTTCTCGTCGACGGCATCATCACGCTCGGCATCGATCGATCCCGCGGGCGACTCGTCCGGTACCTTCAGGTCGAGAAAATGCGCGCCGTCGAACACTCGATGGAACGACATGCTATCGAGCCGCGGCCCGGCGGACTCGCGGTCCTAGGCCCAATCTTCGACACGTCATCAGTCTAAGAATGGATTTTCAGGAGGAAGAGGTTATTAACCGACGCAGAAATCGACGCATCTCCCGGGGAGCATGAGCCCAATGGCGGCCGGAAAATCGATCGCTGACCTCGTCCGCGAGATGGAGGAAGCCATCAAGACTCGGGAGCTCGATGTTGCGAAGCAGGAGGCTGCGCTCGGCGAACTCCGAAAGAACCTGGAGTCCGAACGGCAGAGACAGGACCAAGAAAAAGCAGCCTTCGCCGAGGAGCGCGACTCCATCGTCGGCCGGGAAAAAGGTCTTCGAGCCCGTGAAAAGGAACTCGAGGCGATGGAGGCGAGCCTGTCACAACGTGAACAGGAGGTCAACGGCGCGAAACAGAAACTGCTCGCGAGGGAACAGGAGTTCGCAGGCCGCGAGGAGGAAATCGCTCGCCAAACGGGAGCGCTCGTAAAGCGCGAGGAGGACCTCTCCCAGCGCGACGCCGAGCATGCGGCGGCGAGTCGCGAGATTGCGGCGCGAAAGACCGAAATCATAACACGACAGCAAGAGGTCATGAAGCTCCTCGCCGAGCAGAAAGCGATCATCGAACAGCACATCAAACGCGGACAGGAGCTACTCGCTCGTGAGGAGCACCTCGCGAAAGAAGAGGGCTCGATCGCGACGGAGATGGACCGAATCGTGGAGGAAAAGAAACGACTGGCGGAACGCGAGAGGACCTTGCTTGCGCGAGAACAGGGAAGTCGCGCCATCCCGGCAACGGCTCCGATGCCCTCCGTCTCGACGCCGTCGCCGTCCGGACCGCGTCCCTCCGCGCCTGCCCAGGTCGTTGGAGTCCCGACGGTGCACGTTACCCCCGCTATGGCAGCCACGGATACCGCGATATCCGAGACGGGCGAAATTCCGTGCCCGGCGTGTGGCACGATGATCTCAAACGATGCAATCATGTGCTATGCGTGCGGGCACCGACTCCAGAAGGAGGCGCCGGAGGGCGGCGCGAGCGAAATCCCATGCCCAGCGTGCGGCACGATGATCTCGGGTGACGCGATCATGTGCTACGCGTGTGGACACCGACTAGCCGAGG
>Ga0209619_10003421_pt1 | contig 11403 bp, 10 predicted proteins | sample Rifsed16ft3_FD_184011 | JGI IMG/M metagenome (GOLD analysis project Ga0209619, IMG submission 184011) | Soil microbial communities from Rifle, Colorado, USA - sediment 16ft 3 (version 2) | ecosystem: Environmental > Terrestrial > Deep subsurface > Rock core/Sediment | place: Rifle, Colorado... | reverse complement strand
CGGGGCTGCGGCGGCCGGGCTCCCCGGGTTCGGGAGCTACTGCAACTACCATCGGCTCCACGGGAGAGGGGTGCGCTATACTCGCGCTTCGCGCCGCGGCCTCGGCCGGGCGCGTCATCATGCCGGCACCACCCCGAGCAGAGCCCGCCGAGAGGACCATGTACGCGATCATCGAAACCGGCGGCAAGCAGTACCGCGTCGAGCTCGGCACGGAGCTCGAGGTGGAGCGGCTGGCCGGGGAGCCGGGCCGTGAGGTCATCCTGGATCGGGTGCTCCTCGTGGCGGACGACGAGTCGGCCGTGATCGGACGCCCGCTCGTGGCCGGCGCGAAGGTGCGCGCGAGCGTGCTGCGCCAGGACCGCGGCGAGAAGATCGTGGTCTTCAAGTACAAGCCCAAGACGCGCCGCCGGACGAAGCGCGGTCACCGCCAGGAGCTCACGGTCCTCCGCGTGGCGGACATCATCCACGACGGGCGGAGCGCGGCGAAGGCCGCCGCGGCCGAAGCGGTGCAGAGCGAGGCTGAGCGCGATAAGGCCACCCGGGAGGCCGCCGAGCAGGCGGCCCGCGATGCCGCTCTTGCGGCCGAGCTCGCCGCGAAGGCGACCGCGGCGAAGGCGACCGCGGCGAAGGCGACCGCGGCGAAGGCGACCGCGGCGAAGGCGGAGGCGAAGCCCGAGACCAAGCGCCAGGCGAAACCCGAGACAAAGCGACAGGCGAAACCGAAGCCCGAGGCCAAGGCGAAGCCCGAGGCCAAGGCGAAGCCCGAGGCCAAGGCGAAGCCCGAAGCCAAGACGAAGTCCCAGGCGGCGACCGTCCAGGAGACCGCCGCCCCGAAGGCCCGCAAGAGCGCGAAAGCCGTCACGCCGGAGAAGACCGACAATACGAAGCGCGCCACCAGGCGCCCCAGGAAGGAAAGCTAGCCCCGATGGCACACAAGAAAGCCGGATCCAGCTCGAAGAACGGTCGCGACAGCGTCGGCCAGCGCCTCGGCGTGAAGGTCGGCGACGGCGCGCTCGTCAGCGCGGGCGCGATCATCGTGCGTCAGCGCGGCATGACCTTCCTGTCGGGTGCGGGGACGGGCCTCGGCCGCGACTACACCATCTTCGCCACGATGCCCGGGCGCGTCCGCTTCGAGCACCAGGCGCGGGACAAGAAGCGCGTGCGGGTCGAAGAGGTGACCACGGCCGCGCAGGCCCCCGTCGAGGGGTCCCCGGGAGCGGCGTCGTGAAGCCCGGGATCCACCCGAAGTACTACCAGGCGACCGTCACCTGCGCGGCCTGCGGGAACGCCTTCACGGTGGGCTCGACCAGGCCGGAGATCCGGGTCGACGTGTGCTCGAACTGCCACCCCTTCTTCACCGGTAAGCAGTCGACCGTCGATACGACCGGACAGGTCGAGCGCTTCCAGCGACGCCTCGAGCGCGCGACGCGCGCGTAAGCCGCGGCCCCGGCTCCGATGGCGCGCTTCACCTACGGAGGCCAGGCCCTCATCGAGGGCGTCCTGATGCGTGGCCGATCGGCAGTGGCGGTGGCGATGCGCCACCCGGACGGCTCGATCGTGACGGCCACCGAAGGCCTCGACAGCCCGCTCCACCGCAGCCGCTACGGGCGCTGGCCGTTCGTGCGCGGCCTCGTCGTGCTGTACGACACGCTCGTGGTCGGCTTCCGCTGGCTGACCCGCTCGGCCAACGTGGCCGCCTCGGGCGAAGGCGTGGAGCTCGGCCGGGGCTCGGTCGCGATCATGATCATCGTCGCGATCGGCCTGGGGGTGGGGATCTTCCTTCTCCTGCCGCTCCTCCTCGCCCAGCTGACGATCCGCGGTCCGCTGGCCGGTCTCCTGGATCCACTGGCCGGCGGGAACCCCGTGGTCGAGCACCTGCTCGAGGGCGTCCTGCGTCTGCTCATCTTCGTCGGCTACCTGTTCCTCATCAGCAGGGCCGCTGATGTGCGCCGGGTCTTCCAGTACCACGGCGCGGAGCACATGACGATCCATGCGCTGGAGAACGGCGATCCGCTCGTCCCGGCGGCGATCCGCCGCTACCCGACCGCCCACCCGCGCTGCGGCACCGAGTTCATCCTCGTGGTGGTGGTCGTCTCGATCGTCGCCTTCTCGCTGCTCGCCGGCCAGAGCCTGCTGGTCTCGATCGCGGGGCGCGTCGCCCTCATCCCGGTCATCGCGGCGGTGAGCTATGAGCTCCTCCGCTTCGGCGCCAGGAATCGCGCGAACGCCCTCGTGCGCGCCGTCTTCATGCCCGGCATCTGGCTCCAGATGATCACGACGCGCCAGCCGGACGACGGCATGGTCGAGGTGGCCATCGTGTCGATGTCGGAGGCGCTCGCGGCCGATGGCGAGACCGTGCCGGAGGGCAGCGTGGTGCCCGCGAGCCGTCGGTACGTCTTCGGCGGGCCCCTCGGAGCGGTGGCCGACGCTTCGGCGGAGTGATGCTGGACCCGCGGCTCGCGTCCATCGCCGCGCAGTACGACGAGCTCCAGGCGGAGCTGGCCCGCCCGGAGACGAGCACCGACCCGGACGCCCTCCGCCGCATCGGCAAGGAGCTGGCGCGCCTGGAGCCCATCGTGACCGTCCACCGCGAGCTCGAGCGGGTGCGTGCCGAGCTGGCCGAGGCCCGCCAGCTGCGCGACCACGAGCCGGACGCGGAGCTCCGCGACATGGCGCGCGACGAGGCGGAGGGGCTGGTCGAGCGCGAGGAGAGGCTCGTCGAGCAGCTTCGCGCCCTGCTCCTGCCGCGCGATCCGAACGACCAGCGTGACGTCATCGTGGAGATCCGGGCCGGGGCCGGCGGGGACGAGGCGGGGCTGTTCGCCGCGGACCTCTACCGCATGTACGTCCGTTACGCCGAGCGCAAACGCTGGTCGGTCGAGACCCTCGCCACCAGCGAGACGGGGATCGGTGGCTTCAAGGAGGTCATCTTCAACGTGCGCGGCCGCGGGGCGTACAGCCGCCTCAAGTTCGAGGGCGGCGTCCATCGCGTCCAGCGCGTCCCGACGACCGAATCGGCCGGACGGATCCACACCTCGACCGCGACCGTGGCGGTGCTCCCGGAAGCCGAGGAGGTCGAGGTCGACATCGACGACAAGGACATCCGCGTCGACGTGTACCGTTCGACCGGTCCCGGCGGCCAGTCGGTCAACACGACCGATTCGGCCGTCCGCATCACCCACCTCGAGACCGGCATCGTCGTGGCCATCCAGGACGAGAAGAGCCAGCACAAGAACCGCGCCCGGGCGATGCAGGTCCTGCGGGCCCGGCTGCTCGACCTGAAGCGGCGCGAGGCGCACGAAGCCGAGGCCGAGGTCCGCCGCTCGATGGTCGGGACGGGCGAGCGGAGCGAGAAGATCCGCACCTACAACTTCCCCCAGGACCGCCTGACCGACCACCGCCTCGGCCACGACTTTCACAGCCTGCCGACCATCCTCGACGGGGCGCTCGACCCGATCATCGACGCCCTCGCGACGACCGATCAGGCGGCCAAGCTTGCCGCCGCCGTCGAGCCGCACGCGGAGGCCGCGATCGCGCGATGACCCGTCAGGCGCTCGCCATCCGCACGTTCGCGCCGACGCCGGTCACCATCCAGCCGGCCACCGACCTGACCGGCGTCCAGACGCTCAAGCACGGCAACCTGTACCTCCTCACCGACGCGTTCGGGGACATCCACCCGAACATGCGTGGCCTGGGGCTGTACCGGGACGACACGCGCGTCCTGTCGCTCTACGAGCTGCGCGTCAACGGGTTCCGCCCCGTCGTGCTGCGCGCCAGCGGTGGACCCGGGTACCGCAGCATCATCCAGCTGACCAATCCGGACGTGCGCCACCACCCGCTCGAGAAGCGCGATCCCGAGATCGTCATGCGCCGCCAGTCGATGAGCATCGTCCGGGAGCGTCTCATCGCGGGAGCGTTCCGCGAGCGCATCACGGTACGCAACTACACGAGTCACCCGGAGGACTGCGAGCTGACGCTCGCTCTGGCCGTCGACGGGGCCGACATCTTCGAGGTCCGCGGCTTCCAGCGGGCGCGCCGCGGCGAGGTCCTTCCTGTCCTGGTCGCCGAGGCCGAGCACGGTGTGCGCGCCGCGCTCGCCTACCGTGGCCTCGATGACGTCGTGCGCACCACCTTCGTGGCGGCTTCACGGCCGGCGATCGTGGAGGAGGGGCCAGTGTTCCACTTCAGCGACACGCTGGAGGCGGGCGGGACCATGTCGCTCACGGTGACGGTGTGGACGGCCGAGCAACCGTGGGCCGACGTCCGCGAGGCGGCGCCCGAGGACCGCTTCCCTGCCGTGCCGGCCGTCAGCGCCGAGGAGCCGGAGGCCGACCACCGCACGTGGGCCGAGGGGACGGCCGCGGTCCGCTCGGGCGACGCCTTCTTCGACCGGACGATCGAACGGGCCCGCTCCGATCTTCGGGCGCTCGTCTCCGTGTGGCCGGGCGGCAGCGAGCGCTACGTCACGGCCGGGGTGCCGTGGTTCGCCACGCTCTTCGGCAGGGACTCGATCATCACGGCCCTCGAGACCGTCGCCTTCCGGCCCCAGATCGCGGTCGAGACGCTCCAGCTCCTCGCCCGCCATCAGTCGACGGCGGACGACCCGCGTCGGGACGCCGAGCCGGGCAAGATCCTCCACGAGCTGCGCACCGGCGAGATGGCTCGTCTCGGCGAGGTGCCCCACGTCCCGTACTTCGGCTCGGTCGATGCCACGCCGCTCTGGCTCGTCCTGCTCTCGGAGACGCACGCCTGGACCGGGGACGACGCGCTGGTGGAGCATCTCTGGCCGAACGCCCTCGCGGCGCTCGACTGGATCGACCGGTACGGCGACCGCGACGGCGACGGGTTCGTGGAGTACCGGCGCCGCAACGACGACGGGCTGCTCAACCAGGGCTGGAAGGACTCGTTCGACGCGATCCGCACGCGCGATGGACGCCTGGCCGAGCCGCCCATCGCCCTCGTCGAGGTCCAGGGCTACGTGTGGGACGCCAAGCGCCGCATGGCGGCCCTGGCGCGGCGGCGGGGCGAGGAGGCCCTGGCGGACCGCCTGACGGCCGAGTCCGAGGCGCTGCGCACCCGCTTCGAGGAGGCCTTCTGGATGGAGGACGCAGGCACCTACGCGGTCGCGCTGGACGCGGCCGGAAGGCAGGCCGACGCCATCACCTCCAACCCGGGCCACGCTCTGTGGAGCGGGATCGTCGCCCCGGAGCGGGCCGCCCGGGTGGCCGCCTCGCTCTTCTCCCCTGCGCTCAACTCGGGCTGGGGGATCCGGACCCTGGCGAGCGACCAGGTCGGCTTCAACCCGATCGGCTATCACCTCGGGACGGTGTGGCCGCACGACAACGCCATCATCGCCGCGGGCCTGAAGCGATACGGCTTCGCCCGCGAGGCGGGCCTCATCGCCGAGCAGCTTCTCGGCGCGTCCCGCCATTTCCGCGAGTACCGCCTGCCCGAGCTGTATTGCGGCTTCAGCCGCGAGGAGTCTCAGTTGCCCGTGCCGTTCCCGGTGGCGTGCGTCCCTCAGGCCTGGGCTGCCGGTGCGCCCTTCTCGCTCCTGCAGACGATGCTCGGTCTGCGCGCCGACGCCGCCGCGAACACCCTCGAGCTCGTCCATCCGGAGCTACCGGAGTGGCTCGAGAAGGTGGTCGTCGGGGACATGACCGTGGGCCGCGCGGTGGTCGATCTGCACGTCTACCGCTCGCGGGGAGGGACGGGCGTCGAGGTCGTCCGCAAGTCGGCCGACCTCAACGTCGTGGTGCGTGCCTGAGGAGAGGCTCGGAGAGGCGCTCTCCGCCGCCACGGAGCGGCTGCGGGCCGCCGGGTCGGAGACTCCCCGGCTCGACGCCGAGGTGCTCCTCGCGCATGCCCTGGGGGCCGACCGGACGGCCGTCCTGGCCCACCCGGAAGCGCCCCTCGGCCCGGCCCAGAGCGGTGCGTTCCGGGATTCCGTGGCCCGCCGGGAACTGGGCGAGCCGGTCGCCTACATCCGCGGGCTGAAGGAGTTCTACGGCCTTGCCCTGTCGGTCGATGCGCGCGCCCTGATCCCGCGCCCGGAGACCGAGCTGCTCGTCGAGCTCGGGATCTCCCGGGCCGCGGCGATCCTGACCGGGCGGCGCTGGCAGCCGTCGCGCGGTCCCCTACGGGTCGTCGACGTCGGGACGGGCTGCGGAGCCATCGCGATCGCCCTCGTGGCCACGCTCCGCCGGCGCGGGTACGGTGGGGTCCTCGACGTGCTCGCCGTGGACGCGTCGGAGGTGGCGGTGGCCCTCGCCCGCGAGAACGCGGCCGCGCACGGGCTGGCCGACGCGATCCGCTTCCGGGCGGCCGAGCTGCTGCCCGAGGACGGGCCGCCCTTCGACCTCGTCCTGGCCAACCTGCCGTACGTCCCGTCCGCCGAGATCGCGGACCTGCCCATAGCCGCCTCGTTCGAGCCGCGTGCCGCGCTCGACGGTGGGCCGGACGGCCTGGCCGTGATCGGGCCGCTCCTCGCCCGGCTCGAGCATCGAACGAGTGACCTTGCCGTGGCGCTGCTCGAGATCGGCCCGCACCTGCGCGCCGGGATGGAGCGCCTCGCCGGCGAGACGCTGTCCGGCTGGCGGCTCGCCTTCCATGACGACCTCGCCGGCCACCTGCGCGTCGCCGAGCTGTTCCGCTCGGGGTAGGGCCCCCAGTATGCCGTGGGGCATGGGGATCGGGCTGACCGTGCTCGGCGAGATGCCGATCCTGACGGATCCGACACACCGCCGAGCAAGCTCGCAGCCCACCCCATTCCACCGGGAATAAGCCGTGGTTGAGCGCGAGGTAGGCCATCGCAAAGAGTCCGGCGCTATGACTGCGCCATGGTCACCAGGCGCGCCCGAGGAGATGCCGAGCGGATGTTCGCATTCATCCTGCCACCGGCGGTGGCCGACATGCGGCGCCGACTCGGCTGGACGCAGGCCGAACTTGGGGCCAGGTCGGGCGTCTCACAGTCCCAGGTGTCGAGATTCGAGGCACGTCGGATCGAGGTCGTGTCGCTGTCCACGGTCGCGCGTTTCCTGGACAGCATGGGAGTCCGGGCAAGCCTGACACTGGACCATCCACTGGTGGCTGGCTCCGATCGGCAGCGGGACCCCGCCCACGCGCGCTGCCTGGCGTACGCTGCCGGTCGAATCGCGCGGATGGGCTGGGAGGTTCGTCGCGAGGTCGAGGTCCACCATGGTCGCTCGCATGGCTGGATCGACGTTTTCGCGTTCCACCCGGCAACCCGGTCGGCGGTGGTCGCCGAGATCAAGACGGAGATACTCGATATCGGCGCGATCCAGCGCACGCTCAGCTGGTACACCCGAATGGCCTGGGATGCCGGGCGGTCGTTCGGCTGGCCGATCCGTCGGGTCGGTGCGGCGCTTCTGGTCCTCGCGACCAAGGCGAACGAAGCACGACTGGCCGAGAACGCACAACTGACGATCCAGGCATTCCCCGTACGCGCGGCACGCTTGTCCAATTGGCTGACCGCCCCCGTCGCCGACCTCCCTGGCGCGGCCGTGGCGCTCATCGATCCGCGGTCGCGCCGCGTTCGGTGGCTCATCGCCACGGCCTCCGAGGGGCGTCGCTCGCCGCTTCGGTACGAGAACTACGCCGACTTCCTGCGGCGGCCTCGTCGAACGTGACAGGTCGCCGGTTCGGCGGCGCAGTCGCTCCGATCCCATCCAGGCATCCGTTCGGATCCGGCACGTGCCTCCTGGGCCCGCCCCCTTGCATCGCGCCTATTCCAGGTGGCATGGAACTCGGCCTGACCGCGCCCCGCGGGCGGACGAATCCGTTGATCCTGTCGACCTGCCACGAACGCTCAGGCCGCTTCGCATTCCCAGGGGAATACGCGCGCCACGGCCGAGGTCTTCGACCCCCCGACGACTACGGACCCAGGCCCGGGTGGGCGAGAATAGGCCCGTGACGTTGACCCGCGGGAGCCCGCTCCCCTCGCGGCTCGCCTGGGCGCCCATCGCCGACGTCGACCCCGAGCTGTGGCAGGCGATGCTCGGGGAGCGCGAGCGCCAGCGTCGCAAGATCGAGCTGATCGCGAGCGAGAACTACGCCTTCGCCGCGGTCCTCGAGGCGCAGGGCTCGTGGCTCACCAACAAGTACGCGGAAGGCCTTCCGGGGCGGCGCTACTACGGCGGCTGCGAGTTCGTCGACGTCGCCGAGCGACTGGCCCAGGAGCGCGCGATCGCGCTCTTCCCCGGCGCCGAGCACGTCAACGTGCAGCCCCACTCGGGCGCCCAGGCGAACATGGCGGCCTATCTGAGCGTGCTGGAGCACGGCGACCGCGTGCTGGGAATGAAACTCGCGCACGGCGGGCACCTGACCCACGGCTCGCCCGTCAACTTCAGCGGCAAGTGGTTCGAGATCCACGCCTACGGGGTCGATGAGGTCCACGAGCGGATCGACTACGACGCGCTCGAGCGGATCGCCGCCGATGTCCGCCCGCGCATGATCGTGGCCGGCGCGTCGGCCTACCCGCGCATCATCGACTTCGAGCGGATGGCCGCCATCGCCCACGGCGTCGACGCGTACCTGTTCGCCGACATCGCCCACATCGCCGGCCTCATCGCGGCCGGCCTCCATCCGTCCCCCTTCCCGCATGCCGACATCGTCACCACGACCACGCACAAGACCCTGCGCGGCCCGCGCGGGGGCCTCATCTTCTGCCGCGCCGACCTCGCCAGGCAGGTCGACAAGACCGTCTTCCCGGGCGTGCAGGGCGGTCCCCTCATGCACGTCATCGCGGCCAAGGCCGTGGCCCTGCGCCTGGCCATGACCGACGAGTACCGGGAGGACCAGCGGCGCACCATCGAGAACGCCGCGCTGCTCGCCGCCACGCTCGCCGGGGACGGCATGCGCGTCGTCTCGGGCGGCACGGACAACCACCTCATGCTCGTGGACGTGACCCCGCTCGGTGTGACCGGCAAGGAGGCCGAGGCGATCCTCGATGCCATCGGGATCACGGTGAACAAGAACGCGATCCCGTACGACACGCATCCCCCCAACGTGGCGTCCGGCATCCGGCTCGGGACGCCGGCCGTCACCTCGCGCGGCTTCGGGACGGACGAGATGGTCCGCCTCGGCCACCTCATCGCGCGGGCCATCGCCACACGGGACGATGCCGCCGAGCAGGCGATCCTCGCGGCCGAGGTGTCGCGCATCGCCGACCGCTTCCCGGTGCCGGGCCTCCCGGAGGGGTGAACGAGCTGCCGGACGGGGCGCCGAGGCTCCGGGCGTGACGCTCTCGCCGGCCGGCATCGAGGCGATCCCGGGCCTCCTCGCCGCGTTCGTCGTGGCGACGGCCCTCTCGCTCGTCCTCGTTCCGTGGGCCATCCGGCTCGCGGGCCCCCTCGGCCTGGTCGACCGGCCGGACGCCCCCCGCCGGATCCACACTCGCCCCGTCGCCCGTTCGGGCGGGATCGCCGTGGTCGCTTCGTTCCTCGCCGTCTCCATCGGCGCGATCGCGTTGGGAGGGCTGCCGGGCGTCCCGGATCCGATCCTCGGCGGCGGCCTGCTCACGCTCCTGGCGGGCAGCTTCGTGGCCGTGCTGCTCGGCGTGGCCGACGATCGCTGGGACCTGCGGGCGCGCTGGCAGCTCCTCGGCCAGGTCGCCCTGGCGGCCGGGGCGGTGGCCCTCGGGCTGACCATCGCCGCCGTCAACAACCCCCTCGGGCCCGGCGTCATCCGTTTCGGCGGCACGGTCGCCGCGGTGCTGACCGCCCTGTGGATCGTGGGCATGATCAACTCGGTCAACTTCATCGACGGGCTCGACGGCCTGTCCTCGGGCATCGGCGTCATCGCCGCCCTGACGCTCGGGGTGATCTCGCTCACGCCGACGATCGGCCAGCCGTTCGTGGGCCTGCTCTGCTTCGCCCTGGCCGGCGCCCTCGTCGGCTTCCTGCGCTTCAACTTCCATCCCGCCCGCGTGTTCCTCGGGACAGGCGGCGTGATGTTCCTCGGCTACGCCCTTGCCGTGCTCTCCGTCTACGGCACGGCCAAGGTCGCCGTGGCGCTGCTGGTGCTCGGGGTCCCCATCATCGACACGTTCTGGATCATCGTGCGGCGCCTGGTCTCCGGCTCCTCGCCCTTCAAGCCCGATCGTGGCCACATCCACCATCGGCTCCTCGACCTGGGTCTCACGCATCGCCAGGCGGTGCTCGCCATCTATGCCATCTGTGCCCTGCTGGGCGTGCTCGCCCTCGTCCTGTCGGGCACCGGGCAGCTGTATGCGTTCGTGGGCGTGCTGCTCGCCCTGGGGCTGGTGATCCTCGTCCTCGCCCGCCGCCAGATCTCGGACGGGACCTTCTCCGCCGAGACGTATCCCGAAGAGGAATAGCGGGCGCCCGCACCCGGCGTCCGCACCGGGCGGCGGAGGCGGATGGGTGACGGAGCGGGTACCATCCCGAGAGGATGGAAATCCTCGTCGCGCTGTCGCTGCTTCTGGCCGGCCTTGTGGGCGGGGGTGGCCTTATCGTCGCCTACAGGCGCCGCCAGGCGGAGCAGAAGCGCGTGCGGGGCGCGGAGATGCAGGCCCTCGACGAGCGCATCGCCTCGCGCATCGCCGACCTGCGTGCGGGAAGGGGCCAGGCGGAGGAGCTCCCCGAGGCGTACGGCGCGGACGAAGGGGTGGCGATTCCGGCCCTCCTGCCGGTCGAGCGCGAACCCGGTTGGGGACGGTGGCTCGGTCTGGGTGGCGCCGATGACGAGGTCGGGCGGCGGACCCTCTACCGGGACACCGCGATCGTGGCCGGCGCCGGCGTCCTGCTGCTGCTGCTCGCCAGCCAGCTCCTCCCCGGCTCTACCCCGCCGCCGCCCAACGCGACCGCGACGCCGTCCTCGACCAACGTGGCCGGCCTCCTCCCGACCGGCACGCCCGACCTCCTCAAGCCGACCGCCACCCCGACGGAGATCCCGGGCGAGACCGCCACGCCGACCGTGGACATCACCTTCGAGCCGACCGCGACCCCCAAGCCGACCGCGACGCCCTATAACCCGCCGCCACCACCCGGCAGCACGCCAAAGCCCACCGCCAAGCCGACCGCCGTGCCGACGGCGACCCCGTGCGCGGTCCTCGGGATCACGATCTTCCCAGGCCTGGCGACTGTGGTCGTGGGGACGAGTCAGTCGTACACCGCCCAGGCGTTGACCAGCTGCGGGAGCGTCAGCGTGACCGGGAGCACGACGTTCACCCTCGATGGCGTGGCGTGCGCGGGCAATGTCTGCACCCCCACGAGCAGCGGGACGAAGACGGTGGTGGGCACCTACCAAGGGAAGACCGATTCGGCCACGCTTAACGTGGACCCCGCCCCAACGCCGACCCCGACCGAGGCTCCGACCCCGACCCCGACCGAGGCTCCGACCCCGACCCCGACCGAGGCTCCG
>Ga0209619_10003419_pt1 | contig 11407 bp, 13 predicted proteins | sample Rifsed16ft3_FD_184011 | JGI IMG/M metagenome (GOLD analysis project Ga0209619, IMG submission 184011) | Soil microbial communities from Rifle, Colorado, USA - sediment 16ft 3 (version 2) | ecosystem: Environmental > Terrestrial > Deep subsurface > Rock core/Sediment | place: Rifle, Colorado... | reverse complement strand
AAAACGACCCCCTAGACGTTGTTAAAGCCATAAAGCTTTCGCAAAAAACCAATACCAAAATGAAGCAAAATTTGGCATGGGCTACTGGTTACAATGTTTTTGCCATTCCTCTTGCTGCCGGCATTCTTTATTCAGTAGGCATTCTCCTTCGTCCTGAATGGGCAGCTCTATTGATGAGCGCAAGTTCCATTATTGTTGTTTCTAACGCACTACTTTTAGGAAAAGAGAATTTGACAGTTTGATAAAAGAGGTGAATTTTTATGCTTTGGTTTAAAAAGGGAGAAGTCGAAACTGACCCAGTTTGCCTGATGAAGGTGAATAGAGAAAATGCAAAAATTACACAAGTTTACAAGGCCAAAACATATTATTTTTGCTCTGAAAATTGTAAGGAACAATTCAAACAAAATCCTGAAAAATATTCATCATGAATAAATTATTTTTGAGCATTGCGAAAAAATATGCTCTCATATTCAAAAAACATGGCTTTTTAATGGTCTTGAGTTGTCTAGTTCCTATTTTTGCCATTGGTCTTTTTGCGCTCTTTGGGATCAGTCAAAAAAGTCTTCTCATTTTACTTGTACTAGCTTGTCCTCTAGGACATATTCTTTTAATGAGGGGACATGATGAAAAACATCACAAATAATTTGTCGGACTGGAAAATATGGAATTATTGATAAGTGCATCATTTATAGCTTCCTTTTTCGCAGGCGTTGCAGCCTTGTTTGCTCCCTGCTGTGTCACAGTTCTTCTACCCACATATTTTGCATCAATTTTTAAACAACGCTCAACCATATTCTTAATGACATTTGTCTATTTTTTTGGACTGTTGGTAGTTTTTCTGCCAATCGGTTTAGGAGCATCTGCTATTACTCAATTATTCAGTACTTATCATAACCTTATTTTTTCCTTGGGTTCTCTATTTTTGATACTCTTAGGATTAACCTTAGTTTCTGGAATACAGTTTTCATTACCTGTATTTGTCCATCCACAACTCAAAGGTAGTGGTCTAGGATCCGTCTTCGTCTTAGGGATATTTTCGGGGATTGCTACGACTTGTTGCGCGCCTGTTTTAGCTGGGGTTATAGCCTTGGCTGCTTTACCCGCCTCATTTTTCTTAGGCGGAGCGTACACTCTTGCCTATGTTTTAGGTATGGTTATTCCTTTATTTATCCTGAGCGCGCTTCTTGACAAGGGCAAGTTTACCCAGAAGTTTTTCACCTTTAGAAAAACAGTAAGCTATAGCTTGTTAGGGAAGAAAATTCGCCTGACACTTTCGAATCTTTTCTCCGGTCTGATGTTTCTGGTACTTGGAGCATTTATTCTTTATTTAGCCTTAACCAACAATCTGATAACCCACGCTTCTTACCAAGTAAGCATCAATGTATACCTTACTAAACTAATCCAATTTATCGGAAAGTACACCGGAGTGATTCCAGAATCTATTTGGGCTATTATTTTCTTTATTGCATTTCTGACAATTGTCACAATATCAATCAGGCAATTGCTGAAATTAAAAGTAAAAAGCACACCAGGGAAAGAAGGTGATCAAAGGTTAAAAAACAAGTAATTTTTTGGATAATAGGAGTTGTCCTTTTTGTCTCCGCTGTAGTTGCCGGGGCAATTCTTTTATCCGGTAAAAGTCAAGAAGAATCAATGGACCACGGTGCACATATTGCAAGTGATGAGGAAAAATTGAACACACTACTCGGCAAGGAAGCGCCCGATTTTACCCTAACAAGTTATGACGGTAAAAAATTTAACCTTAAAGAACAAAGAGGCAAAAAAGTCGTTTTGTTTTTTACCGAGGGAGCAATGTGTTACCCATCCTGTTGGAACCAGATAGTAGCTTTCGGTAAAGACAATGCGTTTAACAATGAGGACACAATGGTCCTTAACATCATGGTTGATACTAAAAACGATTGGAAGAAAGCTGTTGATAAAATGCCCGAGCTAGGTGCCTCAACCGTCCTTCTTGATTTGACAAAGAATGTTTCAAAAGATTATGGAATGCTTTCACTCCCGTCTTCTATGCATAAAGGGCAGTACCCGGGACATACTTATTTGATTCTTGATAAGGATGGCATGGTCCGCTTCGTTAGAGATGATCCTCAAATGGCGGTTAGAAATGACGAATTGAAAGCAGAACTTGCGAAGATAAATTGAAGAATCTTAACCTAAAAATTATTCAAGGATCAGCCCTAAAGGGACTCTTAGGCACCTCTTTACTTTTAGTATTTTATTTCGTAATCGTAACTTCAATCTCCGGTTGGAACTTTGCGCAAGATCAGTTTTTGCGATTCTGGTATTTTATTTTAGTCCTTGCTTTTGGATTCGGAATTCAAGTTGGATTTTATAGCTACCTTAAAAGCGCAGTCCACCAGAATGTCTCAGCAAAAGTAGTTGCCACATCAGGCGCAACCTCAACAGCGGCCATGATTTCCTGCTGCGCTCATTATCTTGCCAACATTTTGCCAATTCTTGGTATCACCGGATTAATTACTCTTATCACTCAGTATCAGATCCAACTATTCTGGGCAGGCCTGGCCGCAAATCTTACGGGGATTTTGTATATGGCCAATAAAGTTTTTGGCTTTGTTCAAATTACCAGGAGTAAAATTTAGTCATGCGCTTACCAATTCGCCAAATTGTCATTCTTTTGGGTCTAATAGTCGTCGGAGGTATCCTTCTTTCTATTTTCTTCTTTAAGGATAGATTTCTTGGTAAAAAAAATGATTTGGTGAATAATAGCACGTCTTCTCCAGGTCTAACCAGTCTGCTGCCACAAATCAATTCAGAAGGCCCAGTTACTATTAAGGTTTCACCAAGAGACCTTTCGCAATCGGCGACAAGTTGGAATTTCGAGGTACTTTTGGATACACATTCGCAGAATCTAGACCAGGATTTAGTTAGAACATCAATCTTAATTGATGACACGGATAATCGGTTCAAACCGACCGGATGGCAAGCCGTCCCTGCCGGCGAGGTAGAACCACCGCAAGAACATCACCGCCAGGGAGTTTTAAAATTCAAACCAATTTCTCCAAGACCTAAATCAATCGAACTAAAAATACTCAATATAGGTGATATCAATGAAAGAATTTTTAAATGGGAATTATAATGAGTTACAATAATTTCGCCAATGGCAAGAACAATCTCAACAGTTTTAATCTTTGCAGCCGCTTTCGGTTTTGTTGAAGCCGCGGTTGTTGTGTATCTCAGGCACCTTCTGGGAATTGGTTTTACTCCTCCCCATATCGACCGCAGTGAAATTCTGTTTTTAACCCCCGGTGTTGCCTTCTTGGAGCCTCAGACTGCCGTCAAAATTATTGCCGATACCCAGATTCTAAATATTGAAAGGATGCGAGAAGCAGCAACGCTTGTCATGCTTGCAACTATTGGAGGGCTTGCTGGCAAAAAATTATTGGATAAAATTGCTTTCTTCTTTTTAGCTTTCGGTATTTGGGACATTTTTTACTATATCTTTTTGAAATTAACAATCGGCTGGCCAAAGACTTTTGCAGATCTTGATATCTTCTTTCTCTTACCAACCCCGTGGGTCGGGCCAGTTCTAGTTCCAATAGCCATATCGCTAGTTTTGATTATTGGATCGCTCCTTTATCTGATGCGAAAACAGAGCCGTGTTAAAATTAACTCAAGGTGAGTGTTGCCAAATACTTTTTAGTGATTTTAATCCCCTTAGTAATTATTTTGGGTAATTTCCGATATTTAGTCTTTAATTTTGGTTTCTACCAAAGGCTTTATCAAAAAACAGGAGTTTATCAAACCTTCAGCGATCGCGAGATCGCAAATTACGCAACTGACAACCTTTTTGGCTACTTTCGAGGAAAAAATCAACTCGATCACAATTTTTTCTCAACTCAGGCTAAACTCCACTTGGCAGATGTCAAAAACATCCTTAAATTAACATCCAGCTTATTTTACCTGTCTTTGACGACAGTACTGACGATTTCAATCGTTCTTGTTTTTAAAAAACAATATAGAAATCTTGCCACATCATTTTTTATCTCATCAGTCGTCACTTTGATTTTTATGGCACTTTTAGCTTTAGGTCTGTCACGGTCATTCGATTTGATATTCGTTAAGTTCCATCAAGTTGCCTTCAATAACAACTTGTGGCTATTTTCCGTGGATGATAATTTGATAAGACTTTTTCCGCAACAATTCTTTATTTTATTCGCCAACTCGCTTGCTTCAAATATAATCTTTTCTTCCGCCTTTATTGCACTGGTATCAGCCATACTCGTTAAAAAAGTACCGAAATGATTCCAAGAGAAATCTTACTTGGTCCTGTTACGATTCATCTATATGGTTTGATTATCACCATGGCTATTTTTCTGGGATGGTTTTTGGCCAAAAAAAGAGCCCACTTTTATGAAATTTCCAAAGCAATTTTTGATGACCCGATTCTTCTAGTTCCCTTAGTTTTGGCAATTGTCGGTGCGCGACTTTATCATGTAGTAGATTTCTGGGATTATTATTCGCAGAATTGGAATAAAATTTTTGAGATTTGGAATGGAGGATTGGGTATCTGGGGAGCGCTTGTAGGCGCTGTTTTGGGTTTTTATCTAATTTCCAAAATTAAAAAAATTGATTTGGCAAGTATCCTTGATTTAGCATCTCCTTCCTTACTCTTAGGTCAAGCTCTTGGGCGCTTTGGTAACTTTATCAATCAGGAAGGCTTTGGTCCGCCAACAAATTTACCATGGGGTATCTATATTGGCCCCGAGAATAGACCTTCTCAATTTATCAACTCCACCAGCTTCCACCCGACCTTTTTTTATGAAGCAATTTTGGATTTTATTTTTTTCTTGACTCTTTTATTTTTGAGTCAAAAGTTAAAGGTCAAAGGCCAAGTGTTTGCACTGTATCTTATTTTTTACTCTGCTACTCGCTTTATTGCCGAGTTTTGGCGCATTGATACTTGGGTGATAGGGGATATTAAAATTGCCCATGTTATCTCAATCCTCGCTTTTCTTTTAGGTATTAGACTTTTTATCTTGCAAAATCGAAGGGCTTGACATAACTTAGCACTCGTGGTATTCTGACTGCTAATTAAGTCTGACTTGGCTAACCCTAAAGAGATCCGGTATGGTCTTATAGACATACTTGGTACAATATACGGTAGAGTATCTATATCAGCAAAGCTTTAAATTATTGTACTTAAGAAAAATTTATGGAAGCTTTCTGATATTTTTCAAAAACTTAATTATTACAATTAAGTTAGGAAGTTTTTAAAAAATGGCCATTTTCTTAGAACAACAAAAACCAAGACTTAAAAACGAAATCCCTATTGTTCCACTTAGGGACACAGTCGTTTTTCCTTCATCGATGGTTCCTATTACCGTTGGCAGACCCAAAGTCAAGCTCGGCTTAGATAGTGCTTGGGCAAGTGACAGACTTTGCGTTTTTGTCGCCCAGAAAAATCCCCGAATTGAAAATCCCGCCCCTAATGATATTTATTCTGTCGGTACTGTCGGTTTAATAAGACGACTTTGGAAAGTTGATAATGAATATAACTTAGCAGTCGAGGGTTTAAGTAGGGTTTATCTTAAAGAATTCAGCCAAATCGATCCCTATATTGCGGTTAGGGTTGAAGAAATACCAGAACTTACCCAAAAAACCGAAGAAATTGAAGCTCTTTTTAGAAATACTTTAACCAAAATTAAAAGATACGGCGAACTGGGCGGGATTTTAACTCTTGAATCTTCAATTCATATTTTTTCAACTGACGATCCTAATCAACTGGTAAATATTATTGCTGCCTCAATTGATCTTAAAACCCAAGACAAACAGCAAATTCTTGAGATGGTAGATACTAAGGCAAGATTGGAACGGCTTTCGGATTTATTAACCCGTGAAATTAGAATTCTGGAAATATCTTCAAAGATTGATACTGAAACTCAAGAAAGAGTCGGCCGGGTAACCAAAGAAGCAATTCTTCGCGAAAAAATGAAATCGATTGAAAAGGAATTAGGCGAAGATGAAGACGGCAGAGAGATTTCCGAATTTCGCAAAAAGATTAAAGTCGCCGGTATGCCGCAGGAGGTCAGGACCAAAGCGGATAGGGAACTAGACAGACTTGCCAAAATGTCATCTTACAATCCGGAATCCTCATATATTCGCACGTACCTGGAATGGTTGGTAGATTTACCATGGCAGATTAAGGATAAAAAGACTGCCGATGTCGATTTTGCAGCTAAGGTTTTAGAAGAAGATCATTATGGTTTGCCAAAAGCCAAAGAAAGAATTTTAGAATATCTGGCTGTTCATAAATTGGTTGGCAAAATTAAGGGACCGATACTTTGTTTTGTCGGGCCGCCCGGAACCGGTAAAACTTCAATCGGCAAATCGATTGCCAGAGCGCTTTCGCGCAAGTTTATTAGAGTTTCCTTGGGAGGTATTCATGACGAAGCAGAAATCCGAGGCCACAGACGTACTTATGTCGGTGCACTACCGGGAAGGATTATTCAGGGAATTAAAAATGCCGGAACTAAAAATCCGGTGTTTATGCTTGACGAGATTGATAAAGTCGGTACGGATTTTCGCGGCGATCCGTCGTCAGCTCTTCTTGAAGCACTTGATCCGGAGCAAAATAATTCATTCTCCGATCATTATCTGGAAGTTGCATATGATCTTTCCGATGTGATGTTTATTACTACTGCCAACATTTTGGATACTATTCCACCGGCACTTCGCGACCGTTTGGAAGTAATTAGCTTTCCGGGTTATACCGAGGAAGAAAAGTTTCACATAGCTAAGCAATTTCTTATCCCAAAACAACTGGAGGCGCATGGGCTTTCAAAAGAAAAAATAGAACTTTCAGATAGCGCTATTAAAGAAATTATTGCACATTACACTAGAGAAGCCGGCGTCAGAGAACTGGAAAGAGAAATTGCAGCCATACTGCGCAAAGTTGCTAAGAAATTTGCATCACATGCCAAGCAAAAGAAGATCAAAATTATCCCCAAACAGCTTCATAGCTATCTTGGTCCTCACAAATTCTCCAAAACGCTTGCCGAGACGCACGACGAAGTTGGTATGTCTACAGGACTTTCAGTCACTTCGGCAGGAGGCGAACTGATTTTTGTTGAAGTTACACTGATGCCGGGCAAAGGTCATTTAATACTTACCGGCCAGCTTGGCGATGTGATGAAGGAGTCTGCTCAGGCAGCGCTTTCTTATGTCAAATCAAGAGCAAAGTTCTTAGGTCTTAGGGATAATTTTGCCGCCAAAATCGATGTCCATATCCATGTCCCCGAAGGTGCTGTTCCTAAAGAAGGACCATCCGCGGGAATTGCTATCACCACCGCTTTAGTTTCCGCTCTTACTAAAATTCCAGTCAGGCGCGAGGTAGGAATGACTGGGGAAGTGACGCTTCGCGGCAGGGTTTTGGAAATTGGCGGGGTTAAAGAAAAAGTTTTAGCTGCTCACAGAGCAGGTTTAACAACCATTATCTTGCCAAAAGCCAATGCCAAGGACTTGGAAGAAATTCCTAAAAATGTCAAAAAGGACATGCAGTTTATTCTGGCGGAACATATGGATGAGGTTTTAAAAGTTGGTTTAACTCACGCCCTTCCGAAAGAAAAAACGAAAGAGCAAATTTTGAAAAAGAAAGAAAAGATTCTCGGGATTTACTCACCTCCGCCGATAGCAAGTTAAAATTTTTGAGGAATTAGCGCTTGCAAAAATTCCCTAAAATTTGTATTATTCCCAGCAAAGCTTTGCCCATCTAAAATATTACGGTGGATTTCTTAAACATTAACCCCACTTTCGCCCTGCCTTTTGCACTAGCTTGCTCAACAGCGGCTATTTTGTATGGGGTTTTTACTTCATTTAGAATAGTTTCCCAAGATGCCGGGTCAGTTAAAATGCGCCAAATCGCAGATGCCATAGCCGAAGGCGCAACCGCTTATTTAACACGCCAGTATTCGGTTATTGCGATTGTTGCCGTAATTATTTTTGTAATAATCTGGTTAGTGCTTTCTCTTGAAATTGCCATTGGTTTTGCTATCGGTGCAGCTGCTTCTGCAATTTGCGGTTTTATCGGTATGAATATATCAATTAGGGCAAATGTAAGAACAGCCCAAGCTGCCAAGAAAGGTTTAAAAGAAGCACTTTCTCTTGCTTTTGCCGGTGGTTCTGTCACCGGCTTTTTGGTTGTGGGCTTAGCTCTGCTTTCTGTTTCCGGTTATTTCGGAGTAACCGGCAACTTAAACGGATTGGTCGGATTAGGATTTGGCGGCTCTTTAATTTCGATATTTGCAAGACTTGGGGGAGGTATTTACACCAAGGGAGCTGATGTCGGTGCGGATCTGGTTGGTAAAACCGAGGTAGGCATTCCCGAAGACGATCCCCGCAATCCGGCGACCATTGCCGATAATGTCGGCGATAATGTCGGCGACTGCGCCGGCATGGCAGCCGATCTTTTTGAAACGTATGCGGTGACCCTAGTTGCAGCCATGCTTTTAGGATCATTTATCTTTCCGAATAGTATTGGCGCCATTGTTTACCCGATGACCTTAGGCGCAATTGCCATTATTGCAACGATTATCGCATCGCTGTTTGTAAAACTTCCCAGAAATAAAAGCATTATGGGAGCTTTGTATGTCGGTCTGATTATTGCAGCAGCCCTATCTGGTCTTGCCTTTTATCCGGTGACAATTTTATTAATGAATGCTAACGGTTCATACGATCCATTCAATATTTATCTGGCCTCACTTATTGGAATTTTAGTAACAATTTCTATTGTTCTGATAACCGAGTTTTATACTTCCACAAAATTCAAAACCGTTCAAAATATTGCCAAGGCTGCAACAACCGGCCACGCCACAAACATAATTGCCGGTCTTGCTTATTCTCTCCGGTCGACATTTTGGCCGATAATCGTAATTTGTGCCGGGATTTTAATTTCATATTCGCTAGCCAGTCTTTATGGAATTGCCGTTGCTGCTGTTTCGATGCTTTCTTTAACCGGCATCATTGTGGCAATAGATGCTTATGGCCCCATCACCGATAACGCCGGCGGAATTGCCGAGATGGCTAATTTACCAAAAAAGATCAGAAATATTACCGATAGTCTTGACGCGGTTGGTAATACGACAAAAGCCGTTACTAAAGGTTATGCGATTGCTTCTGCAGCGCTGGCTGCCCTAGTACTTTTTGCTGCTTACTCCCAGGAATTAATTGCCCATGGTTCATTTGTCGAATTTACTCTTTCGGACCCTAAGGTTTTAATTGGACTTTTAATTGGTGCTTCACTGCCTTTTCTTTTTGCTTCATATGCTTTGGAAGCAGTTGGCATTGCCGGAGCGGCGGTTGTTGATGAAGTTAGACGCCAATTTCGCCAGTTCCCTGGAATTTTGACTGGTCGCACAAGACCCCAGTACGACAAGGCTGTGGATATCGTAACCAAAAAAGCCCTCAAACTAATGGTGACACCAGCGCTTATTCCCCTTATTGCACCGGTTCTAGTCGGTTTTACTCTCGGCACACAAGCTCTTGGCGGATTACTGATAGGTTCGATAGTTTCCGGAGTTTTTGTGGCAATTTCCATGACCACCGGTGGTGCTGCTTGGGATAATGCCAAAAAGTTTATTGAAGCCGGCAATTTTGGCGGTAAAGGTTCAGATGCCCACAAAGCCGCAATTACCGGAGATACGGTTGGAGATCCTTATAAGGATACTGCCGGGCCTGCAATAAATCCGATGATCAAAATCATCAACATTGTTGCACTCCTTTTAATCCCGTTATTAGTTTAGGGAAAAACTAGACCCTAGACGCTAATTTACTAGTCACTAGTAAATGATCCTTCTTGGTTTTGCAGATGGCGATGTTTCTAGTATTTCTAAAGCTGGGGTAGGGCTTGGGCCAACAGAAGGTTCACTTTCCAAACTGGCCGAGCTTGTTGCAGTTTTAAAGCGATTTTTAATTCCCGGTTTGATATTGTCAATTGTTAGAATTGTATTAATAAACTCGCCAAAAGCAGCATCAAAATTATCATCAAAATTATAACCTTCTTGGTAATTTTGCCACTTTTTAGAAATTGCCGAAAGTAGGACTTCATGCAGTTTTAATCCTTCAGTAGTTTCATCGGCAAACGCGACAACTGATTGATTTTGTGATCTTGCCTTTTCCATTTGTCGCTTCATAGAATCTAGTCTCCCCGAATATCTCCCCAAGCTTTTGCTGGCATTTTTTACATCACCTTTTTCAAGAAGTAGATATGATTCTTTTAATCTTTTTCCGGTAAGAATAAAGTCAAAACGCGCCTTTTCTAAAGATGAGGGGCGAAAAAATCTTGATACCGTTTCTTTTGCGGTAATTAGAAAATAAAGGGGGTTTGATGGTAAGAATCGAAGCGGTACGGTTTTTTCCAAAGCTTCATTAACTTGTCCTTCGCTGTAACTTGGGAATTGATAATCGGTATGGGCCAAAGACAAAGGGACATTTAAGAAAATTAGTAAGAAAAAAAATAGAAGGCAGACTGAAAATATTCTCATAACTAAAAAATTATCCCAAAAATCAGAGATTTTTGGAGTAGCGCTACGGGGATTTGAACCCCGGTTTCGTGGATGAGAACCACGTGTCCTGGGCCTCTAGACGATAGCGCCGTGAAAAATCGATCGCGCCTATTATACCAAATAACTAAATTCTTGACCTACCATTAAATTTGGAATAGAATTAGCTTTCCAAATATCGACAAATATGGATATGGCTCAAAGTTCCAAAAAATTTATTTTAACTCACGAAGGTTTAACCAAGTTCAAAAGCGAATACGAGGAGCTTATTGGGGTCAAGAGACCCGCAGTCATCAGTAGAATTCAAAGAGCTCGGGAATTTGGCGATTTATCTGAAAACTCCGAATACGATGCCGCCAAGGATGAGCAGTCTCTTTTGGAACTTAGAATAGCTCAACTCGAAGAGATTCTTTCAAAAAGTCAAATCATTGAGCCTATTAAGAAAGCGGACTTTGTGGTAATTGGCTCAACAGTTGTTATTGAAATGAATGATGAGATTCATGAATTTACCATTGTCGGATCTATGGAAGCAGACCCAACAGCCCAAAAAATTTCCAATGAGTCACCTATTGGAAAAGCAAAAAGTTGGGGTGATGGAGTATTTACAAATAAACTTAAGCTACTACTCAAAGAAAAATTCAAAGAGATTAGGTTGGTAAATTATCCCCACAAATCAAATCTAAAAATAGACGATTACGGTTATAATGCCTTTGCGGTTAAAAAATAAATTAGAAATGGCTAAATACCTATCCGATATTTTACAGATAATCAATATTTGTAATAACGGGAAATATACTTAAGTTAGTAAAATTTAAAGGCAACTTTTCTCCCAATTTTAATAACTGATTATCAAAAATAAAATATTCATT
>Ga0209619_10003417_pt1 | contig 11414 bp, 10 predicted proteins | sample Rifsed16ft3_FD_184011 | JGI IMG/M metagenome (GOLD analysis project Ga0209619, IMG submission 184011) | Soil microbial communities from Rifle, Colorado, USA - sediment 16ft 3 (version 2) | ecosystem: Environmental > Terrestrial > Deep subsurface > Rock core/Sediment | place: Rifle, Colorado... | reverse complement strand
GACGAGGTGGCAAAGGCCGGGATCAATCGGCACATAGAACAAACACTCGCACAAATCACCACACAACAGGCGCATTCGAAGGATGAAGTCTCGGTAGCGCACCCCTGAACGATGAAAAAACGCAGAGCAACAATTACAGGCGTTGGACACTATGTTCCCGAGAAGATCCTCACCAACAAGGATCTCGAGAAGATGGTCGACACCAACGATGAATGGATAAGGACCAGGACGGGAATCAGCGAAAGGCGGATCCTCGAAGGCGGCGCGACATCAGATCTTTGTGTCGGGGCGTTTGAGCACCTCCGGACCACCAGACCCATTGATCCCTCTGAAATCGAGGTTATTATTGTTGCAACGGTAACCCCGGACATGTTTTTCCCTGCAACGGCCTGTATTGTTCAAGAGCGCATTGGGGCTCGCAAAGCATGGGGTTTTGACGTCTCGGCAGCCTGCTCAGGTTTCCTTTACGCCCTTGTTCTCGGATCTCAGTTCATCGAAAGCGGAGCTTATTCAAAGGTGCTGGTCGTTGGCGCCGACAAAATGAGCAGCATTACCGATTACACAGACAGAAATAATTGTATTCTTTTCGGTGATGGGGGCGCGGCGGTTCTGCTCGAGCCGAGCGAGAGTGAGGACTATGGCATCATCGATCATCGATTGTATTCCGACGGTTCCGGCGGAGAGTATCTCTACATGAAGGGGGGCGGAAGTCTCAATCCCCCGACCCATGAAACGGTGGATAAGAAGTATCATTTTCTTTATCAGGACGGGAAAGCAGTGTTCAAGGTCGCGGTCATCGGTATGGCCGATGTATCCGCCGAGATCATGCAGCGCAACCAGCTCACGGGAGACAACATTGACTGGCTCGTACCCCATCAGGCGAACCTTCGCATTATTGATGCAACAGCCAAACGTATGGGAATCGATCAATCCAAAGTCATGATCAACATCGGCAAGTACGGCAACACCACGGCGGCGACGATTCCATTGTGTCTCTCCGAATGGTGGCAATGCGGCAAACTGAAACGCGGCCAGAAGATCGTCCTCTCAAGTTTTGGGGCGGGTTATACATGGGGGGCTGTCCTCATGAATTGGTCGCTTGCCAATCCGGCGAAACCGTAGATGGGAGCCGTCGCTTTTGTTTTCCCCGGGCAGGGATCACAGTACGTGGGGATGGGTAAGGATCTTTACGAACGCAGTGAGGCAGCCCGGTCCATTTTTCAGAAGGCCGACCGCGTCGTCGGATTTCCGCTCTCTCAGCTCTGCTTTGAGGGGCCGGAAGAAGAGCTTCGCCAGACACGGAACACTCAGCCGGCAATTTTTCTTCACAGTGTCGTTCTTTCTCAACTTCTGGGCGGGAATCCGGCGGCAATGGCGGCAGGGCATTCGCTCGGCGAATATTCTGCCCTGGTCCATGCCGGAGCCCTCTCGTTCGAAGACGGATTGAGGCTTGTTCGGCTGAGAGGCGAGCTGATGCAACAAGCAGGCGTCGAACAACCGGGGACGATGGCCGCGGTGATCGGACTGCAGCCCTCCGTCGTGGACGCGATTTGTGTTGAGGCAGCAGCTGCGGGTATTGTGCAGGCGGCAAATTTCAATTCTCCCGGACAGATCGTGATATCCGGTTCCGTTGAGGGTGTGCGGAAAGGAATGGAGCTTGCCAAAGCCCGGGGAGCGAAGCTCACGAAGGAGCTTCCGGTCAGCGGCGCTTTTCACTCGCCGCTCATGGCTTCGGCAGGTGACGGATTGAAGGCCGCCCTGCAGAAAACGACGATTCGTGATGCCGCGCTTCCTGTCTATACGAACGTTACAGCACGGCCTGTCAGGCGTGCGGAAGAAATCAGGGAGATGTTGTATCTTCAGTTGACGAAGCCGGTGCGGTGGGAGGAGAGTGTTGTAAACATGGCGGCGGATGGAGCAGGGACCTTTGTGGAGGTCGGGCCCGGCAAAGTATTGCAGGGACTCATCAAGCGAATCGCGGCCGGCGTACAGACCCGCGGAATTGAGAAGTTCGAAGACATCACCGAAGACGTTATGAAAACAGACGCATGAGTGCACTTCAGAACAAAGCGGCCCTTGTCACAGGCGGATCGCGGGGAATCGGGAAAGCCATAGCGCTCGTGCTGGCGGACAACGGGGCCAACGTTGCTTTCACCTACAAAAGTGCCGCGGCAGCGGCTGACGAAGTGGTCAAGGCCATCGAGGCGAAAGGCCGGAAGGCTCTTGCGATTCAATCCGACGCAAAGAATTTTTCGGAGGCGAACTCGGTCGTCGAAAAAGTGATAGCGCAGTTTCAGCGGCTTGATATTCTGGTCAACAACGCCGGCATCACCAAAGACACGCTGCTGATGCGCATGAGCGAACAGGACTGGGATGACGTCATCGACACGAACCTGAAGGGTGCGTTCAATTTTTCCAAGGCGGTATGCAAGCAGATGATGAGCCAGCGTGAGGGAGTCATCATCAACATCAGCTCGATTGCGGGCGTCATCGGCAATCCGGGTCAAACAAACTATGCCGCCGCGAAAGCAGGTCTGATCGGAATGACCAAAACGCTAGCGAAGGAGCTCTCCTCGCGGAATATCAGGGTGAACGCAGTAGCCCCGGGATTCGTCGACACCGACATGACGGAAAAGCTGACGCCGCAGCAGAAGGAGGCGCTGATTGGAATGATTCCCTTGAAGCGTACGGCGAAGCCGGAAGAAATTGCGAGTGTTGTTCTCTTTCTTGCATCACAGGCATCCAGCTACGTAACCGGCCAGGTTCTTTGCGTGGATGGCGGTTTAGTCATGTAACGAGTTTTTTCAACCACTTCATCAAAGGAGTACCTATGGCAGACATCAATGCGAAAGTCAAGGAAATCATCGTCTCCAAGCTTGGCGTCGACGAGGGACAGATAACCCCCGAAGCTTCCTTCACCAACGACCTGGGTGCGGATTCTCTCGACACCGTTGAATTGGTCATGGAGTTCGAGAAGGCATTCAACATTCAGATCCCCGATGAGGACGCTGAGAAGATCGGAACTGTCGGAGACGTGATCAACTACCTCAAAGGCAAGGTCTCCTAATTCCTGCTTCCGCGTTCCCGCTTTTCCTGCTTTCGCAGGGATGACGGGAATGGCCGCGGGGATTGCGGGACCGGCGATCGCCATGCCGGGTATTTTCTACAGAAGGGTACTCTATGCCGTTTAACGGAGAACGACGACGTGTTGTTATTACCGGGATGGGAGCCTTGACCCCCATAGGGCTCTCCGTCGAGGAGTTTTGGGCTAATCTGCTTCTGGGGAAAAGCGGCGCGGCTCCCATTACGTACTTCGATGCCTCGGACTACGACACGAAGTTCGCGTGTGAACTCAAGGGATTCGATCCTCTGAAATTCATGGATCGCAAGCTTGCTCAGCGGTGCGATCCCTTCACGCAGTATGCGCTGGCCGCATCGGAAATGGCGGTCAAAGACTCGGGCATGGACCTCGCGAAGGAAGATCGGGACAGGATCGGCGTCATAGTCGGGTCGGGGATCGGCGGTATGTGGACCTTCCACAAGCAGCAGGAATCACTGTGGGAATCCAAAGGCCCGCATCGTATCAGCCCGTTCTTTATCCCGATGATGATTTCCGACATTGCCCCGGGACGTATTTCCATGCGATTCGGGTTGAAGGGGCCGAACTATTCCACCACTTCGGCCTGCGCGACCTCGTCTCATGCCATCGGCGATGCTTTCGTTTGGATTGAACGCGGAGACGCCGATGTTATGCTGACCGGCGGAGCCGAGGCGGCAGTTTGTCCCATGGGTATTGGCGGATTCAACGCCATGAGGGCTCTTTCCACGAGGAACGATGCACCGGAAAAAGCAAGCCGCCCGTTTGACAAGGACCGCGATGGATTTGTGATGGGAGAAGGATCCGCCATTCTCGTTCTCGAAGAGCTCGGCCATGCGGTCCGCCGGGGTGCGAGGATCTATGCGGAAATCGGGGGAATCGGATTTACGGCCGATGCCCATCATATCACCGAACCTGCTCCCGGTGGTGAGGGGGCGGTCCGCTCCATGAAGGCTGCGTTGAAGGATGCAGGCGTCAAGCCCGAAGAGATCGCCTACATCAATACCCACGGGACATCGACACCGGTTGGCGACAAGAACGAATCGGCGGCAATCAAGACAGTTTTTGGCAAACACGCATACTCGCTGGCCGTGAACTCCACGAAATCAATGATCGGCCATCTCCTGGGCGCTGCCGGAGCCGTTGAGGCTGTTGCGACGACACTCTCCGTGGTTCACAACAAGGTGCATCCCACGATCAATCAGGACACACCGGATCCGGATTGCGATTTGAACTACATCCCGAACAAGGCGAAGGACGTGGAGGTACCGGCTGCGATCTGTAATACCTTTGGCTTTGGCGGTCACAATGCGTCGATCCTCTTCAAGAAGTACCGCCAGTAACCCTGACGGCGCTTTCGGAAGGTCGGAATCAGAATTGCGAAACGTTTTTACAGCTCTCCGGAGGTTCTTCGGCGGTTTTCAAAAGAAGATTGCTGCAAGAGACCATCTCCCCAAGTCTATCCAAGAGCATTTTGATTTTTCCCGGTTTGTCCGGACCATTGGATATCAACCGAGGAACTGGGATCTGTTTGTCGAGGCGCTGCTCCACCGGTCATACACGCAGCACGTTGGGGAAAAGTGGCGGCCGAACGAACGGCTGGAGTTCCTCGGCGATGCTGTCCTGAATTTCCTGGTGGCCGATCATCTTCTTGCTCATCATCCCAAAAAGGAAGAAGGTGATCTTACCAAGATTCGATCCCGCCTCGTGAATCGCCGAATTCTCGCCGAGCGATCAAAGGAGCTTCATATTAATGAGTTCCTGTTCCTGAGCACAAGCGCAGCCCAATCGGGGTCCGAATCGATTCTCTCGGATGCCTTTGAAGCACTCATTGGAGCGCTGTATCTCGATGGCGGTATCGAGGTCGCCAGAGAGTTTGTGGGAAAAACCCTTCTCCTGCGTGAGGAAATCCTTGAAGGGGCGCTGACCGACGACAATTATAAGAGTGCCTTGCTGGAATACTCGCAGGCCAACTCAACTGGTATTCCGCATTACGTCATTGCAAAGGAAGACGGGCCGGATCACGACCGGCGGTTTACCGTTGATGTGTTCGTAGGATCACAACACCTTGGCTCCGGTAAGGGCAGGAGCAAGAAAGAAGCCGAGCAGGCCGCTGCTGCCGAAGCACTTGAACGAATCCAGAAAAAGAACTGATATGCATGATTCCATAGGCGTCAAGAACGAGTTTCTTTCGCGTCATCTTGGTCCTCATCATGATGATCTCCATCATATGCTGCATGCCATCGGCACCGATTCCCTTGAGACCCTGATTCGGCAGACGATTCCGGCCGCCATCCGACGCAAGACCCCGCTGGCACTTCCCGGCCCCATGAGCGAATTCGCTTATCTGGAGGCGCTGAAGAAGATCGCAGCAAAGAACAAGGTCTTGAAATCGTATCTCGGGCAGGGATACTACGGTACCGTCATTCCATCCGTCATCCTCAGAAATGTCTTTGAGAACCCGGGATGGTACACGCAATACACTCCTTATCAGGCCGAGATCTCTCAGGGCCGATTGGAAGCGCTGTTGAACTTCCAGACAATGATCGCGGATATGACCGGGATGCAGGTGGCCAATGCATCTCTTCTCGATGAAGGGACGGCTGCGGCCGAGGCCATGTCCATGGTCCACGGACTTGCCAACAGGCAGACCAACGGGTCCCCGAAGAATCGGTTCTTTGTTTCGGAAAAAGTCCTTGCGCAAACCATTGACGTTCTGAAAACACGGGCACACCCGCAGGGGATGGAAATTGTCGTCGGGAATCACGAGACGGTTGTTTTCGATTCGTCCTTCTTTGGAGCTCTCTTCCAGTATCCCGCGGAGGATGGAGCGGTTCTTGACTATTCTTCAGTTACAAAGAAGGTTCACGAGGGAGGGGGCTTCGTCGTGTTTGCAGCCGATCTTATGAGCCTGGCCCTTTTGACGCCTCCGGGCGAATTTGGCGCTGATGTGGTTGTCGGCAACTCGCAGCGTTTCGGCGTGCCGATGGGTTACGGCGGACCTCATGCAGGTTTTTTTGCGACGCGCATGGACTATCTCAGGAGTCTTCCGGGAAGGATCATCGGCGTTTCGGTTGACGCCCATGGTCACCGGGCATACCGGATGACGCTCCAAACGCGGGAGCAGCACATCCGTCGTGAAAAGGCCACGTCCAACATCTGCACAGCCCAGGCACTTCTTGCCGTTATGGCCGGAATGTATGCCGTTTATCACGGCCCTTCAGGAATCAGGCGGATTGCCGCCCGGATTCATTCTCTGACCCAGGCGCTGGAAAAAGAACTGAGTCTTCTCGGATACAGTCAGCTGCACAAAACGTACTTTGACACGCTGAAGATCGCTGTCCCTGACGGCCGGGCAATTCTGAACGCCGCGGCCAAGGCCGGATACAACCTCCGAAGAATTGATGATCGGCATATTGGAGTCTCTCTGGACGAAACGACGTCGCCTGAGGACGTTCGTGCTCTTCTGAAGGTCTTTGCATCAGTCGCCGGGAAGAAGACGCGGGAGAAGGAATGGGAGAAAATCGGGACGCATCAGGAACAGCCGTACTCAACTCCGTTCGTCCGAACAAGCCCCTACCTGCAACATCCGATCTTCAACTCTCATCATTCGGAAACAAAAATGATGAGATACATCAAGAGCCTTGAGAACAAGGATCTTTCGCTGATGCATGCGATGATCCCTCTCGGATCATGCACGATGAAATTGAACGCAGCGACCGAGCTTTATCCGGTCAGCTGGCCGGAATTTTCGTCGATGCATCCTTTTGCTCCGATGGATCAGGCAGAGGGGTATCGTGAGGTCTTCCGCGAGCTTGAGCACGCGCTCTGCGAAATTACGGGCCTGACAGCGTGTTCACTTCAACCGAATTCCGGTGCACAGGGAGAATTTTCGGGGCTTATGGTCATTCGCGCTTACCACGCGGATCACGGGCAGGCAAAGCGAAACGTCATCCTTATTCCTGCTTCAGCTCATGGTACCAATCCCGCAAGCGCTGTTATGGCGGGTTTCCAGGTTGTCGTGGTCGGTTGTGATGCGACAGGAAACATCGATGTCGATGATCTGCGTGCGAAATCGGAACAGCACAAGAGTGCACTCGCCGGGCTCATGGTGACCTATCCTTCGACGTACGGCATCTTCGAAGAGCGTATTCGCGAGATCTGCGAGATCGTGCACAAAAGCGGCGGCCTGGTTTACATGGACGGAGCAAACCTGAACGCCCAGGTTGGGCTCACAAGCCCGGCGGAAATCGGGGCTGACGTTTGTCATATCAATCTGCACAAGACGTTTGCGATTCCGCACGGTGGTGGAGGGCCCGGAATGGGGCCGATCTGCGTCGCTCAACATCTTGCCGCGTACCTGCCGCGTCATCCGCTTGTTGCGACGGGAGGAGAAAAGGGAATTCACGCGGTCTCGGCGGCGCCGTGGGGGAGTGCCAGCATTCTTTTGATTTCCTACGGCTACATCAAGATGCTCGGCGCGGAAGGGCTCACTGATGCAACCCGGTATGCCATTCTGAATGCGAACTATCTGAAGTCGAAACTGGAGAAGCACTATCCTGCCCTCTACCAGGGGAAGAACGGACGCGTGGGACACGAGTTCATTCTCACGATGAAATCGTTCAAAGAAGTAAATGTCGAGGCGGAAGACGTCGCCAAACGGCTGATGGACTATGGTTTTCACGCGCCGACGGTTTCGTTTCCCGTCGCAGGAGCCGTGATGATCGAGCCGACGGAGAGCGAACCGAAGTCCGAGCTTGACCGCTTCATTGAAGCGATGATCTCGATTCGGAAGGAGATCCAGGAAATTCAGGATGGAAAAGCGGACAAGTCGGATAACGTTCTGCGGAACGCGCCTCACACCGCAACAGAGGCACTCAGTAATGATTGGAAGCACGCCTACTCCCGTGAAAAGGCGGTGTATCCGGTAGCGGGACTGAAGGAAAACAAATTCTGGGTTCCCGTGGCGCGGATCAACAATACCTATGGCGACCGCAATATCATGTGTTCGTGTCCCCCGATCGAAGATTATGTGTCTGAAACCGTGGAGTCCTGATGCTCATCGACGATGATCGGGAATTGCGGCGTGTTCTCGCCACGTCTCGTACCGTGGCGGTCGTCGGGGCATCGGACAAGCCCTGGAGGGACAGCAACGATATCATGCGGTATCTCATGAAGAGCGGCTACCGGGTCTTTGCCGTGAATCCAAACCATAAGAGTGTACTCGAACAGCCGTGCTATGCAAGCCTGAAAGAGGTACCTGAGCCGATCGATATTGTCGACGTGTTTCGCAGGTCCGAAGCCGTACCGGCGATTGTCCGCGATGCGCTCTCGGTAAAAGCGAAGGTTCTCTGGCTGCAGTTGGGTGTTGTGAACAAAGAAGGGGCGGAGCAGGCGGAGAAAAACGGCATGCAGGTCATCATGGATCGTTGCATTGCAGTTGATCACCGAAGGCTTATTCGCTAGAAAGAAATAGCTCATGGCAACCCCTTCCTTGTTCGAGGCAGGGGTTTTCTGTTCAAAGAAGAGAAGATGCAGAGGCTCATCCTCCTTATACTGCCAACGTGGATGTGTGCTTCGCCGTTCTCCCAGCTGCAAGTGAATGACGACAGCTCCGTTTTGATTGTACACTCGATTCGTGTTACGGGGAACGAATCGACAAAGGACTACATCATTCTTCGCGAGATGTCCACCGGTATCGGTGACACCCTCAGTCTCGAGAAACTGGAGTACGACAAGAACAGGATCTACAGCCTGGGCCTTTTCAATCGGGTCGATATTGACTATGCCGCAAACGGGCCAAAGGCCGAGCTTATCGTTCGTGTTCACGAGCGATGGTACATCTATCCATTCCCTGTTCTGGGATTCAAATATCGGGACGTCAAAAAGTTCTATTACGGAGCCGGAGTTGCCCATTTCAATTTCCGGGGCCGCAATGAGCGATTGATCGGAGAATTTGCCCTCGGGTACGATCGCTGGGTGCAGTTCAGTTATCAAAATCCCAAATTGACGGCGGGCGACGACATTTTCTTTCGAATTTCCGGTTTCTGGTCCCGTGTCCAGAACCTCAATCCTGACCGTGGAACGTATAAACAGGAAACGATGGGTGGAACGATCACAGTGGGGAGACGATTTGGGCTCTACAGCCTGTTGACCGGAAGCCTGAGCTATGAGGCATGGAGAGTCTCGGATTTGGCGATCGGGAGAACGATTTCTCGCGACGGCAAGGATGAATTCCCTTCGCTGGGAATCAGTTACACATTTGACACCCGCGACGTGAGGGAATATCCGCTGGACGGTGCTCTGATAACACTGCAGGCAACGAAGAACGGATTCAGCGGCGAGTCGGTGAACATTCTGCGGTACGGTTACGACGCCAGGGCATATGTTCCGGCGGCCGAAGGTGTAACCGTTGCCGGGAGGACGTACGGTCAGTTTGCCAGCGGGGGTCCTGTCCCGCCGTATCGGTACACGTATTTTGGACACGGAGAGCGGCTCCGCGGATATTTCGATACGATCATCGAAGGCGAGAATATTATCGGCGGAAACCTCGAGTTGCGAATCCCGATCCTGTCTCCCCGATATTATGTATTTGAATACGCCCCGTTCCCGGAATTCAGCGTTTGGCGCTACGGGCTGTATGCCGGTCTCTTTGCCGACGCAGGCAAGACATGGTTTCGGAGCGAGGGACCCGGCGGGCGGCGCTGGTATTCGGGCTTCGGAGGCGGGTTGCATTTTCTCCTGCCATACAGCATCATTGTTCGGACGGAATATGCGATAAGCCGCAGCGGGAACGGACAGTTCATACTCGACTTCGGAGCTTCATTCTGATGGATTACTTCTTTGCCGATCCCGAAGAAATTGTTGAGGGTCATCTCTCGATCAAGGGTGACGAGTACCGGCATCTGAGCAGGGTCTTGAGAAAGAAAGCGGGGGACCATGTGATGGTGACGGACGGGAAGGGGCGCATGTACGAGGCGATCATCCGATCATTGAGCCGAACCCACGCGGAATGCGCGGTTCTGCACACGTTCGAAAGATTGAACGAACCGAGGATCGAAGTGACTCTGGCCATTTCCCCTCTGAAGAATCCCGCCAGACTTGATTTTGCCGTTGAGAAGGCCACAGAACTGGGTGTCTCAACCATTATTCCGCTTGTTTGCGAACGGACGATCCGAAAACACGAGAAACATTTGCGTCTCCAGAAACTCGCGGCCGCAGCGATGAAGCAATGCGGCAGATGTGTTTTGCCGACCGTCTTCATCCTGACTCATTTTGACACCCTTGTGGCCAACTCCGGGCAATACCAGCTCAAGTTGATTCCGCACGAAAGGACAGAGCAGTCGCAATTCATCGGATTGGTCATGAAGCACCATCCTGCGGTAAAGTCGGCTCTGATTCTCATCGGACCGGAGGGGGGATTCACGGAAGAGGAGATGAGACTGGCCGCGGACCACGGTTTTGTGGCAATCTCCCTGGGTCCGCGGAGGCTGCGATCCGAAACAGCGGCCATTTCGGCCCTGAGTTGGGTGGTGGGCGGATGGTAGAACTACGAATGAAAGGTCTCTTGTGAAAATCATTATTGTCGGTGCCGGCGAGGTCGGCCTTTATCTTGCACAGCTTCTCTCCCAGGAGCACCACGACATTGTGGTGATGGATCAGAATGAGGAACCGCTTGCCCGTGTTCGCGAGGGTCTTGACGTTATGACCGTTCATGGAAGCGGAAGCCGGATGAGCGACTTGATAGAAGCAGGCGCGCGTGATGCAGAGATGCTGATTGCCGTCACCACACAGGATGAGGTGAATTTCATGGCGTGTTTCCTCGCTCATCGCGTTGGCACGAAAAAAACCATTCTTCGCGTCGATGAGCCCGGTAACATCTTTGGAAATGGATATCTAAAGCCCGAGGAAATCGGGATCGATCTCGTCATCTCTCCGGACAGTCTTGCCGCTGCGGAGATCGTCCGCCTCATTCGCAGATCGGCAGCAACGGATGTTCTTGAGTTTGCAGACGGGGGGATTCAGATTCTCGGCCTCAGGATGGATAAAGAAAGCCCTTTGATCAACCGAAAGCTGAAAGACCTGACAAAGGAATACAAGGAATTGCCGTTTCGGGCTGTCGCCATCAGCAGGGGAATTCGCACGATCATTCCGACGGGGGAGGATGAATTCAAGAAGGGAGATCAGATCTTCGTTGTTGCGAAGACCGAGTTTGTACCGGAGATGCTCAAGCTTGCGGGGAAAGAATCGGTCAAATTCGAGAACGTCATGATTCTCGGAGGAAGCGGCATCGGCAGAAATGTTGCAGAAGCTCTCC
>Ga0209619_10003409_pt1 | contig 11427 bp, 15 predicted proteins | sample Rifsed16ft3_FD_184011 | JGI IMG/M metagenome (GOLD analysis project Ga0209619, IMG submission 184011) | Soil microbial communities from Rifle, Colorado, USA - sediment 16ft 3 (version 2) | ecosystem: Environmental > Terrestrial > Deep subsurface > Rock core/Sediment | place: Rifle, Colorado... | reverse complement strand
ATAGTGGCTTCGCATGGCGTTGAGACCGATCCGGTATTTAATTACGCCAATCGCGCGGCGCTCGGGCTGTTCGAAACCGGCTGGTCGGATTTTACCTCCATGCCCTCGCGCCTGTCGGCGGAACCGATGGAACGCGAGCAGCGCGCACACTTGCTGGAGCGCGTGAATCGCCGTGGCTTCATTGACGATTACAGCGGTATTCGCATCTCCGCCACCGGTCGGCGCTTCCGTATCCAGCGCGCCACGGTGTGGAACGTTATTGATACGCATGGCGCACCGGCTGGTCAGGCAGTGATGTTCCGTGACTGGAAATATCTCCGATAACCACAAAAAAGAAGGATCAGACAGGATTCACAGGATTAACATTGATTTTTATTACACTAGGGATTCTCTGATTAATGAACTACTCAACGCAAAGGCGCAGAGACGCAGAGAAAATTCAGGGGAGATTTTTAACGAGGAAATACTCTGCGTTCTCCGCGTCTCTGCGTTGAAAACTAATAAATCAGACTTTCCCTAAATTCATTAATCCTGTAAATCCTGTTAATCCTGTCCATTTATCTTGTTGGAGTTCTGAAGTAAGCGACCACGATGACACCGCAACGGATTCTGTGGTACTTCGCCGATCCCATGTGCTCATGGTGCTGGGGTTTTGCGCCCGTGATCAGCGCCATCAAGGAGGCCTATTCGGATCGCGTGAAGATTGCCCTGATGCTGGGCGGTCTGCGGCCGGGGACGACCGAGCCCATGACACCAAAATCGCGCGAAGAGATTCTGCACCACTGGCAGGATGTACACCGCATGACGGGCCAGCCCTTCGCCTTCGAGGGCGCGATGCCCGAGGGGTTTGTCTACGACACCGAGCCGCCCAGCCGCGCGGTGATTGCCGTGGCCGACATCAACCCCGAAGCCATCTTTCCTTATTTCAAATCGGTACAGGAGGCGTTTTACGCGCGCGGGCAGAATGTCACCCAGCCTGATACGCTGGCGGCCTTGGCGGAGCATCATAATATAGAGAGTGCAGTGTTCCTCGATCGATTCCGTTCCGATGACATCAGAAAAAAGACACAGACGCATTTCCAGATCGCCCGCCAATCCGGGGTGCGCGGATTCCCGACCGTGGTTCTGCAAAACGGAACCACTGGCGCGCTCCTGACCCATGGCTACCGTCCGTTCGGGGAGCTGCAGCCGGCCATCGACAATTGGTTGGCGGGCGCGATGGCGGGATGAAAAATCCGCGTCGCGCCTACGAAAACGGCCGGCGGGCGCGTGAATCGATTTCGCTCCGCACTTTAGCTTCTCGTTGCAGGCGCTGGTATTTCTTGACTTTTGGCAGTGAGTCCATAAACTTTCCTGCGATTGCTCCCTTGGAGGTTCAACGGATTGACCAACTCGGGCTCGCCCACAGCATCACCAGTGCGTCCCGCACAACGGGGAGGTGGCGTATTCACCGCCACGTAGCCGATCCGGTTACTCCGTTACGCTCCTTGCAAGAGCGATATCCTTCCCGCTTTTTTCATTTCGTCATTTTTTCCAAACCCTCAAGTAGCCGTCGTCCTGGGGAATCTGCCGGGAGAGGGTTATTGCATCCGATATCACGTCAATCCGAACTGCCTGGCGTTATACCTTGGCAGCGAAATCCGGATCAAGACCGGGATCAAAACCAAGGGGGCGAATCATCGCCCCCTTTTTTTATTGGCCGAAAGCCGGAGGTGTCTGTCCTATGAAGATCATTACCGTTGCCAATCAGAAAGGCGGTTGCGGGAAAACCACTACCGCCATCAATCTCGCTGCCTGTCTCGGAAAAAAAGAGCAGCGGGTATTGTTGCTGGACCTGGACCCGCAGGGCCACTCCTCGCTGGGATTCGGGGTATTCAACGAGGACGCGCGCGATCTGTATGATGTCTTAACCGGCGAGATCAAGCTCGAAGATATTATTCTGCCCAATGTTTTTACCGGCGTGGACGTGGCCCCGGCGACCAAGATGCTCGCCGCAGCGGAACATCTGCCGGTTCGAAGCGACGAGCGTGACATTCAGCTTGAGAAGCATCTGGCGTCGATCCGCGAGCGCTACGATTACATCGTTATCGACTGCCCGCCCTCGATGGGGTTGCTCTGCTTCAATGCGCTGACGGCGGCCGATTTGGTGCTGATCCCTATCGAGATGAGCCTGTTTGGCATGCACGGCATCGACCGGATGTACGAAATCATCCATCAGTTGGGCGAACGTCATGGGCGTGACATCCCGATCCGCGTGTTGCCGACACTGGTCGACAGCCGCACGCGCCTGTGCCGGCAATTCCTGCACGAGGTGGGGGAGCGCTTCGCCGACGATGTGTTGTCCGTGATGGTGCAGTTCACGGTGCGCCTGAAAGAGGCCGTGCGCCAGGGCGTGCCGATCATCGCTTATGACCCCACTTCAACCGTCGCTGTGCAGTACGATCGTCTGGCGAATGAGCTGATGTCGGCGTTACAGGAAAATGTCGTGGCTGTTGGCAAAACAGAAGCTGAAAGCGAGAGCGAGGCCCGGCCGCGCCTTACCGCCATGAAGCGCGTATTCGAAGGGGCCCGGTCGCGACTCGGCGGACATGGCGGGAAGCAGAAGGTGGTGCTGCGCATTTACGACTTCGCCGGCAGGGATGTAAAACTCGCCGGCAGTTTCAACGACTGGCGGCCGGATCAGGGCGTCGTCACCCGCACGGAAAATGGCATCGTGGAAAAGATCGTGATGCTGATGCCGGGGGCTTATGAGTATCGTTTGATCGTCGATGGCGTCTGGCAGGAGGATCCCTCCAATCCCGAACAGGTGTCGAATTATTCCGGTGGATTCAATTCGGTCCTGCAAGTCGAGGAAGAGCACGAGACGGCCGGCGCCTAGCAAACATACGCACCGCTACTCGATCATGGTATGGCGGTCTGCCGAAACCCACGGGCTGTGTTTGATGTGCGCCAGTAAAACTTTGTGAATGACGCCTGAAACAAAAACCCCGCCAGTTGGCGGGGTTTTTGTTTGTGCAGGCTTTGTTTGTTTTCTCTTAAGTGGATGCTGCCGCGGGCTTGCGGCCGCGCGGGCTCCAGATGGATTGCCCCGTCAGTCCACGGGTGTTCAGCTGCTCGGCGCACTGCGTGGCGTAGGCAAGCACGTCCTTGCGCGATCCGCAACGCTGTCCGGTGATGGTGGAGCGGCCGCTTTCAAGCACATAGCGGTACCAATCCTGTCCCTGACCCCCGTCCGGGGCGTCGGTTTTTTCCACACGCGCCACCTTGAACGGGCGCGGCATGGAGGGGTGGCTGGCTTTTGCAGTAGCGGTCGTGTCAGTCATTGTCGGGACCAAGGGCATATTCCGCGGTAAAACTGCGGAAGGGTTAGTTAAAAGTGTTTCCAACAGGGAAATGCAGCAAAACAGGCAGCCCCACAGCGCCGGGCAGCCTTATAAAAAAATTATTATACCACAATGAGTTCGCTGATGGGATCCCTTTCCGCACGACTATTTCCCGGGATGAAGCGATCCTTGCGGGCACACCGGCGCGGGTCCTGGGGTCAAGAGGCGGGAGATTATGGCTGATTTATGCAAAAACTTATCGTCACGATGGTTATTATTTGATAATCAGATTGTTCTTGACCGACCTCACGCCGGTAACACTGCGTGCGATTTCGGTAGCGCGGTCTCTCTCCTTGCTTGTTTTGACGGATCCGGCCAGCTGTACCATTCCGTTATCGGTGACAACGGTAATATTCCAGCCGCTGGTGACCGGATCGTTGAACAGTTTGGTTTTGACCTTGGTGGTAATGGTCGAATCGTCAACAAACTCACCGGTTTTTTGACCGGCGCCGGCGCAGCCCAGCAGGCCGGCAACCAGCACGGCAACAATGATTTTTTTGACAAGCGACATGATTGCCTCCAGCAAGAACTTAAAATCCCAAGACCAAAAATTATGGATTAAACGCGGAGTGTTTTGGCTGTAAAGCCGGTTTTGGCCAGACAGCTCGACACACCGGCCCTTTCGTTTTCAGCGTTTACTCGCCGAGCTTCTTCTTGATGGCGTCGATCACGGCCTCGCTCGAGGTGGCGCTGACCGTCAGCAGCACGCCTTCTTTTTCATAGAAACCGATGAGCGGGGCGGTTTTCTTACTATAAGTATCGAGCCGGTGGCTGATGGCCGCCTCGGTCTCATCCTCGCGTTGGACCACGGGACTGCCGCACTTGTCGCAGATGCCTGCCTTCTTCGGCGGCATGCTTTTGACGTTATAAATCGCCTGGCACTTGGTATTCGAGCAGGTACGGCGAGTCGTGAGGCGGTCGAGGATGACGTTGCGTGGCACGTCTATGTTGACCGCCATGTCGAGCTGGATGCCGATATTCACCAGCAGTTTTTTCAGGGCCTCGGCCTGGGGAATGGTGCGCGGAAAACCGTCGAGCAGAAAACCCTTCTTGCAGTCGGGTTCCTGCAACCGCTTTTCCATGATGCCCATGATCAGTTCATCCGGGACGAGGTCGCCGCGGTCCATGAAGGCCTTGGCCTGTTTGCCGAGGTCGGAACCGGCCTGCACCGCGCCGCGCAGGATGTCACCGGTGGAAATCTGCACCGCGCCGTCCAGCTGCGTGAGCTGTTTCGCGACCGTGCCCTTGCCCGCCCCCGGGGCGCCCAACAGTATCAACTTCATGGATTTTTCCTCTCTTAATTTTGAATCGATATAAAACCTGAAATCCGGTTGCGGCCCTGACTACCCGGCCGCGAAGGGGCGCATTTTGCCCTTTAGTTGCAGTTCAGATCAACCTGAAAGTTAAGCGCAGACGCAATTGCCTGCTGGAATCGCTGCTAAACAGCGGTGAGATCGGCAATCAGCATCTTCAGGGATCGTTCGTTAGCTTCGATGCTGGCCGTCAGCCGGAACTGCACCAGCGCCCGGTGCAGGTTTTGCCCGGCCCACTCGGTCTTGAAGTAATGATCCGCTTCCAGATGGTCGGTAAGAAAGCGCATGCCCAGCTCGAAGGGGATGAGGCGGATCGCATCATATATATAGTCATGGTCGAATCGCGTGAGGAATCCCCGGGTTTCAGTGAGGTACCGTTTTAATATCGCGCGGCCGATATCGAGATCGAAGTGTACGGAAGCGATGTCCCCGGGCGATTCACCGGCGCGATTGGCGCACGAGCGCAGGCAGTCGCCGATGTCATAATGAATCAGCCCCGGTTGCACGGTATCGAGATCGATCAGGCTTACCGCCTTGCCGGTCTGGGTATCGAAAAGAAAATTGTTGAGTTTGGTGTCGCCGTGGATGGGCCTTGTCGCCAGTTTTCCTTCGCGTCGAGCCTGCTCCAGGACGCGCGTGAGACTCCAGCGGCTTTCCACGAATGACAGGCCGTGGAGCAACTCGCGGCTCGCGCCAGTCTGGCGCGGCTGGGCCGAGGCCCGCAGAAAACGCGCAAAATAACCCGGTGCATCGTGAAAACCGGGCAGAGTCTGATGCAGCCGCGCGGGATCGAGATCGTGGATCAGGGCGTGGAAGCGGCCCAGGGCAAACCCGACTTCTTCGGCCTGCGCGATATCGCTGATGCCCTCGAGCGTGCACGTATGCCCGATAAACTCCTGTGCGCGCCAGAACCCGCCCTCGGTATCGATGGCAAAGTCCTTGCCATGGCGAGTTTTCAATATTTCGGGCAGGCGCAGCTTTCTGCCTGCGGTGTTGCCGGTAACGATGCCACGGCGAACGTGCTCGGTGAGCACGCGCAGGTTCTCCATGATGTGCTCGGGGTGGGGGAAGACGTGACGATTAATGCGCTGGAGAATTGCCTGACGGCCAGTATCGGTGGTCACCACATATGTATCATTGATCAGTCCCTGCCCATGCGGATGGATAGTGCTGGCTTGTCCGCCCAGAATGAATTCCCCGGCAACGTCTTGTTCAATGGACATGGCGGAGAAGCAATAATTCCCGGTTGCTCTTAGACATGAATGATTACAGGGCGTTTGGACATTCAGCTCGCTTCGGTTGAGGCGTTTGACTGGCAAGCCGTTGCGGCATTAGGCTGATTGTAATGCCCGCCGTTATCCCTGCGATATGGTCGTGCGGGCACCGAGCAGCCAATAGACTAGGAGATCAGTCATGCGGAGATGGGTGTTATTTATTGTACTGGCATTTAGCGGAATCGTTGTGGCCCAGGCTGCGATCAAAGGGGAGCCGGTCGAATACAAGGCCGGCGACACCGTGCTCAAAGGCTATCTGGTTTATGACGATGCCACGAAGGAGCGTCGTCCCGGGGTGCTGGTGGCGCATGAATGGTGGGGCCATGACCGGCATGCGCGCAACAGCGCCCGCAAACTCGCGGAAGCCGGCTACGTGGCGCTGGCCCTCGACATGTACGGCGGTGGCAAGCAGGCGGATCATCCTGAACATGCCGGAAAATTTTCCGGCGAGGTGCGCCAGAATCTGCCGCTCATGAAATCGCGCTTCGAAGCGGGCATGAAGCTGCTCCGCAATCAATCGCGTGTCGACGTCAAGCGCTTGGCCGCGATCGGTTACTGTTTCGGCGGCAGTGTTGTGCTTGAAATGGCGCGCGCGGGTGAGAGCCTGCGTGGCGTGGCGAGCTTTCATGGAGGGCTCACGACCGAACATCCGGCCCCACCCGGCAAGGTCAAAGCCAGGGTGCTGGTGCTGAATGGGGCGGAAGATCCCTTCGTGCCGGTGGAGCAGATCGCGGCCTTCAAAAAGGAAATGGAGGGCGCCAAGGTGAATTACAAGTTCGTGAACTATCCGGGAGCCAAGCACAGCTTCACCAATCCGGACGCGGATGCCAATGGTGTCAAGTTCAAATTACCGCTCGCCTATGATGCCAAGGCCGATCAGGCATCGTGGTCAGAACTGCAATCGTTCCTGCAGCTTGTGTTCAAATAATTAATGCAATTTGCGACGGATCTGGTTTGCTGGAAATGCGGCACATCATTGGCCGTGCTGCCCATGCCTTTGAGTCGTCTCGCGGAGTGCCCAAAGTGCCGTGCCTATTTGCACAGCTGTCGCCTGTGTCAGTTCTACAATCCACGATTGACAAGCCAATGCGACGAGGAGCGTGCCGAAGAGGTGCGCGACAAAGAAGGGGCGAATTTCTGCGACTGGTTCAAGCCCCGTCCCGATGCGCACCGCCCGCGCGGCGAGGGAAAGACACAGGCTGCCAAGGCCGGACTCGATGACCTGTTCGGCAGCGCTCAGACCTCCGGCGGCAAGGTGGAGACAGCGCGGGATAAGTTCAGTGATCTTTTCACTCCTGACAAAAAACCCGGAAAATAATGCCCCCGCGGGTATTCATGAAATTCCCGAATGCCGGAAATGTGGCGCGTCCATTGGGCGGGAAAGTTTGTATTCTTCACGCAGGATACGTGGCACGAGGTCACGCGCAATGAATCCAACCGCCTCCGAATATCCATCGGATTTAATGTCAAACCAGCACAGGCTTGAGGTTTCCAGAAACTAACCGGCAACGACTGGTAGACTGGTATAATAGTCACTGGAGTTGGCCAGACAGCCGCTTCCCGGCCACGTTCGCCGTGGCCGAGGGGAGGAAAGTCCGGGCTCCGCAGGGCAGGGTGCCAGGTAACACCTGGGCGGCGCGAGCCGATGGAAAGCGCCACAGAAAATATACCGCCTAAGTCTTCCTGATTCATTTCAGGTGACCGGTAAGGGTGAAATGGTGCGGTAAGAGCGCACCGCGCGGGTGGCAACATCCCGTGGCAGGGCAAGCCCCACCCGGAGTAAGGCCAAATAGGGGAACGATAGTGCTGCCCGCACTGTTCCCGGGTAGGCCGCATGAGGCGCTTGGCGACAGGCGTCCCAGATGAATGGCTGTCCACGACAGAACCCGGCTTACCGGCCAACTCCTTTTTTTACATTAAGTTGGTCATTTAATTTTTTGTTTTTCCTATAGTTTTTAGTCTCACTTTCACCGACAAATGCTATCGCATTTGCTCCTAAAAGCATGCCGTTGTTCATTCATCCCTTAAAGATTCATCTTTTGTTACTAACTCACTGTCCTGCAAAGAAGAAATCTTTAAAAAAAGACAGTTTTGTCTTGACACTGCTTAGCACCGCTATCTATAGTGTCACTAAGTGGATAAATGTGGTTTTTTGTGGACTGAAGCGGGAAATAGCGGGGGAAAATGTTTCGCGGTGTCAACACATTGTCGCTCGACAGCAAAGGCCGCATGGCCATCCCGACGCGCTATCGCGATCAGCTGGCGCGCGCGTGCAGCGGCCAGATGGTACTCACCATCAATGCCCTCGATAGCGATCGCTGCCTGCTGTTGTATCCGCAGCCGGAGTGGGAAGAGATCGAGCGCAAGATCATGAAGCTCTCGAGCTTCAACAAGCAGACGCGCAAGTTGCAGCGCATGCTGGTCGGTCACGCCACCGAATGCGAAATGGATGGCAACGGCCGCATTCTGCTGGCGCCGCCGTTGCGTGAATTCTCGGGGCTGAACAAGGAAGTCGTGCTGATCGGCCAGGGAAACAAATTCGAAATCTGGGACGACGGCACATGGAACGCGCGTCGCAGCGAATGGCTCGAGGGCGAAGGCCAGGAAGGCGATGACAAGCTGCCGCCCGATCTCGAATCGCTCTCGCTTTAGAAAGAAAGCGTGAATGGATATCACCATGTTCCGGTACTGCTGGAGGAGGCATTGCAGGCTCTACAGGTGAAGGAAGACGGAGTGTATGTGGATGCCACTTATGGACGAGGCGGGCACGCGCAGGAAATTTTGAAAAAAATCGGCGAGCGGGGACGGCTGCTGGCGTTTGACCGGGATCCGCACGCCTGCGAAGACGCGCGCCGTCGATTTGGCAACGACGCGCGCGTGCAAATCCACCAGGGACCGTACTCGATGCTGGGACAGGCGATTGAAAGTCAGGGCCTTGCCGGTGGCATCAATGGCATTCTTTTCGATCTCGGCGTCTCTTCGCCCCAGATCGAGGATACCCTTCGCGGTTTCAGCTTTCGTGCCGAAGGACCGCTCGACATGCGCATGGACCCGCGTGCCGGCGAATCCGCCGCGGAATGGATCAACCGGGCGGAGGAAAATGAAATCGTGCGCGTCCTGCGCGACTACGGCGAGGAGCGGTTCGCCAAACGCATTGCACGTGCGATCCTGCGTGAACGTTCCATCGAACCCATTGCCACCACGCGCCGTCTGGCCGAGATCGTCGCGCGCGCCGTGCCTGCGCGCGAGAAGAGCAAGGATCCGGCCACGCGCACATTCCAGGCCATCCGCATTCATATCAACCGTGAACTCGAAGAATTGACCGAGGCGCTCCCGCAAGCAGTGAAAGCGCTGACCGCCGGTGGGCGATTGGCGGTGATCAGTTTTCATTCACTCGAAGACCGGGTTGTGAAGCATTTTCTGCGCGTGGAAGCCAAAGGCCGGGAACTGCCGCCTGAACTGCCGGTGCGCCATGATCAATTTCGCGCGCGCCTGAAAATCGTCGGCAAGGCGACCCGGGCCAGCGAGGCAGAAATAAGCCGCAACCCGCGCGCCCGCAGCGCCGTGCTGCGTGTGGCTGAGCGCACAGCCGAGGATGGGATACATGCCTAGGCGCCTGATCTTCTTGTTTGCCACAGTGATCGTGGTTTCAATCGCTGTGGTGCAGACACGGCATGAAAGCCGCCAGCTGTTTGCGCAACTGCAAACGCACCAGGCGGAGCGGGACGCACTGAATGTCGAGTGGGGAAAGCTGCTGCTCGAGGAAGGCGCGTGGTCGCAGCACCGTCGCATCGAGCTCATGGCGCGCAGCCGCCTTGACATGAACACACCCGACGCGGCGAACATCCATGCCGTGCGGGTGAAGCCGGATTCCGCGTTATGAGCCGCCACGCCAAAACCCGCCATCCGGTGCGCAACGCCATTGTTTTGCTGTTTTTTCTGAGCGGGCTTGTCCTGCTGGCGGCGCGCGCCGTGTACCTGCAGGTGCTCAATTCCGATTTTCTGCAAAGCCAGGGCAATCAGCGCCATACGCGCCTGGTCAAGGACAACTCACACCGGGGCATGATCCTCGACCGTCACGGTTCGCCGCTCGCCGTCAGCACGCCGGTGGATTCGGTGTGGGCACATCCGCCGACCCTCGCGGAGGAACGCCGGAAATGGCCGCGGCTGGCGGCGCTGCTGGAGATGAGCCCGCGCGAACTCACGCAGCTTCTGCGCCGGCATGAGGGCCGTGAGTTCATGTATCTCAAGCGGCACGTGCCGCCGGAGCTTTCCGAGCGCGTGATGGCGCTCAAAATTCCCGGCGTCGCGCTGCAGCGCGAATATCGCCGCTACTACCCGCTCGGTTCCGTTGCCGGTCACGTGGTCGGATTTACCAATATCGACGATCAGGGTCAGGAGGGCGTCGAGCTCGCTTACGACGCCTCGTTGCGCGCCGTGCCCGGCACCAAGCGCCTGTTGCGCGATCTGCAAGGCAACGCCGTGGAGGTCGCCGAGAGCGTGGTGCTGCCCAAGCCGGGCCGGGACCTGGTGCTTTCCATTGACCGGCGCATTCAGTATCTCGCCTATCGCGAGCTCAAGGCGGCCGTTTTCGAGCATGGCGCGCGCGCCGGCAGCGCCGTCGTGCTGGATGCGCGCACCGGCGAGGTGCTGGCGCTGGTCAACGAGCCGGACTTCAATCCCAATAACCGCGCCGGCCTGCGCAGCGGCATGTTTCGTAATCGCGCCGTCACGGATCTCTTCGAGCCGGGTTCCACTCTCAAGCCTTTCACCATCGCGTGCGCATTGGAGAGCGGAAAGTATTCGCCCGGCAGCATCATCGACACCACGCCGGGCGTGTTGCAAGTCGGTGACCGCACGTTCCGCGATGTTCACAACCATGGTGTGCTGACAGTCGCGGGTGTCATCGAGAAATCGAGCAACGTCGGCGTTTCCAAAATTGCACTGGCGCTGAACAAGAAGAGCATGTGGGAGATGTTGCGCCACGCCGGATTCGGACAACCTACCGGCGTGCAACTTCCGGGCGAAGTGGCGGGACTTCTCAATCCCTACTCAAGCTGGGTCCCGGTCGAGCAGGCGAGCATTTCCTTTGGCTACGGAATTTCCGTCACGCCGCTGCAACTCGCGCGCGCCTATCTCGCTCTCGCGAATGACGGAATGGCGCTGCCGCTGACGCTACAGGCCCGCGGCATCTCGATCATCCCGCTCCAGCCGCAGCTGCTCGAGGCGCTGCCGTACCTGATGACGATCGTGGTGCTCGTCGCCTACTACATCATGCTCTCCCTGACCCTTACCCTGGGACAGGGCGGTCGGCTGCCTCCTGTGCTCGCGGCGTGGCTCCCCAACGCAGTACTGGCGGCCGTGGGCGGGGCGCTCGTCTGGACGGCCGATCGGTGAGCGACCGCCGGCGCCTCCTCGTCGTCCTCACCTGCGCCGCTGTCCTGTTCGTGGCCGGGG
>Ga0209619_10003404_pt1 | contig 11434 bp, 6 predicted proteins | sample Rifsed16ft3_FD_184011 | JGI IMG/M metagenome (GOLD analysis project Ga0209619, IMG submission 184011) | Soil microbial communities from Rifle, Colorado, USA - sediment 16ft 3 (version 2) | ecosystem: Environmental > Terrestrial > Deep subsurface > Rock core/Sediment | place: Rifle, Colorado... | reverse complement strand
GGTCTTCTCCGTTTTAAAACTTTTTCCGTCAGAGGAGGATGTGGCAATTAAGCGCGTCCCCAATGATAGATACATAAACCAGTTAGCGCCGATTTTGATAACGTCGGGGTCGGTAACGATCTCAGTGGTTTCGTATCGCGAACCTGGTTCCTCTTGGAAATTTACGCCGTCTTCCGAGAGAGCGCTTTTAATCTTTATTTTGTCACCGGTAGGAATGGGTCTGCCGCTCGCGTCCAGGGGAGGTTTTGTCTTGGGGAAAACAACATAAAAAAGCCTTATTTTGTCATCCGTTAAAATTGCCTGAGGGTCAGCTAGTGGTTCGATCTCATCTTTTCCAATTATTCGGATTGAACCTTGCCTAAAAGTTTTTCCGTTGTCATCCGAAATCGCTACCATTATGCCGGTCTTACTTCTTTTAGCCCCGTCTACCGCGTAGACAAAGATGCGCCCTTCTTTTGTTCTCACCGCATCAGGCACCGAAGCTTTATCAAAAAGCACCTGGTTTTCTCGGATAAAATTTAAGCCGTCGCTAGACGTTGCTTTGTAGACTTTGTGAAAAAAAGGTCCGTTGGGGTCGTTAAAAGGGTCGTCAGTTGCCGGTTCATAATCGAAAGCTAATGCGGAGGAGTTTTTATTTTTTCCCGTGTCTCGCTGTTTTTTTGTTGGGTCAGCGGAGCTTTTTTGGAGTGATTTTTGGGTATTAAGGCACGAGGAAACCGCTGCCGCAAGCAGAAGGGTTACTGTAAATAGAATGATGGCAGTAACTATTTTTTTAACGTTTTTCATCTTCGTCTGATTTACTTCAACGCGTGCCTTGTTGGCGCCTTTTTTTTGCGCACCAAATTCGCCAGAAATGTTCAAAAAATCCCACTGAACGAAACCTCTAGCGCAGATACTATTTTTTTCAATTTGGATTAAAGGAGAACTAGTAAAGAGAACTAGTCTTTAAGTTAGTTCCAGAAAATTTTGGTTTGAGCTTGTGATACACTGAAAAGAAAATTTTAGTTATGCTATTGGAAAAAAGCTATTGCTAAAGGAGTAAAAATGAAACTTAAAGAGATCTATGAAACAGCCCTTAAGATGGGAATAAAAGCTGATCCCCGGGGCAAAAAGGGCATTGAAAAGCTTCTTGCCCGGAACAAAGAGCAGTATAAAGACTTAAAACCGGACGAGAAAGAGCTCTTCGACCAGGATAAGCTCAGTAACCCATATGCTGACAGCCGAATTTTAGTGGGAGATCCCGAGATGGAGGTCACCGGGATCCTTACCGGCATTGACCTTGAAGTCCAAGAGATTCTATTAGCGGATCGGCTCAATCAAAAAGGAAAAAAGATTAATCTGCTCTTAGCGCATCATCCCGAGGGGAAAGCCCTGGCAACACTCTCTGACGTTATGGCCATGCAGGCTGATGTCTGGGCGAATCAAGGAGTACCGGTGAATGTGGGTGACGTTTTGATAAGTAAGAGGATGAGGGACGTTTTTAGGGCGCTCCAACCGGTTAATCACAACCGGGCCATCGACGCCGCCCGTCTTTTGGGTTTCGCTTTTATGTGCGTCCATACTCCCGCGGATAACCTTGTCACGTCTTACCTGCAGAAATTGATTAACGAGAAAGAGCCCTATCTTGTAAAAGACATTATGAAAATTCTAAAAGAAATTCCCGAGTACAAGCAAGCCACTCAAATCGGTAACGCCCCGATGATTTTAGTGGGTGACGGCGAAAAGAGAGTGGGGAAGGTCCTGGTAGATATGACAGGCGGAACAGAAGGGCCCGCCGAAGCCTTGGAAAAACTGTCACAAGCCGGCGTGGGAACTCTGGTAGGGATGCACCTCAAAGACGAGCTTCGAAAAAAAGCCGAGGATAATCAGCTGAATGTGGTTTTAGGAGGCCACATTGCCAGTGACGCCATCGGGCTTAATCATTTCTTAGATAAAATCGAGGAAAAAGGAGTGGAGATTATTCCCTGTTCCGGACTTTACAGGGTCCGCCGCTCACAGCGCTAGTTCAGATTTCAAAGCACGGCAGTCAAGAGTCAGAAGTGAGGATTCAGGATTCAGGAGCCAGGTGTTAGAGAATTTAAAATTCATTTTTACCTTTTCATTTTGCATTTTTCATTTAGTTTCATTGGTCATTGGTGCTTGGCCTGCCTGACGGTAGGCAGGGATTTGGTGCTTCACTCCTATGGTTACTAACAAACTAAGGTGTGGCCACTATTATCATCACTCTTCCGCCCCTCGTTTTTTGAGTTCCCCCGGAAGGTGATTGCCGGATCACTTTCCCGGCCTCACTCGAACTCTTGGAGTAATAGATTGATGGAGTAAAACCGCTGGCGCCCAAAGTGTTTACGGCCTGGTTTTCGCTCATCCCCAGAACGCTGGGAACCGCTACTTTTCGCGGCATTTCCGGGCCCCTGCTTATGACAATGGTTACCTTGGAGCCCTGCTTTACGGTGCCTTCCCGGGGGTCTTGGGCAATCACAATTCCTGAGATCACGGTGGGACTTGCTTGAAAGGTTTCTTGCACTTTGAAACCGGCCTCTTTAAGGGTTGAAACAGCCGTGGACAAGCTGATCCCGATTACGTCCGGGACGGAAACTCCCTGGTGGACAGGACAGGGCTGGGTTGGCTCAGAGCCCGCTTTAAAATATTTAGTTGTTGTCTTCGGGCAGTAGGTCGTGGCCAGGTAATCCATATCGGTACAGACGGTAACCTTTATATTCGGGGCCTGAGCAGGCATTTGAGCGTTGGCGGGGGCCTGGAAATTTGACGGGGGAGTCCCGGACAAGGCGCTACTCATAAATTTGGCCCAAATTTGAGCCGGGAAAGTGCCTCCTTGAACCCGAATTCCGTGGACCGAGTTCATGGCAATTTGGGCCTGAGGATATCCTACCCACACCGCGGCCGCTAAATCCGGAGTGAATCCCACAAACCAGGCATCACGATAACTATTGGTGGTGCCCGTTTTACCAGCCGCGGGCCGGCCGATGCTCGCCGCCTTGCCGGTACCTCGCTGAATAACTTCCTTTAAAATATCGATTTCCGCGTAGGCCACGGCGGGTTCTAAAATCTGTTCGCCCTGAACTTTGTTGTCCTCGATCACCTTGCCCTTGGCGTCGGTTATCCTAACAATGGCGAGCGGTCTATTGTGTACGCCCATGTTGGCCAGAGTGGAGGCAGCCGAAGCCATTTCCAAGGGAGAAACACCGACCGTTCCCAGGGAGATTGAGGGAAAAGCGGGGATTTCGGTTTGGATCCCCATTTTTTTAGCCATTTCCGCCACCTTAGCGGGGCCAACATCCATGATTAAGCGGGCAAAGAGGGCATTCACTGAGAAAACAGTGCCGTCTCTTACGGTCATCTAGCCCTTGGGGCTTTTGTTAGAGTTAACAACTTGCCAATCCTTTCCCGGGAGCTTCATCGTAAACGGACTGGCTTGATAGATCTTGGTGGGACGAACGCCGTTGGCCAGGGCCGTCGCGAGAACAAAGATTTTAAAGGAGGAGCCTGGTTGTCTTTTTCCTTGGGTGGCCAGATTGTACTTGTTTGTTTCAAAGTCTTTCCCTCCCACCAGAGCTTTTATGTAGCCAGTTTTGGGGTCAACGGCGACAATTGAGGCGCTGGGGTCATTGGGAAGATTTAAAAGTTGGGTTGCTTCCTCGGCCTGAGTCTGCATTTTAAGGTCCAGCGTGGTATAGATTCTTAAGCCCCCCTTAAAAACGAGGTTAGCGCGCTGCGAAGGAGTTGAGCCGTATTTGGGATCTTCCAGAATCAATCGTTTTACATAGTCCGCAAAGTAAGGAGCAGGGACTTTCTTTTCTATGATCGGCTGAACTGTAAGGGGTTCAGATTTGGCCGCTTCAACCTCTTCTTCAGTTATATATTTTTGCTCAGCCATTCTTCTTAAAACCGCCTCCCGCCTAGCTAAAGCCCGTTCCGGAAAAGTGTAGGGCGAGTACCGGTTGGGCGACTTGATTACCCCGGCCAACAGAGCTGATTCAGCCAAACTTAAATCCTTCGCTGCTTTACCAAAGAAAGTTTCGGCGGCCGTTTCTATTCCATAGGTGTTTACTCCAAAATACACGGTATTTAAGTATTTTTCTAAAATCTTCTTTTTGCTGTATTTTTTTTCGACCTGAGAAGCGAGGTAGGCTTCTTTTATTTTTCGAGTGAGTGTCCTTTCCGGTTGGATGAGGGCGTTCTTTACATATTGCTGAGTAAGGGTGCTTCCTCCTTCTGCGATTTGGCCTTGTTCAAGATTGGTCACGAAAGCTCGGGCGATCGCTTCCAAGTCCACGCCGCGATGCTCATAGAACCTCTTATCTTCGATGGCAATTACGCCGTGTTGCAGATGGATGGGAATTTGAGACAAGGGAATAATAACCCGGTTTTGTTCAACAAAAAAGTCGGTCACCAGCGTGCCATCGGCCGCGTACATTTTGGAGGTCTGAGGACTTTTTTTAATAGCCTGGTTTTCCAGCTTGGGGAGTCCTTTTGCGAAGCTCGCGAAGGCTATGCCTAATATCACCATTAACCCTAGAAACGCGAAAATAAACGCGAGCATAAGATGTTTTAATAGCCGCGTTTTTCTTTTTTTCCTTTGGATTCTTCGGGTTCTGGACACCGCTTACCCTAAAGTTTCTTAAATATAAAAATTATAACATATGTGGATTATTAACCAGTTGGTTAACACATTTAGTTTTTTGATTCATGTCAAAAATTAGGTTTGGTTGTTCTTTCCCTGTATCCTAAATCCTGTATCCTTATTTTTGGCCAACCGCTAAGCTAACTTTCTTGCCCCCGGTTTACCCAACCAAAAGCGGTCTGAGGTGCTGAATGTTCGCTCTAATGACACCCTTTATTTAAGTGTGATACTATTTTGCCGTGATCAAATCTTTAAAGAGGAGAAATTAAAGAGATGAATCGGTCTTTCGTTTATCCTCAGGACAACTTGAGTTTCGAGAACCAGCTTAAAATTATTTCTAGAGGAACAGAAGAAATCCTGCTTCCTGAAGAGCTAAGAGCAAAGATTAAGCACTCGATCGAAAAAAGAGAGCCCCTGGTGATTAAATTTGGGGTTGACCCAACCGCGCCCGATCTTCATCTCGGGCACTCCGTTGCCTTAAGGAAGCTAAAGGATTTTCAGGACCTTGGGCATAAGGTAGTTTTGCTCATCGGGGACTTTACGGCTAAGATTGGAGATCCCTCCCAAAGGTCAGTTACCAGACCTCAACTGTCGCCCGAAGACATAAAAATTAATGCTAAAACCTATACTGATCAGGCTTTTAAGATACTAAATACAGAAAGAACCATAATCGACTATAATAGTCGCTGGTTTTCCCGGATGTCCTTCGAAGATCTCCTGGAGCTGGCGGCAAAATTCACGGTCGCCCGGCTCTTGGAACGAGACGATTTTCACAACCGGTTTCACCGAAATATCTCCATTGGGTTGCACGAATTTCTCTATCCGGTCATGCAAGCGTATGACTCCGTGATTCTCAAGGCGGATGTTGAGATTGGGGGCACCGATCAGAAGTTTAACATGCTGGCTGGCCGGGAAGTTCAAAAAGAAGCCGGTCTTGAAACCCAAGTCGTGATCACTTTACCCATTTTAGAAGGCACGGATGGGGTGCAAAAAATGAGCAAGAGCTTGGGTAATCACATTGGTTTAACGGAGCCGCCAAATGAGATGTTTGGAAAGGTCATGTCCATCCCAGATGAGGTAATGATCCGCTACTTCAAGCTCGCCACGACCCTTGCACTAAGCGAGATCGAAGAGATCGAGCAGGGTGTGGAGAAGGAAGAAGTTCATCCAGCCGACCTGAAGCGACGTCTGGGGCGGGAAATTGTCACCTTGTACTGGGGAAAAGAAAAGGCCGAGATGGCCGAGAGAGAGTTTGACTCTGTTTTTAAACGGAAAGAAATCCCCTCAGAAATACCTTCGAAGTCTGTTTCTAGGGAGCTTCTTAAAAATGGCAAAATTTGGATAGTTGAATTACTGAGGGAGACGGGCTTAGCTAAGACAAACTCGGAGGCCAGACGCCTTATCGAGCAGGGCGGGGTAAAGCTAAACCAGGAGGAAATTATCTCTTCCGATTTGGATATCAGTCCAAAAACGGGAGATATTATTCAGGCGGGCAAACGAAGATTTGTCAAAATAGCTATAAAAAACTAAAATGGAAATAGCCTCTCTTTTCCGTTTGCGGTAGCCCTCGAAGGAGAAGCCGAACAACTAAACCAAAGATCAAAAGTTGACTCGTTGATGAGCCAAGTTGAGCTCTAAAATTTTTTTAAAAATTGCTTGTTCCAAGGTGTTGACACGGCTAGAGCGTGGTGCTATATTTAGCTTGGTACGTTGTCTTCTTCTTAGGAGGTGTCGGAGTTTGAAAATTTGGAAGACAGGAGGCGGCACATTATAGAAGTATAAAGAAAGCTTAAGAGGTTTACATTTGCTTCGTTTATAATCTATAATATGTCGCTGTAAAAAGATGTTGCAGCGGCATTTTTTATGCTAAATTAGATTTGCACTTGTTATTTTTCACCTTAGGTCTTTGAAAACTAAATAGTGAGTCCAACCTAGTTTTAAAGCCAATTGATCACCGGAAACTTTAAAAGCTTTCTTGAGTGAGTTTTTGGCAAAGACTAGGGAAGCCAGAAAGGTTCAAAAAAAACCCGTCGTTTCTTGAAAACGACACTTTCTTGATCAATTCTTCAAAAATTGGCTGAAGCTTAAGTAATCAGCTTTAGCTTAAGTTTTTTCGGAGAGTTTGATCCTGGCTCAGGACGAACGCTGGCGGCGCGCCTAACACATGCAAGTCGAGCGGTCTTTTCAGTTTGAAATTGGAGACTTCGGTCAAAGATCGATAACTGGTTCAAAAGATAGCGGCGAACGGGTGAGTAACGCGTGGATAATCTACCTTAGAGACCGGGATAACCTCGCGAAAGCGGAGCTAATACCGGATAAGCTCACGTCTTTATCTAAAGAAGTGAGAAAAGATTTGCCTTTGGTTTGTGCTCTAAGATGAGTCCGCGTCCTATTAGCTAGTTGGTAGGGTAATGGCCTACCAAGGCTCAGATGGGTAGCCGGCCTGAGAGGGTGTACGGCCACACTGGGACTGAGACACGGCTCAGACTCCTACGGGAGGCAGCAGTGGGGAATCTTGCGCAATGGGCGAAAGCCTGACGCAGCGACGCCGCGTGGAGGATGAAGGCCTTCGGGTTGTAAACTCCTGTCAGGAGGGACGAAGCCTCGCTTGCGGGGTGACGGTACCTCCAGAGGAAGCCCCGGCTAATTACGTGCCAGCAGCCGCGGTAATACGTAGGGGGCCAGCGTTGTCCGGAATTATTGGGCGTAAAAAGCACGTAGGCGGCCTAACAAGTTAGGTGTGAAAACTTTCCGCTCAACGGGAAGATTGTACTTAATACTGTTAGGCTAGGGTTCAACAGAGGGAAGTGGAATTCCCGGTGTAGCGGTGAAATGCGCAGATATCGGGAAGAACACCAGTGGCGAAGGCGGCTTCCTGGGTTGTAACCGACGCTGAGGTGCGAAAGCTAGGGTAGCAAACAGGATTAGATACCCTGGTAGTCCTAGCCGTAAACGATGGGCACTAGGTGTAGGGAATGTCGACGTTTTCTGTGCCGCAGCTAACGCATTAAGTGCCCTGCCTGGGGAGTACGGCCGCAAGGCTAAAACTCAAAGGAATTGACGGGGGCCCGCACAAGCGGTGGAGCATGTGGCTTAATTCGATGCTACGCGAAGAACCTTACCAGGGCTTGACATGTTGGTGGTACTGACCCGAAAGGGAAAGGACTTCTTTGAAGAGTCAACACAGGTGGTGCATGGCTGTCGTCAGCTCGTGCCGTGAGGTGTTGGGTTAAGTCCCGCAACGAGCGCAACCCTTACTCTATGTTGCCATCGGTTCGGCCGGGCACTCATGGAGGACTGCCCCGGTCAACGGGGAGGAAGGTGGGGATGACGTCAAGTCATCATGCCCCTTATGCCCTGGGCTGCACACGTGCTACAATGGCCGGTACAATGGGCTGCGAACCCGTGAGGGGGAGCGAATCCCGTAAAACCGGTCTCAGTTCGGATCGAAGGCTGCAACTCGCCTTCGTGAAGTTGGAATCGCTAGTAATCACGGATCAGCATGCCGTGGTGAATACGTTCCCGGGCCTTGTACACACCGCCCGTCACGTCACCCGAGTTGTCTGTACCCGAAGTCACTGGCTCAACCCCGCTTCGGTGGGGAGAGAGGTGCCGAAGGTGTGGAGAATAAGGGGGACGAAGTCGTAACAAGGTAGCTGTACCGGAAGGTGCGGCTGGATCACCTCCTTTCTAGGGAGTATTGTATTCCCGATGTCGACCTGGCTTCGGGCTCGCTATTTAGTTTTGAAAGACCTTAACGCCGAAAGGCGCTAGGTCTTTAGTTTACGGCTCTTAGTTTTTAGGTGAAATTCTAGGAACTATTGGCTGTAAGCGGCCCCGCACTTGGCGGGGTTTCGGACCTTGAAAACTGCACAGTGGACGTCGAGTCTATAGTCAAGTTACTAAGGGCTTACGGTGGATGCCTTGGCATCGACAGGCGATGAAGGTCGTGGCAAGCTGCGAAAAGCCTCGGGGAGGTGCAAACAACTTTTGATCCGGGGATTACCGAATGGGGGAACCCATCCCGCTTTGCGGGATATCTTTATCTGAATATATAGGATAAAGAGGCGAACCAGGGGAACTGAAACATCTAAGTACCCTGAGGAAAAGAAACCGAATGAGATTCCCTGAGTAGTGGTGAGCGAAATGGGAAGAGCCTAAACCGGTTTAGTTTAAGCCTGTGGGCGTTGCTAAGCCGGGGTCGTAGGAGTTTGTCAGATCCTACCACAGTGGGATCAAGGAGTTACAAAGCTATTTTCTAGCTGAAGGATTTGGAATAATCCGTCACAGAAGGTAAGAACCCTGTAAGCGAAAGAAATATAGTCTCCTGACTTACTTCCTGAGTACCGTGGGACCCGTGAAATCCTGCGGGAATCTGCCCAGACCACTGGGTAAGGCTAAATACTAGTCGATGACCGATAGCGGACTAGTACCGTGAGGGAAAGGTGAAAAGTACCCCGGGAGGGGAGTGAAATAGAACCTGAAACCGTGAGCTTACAAGCAGTCGGAGCCCCGCTTTGCGGGGTGACGGCGTGCCTTTTGTAGAATGAACCGGCGAGTTATGGTACGCAGCAAGGTTAACCCTATGGGGAAGCCGTAGCGAAAGCGAGTCTTAAATGGGCGTTTGAGTTGTGTGCTATAGACCCGAAGCCGAGTGACCTATCCATGGCCAGGGAGAAGCTTCGATAATATCGGGGTGGAAGCCCGAACCCACTAGGGTTGAAAACCTAGGGGATGAGCTGTGGATCGGAGTGAAAGGCTAATCAAACTCGGTAATAGCTGGTTCTCCCCGAAATAGCTTTAGGGCTAGCCTCAAGTGTTTAGTTTTGGCGGTAGAGCACCGAATGGACTAGGGGCCTTAACCGGTTACCAAACCCAATTGAACTCCGAATGCCAAAACTTTATAGCTTGGGAGTCAGACTGTGGGGGATAAGCTCCATAGTCGAAAGGGAAACAGCCCAAATCGTCAGCTAAGGTCCCCAAATGCAAGCTAAGTGGAAAAGGATGTGGAACTACTTAGACAGCCAGGAGGTTGGCTTAGAAGCAGCAATCCTTCAAAGAGTGCGTAATAGCTCACTGGTCAAGTGGTTCTGTGCCGAAAATGTAACGGGGCTCAAGCTTGCTACCGAAGCTACGAACCTCGCGAAGCGAGGAACTAACGACATCTAACTTGCAACTGATAATGGTTGCCTGTTGTGAGTTGTTAGTCCCTCACTTTGTGGGGTGGTAGGGGAGCATTCCTAAATGGCTGAAGCCAGTTCGTGAGGACTGGTGGACGTTTAGGAAGCGAGAATGCCGGTATAAGTAGCGAGATCCCGCCGAGAAAGCGGGACGCCGGAAGCCTAAGGGTTCCTGGGCAATGCTAATCAACCCAGGGTTAGCCGGGACCTAAGCCGAGCCCGAAAGGGGTAGGCGATGGACAACGGGTTGATATTCCCGTGCCATCAAGTTGCGATCTCTGCTTCGGCAGAGGTGAGTGATGGGGGGACGCGGATCGGTAGGCCAACCGCGGCGTTGGTTGACCGCGGGTAAACCTTAATGAGGTCAAGTAGGAAAATCCGCTTGACATTAAACTCAGAGAGGTGATGCCGAGCCGCTTTTAGGTGAAGTGGTCGATCCAATCCGCCAAGAAAAGCCTCTAGCGAGCAACTTGGTGCCCGTACTCTAAACCGACACAGGTGGGCGAGGAGAGAATCCAAAGGCGATCGAGAGAACCCTCGTTAAGGAACTCGGCAAAATGACTCCGTAACTTCGGGAGAAGGAGTCCCTCGATAAGTGTAGACTCTTGTAGTCGAAGCTCTTCGAGGGCGCAGTGAAACGGCCCAAGCGACTGTTTACTAAAAACACAGGTCTCTGCAAAGTCGAAAGACAAAGTATAGGGGCTGACGCCTGCCCGGTGCCGGAAGGTTACGAGGAGGTGTCATCCCGCTTCGGCGGGAGAAGCACCAAATCTAAGCCCCGGTAAACGGCGGCGGTAACTATAACCGTCCTAAGGTAGCGAAATTCCTTGTCGGGTAAGTCAGATTGCCCCTCGCAAGAGTGATCTTGCGAGCAAACCTGGCTAATAACGGTGAAACCCCAACTCGTCTTAGTGATGAGAGGGCAATACCGTGGGAAGTCGCTCCGTCATAGACGGGGTTGACCCCGTAACGACTTCTCCAATTTTTTGGAGGGATGGCAGTTGTTACCTTGAAGGTAAAATTTATAACTGTCATAATACGCTAGGCCCCCGCAAGAATTCCGCGTAAAGCGGAAATGCGGGGTGATGGTATAGTCTACACCTCTGGTAACAGAGGACAAATGTGAAGTTCCGACCCGCACGAATGGCGTAACGACTTGGGCGCTGTCTCAACGAGGGACTCGGCGAAATTGTGATACCTGTAAAGACGCAGGTTACCCGCAACAGGACGGAAAGACCCCGTGAACCTTTACTGTAGCTAGATATTGGATTTTGGTACGTTATGTATAGGATAGGTGGGAGGCTGTGAATCCTCACCGCTAGGTGGGGTGGAGCCAACCTTGGAATACCACCCTTAATGTATTGGAATCCTAACGGCAGACCGTTATCCGGCTGCCGGACAGTGTCTGGTGGGCAGTTTGACTGGGGCGGTCGCCTCCTAAAATGTAACGGAGGCGCCCAAAGGTTTCCTCAGCACGGTCGGCAATCGTGCGCAGAGTGCAAGGGCATAAGGAAGCTTAACTGCGAGACCTACAAGTCGAGCAGATGGGAAACCAGGGCCTAGTGATCCGGCGGTTCCGAGTGGAAGGGCCGTCGCTCAACGGATAAAAGGT
>Ga0209619_10003402_pt1 | contig 11435 bp, 11 predicted proteins | sample Rifsed16ft3_FD_184011 | JGI IMG/M metagenome (GOLD analysis project Ga0209619, IMG submission 184011) | Soil microbial communities from Rifle, Colorado, USA - sediment 16ft 3 (version 2) | ecosystem: Environmental > Terrestrial > Deep subsurface > Rock core/Sediment | place: Rifle, Colorado... | reverse complement strand
CGAAGGTCATGGGCCACAAGGCGGAGAGGCGGGCCCAGTTGACCACCTGATCCACGGTGGTCAAGGCGATTCGACTCGCGCCGAGCGTCTTGATGAGGTCCATGAGCCGCTCCTTCAGGCCACTCTGTCCGCTGAGGAGGCAGTCCTCGAATCACGGGAGTGGTGACCGGCTCGATCCTCCTCCCGCACCCATTCCAGGTCTCCCTTGGCCCATAGATAGGCGAGCCCCAGCACCAGGATGCCAATGAAGATGACTCCCTCGACGAAAGCGAAGAGACCCAGCTTCTGGTAGACCACCGCCCAGGGGAACAAGAAAACCGCCTCCACGTCGAAAATGAGGAATACCAGCGCGAACACGTAGAAACGGATGTTGAATCGGATCCAGGGTGAGCCCACCGGGTCCTCGCCACACTCGTAGGGTATGTACTTCTCCGCGGTGAACTTGCTGGGTCGAACCAGCGACGACACGGTGAGGGTGACGCCGACGAACAGCACCGCCGCCACCATGAACATGAGTACGCCGAGGTAGTCAACCAATTCCATCGGTATACCTCACACAGTGCCCAAGGTCATTATTTCAATCGCCTCTCGACGCCGCAACCAGAGATTGGAATCCGAGGGCCGGACAAGGACCACCAGACAAAAAACTTGCGGCCGGCCCCCGCCGACCGCTTCAAGATGGGTATTATATGCAGAGCCCCTGAGGCGAGCAATTAGAAAAAGGGGTTCCTTCCTCCAGCGGGGCGCTCTCCCCGTCCTTTATATATGCATCAGATACAAGAGCTGACCTCGCCGACCCGAGAGCTCCCTAACCCGAGCTCTTCTCACCCGGTGAGCTCTCCAAGGATGGCGTCGGTGAGCTCTTCGGTTGAGTGACGGCCTCCTAGATCCGGCGTCCGCACCTCGCCTTTCTCCAATACGCGGAAGCAGGCTCCCAGCAGCCGATCGGCGGCTCCGTCCTCACCCAGGTGCCGGAGCATGAGCACCCCGGAGAGAATCAGGGCGATGGGATTGGCCACGCCTTTGCCCGCTATGTCGGGCGCCGAGCCGTGAACCGCCTCGAAGACGGCGCAGGACTCCCCGATGTTGGACGCCGGTACCAGCCCCAGTCCTCCCACCAGACCGGCACACAGATCGGAAACGATGTCCCCGTAGAGGTTGGAGAGCAGAAGCACGTCGAACTGGGTCGGATCCAACACCAACTGCATGCAAAGGTTGTCCACGATCTTGTCGTCGAACTTGATGTCCGGGTACTCCTTCGCCACCTGGCGCGCACTTTCCAAAAACAATCCGTCGGTCAGCTTCATGATGTTCGCCTTGTGGACCGCGGTGACTTTCTGGCGCTTACGGCGGCGGGCATACTCGAAGGCGAACCGAGAGATCCGGATGGAAGCATGGGAGGTGATGACCTTCAACCCCTGGCTCACTCCGGGCATGATCATGTGCTCGATGCCGGAGTAGAGGTCTTCGGTATTCTCCCTCACGATCGCCAAATTGACGTTCTGGTAGCGGCTCTTCACTCCCGGAATGCTTCGGACCGGCCTCAGGTTGGCGTAGAGGTCAAGCCCCTTGCGCAGCGCCACATTGGCACTGGGGAAGCCTTCCCCCACCAGGGTCGTCAGGGGACCCTTGAGCGCGATCTTGTTGCGGCGAATCGACTCCAAGAGCGTTTCGGGGAGTGGGTTTCCGGTCTTCTCGAAGGCTCGGATGCCCGCCTCATGTTTTTCCCAGACGAGCTCCACTCCGGTGGCGTCCAGGACCCGCACCGCCGCCGCGGTGATCTCAGGACCGATGCCGTCACCATGAATGAGAGTGATGGTGTGTGCCATTCGCCGAGGCGCATCTTAACATGAACGGTTTGGCGTCCCTCGGTGTGGTCCCGCCCACGGCTAGCATGTGGACCCGTGCTACCATGCTCGAGGTCTCATGAATCTCTCGGTCATCGTTCCTACCTTGAACGAAGAGACCTTGCTCCCTCGCGCCTTGGCGTCGGTTCCCCGCGGCGCGGAGGTCGTGGTGGCGGATGGACGGAGCGCGGATCGCACCCGCGAAGTGGCGGTCCAGCTGGGTGCCCGCGTGGTAGTAGGAGCGCCGGGCCGCGGAGCGCAGATGAACCAGGGAGCGAGAGAGGCCTCCGGTGACACGCTGCTTTTTCTCCATGCCGACTGTGCCCTCGGCCCCGGTGCCGATGAAGCGATCCGCCAGGCGCTCTCCGATGCTTGTGTGGTGGGCGGTTGGTTCCGCCTGAGCGTGAGGCCGGCTCGGCCGAGCCTGGCGCTGGTGTCTTTCGGATCGAACTTGAGGGCCCGTCTGCTGGGTCTACCCTACGGCGATCAGGCTCTCTTCGTGCGCCGCTCGGTCTTCGATGCCATAGGCGGTTATCGTGACGTTCCCATCATGGAGGACGTGGATCTGGTCAGGAGGCTGCGCAAGCGTGGCCGCCTGAAGTGCCTCGACGCGACCGTCACCACTCTCCCCCGACATTGGGAGAGATCGGGACCGCTGTTCACGACCCTGGTGAACTGGGCCGCCATCGCCGCCTTTTCTCTCGGCGTGTCGCCTTTTCGGTTAGCGCCCGTCTATCATCGGCTCCATCGAAATCCCCGTGACGATCGCGCCAGCCCATGAGTGAATCCCGGCCGACCTGTTCTTGCAAAGGCAGATCGAATCTGGCAACATCCAACAAATAACAGCTCTCGGAGAGGTCGTACCCATGGCCGTTCCATGTCCCCACTGCAAGATTCAGCTTCAGGAGGAAGAGATCCAACGAACGGTTACCGGGGGAGCGGTCTGTCCTCATTGCCAGCGCTCTCTGGACGAGCCGCCTCCCAATCCGAGCACCACGGGAAACGAAGTCGCTGTCCTGGGCGAACTTTCTGCCGACAAGAAATATACTCTGGAAGTCTTGGACGGCAACGAACCGGGCCGAGTGTTCGCGCTCGAAAAACCCCGCATCACCATCGGGCGTCGCGATTGCGACGTCAACCTAGACGACCCGGAGATCTCTCGCCACCACGCCAGTATCGAGATCAGCGGAACGACCGCCACGCTGCGGGACCTGGGAAGCACGAACGGGACCTACATCCAGGGGCAACGCATCGAGCAGGAAGAGCTGAAAGACAACTCCGAGTTCCGGCTGGGAACGCACCAGCTGGTCTTTCATGTGACCTACCGCGCCCCCAGCGGTTCCTGAGCTTCGAAGTCACCCTAAGGTTCACCGGAAAAAGCTAGAATAAGCTAAGTCGATCGAACGAACTGAGAGGCGAATCATGTGGAGGACGTTCTTGATAGCCATGAGCCTAGCCGGCCCAGCAAGCCCCGCAAATTCGACGGCGGGAGCCCGGAGCGACGCCGTCTTTCCCTACCCCATCGATCAGAAGGAGCTCGCCAATGGGCTGCGCCTGGTGGGAGTTCACTTCGACAGCCCGGGCTTGCTGTCGTACTACACGATTGTCAGGGTGGGCTCACGACACGAGGTCGAGCCCGGTCGCAGCGGCTTCGCCCACTTCTTCGAGCACATGATGTTCCGGGGAACCGAGAAATACGGTGAGGAGGAGTTCAACGATGTCCTGACCTCCATGGGGGCCGATTCCAACGCCAACACCAGTTTCGATCGCACCCGCTATCACATACTGGCGAGCTCGAGCGCCCTGCCCGAGATCGTCGACATCGAGTCGGACCGCTTCCAGAACCTCAAGTACAGCGAGGAGCAGTTCCAGAAAGAAGCGGGTGCCGTGCTGGGCGAGTACAACGCGAACGCCTCCGACCCGGTCCAGGCTCTGCAAGTAGAAATGTACCAGACGGCGCTCCAGGTCCATCCTTATCGACACCTGGTCATCGGCTTCCTGGAAGACATCCAGGCCATGCCCACCCTGTACGACTACAGCCTGGAGTTCTTCGACCGCTTCTATCGTCCCGAATACACGATGATTCTGGTGGTGGGTGATTTCGATTGGGAGGAGCTGACCCGGCTGGTCGAGGAGGCTTACGGTCAGTGGCAGCGAGGGAGCTATACCGCGAAGATTCCGACCGAGCCACCCCAGACGGAACCGAAAGAGGTGAAGTTGGAGTGGCCGGCGCCGACCCTACCTTACTTGATGATCGCCTACCGGGCGCCGGCCTTCAATACGGAAAGCGCTGAGATGCCGATCCTGGATGTTCTCTCTCAGCTCGCCTTCGGAGAAACGTCTGCCCTTCATAGAGAGTTGGTCATCGAAAAACAGTGGGTTGATTTCATCGCCGCCGGGGCCTTCGATCAGGCCGACCCCACGCTCTACACCATACTCACCCGGGTGCGACAACCGGAGAAATTCGGTGAGGTGCGCGACGCCATCCTGGCTCAGGTGGACCGTCTTCACACCGAGCGGTTCGATCCCGAGCGACTCTCCGCCACCAAGAGCCACATGAAGTACCAGTTCCTGATGGGGATGGATACCGCCGACGCGGTGGCCGATACGCTCTCCCACTACCTGGCGCTCACCGGCGACCCCCAAACGGTCAATCGCGTCTACCAGCTCTACGACGCGGTGACTCCGGAGACGCTCAACCAGGTCGCTCGCCAGTACCTCAGGTCGGAGACGCGCACCATGGTCACGCTCGAGCCTGCCGCCGGCGTGAAGGGAGAGGAGTAGAAACGATGTCCTTGCCAGCATCTCTCGCGTGCGCGCTGGTCCTCCTGTTCGCGGCGGCATCCTTCGCCGATCACGAGCCGGTCATCGTCGACAGCCCGGGAAACCCTCTGGTCAGTTTTCGCTTCGTGTTCCACACCGGCTCCGCCAACGATCCGGTCGGCAAGGAGGGCCTGAACGCGCTCACCGCCGCCATGATTTCGGAAGGGGGCACGCGGGAGCTGTCCCTAGTCCAGGTGATTGAAAAGCTCTATCCCCTGGCAGCGGGAGTCGGGGCACAGACGGAGAAAGAGATCACCACCATCGTGGGGGCGGTGCACCGGGACTTCTTGGAGGATTTCTATTCGATATTCCAAGACCTGCTCCTCCAGCCTCGATTCGATCCCGAAGACTTCGAGAGAAACCGCAACCAGCTTCTCAACTACCTCAGCAAGTCCCTCCGTGGAAGCGACGACGAAGAGCTAGGGAAGGCTTTGCTGGAAGCGATGCTCTACCAGGAGCATCCCTTCCGCCACACACCGGAGGGAACGGTCGCCGGACTGCAGAGCATCACTCTCGATGACGTCAAGGCCTTCTACCGCGATCGCTACACGTTCGCCTCTCTTCACGTCGGGCTGGCGGGAGACCTTCCCCCCGGCTTCGCGGAGAGAGTACAAAAGGACTTAAGGCAGGGCCTTCCTGAAGGACAGGAAACGCCACTCGAGCTGCCGCGCCCGTCACCCGCCGAGGGTATGGAGGTGTGGATCGCGGAAAAGGCGGCCGATTCCACCGCCATCAGCCTTGGCTTTCCTTTCCAGGTCACCCGTTCCGACCCCGACTTCTATCCCTTGCTGGTCGCCAACACGTATTTGGGTGATCATCGCTCCTTCCACGGAGTCCTGATGAACAACCTCCGCGGTAAGCGGGGCCTGAACTACGGCGACTATTCCTACATCGAGAAATTCGTTCAGGACGGTGGGAGCACCTTTCCCCTACCGAATACCACGCGCCGCCAGCAGTTCTTCAGCATCTGGCTTCGCCCGGTTGTGCCGGCCAACGCCCACTTCGCCCTGCGGGCCGCCCTCTGGGAGCTGCGCAAGCTCGTCGAACAGGGGATCAGCGAAGAGGACTTTCAGGCTACCCGAAACTACCTTCTCCATTACTCCAAGCTCTGGGTGCAGAATCTGGATCGCCGGCTCGGGTATCACATGGACTCGCGTTTCTATGGAACCGACTACTACATCGACGAGATCGAGAGGCGGCTTCGCTCCATGACCGCCGAGGAGGTGAACCGCGCGGTGAAGAAACACCTGGATCGCTGGGATTTTCGAGTGGCCATGGTGGCCTCGAGCGCCGGCGACCTGGCGGCCGCTCTCCGGGAGAACCGGGTGAGCCCCGTCACCTACCAAACGCCCGGCACACCTCCCGAAGTGCTCGAAGAGGACAAGAAGATCGAGCGCTTCGAGCTCCCAGTCCGCGAGGTGAGAGTCATCCCGGTGGAGGAGCTCTTCGAGAAGTAGCTACGCTACGAATCCGGGTAGAGCAGATAACGAGATCGAATCCGCCGGAAGCGCGTGAGATCCTCCTGCCATCCGCCTTCGATCTCGGCGAGCGGGGCGTCGGCGTCGATCTGCTCCCGGATGCGGCTGTTTCCGGCCAGGACATCGATGGCGGGTCGTTCGGTTTCGTACTCATAGGGCGGCCGCCGCCAGGCGAACTCACGCGGCCAGAGTCTTCGCAAGACTTTGAGAATCGCCAGTCCGGTCCGCACCGGGAGATAGCTCTCGCGATCGATAACGTGCTGCTGCAAGCCGCCGCACACCTGGCCCACGAACTTGTGGAAGGCGGGCTGGAAGGTGGCCGGCCGCAAACGAACCCCCGGCAGATCCTCTTTCTCGAGCTCGTCGACCAACCGATGGGAGTCGACCCAGGGAGCCCCCATCAGCTCGAAGGGGCGCGTCGTCCCTCTTCCTTCCGAGAGGTTAGTTCCTTCCACGAGGCACCCACCCGGATAGACGGTGGCGGTGTCCAGGGTGGGCATGTTCGGCGAAGGCATGACCCAAGGCAGGGCCGTGTCGTCGAACCAATGTGAGCGGGTCCAACCCTTCATCGGAATAACGGTCAGATCGCATCCGATCCCGAACTCTTCGTTGAAGAGGCGGGCCAGCTCCCCCACCGTCATCCCGTGCCGGTTGGCGATCGGATAGAGCCCCACGAAAGAGAAGTGGCTTTCCTCGATGAGATTACCCTCCACCCCCAAACCGCCGATCGGGTTGGGACGGTCGAGCACGATCATTTTCTTGCCGTCTCGAGCACAGGCCTGCATGGCGTGCGCCATGGTCCAGATGAAGGTGTAGTAACGCGACCCGACGTCCTGAACGTCGAAGATCACGGCGTCCAGCCCCTCCAGCATCTCCCGAGTCGGAATGCGCGTGTCCCCGTAGAGACTCCGAACCGGAATGCCCCTGCCGGTATCGGAGCCGTCGGCGATCTCGATCTGATCCTGGGCATGACCGGCGATCCCGTGCTCCGGCCCGAAGAGCACCACCAGCTCGCCTTCCGTGGATTCTCGCAGGCGGTCGGCGGCGTGGCGTAGCGAGGAATCGACGCTGCTCTGGTTCGCGATGAGGCCTAGACGTTTCCTTCGGATGCAGACGATATGGGCATCGAACAGACGCTCCAGGCCCGTTGCTACCAATGGAGGCTGGCGGTGACGCGTAGTGGAGCGCACGGGCAGATATCTTGGCCCGATGGGTCCCCAGCTTTCAAGCCGGCGCCGGAACAGCAGCTAAAGAGTGTATACTTCCCTTTTATGAACCCCGCTCCGGTCAGCCCTTTCCTATCGCCACACTGGCGCGATGAAAAGGCATTCCGGCGCTCCACACGGCATTCTTTCAGTGGCCGAAGCTCTCATTTTGGAACCGCGGGGCGGTTCGTCCTTGTTTTGCTCGCCTCCCTCTTGCTCGCGGCCGGTTGCGACAATAACGGGCCGGTCCAGCCACAAGGCCCAACCATAACCAACCTTCCCTCGCGCTTCCGGTTAACCGGAACCGCCTCAGGCAGCAACGCCAACCAACGCACGGCGAGCTGCTCTCTCGATCTCATATTCGAGCTGAGAACGGAAGTCGCGCGCTCACCGGAGCTCGTGGAGTACACCGGGGTTCACGGCGGCGAGGTGGCGAGGGCAGTCCTCGCGAAAAACGGCTCGGGCTTCTCCTTCTTTGCCCAAGTCTTCGGCGACGTGGAGGCGCGGCTCCATACTCTCGGTCGGGTCGAGCTCCTGATCCCGGTGAACGTCGATGCCGAAGGCCGGTTCTGGCAAAACCTGGCCCGCTTCGACGGCGCGGTGACCGAAGACGGCCGGGGAAGTGGCCGTTGGACGTGCGCGCCCTTCGACCTCAACTCGGGCGGCTACCGAGACACTTCCCTGGTGGTCCAGGGGACCTGGACTTTCAAGCCGGAGCCTTGACAGCCGGATGAGCCTTCACATTTCCGCCACGACCTGAAACCCGTAACACCGGTGGACACCTTCGCTTCGAGAGACTCTCTTCGCTCCAACGGCCTCGATGGATCGGAGAGCTCCTCGCCCAAGCTTCTTCGCGCCCTCGGACTCAAAGAGGCCATCGCGCTCCACATGGGCGTCATCATCGGCTCCGGGATATTCATCGTTCCCGCTACCATCGCCGGCCGGCTCCAGGCCATGGGACCCATTTTGCTGGTCTGGACTTTGGCGGGGCTTCTCACTCTCTTCGGTGCCCTTTCCCTTGCGGAGCTCAGCTCGGTTCTCCCCGAGGCAGGAGGGCCTTACGCTTATCTCCGGCAGTCTTACGGCCGCGTCTGGGGATTTCTGTTCAGCTGGAACGATTTCTTCATCAACAAGGCGGGCTCGCTCGCCGCTATCACCATCGGGTTCGCGACCTACTTGGAGTATTTCTTTCCCGCTCTCGGTCCGGAACATGCCTTCTTCCATTTTTCTTGGCGCCTCTTCGGTGAGCCCCTGGAGTTCACCTTCAATTGGAACCAGCTTGCCGCCATCCTGGTCATCACCGTGGTGACGGTCATCAACGTGCGCGGGGTTCACTGGGGAGGCTGGGTGATGAACATCTTCACCTCCGCCAAAGTGCTCGCCCTGGGCGGCCTCATATTGGCGGTATTCTTCTCCGATAAAGCCCAGGCGGCCAACATGATGCCCTGGTGGCCGGAGACCTGGACTCAGGACCTCACTGCGGCCTTTGGCCTCGCCATGGTATCCGCCCTATGGGCCTATGACGGCTGGATTGACGTCACGCTCACCGCAGGGGAGACCAAGAACCCGACCCGCAACGTGCCACGGGCCCTGTGGATCGGAACGGTTGCCGTCATCGCTCTCTACATCGCGGCCAACGTAGCCTTCGCGCTCGTCATCCCGGTTCCAGAGATGGCAGGCTCGAGCCGCATCGCGGCGGACGTGGCCCTCGCGGTGCTCGGGCCGGTGGGCGCCACCCTCGTCATTCTGGGTATCCTCTGCTCCGCGTTCGGATCCGCCAATGGAATGACGCTCGCCGGCCCACGCTCCATCTGGGTGACTGGTCGCGACCGGGTGTTCGCTCCCGCACTAGGAAGGGTGCACCGCCGGTACCGCTCTCCCCACGTAGCGATTGTGACGATTGGAGTCTGGGGCGCTCTTCTCACTTTGAGCGGCACCTATGACCAGCTCACCGCCTATGTGGTCTTTGGCTCCTGGATCTTCTACGCCATGGCGGTCGCAAGCGTCATCGTGCTGCGCAGAAAGATGCCCGACGTACCGCGTCCTTATAAAACCTGGGGTTATCCCTGGGCCACGCTTGCTTTCCTGGTGGTGGCCGGCTGGTTCGTCGTCAACACCTTGCTTGAGGATCCCCGCGACGCCTTGATCGGGATCGGGCTTCTGCTTCTCGGACTTCCATTCTACGCTTACTGGACGCGCTCGGGCGCTGAACGGGACCAGGGGCGGAAGAGGTCGGACGCGCTCTAGTTGGCGGCGCGGCCGAAGGTTCTCACCGTTTCTGCCGGTCCGGTGCGTTGAACCAGCGCGCCAACTGCTCCGCGGCCTCGGTTTCCACGATGGCCAGTACTTCGTCGCCCTCGTTCAGGGAAACCCCGCCACGAGGCAGAATGAGCTCCCCCTTGCGGATGATGGCGGAGACCACGCAGTTAGGAGGGAGAGGCAAATCTTGCAGGGAGACGCCGATGGCGGGAGCGCCTTTGGGGAGCTTTTCTTCCACCAAAGAGTACTTCCCTCTGCGTAACTTCAGGAGCGTCATCATGTCGCCAAGAGACATCTCCTCCTCGATGAGAGTGGCCAGGATTTCGGCTTGGTTCAATGACACGTCCACGTGGAAGGTCTCGTCGAAAAGCCGGGCGTTGCTCGGATTGTTGACGCAGGCGATGATCCTCGGTACTCGATAACGGGCCCGGGCCACGAACGAGATCGCCAAGTTGTCGGCGTCTTTCGGCAAACAAGCGGCAAGAACTTGCGCTCGCGCGATTCCCGCCCGCTCCAGGGTGTCGATCTCGATAGGGCTTCCCTGGTAAATCACTTCGGTGGGAAGCTCCCGGTGAAGCCGCGTGAGAACGTCGGGTCTGCCTTCCACGAGATGGACCTCGTGCTTCTGGCCCACCAGCAATTGAGCTAAGGCGGAGGCGGTGCGTCCTCCGCCGGTAATCAGTACGAACACGATGTCACCTTTCCGTTAGGCGCCGGCGCAGAGTTTCCATCGCCTGGCGAGGTCCACTGACATAGAGACGATCGTCGGTCATCAGAGGCTCCTCCAGCGCGGGAACCGTCGCCCGGCCTCCGCGAACCAATGCCACCATCGCGGCGCCGGTGCCGGACAGGAGCTCTTGGGAGGTTCGGCCATTCCACTCCGCGCTCACTCTCAACTCGTCGACCTCGACATCGCCATTTCCGATGCTGAGTACTTGTTCTTGCCAGGGATGCACCAGCAGCTCTTCGATGCGCCGGGCGCCCCAGGCAGTGGAACCGACGACCGGATGTCCGAAGGTCTCGTGCAAGGGTAGCGACCGAGGGTCGAAGTTGCGCGCCACCACCCGCGAGACCTTGTAAATGTGCCTCGCCAGATGCGTCACTACCGCATTAACGGTATCGGAGTTGGTCACCGCGGCCACGGCGTCGGCCCTTTCGATCTCCGCTCGATCGAGGACTTCCTTAGTGAGCACTTCACCTTCGACGGTGCGGCCGCGATAGTCGGCGGGGAGGTTCTTGAACGAAGCACTCACCTCGTCCACCACCGTGACCTCGTGGCCTTTGCTGAACAGCCGATAGGCCAGCTCCGATCCCACTCTGCCGCATCCGACGATGATGACGTACATATCCGCCTTTCGAATCTCACCCCGCGAGCTGATAAGGGACGTCGGTGATGACGATGCCCGGCCGGAACAGCAGAGCCAGCCTCAGGAAGAACGCCGTCTGCGCGTGGAGCACATTCTGCCAGGAGCGGCGGGGCACGAACTGCGGCACCACGATGGTCAACGTCTCGTCCGGCTGGCGCATGTCGGCGATGGCGGAGATGTAATCGAGTAAAGGCTCCAGCAAGAGTCGGTAGGGTGAATCGAGGATGACGAGACGCACCCCGTCGCCCCAGAGCTGCCACTTCCTTTGGACCTCTTTAGCCTGCGCCGGATCCATGGAGACGTGGACCGCGGTCACGTCCTTCGAAAGAGAGCGCGCATAACGGAGCGCCTCGAGAGTGCCCCGATGGACGTCGCTCACCGGCACGATTACCCGATTCCTAGTGGTTCTCGGCGGGGGGCCGTAGTCTTTCAAGGATAGCCGCGCCGCCGTTTCAC
>Ga0209619_10003401_pt1 | contig 11435 bp, 9 predicted proteins | sample Rifsed16ft3_FD_184011 | JGI IMG/M metagenome (GOLD analysis project Ga0209619, IMG submission 184011) | Soil microbial communities from Rifle, Colorado, USA - sediment 16ft 3 (version 2) | ecosystem: Environmental > Terrestrial > Deep subsurface > Rock core/Sediment | place: Rifle, Colorado... | reverse complement strand
ATTGTTGGGAATCTGCCAGCCGCTAAATTGCGCCAGCAAACGCCCGGGGATGCGCCCCTGCATCAGCACGCCGCCGCGCCCATGTTCGACGCGTTCGATCCGCCCGGCCTCGTGGAACAACGAGATCAACGCGCCCTGCTGATACGGAAGCCGCACGAGGATCGGCGTATACGTTTCGTACAACTCCTCCTGGATAACTCTCAACAGATCTTTGACTCCATCGCCCTTCAAGGCGGAAATTGTCACCGCCTGCGAATAATGACTCACTGCACCCTTCGCGGACTCGGGGTCGCGCAGCCGGTCCACCTTGTTCAGCGCGGTGATGACGGGGATATGATGCGCGCCCAGTTCATCCAGCGTCGCCTGCACGACTTCGAATTGATTCAACGCGTTCGGATGCGAAATATCCACAACGTGTAAAAGGAGATCAGCCTCAACAAGCTCCTCGAGCGTTGCATGAAAAGCTTCGACCAGCGTTGTCGGTAATTTTTGAATGAATCCAACCGTATCCGTGAAGAGAGCCTGATAACCGCCGGGAAGTTCCACACGGCGGGTGGTGGGGTCAAGCGTGGCGAATAATTGATCGGCCACATACACTTCCGATTTTGCTATTTTATTCATCAACGTGGATTTGCCCGCGTTCGTATAACCGACCAGTGCAACCGTTGGGATGCGTGAACGTTTGCGCTGGGCGCGATACCTCATGCGATGCGCGCGTACTTTTTCCAATTCCTTTTTGAGGTGGGCGATGCGCTTGCGGATGGCGCGTTTGTCCACTTCCAACTGTGTTTCACCGGGACCGCGCAAACCCACGCCGCCCGTCGAGCCTGCCGGTCCGCCGCCGCCGCCAGCCTGGCGCTCGAGATGCGTCCATTGACCGGTGAGGCGCGGCAGGTAGTAATCATATTGCGCGAGTTCCACTTGCAGCATGCCTTCGCTCGTATGCGCGTGCTGCGCGAAGATATCAAGGATCAACGCCGTCCGATCCAGCACACGCACGTTTCGTCCCAATGTTTCCTGTAATTCACGCTGGTGGCGCGGTGAAAGCTCATCATCGAAGATCACGACCTGAGAAAGCGTTTCTTCAACGAGGGCTTTCAATTCATCCACTTTGCCGGGACCGATGTACGTCTTCACATGCGGACGGTCCAGCTTCTGTGTGAGTTCGCCTGCGACTTCAAGCCCGGAAGTGTCCGATAACAAAGCCAGTTCGGTCAGTGAATCTTCGAGCGGCATGAGAGTCTTCTGCTGAAATAGTTCCACACCTACGAGGAAGGCTCGTTCCCGCGGCGGGGTGGTGGTTTGAGGAATTCTTCTGGACATATTGTTTTATGATATGTACCGCTGGTTGAGTAGTTCCGAGCCGCTTCGCGGCGAGGAACATATCGAAACCACCGATATTACTCCTTTGTCCCAAGTGCATCAAACAATCCTGCCATGCTGGGGTCTGGTGATTCCGTTCTGGCAGGGATGAGAATATGGAAGGTGGCGCCCGGACATTTGATTTCATCGTAGCCTTCAGATTCAACCCAGATCGAGCCGCCATGCGCTTCGAGAATACCGCGCGCAATGGGCAATCCCAAACCAGGCCCGCCGCCTTTGAACTTGGTCTTTCCGCTGGAATGCAGCTCCACGCGCCCAAGCTGCCCGAACTTTTCAAAGATCAACGCCTGGTCTTCGGGCGATATACCGATGCCGGTATCTGAAATGATCACCTCGATAAAACCGGGCAATTTCCTTCCGTCAATGGTGATCGTCCCGCCGTCGGGTGTGTATTTTATTGCATTGTTGATCACGTTCCTCAATGCCTGCAGGACGCGCGCCGAGTCTACGTAAATCCATTGTCTGCGGCCATCGGATTCTTTAATCTGCATGGTGAGCTTTCGGTTGCGCATGCTCGTTTGGAATTCAATAGACAACGCTTCGAGCAGCTGGCTGACTTGCATGGGTTGAAAGTTCAACTGGAGCAGATCGTTGTCGATCATCGAAACGTCTATCATATCGTCCACAATGGTGCGCAGACGTTCGATGCCGGTCCCAATTCCTGCAATCAGGCTGTCCAGGCTCATGCCGTTGTTTTCGCGCATCAGGTCTTCCATCATGGATGCGTAACCTTCGATCAACGTCAGCGGAGTCTTGAGTTCGTGCGCGGCCACTGAAATGAACGCGGACTTGCTCTTGTCCACGCGTTGCATTTGTTTCTGCACCTTGGCCATCTCACTGGAGATATGTTCCACGCGCGTTTCCATCTCATAGCGTGCCACCACGCCAAGCCCATATGTATAAACGGGGATGACCGCCGCGAGGAAATCGAGCGCCTGTTGTTTCGTCAGGGTCTCACGCGTCACCTGGATCGTCAAGGCGATCATGTGGTTGATCAGGAATGAAACATGATACAGGCCCTGCTCCAGATCCGTTTCCGTGGAGGATTTCGCCCAATCCAGGAGGATGGAATCCATCCAGGCCGGGTCGCCCGTTGTGATGGATTGCTCGAGCAGGTCGAAGAACCGGGCCAGTTGCTCCTCAAAATCGGCACGCACTTCCATGCCGCGCGCCAGTTCATGCCCGACGCGTTCGATCCATACAGGTCGTATCCTGGCAAGCGCTTTTTGGACGGGTGTTGTTGTTTTCTTTGGCATGTAGATGGGTGTCACCCTGAGGGAGCGTTCCCTTCGACACGGCTTCGCCAGTCAGGGCAGGTACCGCGACCGAAGGGTCTCGAATGGTACGATGGAGATACTTCGTCGTGGCGCCAAGGGCGCCACTCCTCAGCATGACAGGTCTATTTTATCAGGGTTGCCCGCTTTGTTGGATGATCCAGGCCTGCAATGTTTCTCCTACCGCCTGCAAACTTTCTGCCGAAACCTTATCGGGTGTATCCTGCGTTGTGTGCCAGTAGGGGTAATCAAAATCGATGATATCTATGGCCGGTAGCCCTGCCTGCAAAAAGGGCGTGTGGTCGTCCAACATGGAATGTCTGTCTTCCGGAATGAATTTGCTCGCATAGCCCAGGTTTTCGGCCGTCTCCCAAACTTCATCAGTCAGCGTCCGGTCTGAGTTGCGTTCCCTGTAAATATTAAGATCTGCATCACCGATCATGTCCACGATAATGACCGCGCCCGGCTGAAGCGGATTATTCCGCACAAACTCACGCGAGCCAAGAATCCAATCCCAGCCCTCGATGTTTCCGTTATCCTCCGCGTCGAAGAAGACCAGCCATGTGGCCGGGATGTCTTCAGGCAATGTACGCGCAAGCTCGAGTAATACAGCCACGCCGGACGCACCGTCATTTGCGCCTGGCACGTGCTTTTTGTGTTGGGATGGATCGGTATCCTGGTCGGCAAAGATGCGCGAATCGTAATGGGCGCCGATGATGATTTGCGCAGGCTCCTCGCTTCTCTTTGCGACCACATTCCTGATCGGATGTCCCAACGCTTCGGATTCCTGCACTTCGACCCGCCAGCCCGCTTCGACGAGTTCCTCACGCATCCATTCGCGGACTTTGGCATGTCCCTCGGACCCGGGCACACGCGGCCCGAACGCAACCTGCGTCTGCACGTTCGCGTAGGCGCGCTGTCCATCGAATAAATCAGGTTCAGCTTCGGGCTGAGTCAGAACCGAATATGCGTACCAGCCTGCAATGATCAATAATAAGAATCCAATGATCGATAGGTAAAATCTGGTGGATTTATTTGTCATGCGCTTCGACTGCGTTCCCCTTCGACAGGCTCAGGGTTACTCCGCTCAGCGCGAAAGTTAGGTCCGCAAGCGCGCGTTCGGCGTAAGCGCCGGCGCGTTCGCGTTTGCCATGTTTCGATGTGGTATCGAGCGCAGGTAGGATACCGAAATTGGCCTTCATCGGTTGAAAATCTTTCAAGCTGGCATGTGTAATATAATGACATAACGCGCCGAGCATGGTCGTTTGTGGAAGCGCGATCGGTTCTTCGTGATGGTGCAGCCGCGCGGCGTTGATGCCGGCCAGCAACCCTGTGGCGATATTCCCCATATAACCTTCCACGCCTGTAATCTGGCCCGCGAAGAACAAGTCATCACGCTGGATGTGTTGAAGCGTGGGACGCAGGAGTGTCGGTGAGGCAATGAATGTGTTTCGGTGCATTTGCCCGTAACGGATGAACTCGGCATTTTCAAGCCCTGGAATGAGTCGCAGGACGCGCTTTTGCTCCGGGAATTTGAGATTGGTTTGAAAACCAACGAGATTATAAAGACTACCCGCCAGGTTATCCTGCCGCAGCTGCACCACCGCGTAGGGGCGATTGCCCGTGCGTGGATCTCGAAGCCCGACGGGGCGCATGGGCCCGAAGGCCAGCGAGTCAATCCCACGCCCGGCAATGATCTCAACAGGCAGACAGCCTTCGAAGAAATGTCCTGCTTTCACGCCGTTTCTGATCGCATCTTCGAATGAACGTAATTCGATGCGTTCCGCGTTCAATAGCGCCTGGGCAAATGCGTAATATTCTTCCCTCGTAAATGGACAGTTGATGTAATCGCCTTCATCCTGTTCACCGGTGCCATAGCGTGAGGCACGGAAGGCGATCTCCATATTGATCGTATCGGCATGCACGATCGGGGATATTGCGTCGAAGAAAAAAAGGTGCTCTTCGCCGCTGAGGGCCGCGATGGAACGCGAAAGGGCAGGTGATGTGAGCGGCCCGCTTGCGATAATGGCTGGAGAATTCGGGATTTCTGTTACTTCTTCACGAACGACTTCGATGTTCCGGTGGCTTTCAATCCGTTCAGTGACCAGCCGCGCGAAAAGCTCGCGGTCAACTGCCAGGGCGCCGCCCGCGGGCAGGGATGAGGATTCAGCACACTCGAGCAGCAGGGAGCCGAGCATCCGCAGTTCATTTTTAAGCAGGCCAGAGGCGCGGTCGGGGAGGTTCGAGCCGAGAGAATTCGAACAAACGAGTTCAGCCAGATCGTGCGTCTGATGCGCTCCGGTCTGCATGGAAGGGCGCATTTCGTAGAGTCGAACTTTGAGTCCGCGTGCAGCGGCTTGATAGGCGGCCTCGCTTCCGGCAAGGCCGCCTCCGATCACGAGTAAATCAGTCATCAGTTGATTTTACCATTTGCACGGTTTGCCCTCGTGGGCGCGCTTGGTGATGCAGCAGGCACCGGGGACGACACTCGCAGCGGCATAAGGTTGTATAATTAACCCGAAATGCCAGATCACACAACGACTGAAAACCAACTTAAGGAGGCCGGCCAGTTGACCGGTGTGGCCTGGGCCGCGTTGGCCGAGCGCGAGGCGGGCAGGTGGCGCATCCTTACGAAGTATCATCTTGCAAAAAAGACCCAGCCCGCACTTGTGAAGTTCCTCGGCAAGGCGGAGGTGGATTCGTGGTTGTGCGGCGCCTTGAGCGGCGGACAAAGCCGTTCGGTCTCTTTGCCTGACTCGAGCAGGCTGGACGCAGACAGGCTGTTCGCTTTTCCTCTGCCGGGTGTTTCCCGCGTTGTGCTCACGGGAGCAGATCAGTTGAGCAATGAAGCGCAGCGCATCTGGCGGCTGGTCGCCTCCATGATGCCGGCTGAAGCGGCCACATCTGATCTTTCTGCTGCCTCCTCGGTTGCTGCTTCGTTGCTGGTCCCTGATCTGGATTCGGAGAATCCGTACGATCTGCCGCGTGCCCTGGATCGGGCGCTCGCCTCCTTTGTGCGCCTCGTTTCTGTCCAGGGGGGCTGGCTCGCAGTTCGACGAGGCGAATCGCTCGAAGTTCGTGCCCAGTGGGATGCGCCTTCATGTTCCAACCTTATCCTTTCCATTGAATCGAACACTCTGCTCAACCTGATGCTGCGCAATTTGACGCCCATCGTCGTCAATCGCGGCGATCAGCTTTGGCCGGAGATTCCTCATAAGGGATTAAAGTCAAATACGCGCTTGTGGATTTGTGTGCCACTGATTATCGGCCAGCGATTGATCGGTGCAGTCGTATTGTGGCGGACCAGCGCATTCCAGGGGGATGAATGGAACCGCCTGATAGACCTGTCAACCCAGATTGCGCCCGCAATTGAAACGATCATAACATTTGCAGAAATGGCCGGTCACCTGCGGCGACTGGCCATGTTGAACGATTTCGCCATCACCATTTCTTCAGGCCGCAATCTGGATCAGATCGCGCGGCGCATGTTCGCTTTGCTTTCACGTGCATTTGGGACGGAACTGATCGGACTTTACTTGCTATCCTCCGACAACCGTCTGCTGAATGAGTATCGAAGCAGTGATGGGAATATGACCTCCACTGTGCGCTCTGCCGATGAGCATCCGATCGCTCCGTTACTCAAGGGTGAGCAGAAAGTGCGCCTGGGCGATGTACAGGGGGATGGCTCTTTTCCCTTGTATGAAGGCGCGCTGTCAGGCTTATATGTTCCGTTACGTTTCAGGGGCCAGACAATCGGCGTTCTGTGCGTGGAAAGCAATAGGAAGGACGCGCTCAATCTATACGATGAAAACCTGATCGTCGTGATCGCCAGCCATCTCGCCAGCCTGGCGGATTACACGCGGCTGCGCGAAGAGGCAGAAGGACGTGCGCGCAATCTCGGTCTCATTCATGAAGTCGTACAGCAGGTCATCGGCCTTACAGATCCGCGCGAAGTGGCAGTGATCACTTCCGAATTGCTGGCGCGTTATTTTGCTTATGAACTTGCTGCAGTCTTCATCGCCGACGAAAAGGGGAATTTGACAATCGGCGGCTTTGGCGGAGCAAGCCAGAACGTTGTGAAGCGTGCTATGAAGACCTTTGAGTACCCGGTTATCGGGGGGATCACCGGTCATGTTTTCGAGACTGGCGAGAGCCTGGTCGTCAATGATGTTCTGCAGGATAAGCGTTACCGGCCCATCAAGGGCTGGCAGGCAGGCTCCGAAATGTGCGTAGCGATCCATGAGGGCGCAAAGATCCTCGGCATCATCGATGTGGAAAGCAGTTCACGGAACGCGTTCACACATAATGACTTCATCGCTCTTGAATCGCTCGCAGGTATTCTGGCAAGCGTGATCACGAGCGCGGATCAATATCAACGCCTGCAGTTGACCATCAGTCAACTGCGCTCCACCCAGGTGGAGTTGCGCGCTCGCATGGAAGCACAGCGGTCGGCAGAAAACCGCCTTATCCAGGCTGCAAAACTTGCTGCTGTCGGTGAAATGGCGGCAGGCATTGCGCATGAATTGAACAATCCATTGACTTCCGTCACAGGCTTCGCGGAGCTGGCACTGGAGGGAATGCCGGAAGGAAGTGAAACCCATACAGATCTTGAAATGGTCCTGCGTGAGGCTCTGCGCGCCCGTGATGTGGTACGCCGCCTGCTCGATTTCGCACGCCAGAGTGAAAGCACACGCGCACGAGCATCGCTGAACAACGTGATTGAGGATGTCGTTGCGTTGAGCCGCCATCTCATTCATACCAGCGCTGTGGAATTGTCGCTCGATCTTGAAGAGGAACTCCCCTGGACCTCGGTGGATGTCAACCAAATGAAGCAGGTTCTGCTCAACCTTGTTCACAATGCCCTGCAGGCGATGCCTGATGGCGGGGAGATGGAGATCAAAACTAAGACCGCCTCCCGTCACCATCGCGATTGGGTCGTCGTATCCGTTCGCGATACCGGTGTGGGAATCCCGCAGTTGGAACAGGCCCGCATCTTCGAACCTTTCTATACCACAAAAGGCAATCAAGGTGGCACGGGGCTGGGCCTGTCTGTCACCTATGGTATTGTGACGGATCACGGCGGCCAGATTGATGTCGAAAGTCAGCCAGGCGCCGGATCAAAATTCACGGTCTGGTTGCCGTTTTGACCACTTCCTCGCGAGAAGGGTGCTCCTCCTGGCTCGCACTGACAAATAAAAACCATGAAAACTGTTTCAATCCTTGTTGTCGATGATGAAGCCGGCATCGCCTTATTATGCAACCGCATCTTGAGCCGCGCGGGCTATGAAGTTACGTCGCTGACTGACCCGCGTGTCGCAATCGAACACCTCCAGAAGGGCCATTTTGACTTGCTGCTGGTCGACATCCGAATGCCTGAGGTGGATGGCTTCGACGTCATATCCCGCGCCCAAATAATCCAACCGGACATTGCCGTTCTGGTCATGACCGGTTTTGGCACGGTTGAAACGGCCATTCGTGCCTTGCGCCAGGGTGTGGATGGGCTGATCTTGAAGCCTTTCGAAAAGGGTGAGGAACTCCTTCAGACTGTCCGCCAGGCGCTGTCCGATAATCAACGCAAGCGTGACACGGCGCGTGTTTCGGCGCTGCGACCCCTGTTCAATGTGACTGAGACCCTCTTTTCTGAAACAGATAGGGACCGGCTGCTCGATTTGATCGTTACAGCCATCTGTGATCACCTTCACTGTTCGAATGTAGCCTATTATGAGGTTGAAGATGGCAGGGTATCTGTCATAGCACAGCGCGGCAATGTCCTTCAAGTGGAGAATTCGAATTTCGCCGAACAGCTTATCAGCCGTGTCGACTCAGATGGAGACCCGATCGTGATCAATGCGATAGGGCCCGGGGAGGCGGATGCGCAGGCGCTTCTGTCCAGGCTCGAACTGGGCGCGGCGATCCTGATACCTGTCGCGCGTTCCAATCTGCACAGTGTGCTGTTCGCGGCGCGTGACGCGCAGGGCGCGGACGGTGCTGAGCGACCCTTCCGCGGTGCCGACCTCGAGATGTTCTTTGTATTGGCGCGTCAGGCAGTTGTCGCGATGGAAAATGCGCGCCTGTATGCAGACTTACGCGATTACGTGCGCCGTGTGGAAGATTCACAGCAGGCTTTACTGCGAGCGGAGAAAATGGCGGCGGCGGGCAGGCTTACCGCCTCCATTGCTCATGAGGTGAACAATCCCCTGCAGTCTGTGCAGAATTGTTTGCATCTTGCCGGGCGCGAAGATCTGCCGCCTGAAAAGCGCCGGGAATATTTTGAACTTGCGCGAAACGAACTGGAACGCTTGATGAAAACAATGCAACGCATGTTGGATTTCTATCGCCCGGGTGCGGTCAAGCTGGAACAGGTGGACGTGCTGGGGTTGTTGCAACATGTGTTAAGCCTGACATCTCAACAATTGAGCCAGCGTCAGATTCGTGTGACGACAGATTTGCCTGATTCGCTACCTACAATTCATGCCGTGAGCAGCCAGATCCAGCAAATATTCTTTAACTTGATTTTGAACTCGTTTGATGCCATGCCTGCCGGCGGGGATCTAAAAATCAGCGCGCGGGAAATGAACCATGGGGTCGAGATGATCTTTCAGGATAGCGGGCCTGGAATCCCCGAAGACCGGCGCAATAATATCTTTGAACCTTTCTTCAGCACAAAAGAAGGTGGCACCGGTCTGGGTCTTACCGTAAGTTACAATATTGTCACAGCGCACGGTGGCACGCTTGATCTTGCTGACCAAAATGGATCGGGCGCCTGCTTTAGGTTATTCTTGCCGACGGGAGATGAATAATGAAGTCGAATATTCTTGTTGTTGACGATGAACCGGTCGCTCGTCAATCACTCACCGATATCCTACGCCTTGAAGGATTTTCTGTGAACTCCGTACCCAACGGGCAGGCCGCGGTTGAGTACGTCCGAACGAATGCTGTGGAATTGATCGTCGTCGACCTGCGCATGCCAGGCATGGATGGGCTGGAAGTCATTCAAGTGGTCAATCAAATCTCCCCAGAAACCGAAGTGATTCTATTGACTGCCTTTGGAACGACCGAGACTGCGATACAAGCGCTGCGTTTGCGTGTCCATGATTATTTGCTCAAGCCTGCTCCCCCGGCGCAAGTGTTGAGCAGTGTGAAGAAGGGACTGGTACGGCGTGAGGCGCGCTTGAAAGCGCGGGGCGGCGGAATATCCAGCATGGACGTAGATGAAGGGATTTCGGATTTCTCTCTGAAAGATGGAACTCATATCGATCTCTCACGCAGGCAGATTCGCAAAAAGGACCAGATAGTCCATCTAACCCCTGCAGAAGGACGTTTGTTGAAAGTGTTGATCGACAACCCTGGCCGTGTCTATTCACACCGCGAGCTAGTATTGTTGGTGCAAGGGTATGATACTTCCCAGCGCGAAGCGCCTGAGATCCTGCGCCCGCTGGTGAGCAGATTACGGCATAAACTTGAACCATTCTCCGCGCTTTCTGACCGCATCATCAGCGTGCGAGGAACCGGTTATTTGTATGAAAGTGATCAGGAGAAGTAATCAAGACCGCGATGCCAGCGCAGACGATCAAAGACCCGCTGAATAACCTTGTGCAGTTTTCCTAATGTTTATAAAAATCAGCAGGAAATTCAGGTGGCTGCAACCAGCTCAATAATCCATGCGTATGGGCAGGCTGTGTGGCTGGCTTTTCAAACCAGACCAGTAAAAGGCTGATTCCCAATCCGCCCGTGCCGATCCACTGTATGGTCGTCAGGCTTTCGCCCAGCAGCAGGAAACTGCACGGGATTGCCACAAGCAGTTCTCCCAGCCCAAGTAACGCAGTTTGCATCCCGCCAATATGCTTCACTCCCAGGAAGAGCATCAGACGGGAGAAGAAGGTTACCGCGCTGAGACCCAGCACAGGTGCCCAGGGGGCGTTCTCAGCAGGCCAGCTTCGATCAAAAATAAAATACGACGGCACAACAATGGCGCTCATAGCGAGCAGCGTATACACTGTCACTGTCGGTGCCGGGACGTCATAAAGCACCCGCTGATTAATGGGGAGGTGCAGTGCATAAAGTGCAGCAGAGATCAGCATGAATACCACACCCATCGGATCAATACTGCCGGAAGGTGCTCTCGTAAGCAGAAAGGCCGACAAGATCGCGATCATGATTCTGACGATTGTGAGCCTGGACGGGGATTGTTTATCAAGTTGAAGCCAGAATGCCACAAAAAAGGGATAAAGGGCATAAAGCATCTGTGCGATGCTTGCGTTCAATTTGCTCAAGCCAACATAGTAGAAAATCGAGCCAATTCCGTTTGTGGCGCCCGCCAGCAAACATCCAAGCAGCCCAATGGGATAGATGTAAAGATACTTTCTTCTAAATATTACAATGATCATTACGAGCAGTGACGCCGCCATGCCTGTGCGCAAAGCAACCACGGCATACGGGGAGAACTTGTCCACTCCCATGGCCGCCTTGCCGAACACGGGCGTTAACCCCAAGAAGAACGCTGAGATGAGAGCGGCATTGATTCCAGTACTGCGGCCTTTGTGCATCTTTGTGATTACCCGATCATCTTAAATCACGAGATAAGCAGTGCCCGTCATTGTTGCCAATGGTGGGTCACTGCCCTGTCCGGCTGTTGCTTCTAACGAATGAGCAAACGGACTTCTTCAAGAAATTCATCGTTCAGGAAATCGCCTTTCTGCATGAGCGATTGAATCTGCCCCTGTAAGCGGGCCTTTTCATCCACGGTCAGTTCTTTTGCCGTCGCGACAATCACGGGGA
>Ga0209619_10003392_pt1 | contig 11454 bp, 9 predicted proteins | sample Rifsed16ft3_FD_184011 | JGI IMG/M metagenome (GOLD analysis project Ga0209619, IMG submission 184011) | Soil microbial communities from Rifle, Colorado, USA - sediment 16ft 3 (version 2) | ecosystem: Environmental > Terrestrial > Deep subsurface > Rock core/Sediment | place: Rifle, Colorado... | reverse complement strand
GGTAGACCAAGGCGTCTAGCCGGTGCTCTGCCAACACTCGGCGCACACCAGCCTTCAATTGGTCCCCGTTGGCCCACGCTTGCCGGCAGTCGGCGTTGTCCTCGGGTGAGGCCCCGGGGGTATCCTGCATTTGCCGCAGCCTGAGCTCGATGGACGGATGGAACCGCCGGGACTCGATGATCGCCTCGAGACTCTTGACCGGCGCACCGGGCCCCAGATGCTGGAGATAGGCGTTGATGTCCCACTTGAAACGGGGACAGAAAAACCCGCCACGAATCGAGTCCAGCTCCTGCACCATCACCGAGTCCACGACCACGGCGCCCGCCTTCCGCAAGTCGGCCAGCGCTTGCTCGAACCGCTGCACCACCTCCGGATCGGCCGTCTCGCTGTTGGATAGCTGGCGCAGTACGCCGATCCGTGCTCCCTTGAGGCCGTCCGCCACCAGGTAGTCGGCGTAGCGGGGCGCCCTTCGCTCGCGTGCCGCCTCGGTCACCGGGTCCGCGGGATCGTAGCCAGCGATCACGTCGAAGACGGCCACCGCGTCGGCCACCGTCCGCGCCATGGGTCCGCCGATGTCCCGATCCAGATACAAGGGCACGATGCCGGCCCGGCTGGTGAGGCCCATGGTGGAACGGATCCCCACCAGCGCGTTATGGGAGGACGGCCCGCGAATGGAGTTCCCGGTGTCGGTGCCCAGGCCCACCGTGCCGAAGCACGCTGCCACCGCGGCCGCGGTGCCGCCGCTCGAGCCTGCCGTCACCCGATTGAGCGCGTAGGGGTTCCGGGTGTAGCCCGGCAGCACCGAGCCCACCGTTTCATAGGGCGAGAAGGCGAACTCGGCCATGTTCGACTTGGCGAGCACGATGGCTCCCGCCTCGCGCAGCCGTCTCACCTGATACGCGTCCTCCGGCGGGATGGAGCCCTGGAGCGACAGGGAGCCCGCGGTCGTCGGCAGATCGCGGGTGTCGTAATTGTCCTTGACGATGACCGGGATCCCGTGCAGCGGCCCGGTGAGCCGGCCGGTGCGGGCCAGGCCTAAGTCCAGCGAGTCGGCCCGCGCCAACGCCGCCGGGTTCACGGTCACGATCGCGTTGAGCGCCGGGCCCTGCTTGTCGTAGGCGGCAATCCGGTCCAGATACAGCTGCACCAACTGGCGCGCCGTGAGCCGGCCGGCCGCCATCGCCTGGTGGATCTCGGCAATGGTCACCTCCTCGACGCGAAACTGCTGAGCGGCCACCCAGCTTGGCACGGCGGTCAGGACGCTCAGCGCGGTCAGGGCGGTCAGCGCACGTTTCATGGAGCTTTTGCCAGCTCGTCTTTGGCCGCGATCATCTGATCCAGCGTCCGGCTGCGCAGTTCCACGTCGTCGCCGATCACCGAGCGCGTCACCGTGGAATCGATCAGGGTAACGTTTCGCCCCACGATCGCGTCCCGGAGCGTGCTTCCCGTAACCACCGTGCCTTCGTCAATCGCGACGTTGGGACCGATGGTGCACCGCTCCAGCTTCACACCCTGGGCCACGTGCACCGGGTCGTGGATGGTGACGCCACGCCGGGGCCGAGGGCGCCGCGCGCATCCCTGCGTGAGCAAGTGCAGGTTGGTCTCCAGCAGCGTGTCCACCTTGCCGCAGTCGTACCAGCCGCCGACCTCGGCTGTCATGATCTTACGCCCGTGGTCGATCATGTATTGAAAGGCCTCCGTGAGAAACCACTCCCCCTTCTGCTTGGGCTGGCGCAAGGTCCAGTCGATACCCTCGAACAGGGCTCGCCAATCGCGGATGTAATACAGCCCGATGTTGGCCAGCCGGGAGATGGGCTCACTCGGCTTCTCCACGATCCGCGTCATGTACCCGTTGGCGTCCGTCACCACCACGCCGAACCGCTGGTAGTCCTCCACTTCCTTCGCCCAAATCACGCCGTCCGCCTGAGTCCGGTTAACCAACGTGAGGTCGGCATCGAACAGCGTGTCCACGAACACGATCAGAACCGGCCCATCCACGTGAGGTCGTGCCAGATTCACCGCGCCCGCGGTCCCGTCTTGCACCTGCTGCTCGATGAACCGGGCGGGCTGCCGGTAGGTCCGCCGGACGTAGGCCTCCACCTGCTCCTTGAGGTGCCCGGTGATGAAGATCAGCTCCTCGACGTCCAGCCCCTCGAGCTTGTCCACCACGTAGTCCATCACCGGCCGGCCCGCGACGTGGATCAGCGGCTTGGGCGTGTGTTTGGTGAGCGGGAGGAGTCGAGTGCCTTTCCCCGCGACGGGGATGACGACTTTCACGCCGGTGTCGCGTCCTCGCGCTCGAAGTCGAGGTGGAATCGGTGGAGGAAGCGGTGGAACAGCGGCGCGAAGAGGACGGCCACCGCCGTCAAGAATGCCACCCCGCTGAACAGCGCGTAGCAGCCCGCAAACATCTTCCCGGCGGTGGTGTGCATCTCGCTTACGGGTCCCATCCCGGTGAGGATCATGGCGGCGTTGAGAAAGGCGTCCAGCCACGACAACCCTTCCGCCCCTCGATACCCCAGCATCCCCAGCGCCAGCGACCCGGCCACGAATGCCAGCGACAGCGCGGTGCTGCGCGCCATGCGGCGAAGGAACAGGTGCCGCGGAAGCAACGCTTCCCGGCGGTGCTCGAACACGAGCACGCGCCTCCTATGGGACTCAACCATCGTCAGACCCTCCCGTAACGGTCTTGAAGCCGCACCACGTCGTCGATCTCCGGCGTGGAAGCCTCGAGCAGGTCGGCGGCCGTGACCGCCTCCATCTGATGGACCGTGAGCGGCGCGATGTGGTAGCTCTCCCCAGCACGCATGCGGCGCTCGACCAGCGCGTCGCCTTCCTTCACCCGGAAAATGATGTCGCCAGAAAGGACGTGGATGGTCTCGTCCTTCCGGTTGTGGTATTGGAGGCTCAAGACGTGCCCCGGCTCGATGTGGAGGATCTTCCCGACGTACCGGTCCGTAAGCGCCCAGATCAGCTCGTAGCCCCACGGCTTCTCGACCCGGTAGGGAACCTTCACGTGACCACCGTGTCCTCGGTGCGGACCTCTTCCAGCGCCCGGTGCATCTCGGCCGCCGAAGCCCACCGCTGGTCGCGCTTCTTGGCAAGCGCCTTGAGAATCACCTGTGCCAGCGACGGCGGTACCTCGGGATTGAGGGTCTGGGGATCCTCCGGTGCTTCCTCGAGATGCTTGGCCATCAGGGCCATCACGTTGGGCGCCGTGAACACGTTGCGTCCGGTCACGCATTCGAACAGCACGGCGCCGGCCGCGTACAGATCCACCCGCGGATCCAGGCTTTCGCCCAGCAGCTGCTCGGGCGCCATGTACTCCGGCGTTCCGATCGCCGTTCCAACCGCGGTGAGCCCCTCCTCGCCCAGGCGGTGGCCTTCCGTCCGGCGGGCGATCCCGAAGTCCATGACCTTGAGGAAGCCGCTCGGGTCCACCACCATGTTCTGTGGCTTGATGTCGCGGTGAATCACGCCGGCTTCGTGCGCCACCTCGAGCGCGCGACACATCTGCTTGCCCACCGTGAGCGCCACGCCGACCGGCAGACGACCGCGCTTGCGGATCAGCTCCTTGAGGTTGGTGCCCTCGACCAACTCCATGGTGATGTAGTAGACCCCGTCCACTTCCCCGAGGTCGTGGGTGCGGACCACGTTGCGGTGGGTGATCCGGCGGGCCAGCCGGATCTCCTCCTTGAATCGCTCCAGGCTCTTGCTGTCCTGCGCGATCGCCTCCGGCTTGAGCGTCTTGACCGCCACGATCTCCTCGAGCTGGCGATCGAACGCCCGGTACACCATGCCCATCCCGCCCGCCCCCAACACCTTCCGGATCTCGTAGCGGTTGGCCAGCACCTGCCCCACGTCCAGCAGGCCCGTGAGCGTCGCCGCCGGACGGGTGCCCTGCCCTTGCGCCGTAAGCTGTGCCTGCTGGCCGGCGCTGAGCGCCACAGTCTGGGCGCCGCTGCCGCTCAGGTACTCGACCAGATCCTGTTTTTCTTTGAGCTCCCGAAGCATGCGCTGGAAGGCCGCCGCGAGCTCCCCGATTTCATCGTGTGAGGTGACCTCGATCCTCCCGCTGTACTGTCCCTCCGCCACCTGCCGGGTCGCCGCCACCAGCCGCTGCACCGGACGCGTCACGCGGCGCGCCAGCACCAGGGCAGACACGATGGCCAGCGCCAGCCCCGCGATGAACGCCTGGAACACCGTGTTCCTGAGCTGGACGAATGTCGCCAGCTCGAGGTCCCGCGAACGGAGGCCGGCGTAGGCACCCACCGGGACGCCGGACGCGGTCCGGAGCGCTCCCACCACGCCAACGAGCGTCGCCCCCCTGACGTTCCAGCGCAGTCGCCCTGTCACGGAATCGGCGAACGCCGAATCCCACCCGCTCCCTACCCCCATCGCCTGCTCGATCACCTCGGCGGGGAGCGTCGCCACCGTGGGATGCGGCACCCCGGTGGTGTCGAACGCGAAGAAGACGATCTCGGAGTTGGTGTTGGTCTTCAAGTGCGCCGCGAACGCCGAGTCAACCGGGACGGCGGCGACCAGCACACCGTACACGACCGAGCTCTGAGGGGCCATGATGGGGGCGCCAACGGCCTGGTAGATCAGGTCACTGCCGTCGGGACCCGGCTCGATCCACACCCCCTCCGCCCGCCGCCCCTCCAACGGAATCCCCACCAGGGCGCCCTCGGCCAGGAGCTCGCCCTCGAGATCACGCTCGTTGGTCTTGGCCCGCAGGATGCCCTCGCCGTCGGTGATCAGGGCCCAGGCAGCCCCCACCTGATCGCGGAACTCCTCGGCCTGATCCAGCAGGTTGGCCCGATTGCCTTGTCGAAGGCCCTCGCCGATGCGAGCGACGTACTGCGGAACCTGGGCCACCAGCGCCGCGCTTTGCATGAGCGCGCCGCTCCGCCCGCTCAACGCGTCGCCAATGGCCGAGCGCGTGGCATCCAGCGCGCGCTCGATGGACTCGTCCGCCGCGCGGTCGGCCCGCTGCTTGGTGAGCCACAGCGCGCCCCCCAACACGACCACCACCACGAACGCCGTGGAGAGGAAGATCTTTCCGGTAAGCCCCGACAGCGGGAACGCCCTAATACCGCCTCCCGCGGGTGGGGTAGGGCTGGCCGAACTTGTTGAGGTGCTGGACGAACTTGTAGCCCCGCGCGTCAAGTTGAAGCGCGAGTCCGCTCAGACCAGAGGCGGCAACCTGCACGACCTGCGGCGGCAGTTCGACGGCGCGCTCGTGCCACGCGCGCAACGTGTACTGACCGGGCGGCACCGGGCCGATCGAAAAGGTGCCATCGCCGCCAGGTTGGGCGTAGTACGGCGAGTCCCGGACCACCACGAAGGCACTCATCTGGGCATGCACGTTACAATACACCCGGATGATGCCGGGTCGCGTGAACTGCGTGGACTTGGCGAGGCCCCGCCCGTAGAGCCCCAGGTCAAAGGGCCCTTCTTGGGAGAGCGAGAAGACGTTATGGTCGAACGGGTCGCTGTTGGGGAAGTTCAGCGTGGAGCCCACGGTGACCACGACCACGCGCGGCTTGAATTCCTTGTCCGACGTAACGATCTGCGCCGTCACCGGCGTCACGGACGCGGGTTGCGTGGATTCCAGCCACACCACTGCCTGCCCGACGTCCGTCGCCGGTTTGTTCCCCTTGTCCAGCACCACCATCTTCCCGGACACCGTGGGGCCGCGCTGGGCAACCGCCGGGCGCCCGCCCACCAGCGTCGCGGTCAAACCAACCGCGGTGTAGCGTAAGAGCCTGAGCACGCCCCTAGAGTACCAACGCACCAGGAGGGCGTCAACGTGACTTCCCGACCACGGAGGCACGCCATGATCTCGAAGGTACTGCTGCTCGCCACCACCCTGCTCGCGGGCTCCCTGGCGGCCCAACCGCCCCTGCCACCACCCGCGGCGACGGGGGATCAGGACACCTCGCTGGCGGCGCGCCTGGAGCGCGCGGAGCGCCTCCTGCAGCTGCTCCGCGAACAGGTGAACCAACAGGCCGCCGCGCGGGTGGAGCCGAGAACGGGTAACCATGTCGAGTTGTCCGGCCTGGTACTGGTCAACGGGTTCTTCAACAACGCCAAGGTCAACAACAGCGATGTCCCGCAGATCGTCCTGCCGCCGGATCCACCCGGCGGGCTACCGGCCAGCCACGGGGGCGCCTCCGCCCGCCAGTCCCAGATCGCGCTCACGGCATCGGTTCCCCAGTTCGCCGGCGGCCGGTTCCACGGCGAGCTGGACCTGGACTTCTTCGGTGGCCAGCAGCCGTCTTCCGGCGGGCGTACCTGGCCCCTGGTGCGCTTGAGACGGGTCCGCGCCGAGGTCGAGTGGCCCCACGGCTGGGTCATGTTCGGCCAGGAGGCCCCGCCCATCGCCGAAATCAACCCGTCCAGCCTGGCGCAGATCGGGTTGGTAGGGTTCGCCCGGTCCGGTAACCTCTGGCTATGGCTTCCCCAAGTGCGCGCGGGTGTAGAGGTTGGGACCACCGTCAAGATCGGGATCGAGGGCTCGGCGTTGGCCCCCACGGCCGGCGATCCGCAGGGGGTGGGCCTGCTGTTCACCCAGCCGGATCGGGCGGAGCGCTCCCGGCGCCCGTACCTCCAAGGCCGTTTGCGGATTCGCTGGGACGAGGAGGAAAGCTCGGGAGAGATCAGCTTGGGAGGCCACTACGGCTGGCTGGCCAAGACCGCGGATACGCTGGTCGTCTCACGCGCCGTTGCCGCCGGCGCGCGGTTCACCGCGACCAGGTACCTCGAGCTTCGGGGCGAGGTCTTCGCCGGCCAGGCGCTTGCCGGCCTCGGCGGAGGAGGGATCGGGCAGAATCTCGGGGTGGGGAATGCCCCGGTGCGAGCCCGGGGCGGATGGGCCCAGCTCAACGTCCGGCCCCACCCGGCCGTCGAGGTCGGCGGTGGCTACGGGCTCGACGATCCTGATGACGCCGACCTGGACCCCGCGACCGGGCTGTTACGGAATCTCTCGTGGGAAGGTCATGTCCAGTGGCGGCCCGCGCCGCTGGTCCTGGGCCTGGAGTTCCGGCGGATCGAAACCACCTACGGGCCGGCGTTGGGAACCCTGTTCGCGCATCACGTCAACGTCGCCGCCGGGTTCGAGTTCTGATCCAACGGGCGAGCCGGCGCCCAACGCCGAAACGGGGAGGCCGGGCCAATCGCTGGCGGACGGCGGCGGAAGCCGGTAAATCTCTCCCCGGAACCGATCCATGATCCCGTCACTCCCATGACCGACCAGGGCGGTATCGTTCGTCCCCAGACACCGGGCCCTGCGGTGCGGGTGATCTGCGCTCGTTGTCGGGTGGGCGAGATCTCCTACGGATCCAAATTCTGCCCACTATGCGGGTTTTCCCCGGCGACTGGCGAGGTGATCGAAGACCCGCTTCCGGCGGCGCTCGAGGAGGCCGTTCGGCGGGAGCTGGGGGATCAGCTCCGCATCGAGCGACTCCTCGGCCGTGGCGGCATGTCCATCGTGTACCTCGCCCGCGAGCTGGAGCTCAACCGGCTCGTCGCCGTGAAGGTCCTCCCCATTCACCTGTCCATGGGCCCGGACGCGGTCGAGCGATTCAAGCGGGAAGCCAAGATCAGCGCATCGCTGGATCACTCGCACATCGTTCCGGTGCACCGCATCGGCACCACCCCGACGTTCCTGTGGTACACGATGAAGTGGGTGAAGGGCGGATCTGTGCGGGACCTGCTCGACCGGGGCGGTCCCATGAGCGTGGCCGACTGTCTCAAGCTGCTCGAACCGGTGGCGGCCGCGCTGCACTACGCGCATCGGCGGGGAATTGTCCACCGGGACATCAAGCCGGCGAACATCTTGATCGACGACACCGGCTGGGTGGGGATCTGCGACTTCGGGATCGCCAAGGCGTTCGGCACGACGCCGCTCACGCACACCGGCGCCGCGATCGGGACGCCCGGGTACATGGCCCCCGAGCAGTGCTACGGCAAGGCGCTCGACGGCCGCGCTGACCAGTACTCACTCGCCATCCTGACCTACGAGTGTCTCGCCGGCAAGGTCCCGTTCACCGGCGATTCGATCGGCGAGATCGTGCGCAAGCACTGCATGGAGCCGCCCCCGCGCATCACGGACGCGCGACCTGACGTCCCGGGCACGGTAGCCGACGCGCTCGACCGCTCGCTCAGCAAGCGCCCCGAGGAACGGTTCGAGACGGTGCTGGATTTCGTCCGCGCGTTGGGCGGCGACCCCACGCGAGGCGGGACCATCGTCGCGGCTGCCGAGGACACCCGGGACCTGGCCTCGCTCCCCACCGAGCGGCTGGCCGCAGCACGGCCCCGCCGCCCGCTCATCTGGGTGGCCCTCGCCGTCTTGACCCTGGCGATTGGAGGCGTGGCGCTGTGGTCACTGGGGCCCGGCGAGACAGCTCCGGCAGCGCCCAGCAACCCACCCACTGCCCCGGCGAGATTGCCCGATCCGGGGCGGCTCTCCGTCAACTCGACGCCCTGGGGCGAGGTCTTCGTGGATGACACCCGCGTCGGGCAGACCCCGGTGATGGACCTCGAGCTGCCGCCCGGGCAGCATCGGCTCCGCGTAGAGCGGCCGGGCTTCGCGCCGTACGAGCAAAGCCTGGAGATCTCCTCGGGGGACCGCCTACGGCTGGTTGATATCGTGCTGCGGCCGGTACCTAAACCGTGACCCGACTGGGCCGCCTGGTTGGCACCGCCCTATGGCTGAGCCTCGCCCCGGTCCCCGCCGCCGCGCAGACCGCGAGCGTCCTGCTGGCGGAAGGGATTCGGGCGTATCGCGATCTGGAGTTCGCAGTCGCGGTGCAGCTGCTGCGCCGCGCCTTGGAGCCCACGGACACGCGCGGCCTGTCGCCGGCCGACCGGCAGCGCGCCCAGATGTACCTTGGCGCCGCCGACGTCTTCCGCGACGAGCTGGACCAAGCCGTCGCCACGTTCCGGACCCTGGTGCTCGCCGACCCGCGCTTTCGGCCGGACAGCCTGGTCTTCCCGCCCCGCGTGACCCAGGTGTTTCAGGACGTGCTGCAAACGAATAAAGCCGTAGCCCTCGCGGCGCCGCGAGAGACGCGGCTGCGGGCAGGCGACCAGGGGTTCGCGGTGCGCGCGTACGCCACGTCGAGACATGCCCTTCAGGCACAGATCACGTCGGTCCGGGGCGAGCTGATCGCGACCCTGTACCGGGGGCAGATTACCGACAGCGTGGTCCTGACCTGGGGTGGACTCGACGCAGCCGGAGCCGTCGTGTCGGCGGGGCGCTACACCGTGGTGGTCACGTCGTCCGTGGTGCCTGATCAGGTCCTTCGCAGCGTCCGTCTGCCTCTGGAAGTCACGGTGAACCCGCTGGATACCCTTCCCTGGCCACCAGCGCCGCCACGCACGACCCGCGGGTGGGACTTGCGCTTCGTGATTCCCGGTGTGGTCGTCGGTGCCGGGCTGGCCGTGCCGGCAGCGCTGGGTGTAGGCGGCGGCAAGAGCCCCCGCATCGCGCTCGGCCTGGCTTTCGGGACCATGGGCATCATCGGTGGACGCCCACGCACGTCCGGTCCCTCCGCAAGCGCCAATGCCGAGTGGCGCGCCCAGGTTGCCGCCGTGCAGCAGGAAAACCAGCGCCGGCGCAATAGACCGCAGATGGTCATCCGGACCGGCCCGCCGGAGTCCCGGGAAGGACCCACCCGGTGACCGGTCCCGCTTACGCCACCTTCCGGCCCGCCTATCGGTACGTCTCGCGAAACGAGCTCAAGCTCCGCGTCGAGCGCGCCCTCGCCAGCCTGGCCGACTGCCGAGCCTGCCCGCGCGACTGCCGCGTCAACCGCTTCGACGACAAGTGGGCAGCCTGCAAGACCGGCCGTTACGCAGCCGTGTCGAGCTACTTCCCCCACTTCGGCGAAGAGGATTGCCTCCGCGGCTGGAACGGCTCGGGGACCATTTTCTTCTCGCACTGCAACCTCCGGTGCGTCTTTTGCCAGAACTACGACATCAGCCAGGCCATCAAGCCAGGGGCCGCGCCGGTGGCGAAGCCCCACGACATCGCGGGTATGATGCTCCAGCTCCAGGCCCAGGGCTGCCACAACATCAATTTCGTGACGCCCGAGCACGTGGTCCCACAGCTCATGGAAGCGCTGGCCCTGGCCATCGAGCGGGGGCTCGATCTCCCTATCGTGTACAACACCAGCGCCTACGACTCGCTCGAGAGCCTCGCGCTGATGGACGGCGTCGTGGACATCTACATGCCGGACTTCAAGTACTGGAGCGCGGAGCGCAGCCGGACCTACCTCAAGGCGGAGAACTACCCCGACGCCGCCCGGGCGGCCATCAAGGAGATGCACCGCCAGGTGGGGCCACTCGAGATGGACGCCGACGGCGTGGCGCGGCGGGGGCTGCTGATCCGCCACCTTGTGATGCCGGGCTGTCTCGACGAGACGCGCTCGATTCTTCAATGGATCGCGACGGAGCTGGGGCCCGACACCTACGTGAACCTCATGGACCAGTACCGCCCGGCGGGCAGGGTCTCGGCCGAGCGCCACGCCGAGATCAACCGGCCGCTCACCGCGGCGGAGTTCCGGGCTGCGCGACAGATGGCCAGCGAGGTCGGCCTTACCCGGCTCGACCGGCGCCACCCCGCGGTGTGGGCGCAATTGCGTTAGCGAGGCTCAAGAGAAACCTGGTCTGCGTCTTCGCGTAGTATCTTGCAGCGTCCATGTTCCACTGGCTCGTTCTGCTCGCTCAGCTCCAACTCCCCGCCCCCGTCGGGTATGTCAACGACTTCGCGCAGGTCATCGACCCCGCCTCGCAAGAGCAGATGCTGGCGGTGATCGAGGAGGTGCGGCAGAAGTCGGGCGGCGAAATCGTCGTGGTGACGCTGCCGGACCTCGGCGGGCGCCCGGCCTGGGAAGTGACCCGGGACATTGGTCGGCAGTGGCGAGTGGGCGCCCAGGGCGCTGCCGGCGACCGGGCCCGCAACGCGGGCCTGATCATTCTCCTCAAGCCTGGGCAGCGCCCGGGCGACGGTCGGGCCGAGTTGGCCATCGCTCCCGGCACCGGGGCAGAGGGCTTCGTGACGGACGCCTTCTCCGGGCGCGTCCGTGACGCGATCGGGGAGGCCGCCGTCCAGAGCGGTAGCTACGCCACGGGGCTCGTGACCGGTGTGTGGATGATCGGGCAGGCCTACGCCCGCGAGTTCGACTTCGAGCTCACCGGGAACCCGCCCGCGGCCGTTCCCGGCGGCGGCCCGAGCTTCCCGCCCGGAGTGCTGATTGCGGCGCTCATAATCCTGTTCTTGGTCCTGCCGGTCTTCTTCCGCGCGGCTTCCGCGGTGGGCGGGTTTCGCCGGCCCTATTACCGGGCGGCACCCAGCGGGCTCGAGTGGTTGATCCTGAGCACCATCCTGAGCAGCCACCGGCGGGGCGGCAGGAGGCGCGGCGGCTGGGGTAGCGGGGGATTCGGAGG
>Ga0209619_10003389_pt1 | contig 11462 bp, 9 predicted proteins | sample Rifsed16ft3_FD_184011 | JGI IMG/M metagenome (GOLD analysis project Ga0209619, IMG submission 184011) | Soil microbial communities from Rifle, Colorado, USA - sediment 16ft 3 (version 2) | ecosystem: Environmental > Terrestrial > Deep subsurface > Rock core/Sediment | place: Rifle, Colorado... | reverse complement strand
CCAAACTCGGCAAACTCTCCCGTTGGATTTTCCCATTCAACTTTTGACTCATCCACCCGCGAGCCGCGCGGACCTTCCTTCATCATTTCGATAAATCGCTCCACTTTTGCGCGCTCCCCCTCCACAACAGCCTCAACCGTATCGTAACCGACATTCCGCACCCAGCCTGTGACTCCAATTTGCCGCGCGCTGTACTCAACGTATGCGCGAAAGCCGACCGCCTGCACGCGTCCCTGCACCCAGACGTGCGCGCGGACCCTTCGGTCATCGGGCATAGGTTTCCGGTCCATGGCCTTTTCCTTTTCTTCGGATCATGCTCAAGCCACCCAGGAACGGGACGAGCAATATCAAACACAATAACACCAGATACGGCATCATGTTTCGGAGAGCCAGGCCAAGAGCTTTTTGTCCCAGCACGGATTCGCGCCAGTCCAACTCGAGTTTTGAAAGAGATACACCAAAGGCGCGTTCGGTGCCGCGCTCACAGTCCACGCCGTCTGCATAAAAAGCCGCGAGACTTAATACTCCGGCAGAGCCGTAGGTTCCGTGAAGATAATTGGTGAACGATCGAGATTCGGCATAGGCCAGAAACGCCTCCCCCGCATTGGCTGGGAAAGAAGCGCACAAATCCTTTAGGGGAATCAGCTTACCGGTCGCGGCTGCATCCGCGAGCACACGGTCATAATCCGGATTCGGATAAATTTCGGCAAGCGTTGCCATGCCTTCGCGCAGCCATGTGGGGATATTGCCATACCCCGCGCCCACGCGGCGATAAAGCATCACATGCATAAGTTCATGCGGGATGCGCTGCTCCATGAGAATGCTTTGCTCCGCGCCAGGCTCGATTACAACCATCACGACTCCCAGCGCGGGGTTCGCATGACCAGCGACCCAAGTCTCGCCGCCGGGATCCAACGTGCTGCGCAGGTCGTCCGCATTTGCATAAATAAAAACCTCAATGGGTTGAGCAAGGTCGAGCGGCATCAACCTGCTGATAGATTGCAGACCTGATTGAGCGGCATTCAACGCGGCCTGCCCGAATTGACTATCGCCCTGATACCAGTTGACGCGTAGCGTGCCGGCTTCAAGTGTCTGCCAGTCGAAGCTGCCATCATCATAGTGAATGAAATAAGCTGCACCTTGAAAGGTGTTTTCATCCTCCAGCTCGACTCGTGACTGGTCCTCAGCATACGCGTGCCGCGCGCCAAATAGAATCGATGCGGCCATCATGACGAGAACGATAACTGTCTTTGTGGTTTTCATTTACCTTCCCAGAAATACAAGCAGCGGAGTTAAGGTAAATGGGCTGAGCAATGTGCTGATAAACACCACCGCAGTAACAAGTTTTGAATCCAAATCATACTCAGTTGCAAGGACGGTGGCACTGACCATACTGGGCATGGATGCCTGAGTCACACCCGCTTGGCGGGTAAAACCTTGCAATCCGAATAAGGCTGCGAACAATAACGCGGCGAGCGGGGCAAGGATCAGCCTGAGCGATACACTTAATTGCATCGCACGCTGATTCCCCGAAAACTCCAGAGATGTCAACTGCACTCCAAGCAGGATAAGCATTAGAGGAATGGTGCCACCAGCTGCTAATTCCACGGCGCGTGAGACAGGTATAGGAAACTCGATTTTCCAAGCGTTGATCAAAATGGCAAGGAGAACTGCATACAGGGTCGGTATTCGAAATAGCCCCACGATCGCTTCCTTGAAATTCATGTGTCCTAGCGACGCAAGAAATACGCCAAGTGTATAGAACAGCAAAGTTGTCGTCACAAAGTAGATGCCGGCATAGGACAAAGCCTGTTCACCGAACGCAAATGAAACCAGAGGCAGCCCGTAGTTCCCGGTATTTGCAAACATGGTCGTGATCAAGATGGAGATCAGCGCGCGGCGTTCAAGCTTCAGGAAACGTCCCAGAATTAATGTGACCACGCCCATCGTCAGAATGAAGGCAAACGCGAATGCGATAACGACGGCTGCTTCCCTTATTTCGAGCTGGTTTTGTATGAGGAGATCGAATATCAATACAGGGCTGAAAACATAAAAAACCACACGGCCCAGGCTGCGCGAGTCGATGTGGAGCAATTTTCCAAGCGCGAAACCTGCTGCACTGAGCAGGATGATCGGGAGAATATTGTTGGCGAAGGTGGACGCAAGAACAGGAAAAGACATGCTGGTTGCCGAAAATAAAAGCCACGGAGATTATAACTTCTCCGTGACCGTCAATCATCGCAAAATCTGTTTCTGACGTTCCCAGCCACCATCCCTGGCGGCTCGGGCAAAGAATTTATTCGTGATCTGCTTCTTCGAAAGGATTCTCCTCAGGGTCATAGGACAACAAGTCGAAGCGGTCCAGGTCTTCGGTAAATGCAAGATTATCCAGCGCATCTTCAAGGAAATCGATCTGCTCATCATCTTCGCTTTGATCGAGCAGGTTTTCGAGATAGGTTCGCACGTCTTCGCCGCCAATCTGCGATAGAGACCAGATCGCGGCGCTGGCAATATCATCCTCTTCCTCTTCCGCGAGCATTCTAAGCAATATTGGCCGCGCGGATTTGATGGACAGTTCACCTGCAGCTTGCACCGCAGCACGTCGTATCCGGTCGTCATCGTTGACCAGCGAATGCAAGATGTCTTCACTCCAGCGGTCGTCTGCGGAGCGCCCCATCGCCAGAAGCGCGCTGACCTGCCACTTCGGGTCCTCCCGGTGGAAAGCCGATTCGATCAATGTAACGACTTCAGCGCGAGAGGAATAACCAAGCGATTCCAACGCAGCCCGTCGGACGCGCGCGTCGTCTTCACTGTTGGCGGAAGCCAGTAAAGCGTCCTCGACCTGATGGTATATGTATTCAGGGATCTTCTCCAATTCACCCAGATCCACGAACAAGTTCAGCACGTTTGCGGCTTCTCTGCGAACACTACTATCGGAATCGTCCTTGAGCATGTCAAGGTAGGTGGGAACCAGCTTCAGATCTTCAGATTCGTTGAGAAGACGGATGGCATGCGTCCGCACGGTGGGATCAGGGTCAGTGAGGAGAGCGCGGGCAAAGTCATCAAAGCAGACGAGGGTATCTGCTTCAGCCAGAGCCTTAAGCCCCTCGAGCAGGAACTGCTTGCGGCTGAGTGTGACGCGGGGCCAGATATCCAGTAACGTCTTGAGTTCGAGAGATCTAATATCCGAAAACTCGAGCAAATAGCCGCGCGGGTAGTGCTTTTTTTCGTCAAGCAGGGCATCCAGCACTGATTGAAATGAAACAGGATCTGTGTTCATATTACGGAATGGTTATATTGACAGGGTTGACAAAATCCATAACATTCACATAGATCATGAACATGAGTAGCAAAGCCATGCCCATCCCATGCACAAGGTTTTCAAAGCGGTGAGGCACGCGGCGGCGGAAGATTATTTCGGGCAGGACAAACAGGATGCGTCCGCCATCGAGCGCGGGGAAGGGGAACAGGTTGAAGATGCCCAGGCTGATGGACAGCGACGCGATCAGATCGAGTGTACGAATGGGTTGATCCACCGGATCCGCGGACGTGGGCGCGCTTGTGCTCGCCTGCACGTCATGGCTAACAGTTTGCGAAAGGATATCGTAGATACCCTTTAGTCCAACGAGACGACTCTGTTCAGGCGCAAGCGATCCACGAATTATTTGAGCAGGGAGGGAAATGAGGGTACGAACATTTAAATATGCGTATCTTGCACCCAGGTCCAATGTCTCTGTCCACGAACTGGCCGACCTGAACGGGACACCCAGACCTACGCCAATCATGATGCGCTTTTCCTGATCGTTCATCTGCGGTGTAGCAATTAATTCAACCTGCTGACCATTGCGATCGACGAGAAAGACCACAGGTTTGTTCTGATTGGCATCTACAATGACGCGTAATTCTTCATAGCTGCCTATGGGTTGACCATTGCCACTGACCAAGATATCCCCGTCCTGAAACCCGGCTTGAGCAGCGGCACTACCTGTTATTACAGAAGAAATGAGCACGCGGCTGGTATCAGGAACACCAACCTGATTGAAAATGATGCTATAAATGAGCACAGCCGTAAGCAGGTTCATCAGTGGACCTGCAAACAACACTGCGAGTCGCTTCCACGGGCTGGCAGCCGCAAGCCCACCCGGAATGTTCGGATCGTTCTCGCCTTTTGGACGGACGAAGCCGCCGAGCGGGAGCCAGTTGAGCGTGAAGCGCGTGCCCTGCCATGTGAACAAGGTCAGCGCGCCGGGAGTGGGCAGGCCAATGCCGAACTCCTCGACCTCGATCCTGCACAATCGCGCAACGATAAAGTGCCCGAATTCGTGGATCAATACCATGCCGCCGAAGGCAAGGATGAAGACCAGCCAGATTAAGATTGTTTCGTTCATAAATTTTCCTTCGCGCGTGCATTATATCGTGTTTTGATAGGACAACATGGAGGGGTAAGATATTTCTACTACTTCTTATATAAAATTCTAACCTTGGTTTAACCTCTGCACGGAAAAACAGATTTTTGAGCTAAATATTTACGTTACACTACGTGATATGGTTCAAACTTCATATAAGCATTCAGGTTTGTGATTAAATATGCTGAAGTCCTCTGCGATTTATCTCATAGCCCACCTCTCAAGGATCAGATCAAAAATGACGGACTCATGCCATTTCTGCAGGATCGTCTCGGACGAAGCCAAAGCCATGATCGTTTATCGCGACGAACAGGTCACTGCGTTCCGCGATATTCACCCCGTCGCGGCGACCCACATCCTGATCGTGCCCAACAAGCATATCGAATCAGTCAACGCGCTCGAGCCTGAAGATGAACAACTGATGGGACATCTCTTTACCGTCGCGCGCCAGCTCGCGCAGGCGGCTGGGATTTCCGAAAACGGTTACCGCCTGATCACGAACACGGGGCCAGATGGCGGGCAAACGATATTCCATTTACATGTGCATCTGATCGGCGGACAGAGGATGCGACACCCCATGGGATAAATCCTTTAGGCTTTTATCTCTTCGTCAATGGCCTGCCCTTCAACCTGCTCCTGGGCTGACCGGCACGGTAGGCATAATATCCCAGCCCTGCCCCGCCGAGCAATAAGAGAAGCCCGAAAATACCCAGGATGGAAGATCGGCCACTTTCCTGAGTCTCGATGGGCTCACTCACAGTGACTGATTTGGACTGCGCACCGAAATCAATCGAAGCGCGGTCACCGGCTTTGACGGTCAATGTATAACTCAATAACATCGTCGGGTTGTACTCGTCAGGCACAGCCACGCTGATGTTATACTCGCCTTGAGGGACATCTGCAAAGCAGGTACGGACAGGCTCCAATGTATCCGGGTCAGCAGCCGAGGAGGTATTCTGTGTCTCCGAATATGAGCCGTTCAAATTCGTCAGGCTGACCGCGCCGCCGTCCACGCCAAATTCCGTTTCCTGTCTCAGTGCATCGCCGTTCATATCCTCGAATAGCAACACGCACACTTCGGTTGTGCCACTGATCGGCGTGGGAGTGAATGTGGGAGGCGGGAGTGTGGGTGCCGGTCCGGCTGTGGGAGCCTCCGGCTGGGCAAGCCCAACGACAAGTTGTTGCCCGGCAATAAGTGTGCAGTCCTCATCCAGGCGGGTGTTCAATTGGCGCAATTGAGGGAGAGTAATGCCGTGCAGGAAGGCGACTTGCAAACAACTATCGCCCGCCACCACTACGTAGAGAATGCGACCATCCAGCCCGGGTGTGGCGGTAACAAATCCCTGCGCGCGGGGAGCAGCACTCGCTTTGCTCGCTGTGCTCCCAGGAAGAGCCATCCCGATCAAGAACAAGAGCACGATAATCAAAATAAGAAAAAAAATATATCTTACCTTCATCGGCGCGGATTATATCAGGAAAGCACCCATCAAAAGTTGGGTGACCATATGCTTCACACACCAACAGTTCGCGTTACCACTGTAACTTTTATCTGTGAAAGTCTATCACGTGTCCAGTGACAGGATCTATTTCAATGCAGTGGATGAAAACTTCCGCCGGTGGCCCACATCGAACTCCCCTTGTTTGTGTAAAAGAAAGAAACACTTCACCTTCAAATTCTGATAGTGTCTTGCATTGGCCCGTAAAGGAAAAAAAGCCAAGCCGATACATAGATTTCATCATTCGAGCAAGCCGTAGATAGAAACGTAACCAACAGCAGACAAATAAGACTCTTTTTCATCTTAGGTGAAATTTCGGAGTGAATGTTGGCGACCAGCAATAGGACTATGGGATAACGGCGCTTCGACTGCGTGCTTCGCACTCCGCTCTGCGCGAACACTTACTTCCCATACCTCTTTCTGATCTCCGGCAAAAAGTAATCATCAAAGAACGCATCCGCATCGTAATCCGGTTTCCAGCCCCATTCGGCGCCCGCAAGCGTATCATCCACATCTTCGGGCCATGAGTCGACAATTCCCTGCCGGCGCGGGTTCGGCTCGAACGTGATCTGCGCGCCCGGGAACGCTTCTACCGCGCGGTCACGGAACTCGCCCGCCGTGAGCGCGAACGCGGCAATGTTATATACATGGTGATTCAACTTCTGGCGCGGCACATCCGTCAACATGAGCAGGGATTTGATCGCATCGGGCATGGCCATGAACGAGATCTTCGTATCCTCGCGCACGAAACACGCGTACGGCTTGCCTTGCGCGGCCGCGTGAAGCATCTCAGGACCATAATCACTCGTCCCGCCGCTGGGAAGCGTAAAGGCTGAGATCAGGCCCGGGAACCGTATCGCGCGAAAGTCCAGCATGTGAGGCGGGTTTTCATCCAGATGCTTTTGCCCAAAATATTTGCTGTAATACATTCCCAACTTTTCGCAATATAGTTTGTTGCATCCGTACATCGTATGAGGCGTGTTGCATACATCTTCTTTTACAGCCCCCCTGGCCTTTTTCTCATCCAGGCTCTGCATCCCATAAGCGGCAATCGAACTTGGGAACAAAAATTTCACGGACTTGTGGTATTTCTCCGAACGATACGCTGCAAGCATCAGCAACTGCATTGTACCTTCCACATTGATGCGATGCGCCTCCTCACTCGACACCTCCGCCTTCGAGGAAAGCGAGGCCGCCAGGTGGAAGATCAGATCGAAATCGTAATCGTAGAACGTCTTGATCTTATAAACCAAATCCCCCTGGACGTGCTCAGCCGATATGGATGTAATGTTACCGGGCAGGGGCGCTAAATCCGCCGTGACAATTCGATAGCCTCCCATTTGCGCCAACCCCTGGACAAGAGCCTGACCAATCTCACCACATGCACCGGTCACCAGCACAAGTTTTTCGGTCATACAGTCTCCTTATGTTACAAAGTACTGCGTTAATCTCTAAACGATTATTCTGATATGCACTCAGCATCAGGTAAAATCAATTTCAGAAATTAAAATATATAGCAGTGAAATGATGTTCGTCGTTATTTTACAACACCTTGTCAAATTTTCCTGGTTCTAATTGAATTTGTGGTGGCGCTATGGCTGAACATACCATCCACGAATTCCGCACGAATTCACGAATGAGGACACGCAAATTCGAGCATTCGTGGCCTATTCGTGGACGGCAGATCACCCAAACCACAAAATCCGTCAGAATCAGAAATTTTCTTCACGAAGTTTGTCATTATTTCTTCATGAGACTTTACTTTCATACGTCATTGCGAGCCCGTAGGGCGAAGCAATCTCCTTTTCGACGAGGGGATTGCTTCGTCGTGGCGCCTTTAGCGCCACTCCTCGCAATGACATTACTGCTGGCTGCCTGTCTACCGCTTAACTCGACTCTGCCAACTGCGACGCCCGTGCCCACCGCTACGCAGACGCCGCCTCAGACGCCGACGATCGTCTGGTTCCCCCCATCCGCGACTCCTACGCTGCTGACTTTTCCCACCTACACCGCCACACCGGAGATGGGTCCCGGCATCGGCTCCGTGACGTTCAGCGACGATTTCTCGGACGATTCGCTCTGGGATACCGCAGTCTCAAATCAGGGCAGCGCCGCGATCAGCCGCAACCGCCTGACGTTGGCAGTCCAGCCGGGTGTGTATCTGGAAAGCCTGCGCCGCGATGTGACACTGGGAAACTTCTATGCAGAGATCACTGCGCGTCCCAGCCTGTGCCGCGGAGACGACAGTTACGGCATCCTTGTGCGCGGCATAGGGACATCCTATTACCGATTTATATTGTCCTGCAATTCCCAGGTGCGGGCGGAACGGGTGAATGGGGGCGTGAAGTTGCCCATCCATGAGCCGGTGCCAAGCGGGGACGCGCCGCCCGGCGCGCCGGGAGAGGTGCGCATTGGTGTGTGGGCGGTTGGAAGCGACATAAGACTCTTCCTCAATGGGCGTTACCAATTCGGCATCAACGATAAGAGTTTCCCCAGCGGCGCGCTCGGCGTATTTGTGCGTTCAGAGGCGGAGACACCCATGAGCGTTACGTTTTCAGATTTAACAGTGTATGATGTGGATTACGTCCCGCCGACGCGGACGCCAATGTCACCCTGAGCGATGGTTGAGACACAAGCGTCGAAACCAGGCGAAGGGTCTCTACTCCAGATGCTTCGTCGCCTCGGTCTCGATACATCCTTCGGATTACTCGACCAGCGTCTCCTCAGCATGACAAAATAAATATGGCAAACAAAAATAAACTCAACGATCTCACTTCAAAAGAATGGCTGAAATTCCAGAAGTCCTGGTTCATCCATAACCCGCCGCCGCGCAAAAAGGGCGTGCTGGTGCATCCCGCCAAATTCCCTGAGACGATGGCGCAGGAATTCATTGAGTTCTTCACGAAGAAAGGCGAGACTGTTCTCGACCCCATGGCCGGGACAGGTTCAACGCTCATCGCCGCGTTACGCGCGGGACGCCACTCATACGGCATCGAACTGAATCCCAAATATGCAGAGATTGCAAAGCAAATCATTGAAGAAGAACGCGCTTCACTTGGTGAACAGGTCGAAGGTCTAACGTCGAACGTCATCAACGGAGACGCCGCGCAACTTGGCGCTTACCAATTACCCATAATTGATTATGTCCTTACGAGTCCGCCTTATTGGAATATGCTCCATGCCAAGGGTGCAGAGACACAAAAGAAGCGCCGCGCCGCAGCGGAGTTGGATGTCCACTATTCGGAGGATCAAGATGACCTGGGAAACATTCGCGATTATGAAGAGTTTTTGGAGAAATTAGTAGATGTATACAAAGGATTACAATCCCTACTACGTCCGAAAGCCTATCTGACAATTATCGTCAAGAACGTGAAAAAGGGCGGAAAGATCTATCCGCTGGCTTGGGATATTGCCCGCGAACTCGGCAAGACTTATACATTGAAGGATGAAAAGATTTGGTGTTTACCGCCTGGCCAGCAGATTTGGACTCAGTCAGGTTTAAAACCTATTGAAAAAGTTGAAACGGGCGAGAAGGTGCTGACACATTTAGGAACGCTCCAAAATGTTACAAAAACAATGCAGCGGAACCATTCTGGGCATCTGGTTACGATCAAACCAGCTTTGTTAGGCAAGACAATTTTTCTTACACCAGAACATGAGGTCTTAACAATTGAACGAAAAAAATTCGTTCACAAAAATGGCAAACCATTTCGCGAAAATTTCAAACTAAGTGAAAGACGTGGTATGACGTGGAAACCAGCAAATGATTTGAAAGTTGGTGATGCTGTTGCTTTTCCAATACCAGAAACAACAATTGATTTGATTGAACTAGAGGTTAGTACTTATATACCTGAGGTTACAGGTTGGCTTCAAGATGAAAAATGGTATTACACCCGTGGACGAGGCAAGCAGGGAAGAGGGAAACTGCCGAAGTTTATTTCAATGAATAACGACTTTATGCGACTGGCCGGCTGGTATCTATCGGAAGGCAGTGGAAATGAGGCTGGAGTTCATATTGCCAATACCTCACAAGATACACAAAATGAAATTGTCAGTTTATTTCACTCAATATTCGACGCGAATACAAGTATTAACCACGACGGTGTGTGGTGCCGGAGCAGATCTGTAGCAAACTTTTTGGTGAGTCTTTTTGGAAAAGGCGCTCATCACAAGAAAATCCCTGATTTCATGTTTCACTTGCCCAATGAAAAACAAAAACACCTTATTCAATCCCTTTGGGCTGGCGATGGGCATGTCGGCGATAATAGTATATTGTATAAAACAGTTTCAGAGGATCTCGCATTAGGAGTGTTGTATTTAACAGCAAGAATAGGCGCAATTCCATATATTCACAGAAATCCAAAATGGTTCAATCTATGTTACCGTGGACAATCAATGATTAAGGTGCAAAAATTGCTTGGGGCAAAATCCTTAGAAAAGGAGAATATACGCGATCAGCACTGGGTTCGAGATCAACTCATCTGGCTTCCAATTCGAAAAATAGAAGTAATAGATTACTCCGGATCTGTTTACAATCTCCAGGTTGAATCTGCCAACACTTATGTAACGGAAGGTTTTATTGTACATAACTGTCAGGACAACCAACGTATCGCGCCGTTTGGATTAGGCTCCGCCTGGGTGAGCAATACATTCCATCATTATTGTTTGCAGTTTCGAAACGAATAATCGCTTTTATCCCTTTTAGCTGTGGTTACATCCTCTGACCTCCTCCACCTCCCCTATACACGCGACCTCACCGAAGGCGGGATCGCGTACGCGGTCCGTTCCCTGGCTTACACGTATAACCGAATGGGCGGCTCGCCTTATGATCGCCTGCGTCGCATTGTGGCTGGCGTGGCGGTGGAACTTGCTTTTCGTCGTTATCTCTCGGAGCATGAGATCCCTTACGATGTAAAAGGCGCGACGCCGTTCACCGACCCTGACCGTTATGATGTCGCTCTGGGTGGACGGCGTTGTGATATCAAATCCTTTCTCATTACTTATCGAGAGCAGATCTCGCAAATGCGGCGCGATCCAAACATCGTATTGCAGGCTCCCGCGCTGGTGCCCTCCGATCAGCACGCGGGGGACGGTCATTCGGATTATGATCTATATCTCTTTGCCTTCCTTCCAGGGCTTGTCGCCATTTCGCAGGATGACTTGAAGAAAGTGATCTCGGCAAATCAGCCGCATTATTTGATCCATGCCATGCCTGGGTCATGGGCGCGGCCATCCGCGTGGACTCCGCTTGGCAGGCTGGCGCTGAAATCTGAATCAGAGGAGACTCAAATCGTCGAAATCGGCGGGCAGGACGAGGGGCGCGAGATGCGGTCGCGCCTGGTGGAGATCCCGCCGCGCACGCGGGTCGAGACGGATAATGGGTTCTTTTCCCTGTCGTATGTCCATGTCAAATCTTTGATGGATGCACGGATCGGAATCCACAGCCCGACCCGCAGGGAAACATATCTGATCGGCGGGATGGATTGGGGTAATATATGGGTCTATGGCATGGAGGTTTTGCTGGCGGGCTACCTGACGCGTGAAGAATTTTCCCGCCGCG
>Ga0209619_10003378_pt1 | contig 11475 bp, 11 predicted proteins | sample Rifsed16ft3_FD_184011 | JGI IMG/M metagenome (GOLD analysis project Ga0209619, IMG submission 184011) | Soil microbial communities from Rifle, Colorado, USA - sediment 16ft 3 (version 2) | ecosystem: Environmental > Terrestrial > Deep subsurface > Rock core/Sediment | place: Rifle, Colorado... | reverse complement strand
TCCTTGTTCCCTTTCCTTTCTTCTGCTCCAGATCCCAAGGTATTCGCTCCAGGGGCCGACATCGTCGCCGTATCGCTTGGCCATCGCCCTCGCAATTTGTGCGAGGTGGTCGAGATCGTGCACAACCCATGTTGCAAGCAGCTCCCGGATCGTCACGGATCCTAGTGACGGATGCATCCCCCGCTTGTCGAGCTCGATCCCTTTTGCGAAAACCTGTTTCAGAGCGGCCACGTTCTCCATCCGAAGCTTTCCAAACTGATCCAGCAATTCGCCAAGAGTCTTTCCCTTGCTCTTCGCAAACTGCGCCTCGCGGTCAAAAGGAGGAAAGGGGACTGATTCACCTGACTCCAGGATGATCCTGAGCCTGGGAATCCAATCAGTCTCCTCCCCGTGTATCAAATGTCCAATGACATCAAAGGCACTCCATGTTTTCTCCCCCTCATTTGCCTTCGTCCAGTTTTCCGAGAGGCCGGCAAGCATCGCCCTGAGCGTCCCGGGTGTGCGTGAAAGAATTTCGACAGCTTCGGTTGTGTTGAAATTCATGAGGTCTAATTCTCCGAATTGAAAGAAATTACACAGAGAACACAAAGACGCACAGAGAACACAGAGGGATCATTCTCTGTGCTCTCTGTGACTCCTCGGTGCTCTTTGTGTGACCTTCCACGGGAATGGTTCTCAATTTGAGATAACTACGCCAATAACGATCCCTGCAGCCACTCCTCCAAAACCCCACAAAAGCTTCTCCATATTCAGGCCTCGCTGTTCGGCTTCGATGATTTCCTTGGCCTCACCGAGAAGTCTCTTTGTCTCACCCATATCCCGGTTCAGTGTTTCCATGGATTGAAGGGCGGAGATAAGCCGGTTGGAAGAATCTGAGATCTTCGTTTGCGTTTCGCCGCTGAGAGCGAGAAAATGCGTGCGCAGCTCCTCGTAGCTTCTGTTCTGCTCCTTGATACGATTCTCCTGCAGAGACACAATGTCCTCATAGGTGGCCATCAGGCCGGCTATGCCGGCTCCGCGTTTCCTCAGGTCCTTATACGCCGAATCATACCTTCGAAAGGTGAGCTTGTTGAGGACGTAGACGCTGTCGACCTGCACATCCACGAGGTCGCCGGAAAGAAAGAGAAGGCTCTGAATTGTCTCCCCGTCGGAAAAGACCTTGGCCTGGCTGAAGGTGAGGAGAGGGAGGAGAAAGAGGGGGAACAAGGTTGAGATCGAGGTTAAGAGTCTCATGGCATTTGTCGGTTATCAGTCATCAGCTATCAGTTGTTGGTCTCCTGGGATTATTCCAGCGCGTAATACCCCAGACTGTCTGCTGCTTACTGCCTACTCGTCAGTGCACCTTTCCCGTTTCCACCACCGGGATCTCGGGCAGATCCTGCCCGGTGTTTTCAACGTCCTTATATAGTTCCTTCAATCTTCCTTTGATCTTTGACCTTTGGCTTCTGAATTGGTCGTCCTCTACCCTCTGAGCCAGGTCAATAATCTCGACCCGTCCCTGGATATCCCTTACATACGCCCCAAATGTGGCCAGACCTATCCGTACGGTGTCGATAGTTGCCTTTGCCGTGGAAAGCGTCTGGAGGGTCTCCTCGATTTTGAGCTCTGCTTCATCGAGACGGTCGATGGCCTCGTTGAGGCGACTGTTGGAGTAAACGAACATCCAAAGGAGGAGGACAAGGGCGAGAAGAGCAATATGCGGAAAGTAGTTGGAAATCTTTTCCATGATTCACCTTCCCTGAAATGTATTGCTTGAAGAGTTGTTGCACAGCGAAACAACGCGAGTGTTCTTTTCAGGCCCTTTGCGACGCGGTGATCTCCCCCGGTCGAGACTCGAGAAAGGTAGAAAAGGAGGGAAGGAAAGTCAAGGTGGAGATTTGAGATTGCCGATTTCCGATTGCGGATTGAAGATCAAAAACCGGCAAATGAAAGTGGTCAATCAGTGTCATTCGAAAATCGAAAATCGCCAATTGGAAATCCGACTCTACTCCCCTCTCCCGCACTTCACGCACTTCGTGGTGTCGGGCAGAATCTCGAGGCGTCCCCTCTCGATCGGATTGCCGCACGATGAGCATCTCCCATAGGTTCCCTGGTCGATTCTCGAAAGCGCCGCTTCCAGGGAGTGGAGGAGCTTTCGCTGACGATTGATCATCAGGACCGTCTGCATCGAGCCGACGGGCTCGTCGGGCGTGTCGCCGACCGGTGTGACCTCCGGCTCCATCGAATCGGTCAGGGTGTCGATCTCGCGAACAGTTTCGTCCCTCAATCCTTCAAGGAGCGACCTGAAGTAGCCGAATTCAGCTTTCTTGATCTGGGCGGCAGGAACCGCTTTCGGAGCTTTCCTGACGGTTGTTCGGCGGCTGCCATTTGTTCTTGAAGCGGCTTTCTTCGTGACTTTGAGTCGTAATTTCGGCATGAGAATCCTTATTGTCTGTAAAGCGAAAGAATGTGCTTGTCCGGTGTAATCTTACCCGAAAAACAGAAGAAAATAGTGTCTTGTCAAGGAAAATCGGAAGGAAAACAACGAAAAGCTGAAGAGAAACGCTCTTCATGGTCCAAATACGAACTCCCCGCAGGCTCTCTCTAAAGTGTTTTGATTGGAGGCCTAAAACATGACACGCAGAGCACGAAGACAACACGAAGAAAGCGATCGCCGCTTCGTGTTCTTCTTGACGCCTCTGTGGCACTTCGTGTAATTGTCTTGGAATGAGACGGGGCGAAACCGAATCGACCGATTCGACAACCTAATGCATCCCCTTTACATCTTCAGGTGAAAACTTGGTCAGCTTCACGGCCTTGGCCATGTGCCGATCAAAGGAGGGAACAACAAGGAGGGCCTGTTTGGCGTTCTCGGCTTCAATGATGGTCCATCCGCAATGCTCGCCGTCCTGACAACCCCAGTCGAAATGTGTTATGTATCCCGTCGCTTCAATTTGCTGAAGCGCTTTGGCGCAGCCTTCGGCGGTGTGCGGTGCAATGACGATGAATCGGTCCATGGGAAGCCCCACTCAACAATGAAAAATTAGAAGTTAAAGAATGCTTACCTGCCAAAGTAAGAAGTCAAAGGTCAAAAGTCAAAAGGGGGGTGAGAAGAAGCAAGAGGGCAAGAGTAAGAAAGGGGCTGAAAGCTGACTGCCGAGAGCTATCAGCTATCCTACTTCACCAACGTCATTCTCTTGACGATCGACCGGTTGGCGAATTCGAGACGATAGAAATAGAGTCCCGAGGGGAGAGAGGAGGCGGAGAATGTGGTGCGATACATCCTGCCCGCTTCGGCGTTCTGGTCAAACAGGGTGGCGACCTGCTGTCCGATCATATTGAAGACTTTGAGGCTCGCCTTGCCGGCTTCGGGAAGCGTGAACTCGATCGTGGTCGTGGGGTTGAACGGATTCGGATAATTGGGACCGAGTGAAAGCACTTCCGGAGCAAGGCCAACTTCCACCTCGGCTGCATCATAATATGTCGCCGCACCGCCAAAGTCGATCTGTTTGATTCTGTAGGCGTAGCGGCCGGCCGGCAGATTCCCATCGACGTAGGAGTATTCTTTCGGGGACGTGGAGGTTCCGGAGCCTTGAACAAAACCGATTTTGGACCAAGTAGTTCCGGGTTCCGGGTTACGAGTTCCGAGTTGTGAACCTGAAACCTGTAACTCGTAACTCGAAACCAACCTGCATTCTATCTCAAAGCCAAAGTTATTCACCTCCGTCGCCGTCGCCCACTGCAGAATCGCATCGAGCCGGTTCGCGGTTGCAGTGAAGGAGGTCATTTGCACGGGAAGCGATGCGAAACTTCCTCCTCCCGATATCGTTCCCTCACCGCTGATTGTACAACCTTCAGCAAACGAAAGCGTGTCGCCTGGGCCGACGCTCAGAGTGCACCCTGCTGCTACGGAGATGCTGTTGGTTACTGTCACATCCCCAGAGAGCGATACTGTCCCCTGAGTGTTGACAACAAGATTGTAGAAATTGATACCATTCACCAGGGAGTCGTTCACAATGAGCGTCTGGTCTGACGACCCGTTGAAGATGACCGTGCTGGTTCCGGCATCGAAGGACGATCCAGCCTTGTTTTCCCAAGTGACACCCGCAAACTCAAGAGTTCCGGTTTGTGCGTTGAAATCGCCGCCGTTGAAGAATGTTATGTTCCCTCTGGCGATCAACTTTCCATAGCCAAGATTGATTGCACCAAGATTCTGGATCGTCAATTTTGTACCGTGAACGACGAGAACTCCCAATGAGTCAAAATAGAGGTAGCCACTTTGCTGAATTTCCAAATCCCTTGTTCGGGCAGTATCTGGCAGGGTCAAGGGAACCGGTACGTAGGGATCAAAATCTGTCTCGCTGATCCGAGCGTCTTTCGTTAAAGTAGGAATTCCTTTGTCCCAGTTACTCGAATCACCCCAGGCAGTCGAGGTTGAACCATCCCATTGTGCGACTTGCCCGAGTACAGAAAGAGGAAAGAGGAGTGACAAAGTAAGCACACACGCAAAAAGCATGTATTGTCGGCGATATGGGGGCATGGGAGGCTTCATTTGCACTGCATAAAACAGACGCACGGCGTAAAACGAATGCGAAGTTTGGAGCAAATGACTCAGAAGAGTTTCACCAATGACAGGCTAGAAGGAAGGAAGGTTGGCGTGTTACGTCACACTGCTTGCCAAGGCGTTCGCCTCCCACCGGATCACCCTCTTGACAATAAGTCAAGATAGAAAATTCAAGCGGGTGTGTCAATGTGAGAAAGTGACGCGGGGCACGAATTTGACGAAAAATCGGCAATTTTGTGGCGGGTAAGGCGAACCATCGGTTGGAAACCGACGGCTCAGAAGACGCCGGGGGGAACCATAATCCCGCTTTGCGGGATTAAACCACGTACGGGGATCTCTCAGCCGTCCCTGCCTGCGTGCCAACAGTTCTGTAGTATCCTGATACATCAAATAACCACTCCGGCAGGCAGGCGTTTCCAACGGATGGCGGCGTCACGAGCCCATCCTCAGCTCCTCTCACCCCTCCTGCCCATTTGCCCATACAATAAGCCCCGGCTGGTTGGGGTTGTCGAGGTCTTCGTGGCGGGGGAGGACCCGGATCGTGTGCCCCAGGCGCCCGCTTGTCTCCAGGGTGATCGACCCGACATATTCGGTCTTTGATCCCTGTTTTTTTCCGGTGCTCCTCATGAGGGCGATCTTGGGATGCTCAATATCGCCTTTGGCGTTGAGAACCCCGTACCATATGTCGACGAAAACGTCATTCGGGGTAAGGTCGCCAAGCTCAAGGGAGGCTCTCACAGTCACGGATTCGCCCACTCTCAGCCTGTCGGCTTTTTCGATTGTCACGTCGCCTACTTCTATGTCTTCCCATGCGTCGGTTACCCGCTCTTTCCAGGCGGCCAGCTCTTTTGCCTTTCTGAAACCGTCTGTCTGCAGGGAGGCCGACCGGACCTGCGCGGTAAGGTACATTTTGTCCATGTACTCGCGCACCATTCGGTTGGTGTTGAACTGCGGCCCGATCGCCTTCATTGACCCTTTCATTCTGCTTATCCACTCGCGCGGGAGGTCGTCAACGCCCCTTCTATAGAAGAGGGGGACGATTTCCTTCTCGAGAAGGTCGTAGAGAGCGTTCGATTCCACATCGTCCTGGAATTTCTCTTCGGTGTATTCTTCACCCTTCCCGATGGCCCAACCCGTGTTCACGTTGTACGCCTCATCCCACCATCCGTCGAGGACGCTGAGGTTGATCGCGCCGTTCAATCCTGCCTTCATGCCGCTGGTGCCGCTCGCCTCCAGGGGCCTGCGCGGGGTGTTGAGCCAGATATCCACTCCCTGGACCATGTATCTCCCGACGACCATATCATAGTCTTCGAGGAACACCATATGGTTCCGAATGCCGTTCATCCGTTCGAAGTGGATGATCTGGCGGATCAGGTCCTTCCCCGGATTGTCAAGCGGGTGGGCCTTTCCCGTAAACAGGATCTGGACAGGCCGATCCTTGTCGGTGAGGATTTTTGTGAGACGTTCTGCGTCCTTGAGAATAAGCGTTGCACGTTTATAGGTGGCAAAACGCCGGCCGAAACCGATTGTTAACGCATCAGACTTGAGGACCTCCCTTGCCCGCTCGACCTCCACCGGAGGTGCGCCCCGGGCTTTCAGCTGGCTGGCGAGGCGTCCCCGCGCAAAGGCGACAAGCCTCTCTCGCCGCCGCTCGTGTGTCCGCCAGAGCTCCTCGTCGGGAATCTGGTCGACGCGCGACCATAAAGCAAGGTCGCCGCCGTCGTCACGCCACCGCGGGCCAAGGTACCGGTCGTACAGACCGGCCACGTCCCTGCTGATCCATGACGGCCCGTGCGTCCCGTTCGTAATGGAGACGATCGGCAGATCATCCATCGGAATATCGGGCCACACATTCTTCCACATGGTGCGCGAAACTCTGCCATGGAGCTTGCTGACCGCATTGGACTTTCCGGCCATTCGGAGCGCCAGGACGGTCATGCAGAAGTGCTCCTCCATGCTTTCCGGGTTCTGGCGGCCAAGGCCGAGGAAGTCCTTTTCGTTGAGGCCGAGCTGAGAGCGGAACCCGGAGAGGTATCTCGACATCAGCTCGGGCGAGAAGAAGTCGTTTCCCGCAGGCACGGGTGTGTGGGTCGTGAAAACGATGCCCGACCCGGCGGCCTCTTTTGCCGCGGCAAACGGGAGCTTGTGCTCCTTCATCAGATCGCCGCAACGCTCAAGGCACAGAAATGCGGAGTGGCCTTCATTGAGATGGTACACCCCAATATCGATCCCCAGCGCCTTGAGGGCGCGATAACCGCCGATTCCAAGAAGTATCTCCTGCTGAATCCGCATCTCCCTGTCGCCGCCGTATAATTGATCGGTGATCTTCTGGTCCTGTCGGGGATTCTGGGGGATGTTGGTGTCGAGCAGATAGAGGGGAATGCGCCCGACCCGCACCAGCCAGATCTGCGCGGCCACGGAGCGGCCGGGAAGTTCGACGGATATGGTCAGGGGTTTGCCGTCTTTCTTCTGCAGCTCGACAGGGAGCGTATAGAAGTCGTTCTCGGGGTATCGTTCCTGCTGAAAGCCGTCGGCGTTCAGATACTGCCGGAAATATCCCTGCTGATAGAGCAATCCGACGCCCACGAGCGGGAGTCCGAGGTCGCTTGCCGACTTGAGATGATCACCGGAGAGGACGCCGAGGCCTCCCGAATAGTTCGGTACGCACTCCGTGAGGCCAAACTCAGCCGAAAAATACGCAATGCGGGTCTTAAAGATCTCGCCGTACGTCTTCTTGAACCAGCAGGAACTCGCCTCGCGGTATTTCTTGAATTTCTCGTATCCCCGCTCGACCTGGGCCAGGTAGGCCTCGTCACGCGCAGCGTTGTTGAGCCGTTCCTGCTTAATGCTTCCCAAAAGGCGGACAGGATTATGCTGTGCTTGTTCCCAGAGATCGGGGTCGAGCCGAATGAAGAGCTCCATGAGGTCGCTGTCCCACACCCATGCGAGGTTGTTTGCCAGTTCGAGCAGGCATTCCAACCCGGGTGGAATGGACGGGTCAACGGTATAGGTTTGGATCGGTCGTATCATAGGGTAAACCCTTCCGAAAGAGGCTGCAGGTATAAGGGTTGGCAAGGGAAAGAGAGGTGAAACGAAGATCGTCCGTCTGCTTCATAGGAAGCCTGATTGTCGGAGAGAGCGATAGAGGGAACTTCATCGCTTCAGCAAGGTTACGGAGGATTAGGAAGAAATGCCAGAGGATGGAAAACAGGAAAAATGTTGAATAATTCTCCCCCTTTCCTTCCTTGTCCCCCCTTGTTGTCATCCTGAACGAACGCTTGCCCTGATGTTGAGTCTTCGTGAATGCTCCAGCCTCCCTCTCCGTTTTCTTTGTTGTCATCCTGAGCGAACGTTTTCTCTGATGTTGAGTCTTCGTGAATGCTTCAGCATCCCTCTCTGTTTCCTTTGTTGTCATCCTGAGCGAACGCTTTGCGTGTGAGCGAAGGATCTGGAAACCGCGGGACTTCTTGGGTGTTTTCCGGATCCTTCGCTCGCCCTCAGAAGACCTCTTTGTGCTCGCTCAGGATGACAAAAGCGGCAGGCTAGTACCAATCCTGGCTCAAATCGCGCCAGTCCGGACTCATTTTCTCTATCAGGGCAACTTTCTTTGAGCGCCGCCATCCCTTGAGTTCCTTTTCCCTCATGATGGCCTCAGCAATGTCGCCGAATTCTTCAAAGTACACAAGCTTCACACAGTTGTATCGTTGTGTGAAGCCGCGGATGAGCTTCTCTTTGTGTTCTTGGACGCGTCTTTCAAGGCTGTTGGTTACCCCCACGTAGATTGTAGCATTGGCCATACTTGCCATGATGTACACGTAATACGTCTTCATGATCCCCCCAGTATTCTTTTTCCTTCAGTCTTTTCTCTTTTCCTTGATGTGTGGGGGGAGTCTCCATGATCGCACCGGTATCCCCCTTCTTCTTCCCTTGTTGTCATCCTGAGCGAACGTTTTGCGTGTGAGCGAAGGATCTGGAAACCGCGGGACTTCTTGATGTTTTCCGGATCCTTCGCTCGCCCTCAGAAGACCTCTTTGTGCTCGCTCAGGATGACAGAAGCCCGGGACTACAGTGGGGGGGGATTACCTGCCGAACAGATGGTTCCAAAGGATGGGAAGCAGAAAATACGCCCAGCTCATTCCCGCCAGCACGAGGCCGGCAAGGCCGACGACCGCCCATCCCGCCATCCTGATCTCAGCTTCGGGCTTCTTTGAATACTTGAGGGCAAGGCCGAAACCGGTAACTCCAATCACCAGGCCGAGGGCGGAGATGATTCCGAAGACGATGAGAAGAAGATTGTCAGGCATGACCATCGGCAGGCGAATCGGTGAGCCCCGGCGGCAACGGCGGCTTTTCCTTCTTGGGGAAAAGGACCGACGCAACAACCGAGAGCGTCAACACGCCGGCGACGACGCCGAGTGCAATGGCGATAGGAAGGTCATAGAAACTCTCGATCAGCATCTTTGCCCCGATGAACACAAGCACAATCGAGAGGCCGAACTTGAGGTAGTGGAACAGATCGAGCAACCCGGCGAGGGCAAAATAGAGGGCCCTGAGACCGAGGATCGCAAAGACGTTGGAGGTGTAGACGATGAACGGGTCGCGTGTGATCGCAAAGACGGCGGGTATGGAATCCAGGGCGAACACGAGGTCGGTCGTTTCGACGACGATGATCACGATAAACAACAGCGTCGCATAGATCCTCTTTTCGGCCCTGACGAAGAATTTCCCCTCATGATATCCGGCGGTGACGGGGAGTATCCTCTTGAAGATTCTGACAAAAATATTGTTCTCGGGATGAATATCCACCGTCTCGTCCTGAAAAGCCATTTTGACCCCGGTGAATACCAGGAAGGCGCCGAAGATGTAGAGGACCCAGTGGAACTGGTTGATCAAGGTCACCCCCACAAATATCAGCAGTCCCCTCATGACTAGTGCGCCGACGATTCCCCAGAAGAGGACCTTGTGCTGATACTTGCCCGGCACCTTGAAGTACGAAAAGATCATCAGGAAGACGAAGAGGTTGTCGACGCTCAACGATTTTTCGATGATGTAGCCGGTGAAGAATTGAAGAGCGACTTCGTACCCTTCAAAGATGTAGACGCCGACATTGAAGAGGAGGGAAAGGACGATCCAGAAAGCGCTCCAGAGGAGGGCCTCCTTGATCTTGACCTCGTGGGCCTGCTTGTGGAACACGCGCAGGTCGAGGACAAGCATGAAGACAACGAAGAGATTGAAAACCGCCCAGAGCCAGGCGCCGTGGTTCATTTGTTGCCCATGATAGAAATCATCGCAGAAAAGATAGCAAAAGTTTCCTTGAAATCATTGGAATTCGGTAGGAGACCTCTGAGGTTACACGGAGAACACAGAGGTGTTTTTCTCTGTGTCCTCAGTGGCTTCTTTCAACTCAGGAACGCTTGCGGGTCCAGTACCAATAGAACGGAAGGGAAATCAAAAGCAGAATGATTCCGATAACCGCATTACGGGTATCTTCGACCATCGTATTGTAGAGGAACCATGTTACGATGAGAACGAAGAGCAGGGTTGCATACGGATATCCCCATGCCTTGTACGGACGCTCGGCATCGGGCATTTTTTTTCGCAGGACGATCACACTCACGGCGGTCAAACCGTAGAAGAACCAGGAGCCAAAGACAACGTACGACGCGATCTGCTCGTACGTCCCGCTGAACGTGAGCAGACAGCTCCATATTCCCATGGCGACAATCGCGATATACGGAGAATGGAACTTCGGATGGACCTTTCCGAACGAGCGTGTCATCGCACCGTCGGCCCCGGCCGCGTACGTGGAACGCGGCCCGGCAAGAAGCATCCCGTTGGTTGAGCCAAAGGTCGAGCAAAGAATTCCAATGATGACGAGGGATGCACCGACCGGACCGAGAGCGGTGGCGGCGACATCCGCCGCGATACGCGGCGACCCCGACATGGACTCGACAGGGATGATGTACGCAAAGGCAATATTGGCTGCGAGATAGAGAATAATGACGGAGACCGTACCGATGAGGAGTGACATCGGAACGTTCCGCTGCGGATTCTTGAACTCTCCTGCCGCAAGGGTTACGTCGATCCAACCGTCATATGCCCAGAGTGCGGATATCATCGCGAGGCCGAATCCAGCCGTCAGGCTGCTTGTCCATTCATCCGGCCACCAGGGAAGGAAATTGGATGCCGATCCCATCCCCGAAAACAGGGCTGCGAGGATCAATCCCACCAGCGCAATGACCTTGGCGCTGGTGAAGATGTTCATGACCCATCCTCCAAACTGAACACCGCGAACGTTGATAAGGGTGACGACGCCAATGGTGAGCATGGCCGTGAGCTGGACCCACCCCATCCCAAAATCGAATGAAAGCCCGAGAATATGAACGGGGTAATCGAAAAAGCGCTGAGTCGGCTGGAAGGCGGGGAAGAAGTACCCAAGGAATGTGGCGAATCCGACGGCGATTGCGGCCGCAGAACCGGCTTTGTTGATGAAGAAATCGTTCCAGCTGAAGAGAAAGCCCCAGATACGCCCGAAGCTCTCGCGAAGGTAGACGTAAGGACCCCCGGCCTGCGGCAGCACGGCGCTGAGTTCGGCGAGCGTCAGGGCGCCGAACAACGTCAACATCCCTGCAACGATCCACACCAGCATGATAGGACCCATCGCCTGGAGATGGCCGGCAATCGTCGCGGGAACAATGAAAATGCCCGAGCCGATGATGACGCCCATGTGGATCGCGATTCCCTCGCGCAGGCCGAGAGCGCGGAGAAGTTGAGGTTGTGGGGTTGGTTCGGTCATCAGGGTGTGTGTATGAGTTTAAGTGTGTATGAGGGTAAGAGCGTATGTGCTATCAGACCTTCCAATCCTCGGGGTGTTGCATCATTTTAATCAGCTTTCCTTTTATGAAAGCATACTGGTTGAACAATTCATTTGA
>Ga0209619_10003376_pt1 | contig 11480 bp, 9 predicted proteins | sample Rifsed16ft3_FD_184011 | JGI IMG/M metagenome (GOLD analysis project Ga0209619, IMG submission 184011) | Soil microbial communities from Rifle, Colorado, USA - sediment 16ft 3 (version 2) | ecosystem: Environmental > Terrestrial > Deep subsurface > Rock core/Sediment | place: Rifle, Colorado... | reverse complement strand
CTCCACGATCTCGCCCTGCGAGCACTGCGGGCAGGTCACGCCCGTCGACTTGGGCGGGTCCTTCTTGATGTACTTGCACTCCGGGTAGCCGGAGCACCCCACGAACGGCCCGAACCGCCCGTGCTTGCGCTGGAGCGGGCGCCCGCACTCGGGGCAGGTCTCGTCGAGGGTCTCCGGCTCGGGACGCTCCTGCCCGTCGAGGTTGCGGATGTACTTGCAACCTCCGTCCTCCTCGGCGAACCGCGAGCACCCGATGAAGAAGCCGTAACGGCCGAGTCGCTTCTGCAATCGGCCCGGCGGGGTCCGCCCCTCCTCCAGGCAGCGCGGGCACTCCTCGTCCAGCTCCTCGACGAAGCGCTCGAACTTCTCCTCGGCCCGCTGGAGCGATTCGGCGAAGGGCGTGTAGAAGTCACGAAGGACCTGCACGCGCGGTAGCTCGCCCTCGGCGATCTCGTCGAGCTCCTCCTCCATCTCCGCCGTGAAGTTCACGTTCACGATGTCCGGGAAGTGCTCGACCAGCTTGTCCGTGACGACCTCGCCGACGTCGTTGGGGAAGAACCGCTTGTCCTGCATCCGGACGTACCCGCGGTCCTGGATCGTTGAGATGATCGAGGCGTAGGTGCTCGGCCGTCCGATGCCCAGCTCCTCGAGCGTCTTCACGAGCGTGGCCTCGGTGAAGCGCGGAGGGGGCTGCGTGAAGTGTTGCTCCGGCAGTACCTCGAGCATCCGAAGGACCTGCTCTGCCGTGAGCGCGGGCAGGCGGCTCTCGGCATCCTCGTCGGGGCCCTCGTCGCGCCCCTCGGTGTAGACGCGGATGAACCCGTCGAACACCATCGTCTGGCCGGTGGCGCGCAGGCCGTAGCTCGCATCGGCGGCCGTGGCCTCGATGTCCACGCCCACCTGGTTGAAGCGCGCGTCCGCCACCTGCGTGGCCACGGTGCGCTGCCAGATCATCGTGTACAGGCGGAGCTGGTCCCGGTCCAGGCTCGAAGCGACGCGGTCGGGCGTCCGGAGAACCGAGGTAGGGCGGATCGCCTCGTGCGCCTCCTGCGCGTTGCGCGATCTCGTCTTGTACCGGCGCGGCACCTCGATCGCGTACTCGGCCCCGAACTCCGTGCGGACCAGCTCCGTGATCTCGCGCACGGCGGAATCGGCGATGTTCACCGAGTCGGTCCGCATGTAGGTGATCAGGCCGACGGTCCCCTCTCCGGGCAGGTCGACGCCCTCGTACAGGCGCTGGGCGAGCGACATCGTCCGGCGCGCCCCGAACCCGAGCTTGCGCGCCGCCTCCTGTTGCAGCGTCGAGGTGGTGAACGGCGCCGCCGGCGAGCGCTTGCGCTCCTTGGACTCGACCTTCGCGACCCGGTAGGACGCCTCGCGTAGGCGCTCGACGTGCGTGGTGGCGTCGGCCTCCGCGGCGAGCAGGATCCCCTTCTTGTCCGGGGCCGCGGCCAGCTTGCCCTGGGGCACCCGCGTGAGACGCGCCAGGAACAGCTGTTGGGCGTCCTCCGGCGAGAGGCGGACGTCCACGCTCCAGTACTCGATGGGCTCGAAGCCTCGGATCTCGCGCTCGCGCTCGACGACCAGGCGCACGGCGACCGACTGGACCCGCCCGGCGGACAGCCCTGGCTTGACCCGGCGCCACAGCAGCGGCGAGATCTTGTAGCCCACCAGGCGGTCGAGCACGCGGCGGGCCTCCTGCGCGTCGAACAGCTTCCTGTCGATCTCGCGGGGGTGCGCGAAGGCCTCGAGGATCGCGTCACGGGTGATCTCTGTGAACGTCACGCGCTTGGCCCGCGTCGGGTCCACGCCGAGGAGCGTGGCGACGTGGAAGGCGATCGCCTCGCCCTCGCGGTCGTAGTCCGTCGCTAGGATCAGGTCCCCGGCGCCCTTGTGGGCCTTCTTCAGGTCCGAGACGTGCTTCGCGGAATCGGGCGGGACCTCGTAGGTGACCTGGAAGTCGTCGTCGACGTCCACGCCGAGATCGCTCTTGGGCAGGTCCCGGATGTGGCCGTAGGAAGCTCGGACGGCGTACTCGCCGCCCAGGTACTTCTCGATGGTCTTCGCCTTGGCCGGCGACTCGACCACGACCAGCGTCTTGCCCATGACCTGCTGACCTTCGCCTCTCTCGTGGGGACGGACGGCCCGCAGGCACGGAGGGGGCCCTCCGCGCCGCAGGGTACCAGTACACCGGGAGGCAACCGCTCCAGCCCGGGAACCCGGCCCCGGTTCCGCCCGGATTATCGGCTACGCTCCGTTCAACCCCGACACGTTCCCGGAGACGACCCTGCTCGCCATATTCAGCGACTTCGTGACCGGAGAGATCGCCACGTACGGCTACCTGGCGATCTTCGTGCTGATGGTGCTCGAGTCCGCCTGCATCCCGATCCCCTCCGAGGTCACCATGCTGTTCGGCGGGGCGCTGGTGACCGCCCCGTTCCTCGCCCCCGACCAGCAGCTCGAGTTCTGGCTGGTGGTGGCGGCGGGCACCCTCGGCAACCTGGTTGGGTCCTGGCTCGCCCACTGGGCTGGGTACGCGGGCGGACGCCCGCTCGTCGCGCGATGGGGCCGCTACCTGCTGATCCGGCCGCACGAGGTCGACAAGGCGCACGACTGGTTCGAGCGGTACGGGGAAAGGGCCGTCTTCTTCGGACGGCTCCTGCCCGTGATCCGGACGTTCATCAGCCTTCCGGCCGGCGTCGTGAGGATGCCGTTCTGGCGGTTCACGCTCTACACGGTGCTCGGATGCCTGCCATGGTGCATCGCGCTCACATGGATCGGCGCCCTGCTCGGCGAGCGCTGGGACGCGGCCGAACGTGTGATCCGGCCCTTCGCGTGGGCGATCGCGATCGGCCTGGCAGGCGCGGCTGTCTGGTTCGTGTGGCACCGGCTGAGGCAGATCCGGGCCGAGGAGGCAGAGCGGGCCGCTGTCGGCGTGGAGGACGAGAAGGACTAGCCGAGCTCGGCGCGCATCACCCACGTGTCGGGGTCGCGCTCGTCCTCGCGCACCTTCGTGAAGCCGACCCGCTCGTACATCATCCGAGAGCGGTTGTGCACGGCTACCGACAGCGACAACGAGTGGAACCCCTCCTCGCGAGCCTGCACCATGAGCGCGCGAAGGAGCGTCTCCCCGATGCCTTTGCGCCGGTGTAGAAGGGACACGGCGATCCCGAGCTCCGGCGTCTCCTCGTCCACGAACCCATAGCCGGGCTCCTCGGCCGTGAAGAGCCGGTACCAGGCCGCTCCCACTGGCTCGCCGTCGAGCTCGGCTATCACGCCGGCGTCGCCGGGGCGCCCCCAATCCCGGTGGTAGCGCTCGACCATCGGGTTCGCCAGCGCCTCGATGACCTGCTCGTGCGGCCAATCGGGGTTCCAGGCCGCGGCCTCGTACAGCATCTTCCTGAGGAACTCGACGTCCTCGGGTCCGGCCGGCCGGATGTTCAACGGATCCCCCGTGCGATGCTTCGTCCGATGCGGGGAACCCTAGCGCAGTCGCGGCTGGTGGTGTTGGCCCGCGCCGTCGCCGAGCGCTTCCGCATGGACGAGATCGACACGCACGCTGCCGCGCTCGCCTACCAGCTGTTCCTGTCGACCCTGGCCGTATCGATCGCGGGACTCGCGATCCTCGGCCTGGTGGCGCGGCACTCCTCGGTCGAGGTTCCCGCCGGGGCCGAGGAGCAGTGGCAGAACCTGATCGACGGCGGCGTGTGGCTCGGGCTCGTCGCGCTGGGCGGGCTGCTGGTGACGGCCTCAGGGTTCGGACGCCGGGCGACGCGTGCGCTCGCGGCAGTGTTCCGGACCGGGCCGGTCGCCGGCGCGACCGGTTACGCGCGTGGACTCGCGGTCGCGCTCGGCGTGATCGTGCTCGTGGGAGCGGTGCCGATCGTGACCGGGATCCTGGCGACGCTCCAGGCAGTGGGCGGTCTCGAGGTCTCCGGGCGCGTGCTCGGGTTCGGGACGACGGTCGCGCTCGAGTTCGGGCTGTTCCTCCTCGCGTACGTCGCGCTCACGCCCGGGGCGGGCCCGCCGTGGCGCGCGCACGTATCCGGCGCCGTCCTGATGACGGTGGGGTGGGAGCTGTCCAAGCTGGCGGGGGGGATCCTCCTCGCGTACCTGATCGACAAGGCCACGCTCCTGTACGGGACGATCGGCGCGATCGTCGGGCTGCTGGTGTTCCTGCGGTACGCGGCGTGGCTCTTCCTGGTCGGCGCCGCGCTCTCGGCCGTGCTCGCCGAACGACGGATGAGGGACTGATCCACCCCACGGATGCGACGCGACGAGATCCGGGTGGTCGTGACCAGTGACCGCACGCGCCCCTACAGGGTCCGGGCGTAGGTCCGAGCGCTCACGTCACCCCGGCGATCAGGTCGGCGAGTGCCACGTACCGGACACGTGCGGCGGGGAGCAGCTCGCGCTCGAAGGCACGGTCCACGTTGGAAGCCACCACGAAGGTGTCGCCGTCTGGGTACGCGCGTCTGAATGCTTTCAGCCCCGGCAGGTCCTCGCGCCCGTCGGCGCGCCACTTGCATTCGACCGCGACCGGATCGGCGCCCCGACGGACCAGGACGAAGTCAACCTCTCGGTGTCGCGTCGTACGCCAGTAGCGAACCTCGGCCGGAACCGCGCGGCCGTGGAGCTCGTTCAGCACGTAGTGCTCCCACAGGGACCCGAGATCCTCCTCACGCAACTCGCCCCACCCGCGCATCGCCCGCACGAACCCGGTGTCGAACCCGTACACCTTTGGCGCGTGCACGAGCTCGGTAGAGCGCCGCGTCGAGAACGGCCTCACCACGTGGGCGACCTTGGTGACCTCGAGCGCCGAGAGGTAGTTCGCGATCGTGGTTCGACTGACCTCCGCCGGGGTTGCGAACGCGGTGGCCTCGAACACACCGCCGCTTCGCGCCAGTACCAACTCGACGAACCGAGCGAACGAGGAGCGACGCTCCAGCCGGAACAGCTCCTGGACGTCCTTGGCCCAGTAGGAGTCGAGCCACTCCTGGACATCCCTCTCCGACCCCCCCTGGAGGTAGAACCCGGGGAGTCCGCCCTTGGCCAGCCGCTCCTGGAGGCTGCCTCCCGCGCTCTGCCGATCGGGCTCGATCATCGGCGTCAGCCAGACCTCCTCCTTGCGGCCACTCAGCGAATCGCGGAACTTCGCCGTCGCCTGCAAGGTGGACGACCCAGTGGCGAGCACCTGCACGTCGGGGAAGTGGTCCGCGGCGACCTTGAGCAGCTCGGAGGGGTCGGGGAGCCGGTGAACCTCGTCGAGAACGACCCGGCGTCCCTGCATCGAACGCAGGAAAGCCTCGGGGTCTGCGAGGAGCGTCCGGACACTCGGCAGCTCGCAATCGAGGTACTCGACGCCTTCCACCGCCTGGGACAAGACCGTTTTACCCGCTCGTCGCACCCCCACGAGCCACACCAGCGAGCGCCTTGCCCAAGCTTGCTCGATCCGCTCGACCCAGAAGGCACGTTCGAACATGCCGGTAGGATGGCATATCTTGTCCTGATTCGCAATCCTGCTGACGTTTCCTCACGGTCCTGTGTCACGTCGTGAACGACAGCGCGGCCGAGACCGCGAACCCAAGCGCGAGCGTCAGGCCAACCGTCTTGTTGTGCCCGGTGAACTCGAACGCTTCGGGGATCATCGCGTCGGCGAGCATCGTCAGGATCGACCCCGCCGCGAACGCCTGGATCGCCGCGACCAACGAGCCCGAGGCGCCCTCGAGGACGACGAAACCGAGGCCGGCCGCGAGGCCGCTCGCGAGCACGACCAGCCCCCACATCGCCAGCACCTTTCCCTTGGACCACCCTCCCGAGAGGAGATCGCTGGTCGCCGAGATCGCCTCCGGCACGTTGGAAAGGAACACCGCGACGATCACCGCGACGCTCGCCCCTTCGCCTGCGAGCAGCGATATCCCGATGACCACCGACTCCGGGATGCCGTCCAGCACCGCGCCGAGGACGAGCGCGAGCCCGCCGGCATCGCCCGAGCCCGCCGTGCGGCGATCGATCGCCACGTCCCCCGCATAGAACACGAGCGCTCCGGCCGCGAACCCAGCCGCCACCGCGAACCGGTCGGCGGAGACCTCGACCGCCTCCAGGATCAGCTCGTAGGCGACAGCGCTGATCAGCACCCCCGCGCCGAACCCCATGATCAGGCCGAGGACCCGGCGCGGGATCGGCACCGCGAACGCGACCAGCGCGCCGACCAGCAGCGACGACGCCGCGAGCAGCGCCCACGCCATCGCCTCGCCCACTCAGCCCTCCAACGGCTCGAACCGGGCGGTGAAGTGGCGGAGCTGCTCGGGCTGCTCGGCGATCCGGTATCCGGGGAGCTCGGCCGCGCGCTCGGCGACGGCCGTCACGACCTCTATCACGTAGTCGATGTGGCTCTGCGTGTAGGTGCGGCGCGGGATCGCCATGCGGACCAGGTCCATGGCGGCCGGCTCCTCGGTCCCGTCGGGATGCCGGCCGAACATCACCGTCCCGATCTCGCACGCGCGGATCCCCCCGGCCTCGTAGAGCGCGACGGCGAGCGCCTGGCCCGGGTACCGCAGCGGCGGGACGTGCGGCAAGAGAGCCCGGGCGTCGAGGTACACCGCGTGCCCGCCGGCCGGCTTCACGATCGGTACGCCGGCGCGGTCGAGCGCCTCGGCCAGGTACTCGGTCGAGCGGACCCGGTAGCGCAGGTAGTGCTCGTCGACACACTCGCGCAGGCCCTGGGCGATCGCCTCTAGGTCTCGGCCGGCGAGGCCGCCGTACGTGACGAAGCCCTCGGTCAGGATCAGCAGGTTCCGGCACTGCTCGGCGAGCGCATCGTCGTTCATCGCGAGCCAGCCCCCGATGTTGGCGAGCGGGTCCTTCTTCGCGCTCATCGTCATGCCGTCGGCGAGGCTCGCGATCTCGCGCACGATGTCCGGGATCGCCCGGTCGGCCTGCCCGGGTTCGCGGAGCTTGATGAACCATGCGTTCTCGGCGAACCGGCAGGCGTCCAGGAACAGCGGCACGCCGAACCGGTCGCACAGCGCTCGCACACCGCGAAGGTTCTCGAGCGAGACCGGCTGTCCGCCCCCCGAGTTGTTCGTGATCGTGACGAATACGACCGGCACGTCGGCCGCGCGCTCTTCGAGCACCCGTTCCAACGCGCCGAGGTCCATGTTGCCCTTGAACGGGTGGATCGTCTGAGGCTCGCGGCCCTCGTGGATCACGAGGTCGACGGCCTCCGCGCCTGTGAACTCGACGTTCGCGCGTGTGGTGTCGAAATGCGTGTTGTTCGGGATGACCTTGCCCGGCCCGCCGATCGCGGAGAACAGGATCTTCTCGGCGGCGCGCCCCTGGTGCGTGGGGATCACGTGGCGGAACGGGAACAGCTCCTGCACGGCCTCCAGGAACACGAACCACGAGGGCGAGCCCGCGTAGGACTCGTCGCCGCGCTGGATCGCCGCCCACTGGTCCCGGCTCATCGCGCCGGTGCCCGAGTCCGTCAGCAGGTCGATCAGGACGTCGTCGGCGTGCAGGTTGAACAGGTTGTAGCCTGCGCCGCGGACCTTCGCGCCCCGCTCCTCCTCGGTTAGGAACCGCAGCGGCTCGACCGAGTGGATGCGGAAGGGCTCGATGATCGTCCGGAACCGGTACGGCACGGGCCGATGATGGCACGCGGATGGGTGGGCGGGTGTCAGTCGAGGCCGAGGACCGTCATCAGCGCGGCGTCGACGCCCCACTGTTCCTCAGGGGTGACGTGGCCGACGAGTTCGCCGAGCCTCCCGACGTCCACCGCACCGACCTGTTCGACGAGCACGCGGGTGGACACCCCTTCGATCTCGACCTCGGGCCGGAACGACGCGGGCCGGGCGCTCCGCGAGGTCGGGGCGATCAGCACGACGGACCTGGGGAGGAACGCGTCCGCCTGAACAACTACGCCGTACCTGCCGCCCCGTTGTTCGTGTCCGATCCCCTTCGGAAGCCGGATAGCGAAGACGTCACCCCGGCGCACGCAGGCGCTCCATCAGATCGGCGACCGTGAGCATCTCGGACCGGTCCGCATCGTCGGCTTCGAGGGCCGCCACCTCGGCGGCTAGGGCCTTCTTGTCCCGGAGCCGCGCGGCAGCGTCGACGAGAGCACGGCGGATCGCCTGGGAGCGACTCAGGCCAGCAGCTTCTAGAAGGGTGAGCGCCGAGAGCGCTTCCTCGTCCAACCTCACGGAGATCGCGCGAGCCATGCCCAGACTGTATCACAAGTCGTGATACACAAGGCCAAGTTGGGCGACCGCCGCCGCGTTCCCCTTGGCTCGGAGCTTGGCGATGGCTTCGAGACGGGCCGTCGCCGCCTCATCTCCCATCCCCCGCGCCTCGAGCGCGTCGGCGAGCACGAGCAGCGCGTTCACCCGATCGGGAACGAGGTCGGTGGGCTCGAGGAGCTTGAGCGCGCGCCTGGCCGAGGCCTCCGCCTCCACCGCGGACCCACGGAGCAGATAGGCCCACGCCAGCACCACCTGACGCTTGACGAGGTTGTGGCGGTCGGTCATGAGCGAGGAGGCCACGAACGCATCGGCCAGACGTAGGAACTCACGAGGTCTGTCCTGCGCGTAGACCGCTTCGCACAGGAACTCATCGACGACGCTCATGTACCAGACGTTGGCGATCTGGGTGAAGAACTGCTGTGCCTCCCGGAGGCGCCGCTCGGCGGCCTCCGGCCGTCCGACCCACAGCTCGACGAAGGCGATCTCCATGCCGTGGGCCGCGGCGAGCCACGCCAGCCCGTGGCGGCCGACGACCTCGCGCCAACGCTCCTCGTGCTCACGGAACCCGGCTTCGTCGCCCGCGGCGAGCGCGCCCGTCGCCATCAAGGCGTGCCCTGGGCTATCGGAGATGGGATCACGACCGGCGAACAGCTCCTCGGCATCCGCGGCGAAGCGTCCGAACGGGGCCGGCCCGACGAGCGCGAACCCGACCAAGTCGCCAGCCGCCTGCGTCGCCTCCCTCGGGCGTCCGGCGGCGAGCGCATGGAACATCGCCGTGGTCGCCCATCGCTGCGCCTCGTCGCAGTGGGCACGCGAGTACTCGAGGTTGTCCACGGCGATCGCCGCCTCAGCCATGCCAATCTCGTCGCCCGAGGTTTCGAACGCCTCGAACGCACGCCGCGCTTCCGAAGCTGCCGACTCGATCTCCGCTTCATCGGGTGAGCGATAGATCCGGTTGGACAGGAGCTGCACGGATGCGCGGAGCGCGTCGCGCTCCGAGCCCGCGATGCGCGCCGGGTCTACGGCCTCCGCCAGAAGCGCATCGCTCTCCTCCGCACGGCCCGAATCCGCGAGCGCGGCACCGAGGTTCGGGAGGATCTCCATGCGGCGAGGCGATCCCTCCGGCAAGAGGGCCGCCGCCCGGCTCAGGAAGTCGCGGGCCGTGATGTAGTCGAGCGCCGTGAACGCCCGAGACCCCGCAGTCGCGAAGAGTTCACCCGCGCGTGCCGCGAGAGCGGCGGATCGCTCGTCCCGCGCTCCGAGCTCTTCGCGAAGATGCAGGGCACGCTCGAGCTGCCGCGCGACCGACTCGTCGACGTCGGCCTGCTCGGCGTCCTCCTCGGTCATCCAGTCGGCGAGCCGTTCGTGCAGATCCGCTCGCAGCTCCTTCGAGAGGCCTCGGTAGGCGGCATCGAGGACGAGGGCGTGGGCGAAGCGCCACCGACCGGCGGCCTCGTCCTCCGGCTGGACGAGACCCCGCCGTTCGAGCGAAGCGATCGCGGCCTCGAACTCCTCCGGACCGAGGTCGGGAGCGAGCGAGCGCAGCGCGGCGATCCGGAAGCGGCGTCCTTCGACCGAGGCTCGCTCCAGCATCAGGCGCGGTGTGGGCTCGAGCCGGTCGAGCCTCGCGGTCAGGAGCGCCTGCAGGGTCGTGGGGATCTCGACCTCGGCATCGTGCGAACCGACCCACCTGCCGTCGACCAGCAGCCCCTGGTCCCCGAGCATCGCGGTGAGCTGTTCCAGGTACAGCGGGTTGCCCTCAGCGGTCTCGCACACGCGGTCCAGGACGGATGCGGGCACCTGCGATCCGAGCAGGAGTTCCGCCACGTGCCGGGCATCCTCGGGTGACAGCGGCGGAAGCGTCGTCGTGATCGCTCGAGGCTTCCCCGCCGCCCACGTGGGGCGTTGCTCGAGGAGCTCGGGCCTGGCCAGGCACAGGAAGAGCGCCGGACCGTGGATCCGCTCGACGACCGCATCGGCCAGGTCGAGCATCGGCCCCTCCGCCCAGTGCAGGTCCTCGATGATCACGACGAGCGGCCGCTCAGAGGCCATGACCTCGAGCAGACGCCGGATCGCCCAGGAAGCCTCGGAGGCGAGCGCCTCACCGACGCCGAGGAGCTGAGCGATGCGGTCGCCCACCGCCTCGCCGTCGGGTTGTCCGGCCACCCGTCCGCGAAGCGCCGTCGCGACCTCCTCGGCGTCTCCCCCGGGCCGGCCCGCCGCCTGGGACAGCAGCTCGACGAGGGGCGCGAACGTGACGCCGTCGCCGTAGGAGGGTGTCTGCCCAACGAGGACCGTCGCGAGGTCACCCGTGGCCTCGCGGAACTCCGTGGCGAGGCGCGACTTCCCGACCCCTGGCGGCGCCAGGACGGTGACGAGGACGCTCGAACGTGCCTCGATCGCGTCCGCCAGCGCCTCGCGCACCATCGTCAGCTGCCGGTCGCGCCCCACCAACGGCGTCTCGGCCCGAGCCGCCACGGGGTGAACCCGCAGCACGCGGAAGGCGGCGACGGGCTCGGCCTTGCCCTTCAAGGTGAGCGGCTCCACGGGCTCGGCGGCGACCGCGTCGCGCACCAGCCGGAAGGTGGGCCCGCCGATCAACACCTGGCCGGGTGAAGCCGAGGCCTGGAGCCGAGAAGCCGTGTTCATGGCGTCGCCGATCAAGGGCTTGTCGTCGCCGGGCACGAGCACCTCGCCCGTGTTCACGCCGATCCGAGCGGCCACGGGGATCGGCGAGCCCTCGCCCAGCGCGGACATCCGCTCCTGCATCTCGACCGCGGCCCGGACCGCGCGGAGGGCGTCGTCCTCGTGTGCGACCGGTAGCCCGAACACCGCGACGACGGCATCACCGATGAACTTCTGCACCGAGCCGCCGTGGCGCTCGACCGCGGCGCGCATCTCGGTGAAGTACCGGTCCAGGATCGGCCGCAGGACCTCGGGGTCGTGCGTCTCGCCGAGCGAGGTCGAGCCGACGAGGTCGCAGAACAACGCGGTGACGAGCTTGCGGGCCTCGCGCGGGGCGACCGTCGCGCCGAGCGAGGTCGCGCAGGCGGGGCAGAAGGCGAATCCCTCCGGGCTCTCCCTCCCGCAGTTCGGACAGGTCAGCACGTGCCGGAGCGTACGCCGGGTCGGCGCGACCGCGCTCAGAGCTCGATCTCGGGCGCGACCTGCTGTAGGCCCTCGATCGAGACGGCGAGGAACTCCTCGAGCGGCAGGCCGATGCCCGCCTCGACGCCC
>Ga0209619_10003373_pt1 | contig 11485 bp, 11 predicted proteins | sample Rifsed16ft3_FD_184011 | JGI IMG/M metagenome (GOLD analysis project Ga0209619, IMG submission 184011) | Soil microbial communities from Rifle, Colorado, USA - sediment 16ft 3 (version 2) | ecosystem: Environmental > Terrestrial > Deep subsurface > Rock core/Sediment | place: Rifle, Colorado... | reverse complement strand
CCTGGCGTGAGGCCCCTACCGTCCGGTCCGCGGCCTCCGGGCGCCGGGGCGGTAGAATAGAGCCGTGGCGAGCGGGTTCCTCAGCGACCTCGACATCCGGCAGGTCGGGTGGGCAAAGCGCCGCGCGGTCTGGATGACGCTCGCGCCGCTCCGCTACCGGAGCGAGGCGCTGGGCGGCCGGGTCGTGCTGGTGCCGGCGGAGTTCGTGACGGACCTCGCGTCGGTCCCGCGCGCCCCGCTCGCGTACCTGCTGGCGGGCGGGCGCGGCAACCGGGGCGCGGTCGTGCACGACTTCCCGTACCAGTTTGGGTACTGGGTGCTGGACGACGGGTCGCGGCTCGAGGTCCGGGACAAGAAGGTGCCGGACGACGTGTTCCACGAGAGCTTGCTGGCGGACCCGATGAGCGGCGTGGAGTCCGGGGCGCTGGCCGGCACGATGTGGGCGTTCGTGCGGGGCTTCGGGCGCGGAGTCTGGGCCGACGAGAGCCGGGCGACGCGCCTCAACCCCGAGTGGTCGGCTAACGGCGGGCCGGAGGCGTAGGTGGCGGACTCCAGGACGGTGCTGGTGGGGAGCGAGAGGCTCCGGGCCGCGCTCAGGCGCGCCGGGGCAGCGGGCCCGAAGCTCGCGGGTTCCGCCCTGTACCGCGAGGGCGAGCGCATCATGACGCGCTCGAAGCGCGAGTTCGTGCCGGTCGACATGGGGGTCCTGCGGGCGAGCGGGCACGTCCAGGCCCCGAAGGCCGACACCCTGGGGGTCGTGGTGACGCTTGGGTACGGGGGCGCGGCGCAGCGCTATGCGCTGTACGTGCACGAGGGGACGGGCCCCGCGGTCGGGCGCGCGCCCTTCATGCTGCCGCCCGAGGCGCTGCGAGGCTGGGCGCGCCGGCACGGCATCCCGGAGGACGCGCTCTACCCGCTCGCGCGCGCGATCGGGCGGCGGGGGCTGCGGCCCCTCAAGTATCTGGAGAAACCGCTCCTCGAGGCGGTGCCCGGCATGGACGCGAGGCTGGCGGCCGACGTGAGGCGGGGGGTCAAGGCGCTTGCTGCTCGATGACGTGGCGGACCTGATCTCGACGGGCGGGCACGGGACGTTCGGGGTCGACCTCTTCAAGGGGATGCTCCCGAGCGCGCCGGACGAGGCTGTGGCCGTGATCCACTACGGGGGGCTCGAGCCCGTGCGCGCGATGGCGGCGTCCGCGGGCCAGATGCTGGCGGAGGTCGAGCGCGTCCAGGTCCTGGCGCGGGCCCCGCGCCTGGACTCGGCCCTCAAGCGGGCGCGGGACATCTTCTACGCGCTCGACGGCGCAGCCCGCGCGGTGAACGGAGTGCAGCTCCGGTGGGTTCAGGCCCTGCAGTCGCCATTTGACCTCGGGCCCGACGCCGGCGGCCGGTCGGTGGTTGGGTGCAACTATCAGGTCGTCCGAGACGCGGCGACGTCGTCGTGACGCTCGAGCAACTGGTCGCGATCCGGGCCCAGGCCGTGGCGATCGTCGCGGGGGCCGACGCCCTGCTGCGGGAGCTGGAGGTCGCGCCAGCGCCGGAGCCCGCAGCGGTGCAGGACGACGGGGCACACCGGCACGCCTGGATCGAGGCCCCCCGCATGGGGGCGCCGGGCGGGAGGGTGTGCGTGGAGTGCGGAGACGAGGGGGATAGGCCATGACCGTGGTGCTGAAGGACGCGCAGGTGTTCGCCGCGGGGTACGACCTTAGCGGCCAAATGAACCAGGTGGCGGTCGACAAGGAGGCCGAGTCCTTGGACGTGACGGTGTTCGGGAACTCGACCCGTGTGCGGCGCGGAGGCCTCAAGTCGGGGCGCATTACGGGGAGCGGGTTCCTCCAGCAGGGGGTGGGCGAGGTCGACCCCGTGCTGTTCGACAACGTGGCGGTCTCCGACGTCGTGGTGGTGGCGCTTCCCGAGACCATCACGGAGGGCAGCACCTCGACGGGGTCCGGCTACATGACGAAGGCCGAGGTCCTGCGCCTCCAGCTCGGGGGCGCGGTGGGCGACATCGCGCCGTTCTCGTTCGAGGCCGTGGGGCGGGGGGTCTAGGAGATGATCGTCAGGGCGATCGTGCTGAAGGACGGCACCACGCGCGGGGTCGGGAACGACGCCGGGACGGCCGGGACGGTCTGCGCCTGCACGGGGCCGGGGGCCGGGACCGTGGCGGACCTCGGGGGCCGGGCCTGCGACGTCGCGCTCTACGCGGCCCTCCAGGTCCTGAGCTCGACCGCCGGCGGGATCAAGGCCCTGGTCCAGGCCAACAGCTCAAGCGGCTACACGGCGCTCAACACCGGGACCGACCTGGTGGCGTTCACGAGCCGCGCGTGCCGGGACTCGCAGTGGGCGAACATCCCGTGGAACTGCGCGTCCGCCACCAGCACGGAGCGGCGGTACTACCGCGGCATCTGGTCCCAGACCTGCGGGCAGACGAACTACTGGCTCACCGCCGTGTCGGTGGGCGACTGAGGAGGAGGGCGCTGTGGCGACCTTTGTTTGGCGCAATGCGATGTTCTTGTTCAACGGCGAGACGCTCTCGTGCCACGTCTCGTCCCTGTCCCTGACGTACGAGGCCGAGTCGCTGGACGAGACGGCGATGGGCCACAATACCCGGCAGCGGCGCGGCGGCCTGAAGTCCCAGGGCCTGGACGTGACGTTCCACCAGAACTTTTCCTGCGTGGATGCTCTCTTGTTCCCGACGGTCGGGTGCCAGTCCTGCATCGAGATCCGGGCGTGCTACGCCTGCTCGGCGGCCGCGAACCCGCGCTACCAGGGCACGTGGCACCTGCCGCGCTACTCGCCTGTGTCGGGCGGGGTCGGGTCGCTCCTGGACGCGACCGTGACGTTCGAGCCGGCGGGCGACCTGAGCCGCAGCATCACGACGTAAACCCAAGAAGGAGGCTCCGGAGATGACGAACGGCGTCGAGATCACGCTGGACAAGCCGAGGCGCATTCGGTTCACGTTCGCCGAGCTGAAGGCGCTCGAGGCGCGACTCGGGAAGCCGATGGGCGAGGTCGTGGCGGACCTCACGCGCCTCTCGGCCACCACCCTCCAGCACGCACTCTACGCGGGGCTGCGGTCGGAGGACAAGCGGCTACGGTTCGAGGACGTGGAGCGGCTGGTGACCGAGTACGTGGAGAGCGGGAGGGGCGCGCTGAACGACGTCCTGTACCTGCTCAACGAGGCCTTCACCGAGTCGGGGTACTTCGGGCGGGCGGCGGGGGACAAGGCGGCCGCCGACTAGAGCTGGCGGTCGGGTACGGGGAGGCCGAGGCGCTGGCGTATGAGCAGCTCGGCCTCACGCCGGAGCAGTTCTCGCGCCTCACGCCCGCCGAGCTGGTGGCGATGGCGGTCGGGCGCCAGCGCCGGGACGAACGCGAGATGTGGCGCCTCGCCTGGTTGGTGGCGCGCGTCACGGCCGCGACCGGGATGCTGAAGCAGCCGCCCCGGGTCTCGGACCTGATGCAGGAGCTGGTGGGCGAGGACCGCATGGCGCAGATCCTCTCCGAGGAGATGCGCCGGCACAGGAGAGAGGGCTAGGCGCGTGGCGGGCGAGGTCAACGTCGGGGAACTGGTCGCGAAGCTCCGCCTCGACATGGCGGAGTGGAAGCGCGGGTTCGACGAGGCGGCGCGCGGCCAGCAGAAGTTCGGCCAGGACTTCGAGCGCCAGTCCCAGAGGCTCTCCCTCTCGTTCGCGGGCCTCGCGAAGGGCGCGCTTGCGTTCTCGGCCGCGATGGTGGGGTTCCGGGGCATCACCGGAACGCTGGCGGCCGCCAAAAACGCCGTCATCGGGATGAACTCGACCCTCGAGACGGCCGAGCTCCAGTTCAAGACCTTGCTCAAGTCCGCGGACGCCGCCAAGGAGCACGTCCGGAGCCTCTTCGACTTCGCGGCCAAGACGCCGTTCGAGACGGGCCCGATCCTCCAGGCCTCGCGCCTCCTGCTGACGTTCGGGGTCAGCGCCGCGAAGGCGCGCGACTCCCTGACGCTGGTGGGGGACGCGGCCGCGGTGTCGGGGCGCGGCATCCAGGACGTGGCGTTCTGGTTCGGGCGCGCCTACAGCATGATCCAGGGCGGGCGCCCGTTCGGCGAGGCCGCGATGCGGCTCCAGGAGATGGGTATCCTGTCGGCCGAGGGCCGGACCAAGATCGAGAAGCTCCAGGAGGCTGGCGCCGGGGCGCGCGAGACCTTCGAGGCGCTGGAGAGCGAGTTCCGGCGGTTCGGGGGCTCGATGAAGGAGATGGCCGGCACGTGGGTCGGGCTGACCAGCACGATCTCGGACAACGTCCAGATCGCGCTGGCCGAGGGATTCAAGCCGCTCTTCAACGCCCTGAAGGACCTCGCCACCGGGATGGCGGAGTTCGTCCAGACCGAGAAGTTCAGCGAGTGGGTCCGGAACACCGCGAACGCCATGACGGCGGTCGTCCAGGGGACGCGGGACATCGCCTCGGGCGTGAGCGACATGTACCGCGAGCTAGACCGCAAGGCGCAGGAAGAGGGGCCGTTCAACAAGTGGCTCCGCCGCGCGATGAATGTGCTGGGCCAGCTCAGCGCCGTGCCGTTCCGCGTCGCGTCGCCGGAGGAGCAGAAGGGGATCCTCGAGCTTGAGGCCGCGTTCGGGCGCGAGCCCTCGCGGGGCGCGCAGGTCGTCCTCCCGGCGGGTGGCGGTCCGGGAGCCCTCGAGGCGGGGCCCTTCGCGGGCGGGGCCGAGTTCTCGGGCGTCCTGGCGACCTCCGAGCGCCTGCGCGAGGCGGCGCTCGCGGCCGAGGAGTTCGCGCGGGCCGGGGACGACGCCGCCGAGTCGATGGTCGAGATGGAGCAGGCGGCAGACGACTTCAGCCAGGCGACGAGCGACTGGCCGGAGTTCTTCTCCCAGCTCTCGGACGGCATGGAGGAGGTCGACCACGACCTCCGGCGCCTCGCGCGGAGCCAGATCGCGCTCGACGAGGTGACGGTCGACGCGCGCAGCGCGACGGAGGGGCTCGCCCGCGAGGCGGAGCTGTTGGGCCTCACGGCCGACGAACTGGCGAACCGACAGATCGCCGAACTCCAGCGCGAGCTCCGCGTCCTGGCGGAGGACCCGCTCACGGCCGCAAGCGACAAGGCCCGGGAGCTGAGCCAGCACCTCAAGGCGCTGGAGGACCAGCAGCGGCTCAAGGCCGTGTTCGTGGACCTCGGGAACAGCATCACGGGCGCGTTCGAGAAGATGGTGACGGGCATCATCCAGGGGACCAACACCCTAAAGCAGGGGTTCAGGGACCTCGCGCAGTCCATCATCCTGGAGCTCGGGCAGCGGGTGCTCCGGCAGGCGATCGCGCCCTTGATCGAGGGGCTGGCGGCACTCGCGGCCGCGGCGGTCACGGGCGGGGGCGCGGGGTCTCCGGCCGGCGTCTCGGCGCTCGCGAAGCTCGGGGGGAGCCTCGGGGCGCTCGGGTCGATCGCCGGGATCGCGGGCCCCGCGCTGGTGGGGAGCGGGATGGGGGGCGGCCTGGGGGGCGCGGCCAGCATCGCGGGCGGCCTCTACGGGGCGTACAGCGCCTACCTCGGTCCGACGCTCGGGGCGGGCACGGGCTCGTTCATCAGCCCGGGGCTCGGGAACCTCGCGTCGCTCGGCGGGCTGGGGGCTGGCCTCGGGGTGCTGGGCGGGGCGCTCTCGCTGTTCGGCGGCAACGATCTCCGGACCCAGTCGCTCGCCCAGCTCCTGTCGATCGGGTCGCTCGGCATCACGGCCGGGACCGGGCTCTCGGCCCTCGCGGGCGGCGGCGCGATCTCCGGCCTCGGGATCGGGGGCGCCGGCCTCGGGCTCTCGGCCGCGGGCGGCGGCATCGCGGCGGGCGCGATCCTCGCGATCATGGGGATCATGAACTCGTTCTCGTCTGCCGCCAACTGGGAGAACCTGCCCCCGTCGGTCCAGGCCGGGACGAAGTACGGGGCAATGTTCAGCCCGGGCGGCATCCTGGCGTCGCCCTTCACCCTGACGGGCCTCATCCCGGACAAGTACGTCTCATTCGTTGACCCGATCGGCGGGCTCATCGGCGGGCTCATCGGCGGCCTGTTCGGGGGGAGCCAGAAGACGAAGGCGCAACGGGACGCCGAGTCCATGCAGGAGGCGGTCGGGGCCGCGAGCGGCCTGTCGGGCGCCCTCAGCGCGGCCCGGACCCCCCAACAATTCTACGAGGCCCTGAACAGGTTCCAGAGCGGGAACGTCGGCGGGACGCAGGACCCCGCGGTCGTCTCCCATTTCTGGCTCCAGAACGCGGTCGCCCAGTCCCTGCTCGAGGCCGGGAAGATCAACCTCCCGTTCGGCGGGGACGTCGCCGGGTACGCGGCGGAGACCGGGTACGCGGGCGGGACCGTCCCGATCTTCACGGGCAAGCAGCAGGCCGGGACGCGCTACCCGACGTTCGCGAACGCGAGCGCGTTCTTCGAGACCCTGAAGCAGTACCCGGAGGCGTTCACCGCGGACGTGCAGGCCGGCCCGTTCCCGGGCTCCGAGGCCGGGCTCAACGCGGGGCTCAAGGAGCAGATCATCGCGCAGTCGGCGGCACTCCTGGAGCTCGAGGCCCAGCAGATCACGCAGGCGCGCTCGGCCCTCGAGCAGCTCCGCAGCACGGTGCAGGATTTCCAGCGGCAGATCGGAGAAGTGGCCGGCATCTCGACGGAGGCGACGCAGGACCTCTCGGCGTTCGGGGAGCGGCTCGACAGCATGGTGTCGTCGTTCGCGGGCGAGATCGAGCGCGCCCGGACCCGAATCGCGGAGGCGCCGGGCCTCGCGGAAGCCGTGCAGCGCACGGACGAACTCCGGACCCTGATCCAGCAGCGGTACCAGGAGGAGCTGGCCTACATCCAGCAGGTGGTGGGGGCGTGGGTCAGCGCCCAGGCGTTCATCGACGCGACGGTCCAGGGCTTGCGCCTCAGCGACCTGGCGACGACGAATCCGTCGGAGATCTACAACGCGCGGCGCACGGACTTCCAGGAGCTGCTGGACGCGTTCTTCGCCGCCCCGGACCCGGGCGCCGCCCAGGCGATCGTGGCGGGCGCCCAGGGGGTGCTTGAGGCCGGCCAACTCCTATGGGACCGGCCGTCAGCCGCCTTCCAGGCGCTATTCGAGGACGTCGCCACCACGCTCGAGAGCGTGAGCGCGGCGCTCGGGACCAAAATCGGGGAATTCACGGGCGGGGTGCCGTTCGAGGACTTCATGCGCGAGAAGCAGCAAGCGGTGGTCGACCAGCTCGGGCTCCTGCACGCGGACCTCCAGGAGGTGATCGACGGCCTGGCGCCGGGCGCCACCACGACTGAGGAGGCGCTGGCGCTGTTCGACCAGTTCGCCCAAATCGCGGCCGAGCAGCAGGCCCAGATGGTGACGGCGGACCAGGTGGCGATCGGGTACCTGGCCCAGATCGCGGCCAACACGGCGGCGCTCACGGGCGGGCAGCAGCCCGTCGCGGAGGTGGACGCGTTCGGGAACCCCGTGGTGCCGCCCGAGCTGGGCACCGGGTCCGCGCAGTACGGGATGGAGTACGTGCCGCGCACCGGCCGGTACCTCCTCCACCAGGGGGAGAGCGTCGCGACGCGCGAGCGCGCCGGGGGCGTCACGCTCCGGTTCGGGGACGTCGTGGTGAATGGCGGCGGGGACCCCCGCGCCGTCGCCGAGGCGGTGATCGAGGAGGTCGAGCGCCGGCTACGGGGCGCGAGCCGGCTGCGGGTGGCGGTGCAGGACGCCGCGAGGGGGCGGTAGCGGTGCCGGTCCTGCGCCTCTCGTTCAGCAACCTCGCGGAGGCCGACGGGGCGATCGCCTACGGGTCCGGCCAGGCGTGCAACTACTGCTCGACCGAGGCCCAGCAGCCGCAGCGCCCGTTCCGGCCCTGGCGGTCCGTCGACACCCAGACCACGCAGGAGTGGCTGCTGGACCTTGGGAGTTCGCAGACCGTCGCGCTCGTGGGGCTGGTGAACGCCGGGTTCACAAGCGCCACCATCCAGGGCGCGTCCTCGAGTGGCCTGTTCGCGGCCCCCACCTACAGCGAGGCCGTCGCGCTGACGTGCGACCCGCTCTCGTGGCGCCTTCAGCACGCGCACCTCGCGACGGGCTTCGGGTACCGCTGGCTGCGGATCAAGCTCGACCCCACGACCGCAACGTGCGCCGGGGGCCCGACGCTTGGCTCGACGTACTGGGAACTGGGCGGCGTCTGGGTGGCGGGCGCGCTGACCGACACCCCGACCCACCTCCGGGTCCCGGCCGGGCTCAGGACCGTGCGGCCGAAGCTCGACGTCGGGCCCCCGCACGGTGGGTGGTCGCAACGCCTCCGGCTTGGTGAGCCGCGCGTCCAGATCCGGGGGTCGGTCAAGGCCTGCACGGACCCCGCGTCGCCCGGGCTCGGGGACGCGCTCGAGGACTGGCAGGACGTGGCGCGCCGCGCGTGGAGCGCCGACTACTTCTACACCTACCTGAACCTCGGCGATGTGCGGCAGGGGTACGTCATGCGGTGGGCCGACGACCCCGACTGGCAGGCGGCCGGCGCGGAGGCCGAGACGATGATCACCCTTGACGAGGTGGTGGGGCCGTGACCGACCTCGCGCCGGACCGCCAGCGGCGGTGGGCTCCCGCCTGGCTGGCCGAGGTCTCCGGCTACTCGGCGAAGTTCGCGAGCCGGGACCTCGCGGTCGACGAGGTCGAGCCGACTGCGCTGCCGGGCCTTCAGCTCTGGCTCGACGCCTCGAAGCTAGACGGCCTCGCCGACACGGACCCCGTCTCGTCGTGGACCGACATGAGCGGGAACGCCAAGCACGCCGTCCAGGCCCTCGGCGCTCGGCAACCCCTGTACCGCACCGGGATCCTAAACGGGCGGCCGGGGATCCTGTACGACGGCTCGAACGACTGCCTCCAGACGCCGGAGATCACGCTCGGGCACTTCACGTTCTTCTGCGTCTTCAAACTGACGGGTTCGGCGGGAATCGTGTACGAGGGCGCGTCCGCAGCGGCCGTCGGGCACTACTTGTACGGCACGACCGGCAACACCATCCGGGCATGGAGCGCGGCGGGCACCAGCGGCAAGGACCTCAGCGTAGGGTGGGCGGTCGACAATGTGGCGCGGCTCACCAGCCACGTGAGCGCCGGCACGCATGCCAGCCACGTGCTCTATATCAATGGAGCCGCCCAGACGTTGAGCGACAGCGTAACCGGAGACCCCGGCGCCGCCACGCAGGCGGACGGCCTGAACGTCGGGGCCCGTGACGACGGCGCGAGCCTCGCGTCGGCGGGCTACATCTTTGAGCTGGTCGTCTACGACCGCGCCCTCACGGACGTCGAGCGGGTCCAGGTCGAGAACTACCTGGGGCGGAAGTACGGGATCGCGGTCTCGGTCGAGACGCCGGCGCCCGCGTTCTACCACGGCCGCCTGCTGGGCGACCCGGCGGTGGAGGTGCCGTTCTTCGACTCGTTCAGCGGCACGACCGGCCAGGCGCGCGTCGCGGTGCGGATCGCGAACGCCGACCAAGCGCACGACGTCCTCCACACGACGGACCGGCGCGGCCAGACCCTGACGCTCACGCGCTACGACGAGGAGAGCGGGACCGCGGTCGAGGAGTTCAGCGGGCGCGTCAGCACGACCCGCATGGGGGAGGGGTGGGTCGAGCTCGAGGCCGCGGCCCCGGACCTCGCGCCCCTCGAGACGCTCGTCCCGAAGGGGACGGTCGCTGCCGCGACGTTCGCGAACGCCAAGGACCTGGGCGCCACGATCCCGGTCGTGTTCGGGAACGTCGAGCGCCACTGGTGCCCGTACGTGAACGACGACCGGACGAATGACCAATACGACTACCTGGTGGGGCGCGGCGCCCTGACGGTCGACCAGATGTACCGGCTCGCGGGCGACGGCACGCTCCACAAGATCGAGACCAGCGAGTACACGGTCGAGACGACCCGCTACGCGGGCCTCACGACCGTCCGGTTCCCGCGCCGCCAGGTGGACTGGCAGAACGCTCTGTTCCGGCTCTACGCCGATGTCACGGGCCTCTCGGCCGAGCGCAACTTCGCGCGCGCGGTCAAGACCCTGCTGAGCGACAGCACCTACGGGCTCGGGCAGTCGGTCAACACCGCGAGTTTCACGACCGCGGAGGCGCAGATCGACCCCACGACCGGGACCGAGACGATCGACCTCTACTGCGACGGCGCCCTCTCGGAGCCCCGCGCCGCGGGCGACGTGCTGCGCGAGCTCATGATGGTGCGGGGCCTGCGGCTCAGCATGAACGCCGACGGAGAATGGACCGTCGCGGTCGACGCCCAGCAGGCGGATGTCCGCATGGCGGTGCGGGACGGGACGGGGGCCGGGGAGCGCAACCTGCTGGCGGTCGTGACGCCGCGCGAGCGGCCGCCGCTCGAGCAGGGGGTCAAGGACCTGCTGCTCGACTACTCGTGGGACGCGCTGAGTGGGTACCGGCTGCGCGCCACCCGCACGGTCGCGGCCACGTACGGGCGGGACCTCCTCCTGCAGAGCCGGTTCATCCGGCAGCCCGTCACGGCGGACCGGGTGGCGCACTACCTCAAGCAGCGGGAGCTGTACGGCAACGAGGTCCTGGACGTGCAGGTGACGCAGGAGGCTCGGCAGGCGGCGCCCGGCGAGCGCGTGACGCTCACGTACGCGCCGCTCGGCTACTCGTCGGCCCCGATGGAGGTCCGGCAGGTCAGCAAGCAACTCGAACGGATCAGCGCCCGGCTCGCGCCCTGGAGCACGGAGTTCTACACCTACACGTGCGGCACCCTCCCGACGGACCCGGGGTTCCCGACCGCCGAGTCGACCGAGATGCCGGCGCCACTAATCGCGCCCGCGCCCGCCACCACGCCGCCGGCGTTCGGGGTCGTGACCGCCCCGACCGCCCTGACGGCCGTGCAGGGGGGCGGGAAGGTGGTGGAGGTCAACGTCACGTACGCGGAGCCTGTGGACTGGGCGTCGATCGTCCTGTACCGCGCCTGCGGGTCCACCAGCACGGGGTCCGCGGTCGAGCACAGGCGGGCGAAGGCCAAGACGTTCCACGACGAGGACGTCGAGTACCTGACGTGCTACGCCTACTGGCCCGCGGCCCGGAGCCTCTCGTGCGCGGAGTCGAGCTTCGGGCCCGGCGAGGGGGTGCGCGTCATCCGGATCGTGACGGAGGACGTCGCCGAGCAGCAGATCTCGCGCGCCGCGATCACGAACAGCGTCGTGGCGTGCTACTTCTGCTCGACGGTGGAGTTCGAGATCCAGGCCGTGAGCAACTTCGTACAACTCCAGCGCGACACGGACGTCATCCGGTCGTGGCTCGTCGCCCGCCTCCAGCTCGACGGGCCGAACGATGGGTCGGCCCGCACCGCGTACTACCGGCTCCTGCGCAACAGCACGACGACGAACTCCCCGTCGTGCGGCGAGGTCGTCTACTCGCAGTCCCTCTCGCTCGCGGGCAGCAAGTCCCCGAACGTGACGGCCGTGACCGTGTTCCGCTCCTTCCGGCTCGAGG
>Ga0209619_10003369_pt1 | contig 11492 bp, 12 predicted proteins | sample Rifsed16ft3_FD_184011 | JGI IMG/M metagenome (GOLD analysis project Ga0209619, IMG submission 184011) | Soil microbial communities from Rifle, Colorado, USA - sediment 16ft 3 (version 2) | ecosystem: Environmental > Terrestrial > Deep subsurface > Rock core/Sediment | place: Rifle, Colorado... | reverse complement strand
GCAGCCCGCCCGCCAGGAAGCGCCCCAGCGCCGCCTCGTCGGCGGCGATGAGGGTCGCCGTGGCGCGCGGTCCCTGCTCCCCGGCCTGGCGGGCGAGGCGGAGGGCCGGGAAGCGACCCGCGTCGGGCGGCTCGAAACGCAGCTCCGGAAGCGCCGCCAGATCGAGCGGCGGAACCGGCGACGGTCGCCGCTGCGGGTAGGTCAGCGAGTACTGGATCGGGATGCGCATGTCGGGGGTTCCCAGCTGAGCCTTCACCGAGCCGTCGACGAACTCGACGGCCGAGTGGACGACGCTCTGGGGGTGGATGACGACCGAGATGCGGTCGTACTCCATAGCGTACAGCCAGTGGGCCTCGATGACTTCGAGGCCCTTGTTCATGAGGGTGGCCGAGTCGATCGTGATCTTGCGGCCCATGCGCCAGGTCGGATGGACCAGCGCATCCTCCGGTCGGGCGCGGGCCATCGCCTCCGCGTCCCAGGCGAGGAACGGGCCGCCCGAGGCCGTCAGGACGAGGCGCCGGACCGCCGCAAGGTCCTCGCCCACGAGGCACTGCCAGATGGCCGAGTGCTCAGAGTCGATGGGCCGCAGCCACGCGAGCGGCGAGGCGAAGGGATCACGGCTGCCTTCGCCACCACGGTCGGCGGCAAGGGCCCGCGCGAGGGGCATCACGAGGTGCCCGCCCGCCACCAGGGTCTCCTTGTTGGCGGTGGCCACGACCTTGCCCGCCTCGAGCGCCGCGAGGACCGGTGCGAGGCTCACCACACCGCCGGTCGCGACGATGACGAGGTCGACGTCGTCGCGGCTCACGAGGCGCAGCAGGGCATCCGATCCGCCCACGGGCGTGGTGCCCGGAGGAAGCTCGAGCGCGCCCAGGGCCGTCTCGTCCGCGAGCGACACCGCGGTCGGCCGGAACCGCGCCGCTTGCTCGCCCAGCGTCACCGCGTCGCGTCCCGCCGCCAGCGCGACGACGCGGAACGCACCGCCGAGCCCGGCGAGGACATCGAGGGCCTGGCGTCCGATCGAGCCGGTCGAGCCGAGGACGGCAACGCCGGTGGCCGGGTCGGTGCGAGCGGCCACCGGGCTCCCGCCCGGACCGCTCGCGTTCGCCGCGGGCCGGTCAGCGGACGAGGGTGAAGACATACAGGTACACGACCGGGCCGGCGAAGAGGAGCGAGTCCACCCGGTCGAGGATCCCACCGTGGCCCGGGAAGAGCGTGCCAGATTCCTTGGCGCCGGCGGCCCGCTTGAGCATCGACTCGGCCAGATCGCCCGCCTGGGCTGCGATGGCGATGAGAGGGCCGAGGAGGAGCGCCTCGCCCGGGAGTCGTCCGAGGCCCGCCAGCAGGAGCGCGACGACGGCCGTGGCCGCGAGCAGCCCGCCGACGGCGCCGGCCCACGTCTTGGATGGCGAGATCGAGGTGAGGAACCGGGGCCCGCCGATGGCCCGTCCCGTGAAGTATGCGCCAGTGTCGTAGGCCCACACGCCGAGGACCGCGACGACGAGCCACCATCGTCCGGCGTCGAGGACCCCGCCGAGGGCGGCCCCGGGATCGCCCGCCACATCGGCGCCGGCGATGCGCAACAGGAACCCGAGGAGGCCGACGTACAGGCCGCCGAAGACGGTCGTGAGCCAGGTCGCCATCCCTTCCCGCGGGTCCGTGCGCAGCAACGCCCCGATGGCCGCGACGATCACGCCGGTGACGATGATGAGCAGCCCCTTCCCCTCCCCTGCGCTGAACAGCGCCCCGTCCAGGACCAGCAGCGCGCCGAGCGTGGTGCCCAGTCCCGCCAGGGCCGGGTAGCCGGCCTGGCGGAGCAGGCGGAACGTCTCGACGCCGGCGAGCAGCGCGAGGCCGAGCACGACCACGGCCAGCGCCCATCGCCCGAGGAAGAGGACGACCACGAGGAGCGGGACGGCGACGAGGGCGGTCGCCACGCGCTGGGCGAGCACGGCGCTCGCCTCAGCGTCCGAAACGGCGGGCGCGGCTGGCGTACTCGAGCAGTGCCTCGTCCAGCGTTCCCGGCCCGAAGTCGGGCCACAGGTCGGGGCAGGTGTAGAGCTCGGCGTAGGCGCTCTGCCAGATGAGGAAGTTGCTCAGCCGCTGCTCGCCGGCCGTGCGGATGACGAGGTCGGGATCGGGCAAGCCAGCCGTATAGAGGGCGCTGGCGACCGTGTCCTCGTCGATGTCCTCGGGCCTGGTGGCCGCACTCACGAGGCGACGGATGGCATCGACCAGCTCGCTACGGCCGGAGTAGTTGAACGCGACGTTGAGGACCAGGCTCGTGCCACCGGCGGTCTTCGCAAGGGCTTCGCCGATGCTCCGTCGCGTCTGCTCCGGCAGCTCGTCCAGCCGGCCCAGCAGACGGACCTCCACGCCCTCGGCGATGAGGGTGTCGATCTCGCGCCGGATGGCACTCTCGAGGAGGGCGAAGAGCCCGCTCACCTCGTCGCGGCTGCGTGCCCAGTTCTCCCGGCTGAACGCGTACAGGCTGAGGACCTCGATCCCGCGCGCCACGGCGTGGCGGACGACGGGTCGGATGGCCTCCACCCCGGCGGCGTGTCCGTCCATCTCCGGGAGCCCGTGCGCCCGCGCCCAGCGCCGATTGCCGTCCATGATGATCGCGACATGGCGCGGTACCGGGGCCCGCACGTCGCCAGCCCGGTCGAATTCCGCCTCTCCCCCGGGCACCAGCGTGCCGGTGGCGGGCCCGCCGGGGCGCGCCGGGCCCGACCCGGAGCCGCCCATCAGACCTCCAGGATCTCCTGCTCCTTGACTCCGCCGAATCGGTCTACCTCCGCGATCCAGCGATCGGTGAGCTGCTGGAGCTTGTCCAGCTCCCGGTGCGCCTCGTCTGCCCCGATCATGCCTTCGCGCTCCTCGCGGCGGATCTCCTCGGCCGCCTCGCGGCGCAGGTGCCGGATCTCCACCCGGCACTCCTCCATGCGCCTGTGCACGACGCGCACCAGCTCACGTCGCCGTTCCTCTGAGAGCGGCGGGAGGACGAGACGCACGACGGTGCCATCGACGTTGGGGATGAGCCCGACCTCGCTGCGCAGGATGGCCTTCTCGATCGCGCCGAGGACGCCCCGATCCCACGGTTGGATGACGATCATGTGCTGGTCCGGGACGCTGATCCCGGCCAGCTGGTTGAGCGGCGTCGGCGTGCCGTAGTAGTCGACCGGGATCCGTTCGACGATGGCCGGCGACGCGCGGCCCGTGCGGATGCCCGAGAAATCGCGCTCCATCGCCTCCACCGCGCGGTGCATCTTCGGTTCGCTGGCGGCGAGCGTCTGGGAACTCATCCTGGGGCCTCGTTCGTGACGAGCGTGCCGACCGCTTCGCCCATCGCGACCCGGCGGACGTTGTCGGGGGTGCGCAGGTTGAACACGACGATGGGGAGATCGTTCTCCATGCACAGGCTGACCGCGGTCGCGTCGAGTACCTGCAGCCGCTGCGCGAGCACCTCGCTGTAGGTGAGGCGCTCATACCGCACGGCGTGGGGGTTCGTCTCTGGATCGGAATCGTAGATCCCGTCGACCCGCGTGGCCTTGAGGATCACCTCGGCCCCCACCTCGACGGCCCGCAGGGCGGCCGCGGTATCGGTCGTGAAATAGGGGTTGCCCGTGCCGGCGACGAAGACGACGACCCGTCCCTTCTCGAGGTGGCGCACGGCGCGGCGGCGGATGTACGGCTCAGCGATCTCGTTCATGGCGATGGCCGTCATCACCCGGGTCTGCAGCCCCTCTCGCTCCATGGCGTCCTGGAGGGCCAGCCCGTTCATCACGGTGGCCAGCATCCCGATGTAGTCGCCGGTCGCGCGGTCCATGCCCCGGGCCGCCGCGGCGAGGCCGCGGAAGATGTTGCCGCCGCCGACGACCACCGCCACCTCGACCCCCAGGGCGTGCACCTCGGCCACCTGCTGCGCGATCCGCGCACAGAATTCAGGGTCGACGCCGTACGGCCGGTCGCCCATGAGCGCCTCCCCCGAGAGCTTCAGGAGGATGCGCCGGTAGCGGAGCGCGGCGCCTGCCTCGCGCACGGGAGGGACGGTCGCGGTCTCGCTCACGGCTCCTCTCCCAGGGCGAAGCGGACGAAACGGCGCACGCGGATGTTCTCACCGAGCAGGGAGACCTTCTCGTTGATGTGCTGCTCGACCGTCATGTCGGTGTCCCGGAACGGCTGCTCCAGGAGGACGACCTGCTGCTGCCACTTCTTGAGCTGCCCCTCGGCGACCTGGGCGCGCACCTGGTCGGGCTTGCCGGTGGCCGGTGCCTCGGCCGCCAGCTCCGCCCGCTTCACCTCGAGCGTTTCGGCCGGGATGGCATCGACGCTGACCCATTGCGGCGCGAGACCGGCGACCTGGATGGCCAGGTCGCGGACCAGGCGCTGGAACTCTTCGTTGCGCGCCACGAAGTCCGTCTCGCAGTTCACCTCGACGAGGGCGCCGAGGCGCCCCCCGGGATGCACGTAGCTGCCGATCTGCCCCTCGCCGGTCGCGCGGCCGGCTTTCCGCGCCGCGGCGGCCAACCCGCGTTCGCGCAGGAGCGCGACGGCCCGTTCGATGTCGCCCGCGGTCTCCTCGAGCGCCCGCTTGCAGTCCATGAAGCCGGCCCCGGTCCGCTCGCGCAGTTCCTTGACGAGTCCCGCGCCGACGGTCGCGGCAGGGTCGCCCTCGGCGGTCACGGACGTCTCGCGCCGCTCTGCACGGGCACGACCGCCTCGGCCGAGGCCTCCCCGGGCGTCGTGGCGGTCGCCTGATCCGTCGTCTCAGGCTCGGGCGCGGGCTCGCGCTCCGCGTCAGGCGTGGATCCGAGCTCGACCGCGGGCTCGGCCTCCGACGTCGACTCGAGCTCGACCGCAGGCCCTGGCTCGGCCTTGGCGGCTCGCGCCGGCTTGCGCGCCCGGGAGCGCCCCGGGGACGCCGGGGCGGCCGCCTCGCTGGGCACGAGTTCCGCTTCCGGCTCCTCCTCGGCGACCAGGATCCGGGCACGCGGACGCGGCGCAGGAGCGGGCAGGGCGGGTGCCAGGGCCAGGTAGTCCTCCTCTTCCTCCTCGTCGGTCCCCGGTTCGAAGATGAGACCCTCCCCGGCGGTGAGGGCGGCGATGTACTCGTCGCTGGCCGCCTCGGCGCCCTCCGCCTCGGCTTCCAGTTCCGGCGCGGCTTCGGCCCGCATGGAGCGCTCCTCGGCGCCCTGAAGGCACGCGTCGGCGACCACGCGACAGAGCAGGCGGATGGCGCGGATGGCGTCGTCGTTGGCGGGGATGACGTAGTCGAGGACGTCCGGGTCGATGTTCGTGTCGCCCGTCCCGATGACCGGCATCTCGAGCTTGCGGGCCTCGGTCACGGCGATCCGCTCGCGCTGCGGATCGATGACGAACATCGCCCCGGGCAGCCGGCGCATCTTGCGCACGCCACCGAGCGTCCGGCGCAGCCGGTTGAGCTCGTCGCGCACGCGCGACGCCTCCTTCTTGGTCATCCACTCGAACTCGCCGGCCACCTCGCGCGCTTCGAGCTGCTCGAGCAGGCCGAGACGCTTTCTGATGGTCACGAAGTTGGTGAGGAAGCCACCGAGCCAGCGCTGGTTGATGTAGGGCATGCCCGCCCGCGCAGCCTCTTCGGCGACCGGCTCCTGCGCCTGTTTCTTGGTCCCGACGAAGAGCACGCTCTCGCCGCGCGCGACGGTCTCGCGCACGAAGTCGAGAGCCAGGTCCAGGCGCTGCACCGTCTGGGCCAGGTCGATGATGTGGATCCCGTTGCGCTCGGCGAAGATGAAGCGGCGCATCTTGGGATTCCAGCGGCGCGTCTGGTGCCCGAAGTGCACTCCCGCTTCGAGCAGCTGCCGCATGGTCACGGTGGGCATACGGTTCGGCCTCCTGTACGGGTTGGTCCGCCGCGCGCCGCTCGGTGGCCTCGCGCACCGGGTCGTCGGCCCGGCACCCCGCGAGCGCGGGACGCGCGTGTGTGATCCGCGCCCGACCTGGACACGGTCGACCGCCGTCTCCGGCGGCCGTGGGAGTCTACCACGAGGGTCGTGCGAGTCCGCCTCAGCCGATCAGGGTCCGCCTCAGCCGATCAGGCCTCGCAGATGCCGGACGACGGGGCCGGCGACATCGGGCGCGATGAGGGGAGCAGCCTCGACGCTCACAAGGTCGACGCGCAGGGGAAGCCGCGGCAACTCGGCACCGTGGGGCAGTACGCCGGCCGCCCGGAGCGCCAGCGCGCCGCGGTAGAGGGCGCGCAGCTTGTGGCGATCGACGCTCGCCTCCGGCGGACCGAACAGGGACGTGCGGTTGGCGCGCACTTCGACGACGACGAGGGTGACCGGCGGCCCGGGATCGACAGCCACGAGGTCGAGCTCGGAGCGTCCCACCCGAACGTTCCGGGCGAGAATGGTCCAACCGGTCTTCGCCAGGTGGCCCGCGACCAGTTCCTCGGCCATGTTTCCCGTGCGGCCCCGCGCGGCCGCTCGGCGTCGTGCTCCGCGCTCCTCGACCACCGGACCAGTGAAGCAGCCCGTCCTTGGCGGCCACTTACGTGGCGCGTGTGGGACGGCGACCGAGCTCAGGCGTCCTCGCCCCAGAGGTCGAGTTGATCGACCGGCGGTACGTCGCCGAGGATCCCGAACGAGCGGCGGTGGAGGGGCGAGGCCCCCAGGGCGAGGATCGCCTCGCGATGCTCCTGGCACGTGTAACCCTTGTGGGAGGCGAACCCGTAGCCCGGATAGCGTGCATCCATGACGACCATGAAGCGGTCGCGCGCGACCTTCGCCACCACGGATGCCGCGGCTACCGATGCGCACAGCCTGTCGGCATCGATGACCGCCCGCTGCGGGACGCTCACCGCCGGGAGGGGCAACCCGCCGTCAAGGAGCAGCGCGTCCGGCCGGACACTCAGGCGGGAAGCGGCGAGCATCGCGGCGAGGACCGTGGCGCGCAGGATGTTCAGGCGGTCGATGAGCTCGGCCGAGACGGCCGCGACACTCCACGCGATCGAGCGCGCGCGGATCTCCTCTGCCAGGCGTTCGCGGGCGGGCGGGTCGAGGAGCTTGGAATCGCGCAGGCCCTCCGGGACCCAGTCGCGCGGCAGGATCACCGCCCCGGCGACCACGGGGCCGGCGAGGCATCCCCGCCCGACCTCGTCGATGCCGGCCACGAAACGGTGGCCGCGCCGCCAGAGGATCGTCTCCTCGGCGAGGTCGGGGTCGAGGCGCGGGCGGATGCCCTGGGAGAGGGGGGTCCGTCCGCTCGGCGTGTAGAGACTGGCCGCGGTGGGTCCCCGCTCGGCGGCGGTCACGGTCGTGTCCGCGGATGGGTCGGGAAGGCGCCCGTGGTCATCGCCCTCCCGCCTCGCTCAGCCGGTCCGGCGCTCGCGGAGGGTGGCCGCCCGCCCGACCCGCTTGCGCAGGAAGTAGAGCTGGGCACGTCGGGCCTTGCCGTGGCGCACCACCTCGATGCGGTCGATGCGCGGTGAGTTCACCTTGAAGGTGCGCTCCACGCCGACCCCGCTGGCGATGCGGCGGACCGTGATCGAACGCTGCGGGCCGCGCCCGCGCAGGCGCATGAGCGTTCCCTCGAAGACCTGGATCCGCTCGCGGTTGCCCTCGACGACCTTGGCCGCGACGCGCACGGTATCGCCGGGCGCCAGCTCGGGGAGGTCCTCGCGGACCTGTTCGCGTTCGATCTGCTCGATGACGTTCACGGGCGGCAGGGCTCCTCGGCGCGCCGGCTCGGGCGCTTGGACGGTCGGGACGACGCGGCAGTATAGCAGGCGGTCAGCCGCCGCTCCCCTCCTCTGGCTCGCCCGGGCGCGTCCCACCCGGCGCGGCGTCGTCGAGCTCGAGATCGGCCAGGAGCTCCCGCTCACGCGGCGTCAACTCGCGTCCGCCGAGCAGATCGGGCCGGCGCCGCGCCGTCCGGCGCAGCGACTCTCGCAACCGCCACGTCTCCACGGCCCCATGGTCGCCCGAGACGAGGACGTCCGGGACGGCCATGCCGCGGAACACGCGCGGTCGGGTGTACTGCGGGTACTCGAGCAGCTCGTGGGCAAAGGATTCGGCCTCCAGCGAGGCACTCTCGATCGCGCCCGGGAGGAGCCGCAGCACCGCGTCGATGACGACGATGGCGGCCGGTTCGCCGCCCGAGAGCACATAGTCCCCGATGGAGATCTCGCGGTCGACCATCTCCCGGATCCGCTCGTCCACGCCCTCGTAGCGGCCGCACACGATGACGAGATGTCCGGTGCCGGTGAGCTCGCGAGCCATCGCCTGGCCGAATCGCTCGCCGGCCGGGTCGAGCAGGACGACCGTGCTTTCGGGCCGGCGCAGCTCGTCGAGCGCGGCGGCGACGGGCTCGGGACGCATCACCATCCCGGCCCCTCCCCCGAAGGTGTAGTCGTCGACGCTGCGGTGGCGCCCGATCCCCCAGCGGCGGAGGTCGTGGAAGCGCACGGTGGCCAGCCCCTCCGCCTGGACACGCCCCGGGATGCTCTCGGCGAGGGGTCCCTCGAGCATGGCCGGAAAGAGCGTCAGGACGTCGATCTCGAGGACGGCACCCGTCGAACCGCGGGAGCGCCCTCTCCCGGCCTTCGGGGACAGGGACCGCCGCCGGGCCGCCCGGGCGTGCCGAACGTCGGTAGCCGGCCCCGTCCGAGCGGCGCCATCGTCCAGCCCGAGTCGCCGCGTGTCCACGACCATCACCCCGCGACGTGGCGCGAAACGCGGCACGAAGGCGCGCACGAGCGGGACGAGGAGCTCTCCGCCCGGGCCATCGACCACGGCGACCTCGCCGCCGCCTGCACGGAGGATCTCGCGGACGGTCCCCAGGATCCGCCCGTCGCGGTTCTCGGCGCGCGTGCCGACGACCTCGTGCCACAGGTACTCCCCCCGACGGCGCGGGGCCGCCGGGGCCTCCAGGTAGACACCGCGCAGGGCGTCGGCCGCGTCCCGGCCGGCCACCTCCTCGAAACGAACGATCAGGCCACGGGGCGTGGACGCTGCCTCGGCGACGGTGAGCGGCCGGTCATCACCTTCGCGCATGAGCCGCGACCCGACGACGAACCGCCGCGGGTCGTCCGTGAGGCTCTCCAGGCGCACCGCGCCACGCACCCCGTGTGGCCCTTTCACCTGGGCCACGACGAGACGCTCATCTCCCACGCGTTCGCCGGCCCCGCCGGGGCCGGCCACCTAGAGGATCTCGAGCGAGACGGGCTCGCCGTCGCGGGTCGCGATCACCTTGAGCAACGTGCGCAGCGCCTTGGCGACGCTCCCGTTCCGCCCGATCACCTTTCCCATGTCGTCGGGCGCGACGTGCAGCTCCACGACTGTCCCGCGCTCGTCACGGCGGGTCCCGACCTTCACCTCGTCAGGAGCATCGACGAGCGATCGCGCCACGAACTCGACGAGGTCCGGTGCGGCCATGGGACGCCTACGCGCTCTCGGGGCCGATGCCCCGCTGGCGGAGCAGGCGGGCCACCGTGTCCGAGGGGCGCGCCCCCCGGGCCAGCCACGCACGGACCTTCTCCTCATCCACGTCGAAGGCGATCGGGTCGCGCAGGGGGTCGTAGTGGCCGATCGTCTCGATCGAACGGCTGTCGCGCGCCTTTCGGCTGTCGGAGACGACCACGCGATAGCTCGGCTGCTTCTTCGCCCCCACCCGGCTGAGGCGGATCCTGACGGCCATGATCGTGCGTTCCTCCCTGCGGCCTAGGCCGCGGTCATCGGATGAGTACGAAGAATCTGCTCGTCCCGAGCCACTCCTGCTCGCCCGGGGCTCGCACGGCTACGCCGACCGCCCGCAGCGGGGCGAGGAACGCTCGCTCCTCCGCGCCGAGGCCGGTCCTGCCGAGCATGCCCACGAGCTCCTCCAGATCCATGTACAGCGATCCGTTGTTCTCGGTCCCGGCGCGCGAACTGACAGCGACGTAGTCCGCGTCCGCGCTCAGGGTCGAGCCTCCGCGGCGAGCGTCGATGATCGAGACCACGATGTCCTCGTCGAGGCCCACGATGAGGGCGTCACCGGCGAGGGCGTAGGTCGGCGCCGCGTCTGCGCCCGGAAGCGTAACCGAAGTCGTCTCGATCCGATGCACGGCGATGCCCTGGTAGTCCCGCGTCGTGACGCGGCCCAGTCCGCTGAGGCCGAGGAGCGCGTCGAGCTGCGAGACGAGTCGCTCGGCCAGGGCCTGGTCCTTCATCTCGAGCACGACGGCGAAACGGGGCTGCCCGCCCACGGTCACTACGAGCGCTGCGTCGCCGACGGCGCCCGCGAGCTCATCGGCGCTGGTGCCGAGGACGGCCAGGGTCCGGTCGAACTGGTCGATGGTGGCGCCGGCGGAAGGATCGCTCAGGCGCGCAGCCTGGAGCGCTACGCCCACCGACGCGCCCACGTCGTGGAGGTCGACGAAGACGGCTGCCTGGGCCGGCGCCGATGCTGCCAGCCGGCCGGCGCGCGGTGTCCCCACGCCGGCTGGCGGACTGAACAGGGCTGCGCCGACGATACTGCCGCGCCCGCGCATCTCGAGGGCCACGCCATCCTCCTCGGCACGGATCGATCCGATGACCGCCGAACCAGGCGCGAACGTGACGAGCCCGAGCTGCGGGCCGAGGGTCTGGAGCCCGCGACGCAGGTCGGCCGCGAGGCCCTCCGCGTCCAACCAGAAGGCCCCGACTCGCTCACTCGGCAGCGAGGCGATCGCCTCACGGAAGACGTTCCTGCCGGCCAGCGACGGCGCATCGCCGCGGCGGACGTCGATCACGGCGCGGACGAGCTCGGCGTCGCCGGCCAAGAGCCGACCGTCGACCACGGCGAGGGCCTGCCGCGACCGGGGCCCGTCGCCGGAGGGGAGGGTGATCGTCTTGACGGTGATGCCGCGGTACGACTCGCTGGTGACGCTCGCGCGCGCCTGTGCCGCCCGCTGGGCGACGGTCTCGAGGAACGCACCCGCCGCGGCGTCGTCCGTGCTCGCGACGAGGACCACGACCGGGGGCTCGATCTGCTCTCCGATCGCCGGGACGCGAGACCCGAGGGCGACCTTGTTACCCAGCCAGGGCTTCACCTGGGCGCGATAGTCGAGGTCGGCCTGGGCGAGCAGTCGCTGGAGCGTCTCGTCAAGCTTCTCGCCCAGGCGGGACTGGTCCTCGAAACCGGGGAAGCGCTTGAGCAACGCGAGCACCCGGTCACGCTGGCCGGCCGGCAGGTCGGCCGACACCTCGGCGTAGGCGATGGCGTCGGCGGGCAGCCACGCGGCGGCGACGGTCTCGACGCGTGGCTGGAAGAAGAACAGCCACGCCGCGACGATGGCGCCGATCACGCCGATCGTGCCGATCCCCGCCACGGCCCAGCGGACCGGGAATCCCGTGGCCGGGACGAGAGCGCGGCCGCCGCCGACGGTGCCCTGCTCCACGGGCGGGAGCGACGGCGGTACGGACGAGGTGCCGCCGGTGGCCGACGTCCCTTCGGGCGCCGACAACGGAGCTTCGGGCGCCGACAACGGA
>Ga0209619_10003367_pt1 | contig 11496 bp, 11 predicted proteins | sample Rifsed16ft3_FD_184011 | JGI IMG/M metagenome (GOLD analysis project Ga0209619, IMG submission 184011) | Soil microbial communities from Rifle, Colorado, USA - sediment 16ft 3 (version 2) | ecosystem: Environmental > Terrestrial > Deep subsurface > Rock core/Sediment | place: Rifle, Colorado... | reverse complement strand
TGAGGGGTCAAGACGACCATAGATTCCGTTTTGACCCGTGAACCAGAGCAGACCATCCCGATCAAAGACAGCAGTGTTTAGATTGGCATATCCGCTGTTTGCAGGAAGTGGGAATATTTGAACTACTTCCGTTTGTGGATCGACGCGCACAATTGCATTCAGGCCGCTATCTGTGATCCATGGTGCACCGTCGGGCCCGACGATAACGCCATGCGGCGAAGACCCGGAACCAAGCAGAATATGATGCGTCTCGCCTGTGGCTGGGTCAAGCCGCCCCAATGCACCCACGTGTTGCGCGGTGTACCAAACCGTCCCATCGGGAGCAGGTGCGACATCATGTGGGTGGGTTCCCGCCAGGACCGGATATTCCTGAATCGCCGCAGGTTCAGCAGGCGGGATTGTGTTTTCTAAATTCGGCTCAATGAGTGGCGGTTCTGTTGAGGATTCGTTGGTCGCATCACCCAGGACTGTTTCCGTTGGTGCTGGTGTTTGAGCTGGCGTGCCTGTGCATCCCATCAGCATTGCGATAACAATAAAGGTAGAACTCGCGCGTAACATGGATTGGTTCTTATTTGTTTCGATCCACCACAGCTTTGACCAGCTTGACTGCGATACTGCCACCGGGCACGATCGTTCCAAAGGCGTCGGCAGTAATATCGAAGATGAGATCGCGGGTGAGCATCCCCTTGATCTGGTCGCTCCATCTTTTCCCTCCGGTGCGCATTTCGCCGGTGAGCGGATCAAACTCGATGACCACCCTTTTGTTTTTCGCAGCCCATTCGTATTCGAAGGCATAGATGGGACGAAAGTTCAAATCAATGGTTTCGATATCAACGCGTTCCTCGAGAATGGTTTGAACGTTTTGTACAGGCTGGACGACTTCAGCAGTCACCTGGCGTACAACAGCGTTGGCCCTCACCTGTGGCGGTACGACCAGCACGCCTTCGGGTGCGAAGGTGCTGATATCGGCAATTTCGGTCTTTGCAGCACCGGCATACTTCAGGAGATCCACCTTGTTGCCTGAGATACCGTCAAATGTCTGCCGGGTTTGAAGTTCCTGTACACAATGCTCGACACCAGTGAGGATGAAAGCGGGCCCACTTTTTGGTTGAGGCACAGTAGGTAAATCCTGTCCCATCACCGATACGCTTTTAACTTCTGTTCCGCTCGCAGGAACAGTGTAGGTACGGGCACGGTCATACACAGTACGAGACGAAGCCTCCAGCAGCCAGAATGGCTCCACACGGTTTTCCACTGTGGCCAGTTGAAGCTCTTCAGGTTTGGAGCGTGAGAACAGAGATCCCAACGTCCCCGCGATCAGATTCATTTTCTTTTGCTCCACCCGGTCGCGTGCGATGTCCACGCTGAACTGGGGGATAAAGTGATACGCATGTTCGGTTGCAAGATAGATATCCATAAGAACCTTCCTGAATTAAGTAGAGGTTGGTCTGCAGAAAAAATAATTCCTGCTAAGAGTATACACCTCAGTTAATTGTTTTTTTCAGAATAATGATGGCTGATGCGGTTCCACATTATCTTCTTCATTCAATCCACTCCACCCATATTTCTTCAGATCAACCTTATCTTTTACAAACACGATTCCTTCTTCTTCAAGCAGGATGCGCTGTTTCTCTGCCCCACCTGGACGCGGGCTGATCTTCCCCTGTGAGTTGATGACGCGTTGCCACGGCACGTTATCGGGACAGGCCGCCATCGCGCCTCCCACCCAGCGCGGACTGAATGCTTTGTAACTATCAAAGTCCACGCCCATGGGTGGAGGAATCATCAGCGCGATCTGGCCGTAAGTGGCAACCTTGCCAGGCGGGATTTGGCGCACGAGCTGCCAGACCTGTTCGTAATAAGCTTGCTGGTTGGGAGGGGATGAGAAGCGCATATGTGACCTTCATGTCATTGCGAGTCCGAAGGGCGAAGCAATCTCCTCGCCTTATTGGAGATTAGTGGATTGGAGACTTGAGAATTGACCGCCGGTGACTTGCTGTTCCAGCAATTGCCGTGAGGAGTCAAATTTTAACTCCACTTCGATCTGCTGGAAGCATCTGTTGTTCCCTATCAATCCTTTGCGAGCGAAGTACACATCGTGGTTGTTCTCGTATTCAACGCTGAGATCGTTGTCCAAATCCACGCGGCCTTCGAGGATCTCGCTGCAGCGATTGCATTTCACGTTGAAGACGAAGTATCGTTTTTCGGGTTTGGCCGGTGTGCCGCTGAAGAGATTTTTGAGGAAGCCCATAATTGCCATCCTGTCATTGCGAGGGAGCCTTTCAGGCGACCGAAGCAATCTCTTGTTTAATGGATAAATTTTGTTGAGTGGTTCTTACCGATTAAATGGAGATTGCTTCGGCGGAACGCTTCGCGCGCCGCCTCGCAATGACATCAACTTTTCAATATTGATTCTATCTCATCCAACTCATTATCACTGAACTTCAAATTATTCAATGATGCAAGATTATCATCGAGCTGTCTCACGCTGCTTGCGCCGATCAATGCAGATGTAACGGCAGGCTTGCGCAGGACCCAGGCGATTGCCATCTGCGCGAGGGATTGTCCGCGCCGCTTCGCGAGTTCGTTCAGTTTTTCAACCTTTGGCAGATTTTCTTTTACGTCATCAGGCGTGAGCCAGACGCGTTCGGTTTTGCTGGCGCGCGCGTCAGATGGGATTCCGGCCAGGTAACGGTCGGTCAGCTGTCCCTGCGCGAGAGGCGAGAAAACGATACATCCAATCCCTTCTTCGACCAGCACATCCAGCAGACCATCCTCCACCCAGCGATTGAACATGTTGTAGGTTGGCTGATGGATGAGGCAGGGTGTCCCCAACTCTGCAAGGATTTCCGCTGCGCGCCGCGTCATTTCCGGATTGTAAGAGGAGATGCCCACATAAAGAGCCTTGCCCTGCCTGACGGCTGAGTCGAGCGCGCCCATCGTTTCTTCGAGCGGCGTTTCGGGGTCGGGACGATGGCTGTAAAAGATGTCGACGTAATCGAGCCCCATGCGCTTGAGGGACGCATCGAGGCTGGCAAGCAGATATTTGCGTGAGCCCCATTCGCCATACGGCCCGGGCCACATGTCGTAGCCCGCCTTTGTCGAGATGATGAGCTCGTCACGATAGGGATGAAAATCCTGTTTGAAGAGCGTGCCAAAGTTCTCTTCAGCAGAGCCGGGAGGGGGACCGTAATTGTTGGCGAGGTCGAAATGCGTGACGCCGAGATCGAAGGCGCGGCGTGCGATGGCACGTCCGTTTTCGAGTTTGTCCACGCCGCCGAAGTTGTACCACCAGCCCAGCGAGACTTGTGGAAGTTTGAGTCCGCTGTCCCCTGTACGGTTGTAGGTCATATTGTCGTAACGGGATTCAGATGCGAGATAGGGCATGGTTTTTCCTTTATTTATAGATGAGGCGAAACTGTTCGCAGACGAGCGGCATATCTTCCGAAAATTCCTTGCCAACTTTAGGAAGGACGCGCGAGAAATAATTTCTGTGCGCTTCACGCCAGTAATTCAAAGACAGATCGCCTTCGCCCTCTCCACGGGCAAAATCGGCGTCCACTTCATTGTACTTGTGGATGGAAATTTCGATGGTCTCGACGATGCAGATCGGCTCACCGCGTCCATCCAGGGCGATTGTTATGTAACCTGCTTCCGGAATTGGGTTGCCTTCCGCTTCCCATTCCCATAGGGCAGAGCAGGTGGCCGTTTTGATTCCCTGGGCGATCAACGCGCCGAGTTCATCCGCCATTTCAGGGCTGTCTCCCCAGCCTTCCGCTACATAAGTCTTCGTGAGGTATGGGGAATCAGGTGGCAGGCTGGCGAGAAATTGTTTCCAATAATTTTTTACTGTTTCTTCTGTCATGGTTTGGCAAATACGAAATGAACGAGACGATATTCTTTTGAAACGGCATCCAATTGTTCATCGTTCAATTTTTTGGGATTGATCCCAAACAACGGAGCCGCGAAGCCCGAGGCGATAATGACCTGGCGCAAAAGAAAAAGGCGACGCGCTGAATCGGAGATATCTTCCGCATGTGCAGAGCGCTTTCCTTCAGGAAGCCATAATTCGATTTGGGGATTCACCAGCATGTTGCGATACCAATCTGAAATGGAACCAAAACCGGCTGTGCAATAGTTCTCGCCTTCAACAATCGCATAATTGACCGGAGTGAGATGTTCCCTGCCGCTCTTACGTCCGCGATGTTTGATGACCATGATGCGACCGAAGCCTGCGGGCCAGATATTGATCATTTTTCCCAATCCGATTTTCCACATGAGGACCATGAAACGGTTCATCACGCGGAAAACTTTTCGCAGAGTGTTCATCTGCTTTGGTGTAAAGTATGCAACATCCATGTTCCCTCCCGAAATAATCATGTCACTTTGAGGGAGTGTTCGCCGCGACCGAAGAGTCTCACATTTCTTGGTTAGAGACCCTTCGCGGAGTTTATCCTGAGCGACACTTGCACCGCACTGCGTTCGGTGCAGTGCAGATGAGCCGAAGGGCTCAGGGTGACATTATTCGAGTCGTTACTTCCACTCCCAACTCTTCAAAACATCCATTGCCTTGTAATTTGTTAGATCCAACTGCAGAGGCGTAATGGATACATATCCCGCGGCCAACGCGCCGACATCTGTGCCCTCTTCGTTGACGCCAGTAGGAGCATCACCGCCTATCCAGAAGTATGGGCGGCCGCGCGGATCCACTCGGCGGTCGAGGGCATCCCGATAGACACGCAGGCCCTGCCTGGTTATCATCAATCCCTTGATTGACTCGACGCTTAGATAGGGAATATTTACATTCAATACAACGCCCGCTGGCAGGCCTTCTTCAATGACTTTCTGCGCAACAAGCCCGGCAATATGCGCGGCGGGACCGTAATCCGAGGCTGTTGTTGGGGAAGGTTTATCCTGCGAAGCCAGTGAGAATGCAAGGCCCGGTACGCCTGCAATGACCGCCTCCATCGCCGCCGTGACCGTGCCTGAATAAGTGACATCATGGCCAATATTGGAGTAGGGATTGATGCCTGACACAACGAGATCAACCTTATCCACGTAGCCGAGCAGGGGCAGGGCCACGCAGTCCGAGGGCGCGCCATCCGACATAAAGGCCGATGTGCCATCAGCCAGCATCGTCTCATTAACACGTATGGGTCGTTCCAGCGTTTTCACGTGCCCCGACGCAGACCAGTTGCGGTCTGGCGCGAAGACGGTCACTTTGCCAAGCGGACGCATGGCTTGCGAGAGGGCGAGAAGTCCCGGGGCTTGGACACCGTCGTCATTGGTTACAAGTATATGCATGGTATATTCCCAACTCCGGTGGTTGAGTAGTCGCGAACGAAGTGAGCGACATACACTTGCATGATTTGCCAAGCAAATCACACGCACACTTGCCCCGGGCGCAAGTGCCGGGGAGTGCAGGTGTCGAAACCACCACATAATCAAAATAATTCTTGTCAGCGGTGGTTTCGATACCCCCTGCGAAGAGCACGCAGGGCTACTCAACCACCGAGATGCTTTTGGATTATAACCCCGCCTGTATAATATCTTCCATGGACTGCAAACTGCTTCCTGTACAGTGCTTACTGGTCACTATTCTTCTTTCCTGCACTTCTCAATCCCCGCAATCCCCTCTGCAAACCACATTTTACGTTTATCGCTTTGGGCCTCCTGCGCTGGTTGAATTTTCTAGCGATTTTCAGCCCATCCGCGAAATCCCATTTTCCCTCCCCTCCAATTGCGGATTGCTCAATCTCTTCCCGGCCCCAGTTGGAGAGTTCATAGCAATTGAACTGAATTGCCCAAATGGACAAACGGTTCTCTTCTTAGACGCAGAGACTGCCTCCGTTCCCCAACCTGTCATCAACACAGACAGTCATTTTCTGGCATGGACTCCCGATGGAAAGGCTGCGTATCTCAAGGTCGATTCGCTGGGTGATGCCCGTGTCGTCCGTGCTTACGCAGATGGCTCACAGGATTTCATTCCGATCACTGAATTCACTTACGATCTCGCACCTTCAGCGGATGAGGGTGAATTTGCCTTTACTTTTTCGCGCGGGCTGGGTCAGGGGAGTGAACTCTGGCTGGCAAAGCAGGATGGACGTATTGTCCAGCAGTTATATGCAGATCAATTCAACTACATTTCCTTTGCACGTTGGTCTCCAGATGGCAGGCAGATCGCCTTCATCAATATCCCCGATACGCAGACTCCGTTCACAGTCGGTGAGTTATGGGTGATCCCTTCGACTTCCGCTCAGGGCGCAGATGCGTCGAATGCCCGCAAATTAGCAGATGCGGATGCAGGTCACGGTTACGCGGCGGATTGGTCACCTGATGGAAAAAAGATCGCGTTTGTCCTGCGCGAAAACCCGGAAGATGAAAATGCCGATCAATTGAGTGAGGCATTGATAAGCAACATTTACACAGTTGAGGTCGAGAGTGTGAAGTTAAACCAGGTCACAAAGTTTGATAACGCGCGAGTTGAGGCTCCTTTCTGGTCACCCGACGGGAACACTTTGGCGTTTACCATAGTCTTAAATGGTAGAATGCAAGTACAGATCGCGGACACGCTCACCGGGGAGACTCGATCCCTTTTAACGGAATCAACCTGCTGTCCCGCGTGGCTGCGAAAGTGAGCGAGCAGCCACTGAGTCACGGAGACACAGAGAAATAAATAGATCTCCGTGGCTCAGTGTTTTCGTGGTGAATTGTTCGAAAGTGAGAGCAGATCATGCAGCGAATCATAATCATCCTGATAGTAGCGTTAGTGATGGCATCCTGCGGCGCGGCAGCTCCCGCTCCAATTGAAGCTCCTGTCGCGACGGAAGAACCTCCTCCTGCCACCGAACCTCCGGCTATTCAGTCACTAAATGCACCGACCCTGGAGCCTCCGGTCATGGAAACATCCACCTCTTCCCCAACTCCAACCGAGGTTTTGCCCACGCCAACTGACACGCCATTGCCAACCCTTGAGTTGCCAACAGAAGCAGTCAATGCTCCGGTGCGAATGGTCTGGGATGGCACACCCACGTATCTTGGCGATTCAGTAGCAGGCTATTCTTTCCGTGTCACCTACGATCCTGATCTTTGGGCGTTGACCACCGATCAGATGGGTTTTCCGGCGCTTGCTCATCGAAATATTACTGCCTGCATTATCACACCGACCACAGGCCGTGGGCTGCCTGCCAATACAACTGTGGAGCATGATGTTTTAGATACCGGTAAGGTCACTCTTGATGTAAGTGTTGTATCTGAAAACGGAGTCAAAAAGTTTGTTACCTATACGGGCGGTGATGGAACGATCGTTACCGCATTCGAAGTGGTGTTTGAAGAGCAGTCGGATGAATGTCTGGCGGATGCCGTCACGGTTCTATCCACGCTTGCATCTGTTCCCGTTTCACGAGCCACGCCACAGCCTTGATGTCATTCGAGTAAATTGTGATCCGTTCCATTCATAAGAACCATTTCGTTGCGATCATTTTTTGCGGTATTCTTCTGAGCACGCGCGGCGCCTCCGCACAGCATGTTGTCGCGCCCTTGCAGGCAATCACGCCATTCCTTTATCCTCCCTATCCCGGCGCAGCCTCCCAGGAGTCGATCTTCGATCATTCCACGCCAAACTACACATACGATAACCGCGTGCTTGCCTTTACTGGCGATCAAGCCCTCAAAATTTGCCCTTCGCCTGCGCCTCCCGGCGTCCCTCCACCACAGTCGGGGGTGTGCGACGCGGGCCAGGGGATCTACTGGTCGTACAGTCTCGCTGACTGGGTCGCGTACGATGGTCATGATGGGGTGGATTATGGCATCGCCTACCGTCCCATTTACGCCGCGGCCGACGCGGACCAGATCGTCTACGCGGGCTGGTGGGACCCACAGAATCACAAGATCAATCTTGGCATTTATGTCCGCCTGCATCATGCGAATGGGTATTCCACCTATTATGGTCACCTGAGCGCGGTCTCGGTACAGGCCTGTTCTTCACCGGGCTGCACGTTCGTGCCTCATGGGGAGATGCTTGGCATCAGCGGAACGACTGGCAACTCATCGGGGCCGCACCTGCATCTACTTGTCCGCAATCCCGCGAACAGATCTGTTGATCCCTACGGCTGGAAGGGTAGTGGCGCCGATCCGTGGGTGAACAATCAAACAGAATCCTTGTGGGTTGCATATCCCTCGCTCGCGTATTACGGTGCGAAGATCTATCCCTCCGGCCCCGAGCTCAACTATCCTGCCACTCCAGAAGGCGGCATTATTATCGATGATGGCTCATCAGGTTTCGATGAAACTCCCGATTTGTGCTGGAACGATATCGCTGAAGGAAGCGCGCAGGGTGGGATTATGCGTTATTCAAGAGCGCGTACGAGCGCGCCCACCTGCAGCGCGCAATGGAACTTCCCGCAGGGCTCGGAGCGGGGCATTTATTCGGTTTATGTGCGCATCCCGGCGACCAGAGCCACCAGCGAGGGCGCGATCTATACGGTTCGCCACGCGGACAGGTCTGATCAGGTGGTGATCAATCAGGACGTCTTCCCGAACATTTATTACGTGACAGATGGATGGGTCTACATCGGCAGATACAACTTCACCGGCGCGGGAGGTGAATATATCGAACTGACCAACCGGACTCAGGATGAAGCGGCGACCATCGCAGATTTATTCGTTGGCGTGGATGCAGTCCGATTCATATTTCAAGGCAATACGACTCCGACTCCGCCGGGGCCTGTTACCGTTACCCCGACCCTTACCCCATCCATCACGCGAACTCCAACAAATACCTTGACGCCTTCGCGAACTCCGTCCCCAACTGTTTCGCGTACCCCAACAGTTACGCGTACACTGACTGCTACGGCTACGCCTTCGCGAACTCGAACTCCGACAATTACTCGTACACCCACTGCGACAGTTACACCATCCCGCACTCGCACCCCGACTCTTAGCATTACACCTTCGCGAACCCGCACCCCAACCCCAACCCGGACTCCGACGCGTACGCGTACTGCTACGGCTACGCCTTCGCAAACTCGCACCCCCACGCTGACGCGCACGCGGCCGCCGACTAGTACGCCAACCTTTAAACTGATCGACGTTTACTTTGTGAACAGGGCGCGCTACAACGCAAACACGCTGCCCTTCCAAGTGAAGGGTACGCGCTGGGTTCGCTCCAATATGTTGCCTCAAAGCGCGCTCAATGAATACTTCAAGGGGCCAGGCGCGACCGAGCGATTCTCCTTTGGCTGGATCGCGATCTACAATGGCTTTGCAGGCTATAGCAGATTTGAAATACGCGATGGCGTAGCGCATGTCTTTCTCACAGGCGTCTGCGCGCCCAATGGCAGGGACTTCAATATTGTCGATCTGATCAGTTTGAATCTCAAGCAATTCCCGGAGATCAGGTTCGTGAAGATCTATGATCAGAATGGACAGACACAGAATCCAACCGGGTTGAGCGATTCAGAGCCTTTCTGCCTGTCAGAATTCTTTACGCCCTCTCCAACCATAACCCTTACACCCACTTCGACGCGTACACCCACAAGGACTCCCACTCCAACACACACGCGACGTCCCACTGCCACGCTGTCGTTTGTGAAGGTCAATGTGTATTTTGTGAGCAAGGCACGTTACAACGCGAATGCGCCCCCGTTCGAAGTGGCAGGCGTACGCTGGGCGCGTACCAACAATGTGATTGGCACAGTTTTGGATGAATACTTCAGAGGACCCGGTTCGACCGAACGATTTTCCTTCGGCTGGATCGCGCTCTATAACGGATTCACCGGCTATAGCAGGCTGGAAATCCGTGATGGCGTCGCGCATGTCTTCCTCAAAGGAACGTGTACACCCGATGGGCGGGATTTCAACATCGCGGCTCTGATCATGTCGAATCTCAAGCAATTCCCCGAGATTCGTTTTGTCAAGATCTATGACGAAGATGGGACAACGCAGGATCCCAACGGCTTAACTGATTCCATTCCCGCGTGCTTGCAGCCGTAAAGCATGTATGTCACTCTGAGCGAGTGAAGAGTCTCTTTACGGTGACTGAGATTCTTCGCTCCGCTCAGAATGACATGTCACGAAGTGAACAGTTGGCCAGGCGAACCTACACCACTGCCGCTTCAACCGATTGGATCGGTGGCAAAAAATCTGCCAGCAAATCCCAGCTATCACCCGAATCGCGGCTGTAAAACAATTGACCTGTATTCGTGCCCACATAAATACCCGCGTCTTCAAAAGTGTCTGTCCCCATTGCCTCGCGCAGCACAACCAGATGAGCCTTCTCTGGCAAACCCTTTGTTACGCGTTCCCATGAATCGCCCGCATCGCGGCTGCGCCACACGGAAAATTTTCCATCCACGCTCATGCGGTATTCGTCGCTTTCTTCCAGCGCCACGTACACCGTGCGTGGGTCAGTGGGATGCACCGCGATCGGGAAGCCGAATCTCGCAGGTAACTTGCCATCGCCGATATCGATCCAATCTTCGCCCGCGTTGTCACTGCGATAGACGCCGCAGTGATTCTGTTGATAAAGTACATTTGGATTTGCAGAATGCATCGCCATTTTATGCACGCACTGCCCGAACTCCGGGAACTTGTTCGGCATAAAATCAGCACGCACATTCTTGTTGTAGGGCGCCCAGGTCAGTCCACCGTCATCGGTGCGATAACAACCTGCGGCTGAGACTGCGATATACATCCGGTCTAAATTCGTTGGATCCAACAAAATGGTGTGCAGGCACAGACCACCAGCGCCGGGGTTCCATTGACCGCGCTGTGGGTGATCGTATAGACTCTCATTCAACTCCCATGTCTCACCGCGATCTTTTGAAACGAAAAAGGAGGCAGGCTGTGCGCCGGCATATAACACATTCGGTTCGCTCTCGCGTCCCGGCTTAATATGCCAAACCTTGATCATCTTCTCAGGCTTATCTTTGATGCTCTCTCCGCCTTCAGAACGAAACGCTTCGTCTACTGTGCTGGAGGGTCTGCCGGAATTTGACGGGCGTGTGAGCAGTGGCACTTGCTTTGCCTGTGTCCATGTCTTTCCAAGATCGTCTGAATAGTGGGTGGTTGGACCATAGACGAAATGACTCGTCGCCGCGTGCAAACGCTGATCGCGCGGATCCAGTTGCATGTGCATCACGTTCCAACTCTTGAATTGAATATCACTGACCTGCCATTTCCTGCGCTTTTCATTGCTGTCGAAAATAAAGCCGCCCTTGCTCGTCCCTACGAAGACCATTACCTTTTTGCTCATGATCATCTCCTCTCATCTGATACAGAATAAATGTTCTAAAAAAGATTCTACCATAAATCATCCGGGGTTCTCCAGGCTTTGCCGTGAAAGGGGGCCGGATTTGGGGGTGAGAGTGGCGCCAAAGGCGCCACTCTCACCCCCAAATCCGGGTATCTACCACGGAAATTCCCGAAGAGCCAATTTATTCTAGCACAAACGCAAAAATGAGTGTGTTATACTTTCTTACGATATTTGTCATATTT
>Ga0209619_10003363_pt1 | contig 11502 bp, 9 predicted proteins | sample Rifsed16ft3_FD_184011 | JGI IMG/M metagenome (GOLD analysis project Ga0209619, IMG submission 184011) | Soil microbial communities from Rifle, Colorado, USA - sediment 16ft 3 (version 2) | ecosystem: Environmental > Terrestrial > Deep subsurface > Rock core/Sediment | place: Rifle, Colorado... | reverse complement strand
CAGCTCGCCCGAGGGCTCGAACCCGAGCACGTTGAGCCCGACGAACTGGTTGGTCTGCGTGAGCAGCGCCCCGGCGACGCCCGCGATCATCGCGGACACGGTGTAGGCGATCACGAGCCGCCGGTAGACAGGCACGCCGATCGCGTGCATGCGCACCCCGTTTTCCCGGATCCCGGTCAGGGTGGCCCCGAATGGCGAGTAAATGATGCGGCGGACCAGCCACCAGCCGCAGAACAGCATGATGAGGCAGTAGACATAGGCGGTCTTGCCGAAGAGATCGAACCTGAACGCACCGAAGATCGGGTCGATCCTGATGCCGGACAGGCCGTCGGCGCCGCCGGTGATCGGCGTCGCCTTGTTGGCGATCTCGAGGCACACCGCCGCGATCGCCAGCGTCAGCATGAGTTGCGTGAGCCCGTGCGTGCGCAGGATCACCGCGCCCGTCGCGATGCCCAGCACGCCGGCGGCCAGCGCCGCCGCCGCCAGCAGCAGCAGGGGATCGGTGACGCCGAATTTGGCGGCAAGTATGCCGGCGACGTAGGCGCCGAGTCCGAAAAACGCGCTGTGGCCGAGCGTGATGATGCCGGCGTAGCCGAGGATGAGGTCGAGCGAAAGGGCGAACAGTATGAAGACCAGGATGCGCGCGCCGAGCGGCAGATACTCCGGCAGCAGGAAGAAGACGGCGATCGCGGCGAGCCACGGCAGCCACTCCGTCCAGCGGATGCGCGGGTCGGCGCCGTATCCGACGGCCTGCATCACACCCGTCTCCCGAAGAGCCCCGCCGGACGCCACAGCAGCAGCCCGATCGTTGCAACGTAGATGAAGAAGGCGCCGAACTGCGGCACCCAGTACTTGCAGGCCGTATCGGTGACACCAATCAGCAACGCCGCGATGAACGGTCCGCGCAGGCTGCCCAGCCCGCCGATGGACACGACGATCAGGAAGTAGGCCAGATGCTCGAACGGATAAGTAGGCTGGATCGCGATGATCTCGGCGCCGAGCGCGCCTCCCAGGCCGGCCAGCCCGCTGCCCAGGGCGAAAGTGAGCGTGAAGAGCCGCCGGGTGTTGATCCCGATCGACTGCGCCATCGCGCGGTTGTCCACCGCGGCGCGCACCATCGCCCCCCACCGCGTGCGCTCGACGCCGAACCACAGTGCCGCGATCATCACGGCGCTGAACGCGATCAGGAACACCCGGTAGGCGGGAAAATCGCGCCCGAGGAGGGGAAACTGGCCCTTGACATAGTCCGGCAGCACCACCGGCTGCTGCAGGGAGCCGAATATGATCTGCGCGACCGCGACCGCAATGAAGATGAGCCCGATGGTGAAGAGCACCTGCTCGAGCTCGTCCGCGCTGTAGAGCCGCGAATAGAGGAGGCGCTCGAGGACGATGCTCCCCGCCGCAACCAGGAAAAAGGCGAGCGTCAGCGCAACCGGAAAGGACAGGCCGAAGCGGCTCAAGCCGGCGGTCAGGATGTAGCCGCCGGCCATCGCGAACACGCCGTGGGCGAGGTTGACGAAGCCCATCAGGCCCATCGTGACCGACAGGCCGACCGAGATCACGTAGAGGATCATCCCGTAGGCAACGCCGTGAAAGGCGATGCTTACCAGTGACGACAAGAACGCTTCCATCCGCTGTATCTAGAGAGCGAACAAACAAAACCCCCGCGCACTTCGGCGTGCCGCGGGGGTTGTAGGCAGGCTGATTTCGTTGTTGTCCGTGGGCCCTACTTCTTCTTGTTGAATTCCTTCCAGGGATCCTTCAGCGCCGTGGCGATCGTTTCGAGTTCGACGTTGGCGAGCTGGCCGCCCGTCCTGCGCACTTCGCGCAGGTATATGTTCTGCACGATGTCGCGCGTGTCGGGGTCGATTGAGATCGGTCCGCGCGGGCTGTTCGCGCTGGTGAAGCGCTTGAGCAGCTCCATGGTCCGGTCCGGGTCGATCTTGCCCTTCTGCTCGCGGATCACGTGGAAAATCGAGTCCATCGCGTCCCACGCGCCAACGGCCATGAAGCCGGGGAAGAGCTTCTCGCCGTACTCCTTCTTGTAGGCCGCGACGAAGGCCTTATTGGCCGGGCGGTCGGCGGCGGCCGAGTAGTGGTGCGCGGTGATCACGCCGAGCGCCACGTCGCCCATGCCCTGCAGTTCCTCGTCGGTGGTGATGTCCCCAGGGCCGATGTATTTGATGCCGGCCTTGTCCAGGCCGAGATCGCCGTACGCCTTCATCATCGCGGTCGACTGCCTGCCCGCGGGATTGAACGCGAACAGCGCGTCCGGCTTGGAATCCTTGACGCGCTGGATGTACGGGACGAAATCGGGGTCCTTCAGCGGGATGCGCACGCTGCCGACGACCTCGCCGCCGCCTTCCTTGAATCCCCTGATGAAGGCTTCCTGGGCTTCATGACCTGGCGCGAAGTCGCTCACCGCGACATAGACGCGCTTGAACTTCTTCGCCGCCCACTGCCCGAGCGGATAGCTGGACTGCCAGAGGGTGAATGACACCCGCGCGAAATAGGGCGACAGGTACGGAACGGACACGCCCGCGGCGTTGGCGCTGATGAAGGGCACTTTTGCTTCCGCGGTGAGCGGTGCGATCGCCGCGGCATTGGGCGTCCAGACCACGCCAGTCAGGAACTGGACCTTGTCGCGCACGATCAGCTCCTGCGCGAGGCGCTTGGCGTTGTCGGGGTTCGGCCCGGTGTCGTCGCGGACGATCAGCTCGATCTTGACGCCGGGCGGCAGCTTGTCGCCGTTCAGCTTGAGGTAGAGCTTGACACCCTTGTCGAGCTGGTCGCCCTGGGCGGCGCCCGGTCCGCTGTAGGTGCTCATGAACCCGATCTTGATGGTTTGGGCTGGCAGCGCACCGGCCAGAAGTAACGCCGCGCCAGCCACCAGGATACTGATGCAGTGCTTGATTCGCATGGACTCCTCCCGTGTTATGCGTCCCCAAACAAAGATGATGCAGGAAGCAATGATGCAGCAAGCATCATTACCAGTCTATCGCGAAGTCCGGCGCTTGTGTCTGGCACTTCACGGCCCCGCGCCGAACGGCCCTGGCCTGGGCTGATAGCCGGTTGCAGTCTTATTCGTCGCTCCCGCGAAGGCGGGAGCCCAGAGAGCCCGCTGCTACACGGATCAAGGAGTTACTGGATACCCGCCTTCGCGGGTATGACGTTTCGGCCCGGCGCGGTGGGTTTTTCGTTAATCTGCTAAGCGCCCGCACGGACCCCCACTTCCATGCGCCCGATCCCCTGGATCTCGGCGACCAGCCGGTCACCCGGCTGCACGGGACCGACGCCTTCGGGCGTGCCCGTCAGCAATATGTCTCCCGGCTGCACCGTATTCCCGGGTTGGCGATGGGGCTGAGGAGCTTCACGCCCGCCAGCGGCCGGCGCGGCGCAGCGGCGGCGGGAGGAATGATACACTCAAAGAAAGCCAAAACGCCGGCCAAGGCCGCGAACACGCGAGGAACAAGCGCGGCGCACAGGCCGGCCGCGAGAAGGAGGGACCATGCGACTCATTCTCTGTTTCGCCGCGCTGCTGCTCGCCGTCGCCGGCGCGGCGCCCGCGCAGGATCCTTCGGCAGGCCCTTCGACGGAGCTCAGGACAGGCTCAGGACAGGGTTTTCCAAGACGGCCCGTACGATTCGTCGTGCCGCTGCCCCCGGGCGGCTCGCCCGACCTGATGGCGCGCACGATCTCGAGCAATCTCTCGGGACCCTGGCAGCAACAGATCGTCGTGGACAACCGGCCCGGGGCGCACCACAACCTCGCCGCGGACATCGTCGCGAAGAGCGCGCCCGATGGCCACACCTGGCTGCTGACGACCGATAACATCCTGACGGTCAACCCGCACGTCGAGAAGGTCCCGTTCGATCCGTTCAAGGACTTCACGCCCGTCACGCAGATCGCGCGCATCCTGTTCCTACTGGTCGTCCATCCGTCCGTCACGGCGAAATCGGTCCAGGAACTGGTGGCGCTCGCCAAGTCAAGACCGGGGGCGCTCAACTACGGATCTTCGGGCAACGGCAGCCCGCAGCATCTCGGTACCGCGATGCTGCAGCATTACGCGGGCATCCATATGCTGCACGTCCCCTACAAGGGCGCGGCGCCGGCGATCAACGACCTCCTGCCCGGCCGCATCCAGGTGTGGATCGGTGCGGGCAACTCTCTGCTTCCGCATATCAGGGACAACCGGGTGCGCCTGCTCGCGGCCGCGAGTTCGCGTCGTTCCCCGCTGCTGCCCGACACGCCGACGATTGCCGAATCCGGCTACCCCGGCTACGCGCTCGACATCTGGCTCGGCGTGACGATGCCCGCGAAGGTTCCGTCATCGATCGTGACGAAAGTGAGCGCGGATATCGCCCGGGTGCTGAATGTGCCTGAAATCAAGGCGAAGCTCGGCCCGCAGGGCGTCGACGTGGTGACGAGCTCGCCACGGGAGCTGGCGCAGCTGATACGCGAGGACTACGCGCGCTGGGGCAAGATCATCAAGGCGGCCGGCATCAAGGCCGATTAAGACTCAAAGACAAGAAATGGACAGGATTAACAGGATTTACAAGAGCGAAAATAATGAATTATGAAAAGATCGTTTTCGATCTAATCATGTTAATCCTGTAAATCCTGTCTATTTGCCTTAGCCATGGAAACGCTGCAGACGACCACCCCCGCAATCCTGCATCACCTGCATCTCACCAGCGCGGACCCGGAGCGACTCTCCCGCTTCTACGCCAGCCTGCTCGAGCTGTCGTCATCGCGCGCCGAGGACGGTGCCTACGTGCTTGGCGGCGGGCAGCGCCGCCTGCTGGTCAGCAAGGGTCAGCCATGCGCGGCGGCGTTCATTGCGTTTGCGGTGCAGGACGTCGCGGCGTTGGAGAAGCTGCGCGGAAAGCTCGCGGCGACCGTGGGAGACCTCGAGGCGGTACGCTCGCCCTTTTTCTCTGAAGGTTCGTTCGCGATCCGCGACCCGCAGGGACGCCGCATCGTTTTCGGCGTGGCGCCGGCGAAGCGCTATCCGGACCCGCGCCCGGGGCGGCTTCAGCACGTGGTGTTCCAGACGACTGCGATCGGCCCGCTGGTGGAGTTCTACGTGAACAAGGTGGGGTTCGCGATCTCCGACAATGTCCTCAACGACGACGGTTCGCTCGCTGCGTTCTTTCTCCGCTCCGACCACGAGCACCACAGCCTGGCGTTCTTCGTCGGCTCGAGGAACGAGCTCGATCACCACGCCTACGAGACGACCTGCTGGAACGACATCCGCGATTGGGGGGACCGCTTCGGAAGCGAGAAGATCCCGATGTTCTGGGGACCGGGGCGCCACGGTCCCGGCAACAACCTGTTCTTCATGGTGAAGGACGCGGACGGCAACAAGCTCGAGCTATCGGCCGAGCTGGAGACCTTCACTCCGGACCAGCCCCCGCGCGTCTGGCCGAACACCGAATACACCCTCAACTACTGGGGCAGCGCGTGGATGAGAAGCTGAATTCTTGGACTCCTCCCCCCTTGCGGGGGAGGATTGAGGTGGGGGGTCAGCGGCGCGCGCTGGTATCCACCCCCCATCCTACCCTTCCCCCGCAAGGGGGGAAGGAATCTAGTAACTACTGTTCATTGCGAACAGCAGCATTTGCTGTGTTGTCGCTTGCGGCGGCGCTTTCGTGGAGCGCGGCGTCGGGACAGGCCGCCTCGACGGGCCCTTCGACGGAGCTCAGGACAGGCTCGGGACAGGCCTATCCGAGCCGCCCGGTGCGGGTCGTCGTCGGGTTCGGCGCGGGGGGGCCGGACACGACCGCGAGGATCGTGAGCCAGCAGCTCGCCGTGCAGACGGGCCAGTCGTTCGTGGTGGACAACCGGCCCGGCGCCAATGGCATCATCGGCGCGGATCTCGTGGCAAAGGCGGCGTCCGACGGTCACACGGTGCTCGTGACCTCGAGTTCGATCGCGGTGAATCCCAGCATTTACAAGAAGCTGCCGTACGACACGGAGCGGGATTTTCTGCCCGTGTCGCAACTCGCGGAAGGAGAGGCGCACATCATCGTCGTCAACCCGTCGGTGCCGGTGCGGACGGTCAAGGAACTGATTGCGCTTGCCAGCAAGCCGGGCGCCAAGCTCGCGTACGGCTCTCCCGGTGTCGGCAACACCATCCATCTCGTGAGCGCGCTCTTCAACATCCGCGCCGGAACGCAGATGGTTCATGTGCCGTACAAGGGGGCCGGCCCCGCCATCACGGCGCTGCTCGGGGGGGAGATCCAGGTCATGTTCGCGACGGCGCCGCTGTCGCTCCCGCATATCCGGTCGGGCAAGCTGCGCGCCATCGCCTACAATTCCGTCCGGCGCGCGTCGTTCCTGCCGGATATCCCGACGGTCATCGAATCGGGCCTCACCGGCACGGAAATGCCGCCGAGCTGGCACGGCATGCTCGCGCCGGCGAAGACGCCGCCCACGGTGCTTGCGAAGCTCGCGGCTGAAGTGCAGAAGGCGGTCAAGAGCCCGCAAACGCAGGAGCGCATCGTGGCGATCGGCCTGGAGCCGGTCGGCAGCACGCCGGAGGCTTTCCGGAAGCTGTTCGCATCGAACATCAAGCGCTTCGCGGAGCTGGTGAAAATCGCGGGCGTTGAACCTGAGTGATGAGTGATGAGTGATGGGTGATGAGTGGTCGTTAATGGGTTCAAAACAGATCGAGGAGAAAACATGATGCCCCGTTACCTTATTCCTGCAATCCTCGCGCTGGCCGGGTTGGCCGCAGCTGGCATGTCCTATGCGCAGAACTATCCCACGCGGCCGGTGCGGGTCATCATCCCGTTCCCGCCGGGTGGCAATGTGGACGTGTTCGGGAGGGTCCTGTGGCCGCAGGTGGAGAAGGAGCTCGGGCAGACCGTCGTGATCGACAATCGCGGCGGCGCCAACGGCATCCTGGGTTCGCATATCGTTGCGAATGCGACGCCCGACGGTTACACGCTGCTGAACGTTTCATTTTCCTTCGCCGTGAACCCGTCCATCGTCAAGAAAATGCCGTTCGACGTGGTGAAGGACTTCGCGCCGGTTACGGACGTCGCGCTCGGCACGGGCTACCTGATGGTGGCTCATCTCAAGTTTCCCGCGAACACGGTGAAGGAACTGATCGCGCTGGCGAAGCAGCAGCCGGGAACGATCCGCTACAGCTCCGCGGGAGTGGCCAACGGGCAGCACCTGGCCGGTGAGCTTTTTGCCGCAAAGGCCGGCATCGACTTGCTGCATGTACCGTACAAGGGCGGTGGACCGGCGGTGATCGCGGTTATCGGAGGCGAAGTTCAATTGCATTTCCCGGCTCCGGCGGTCGGCATCCCGCACGTCAAGGCCGGCCGGTTGAAGGGGCTCGGCTTCACTGGCGCCAAGCGCCTTACCGCGCTGCCGGACGTACCCACCGTGGCCGAAGCGGCGATCCCCGGATTCCTCGCGGACGCCGGCTGGCACGGCGTGTTTGCGCCGGCAAAGACTCCGCCCGCGATCGTGAAGAAGGTGCAGGAGGCAGTCCGCAAGGCATTGCAGGTGCCCCACGTGCGCGATCATTTCGTGAACAACGGCTATGACCCCCAGGGTCACACGCCCGCCGAGTGGGCGAAGCTGTTCCAGGCGGATCTCAAGCGCTACGCGGAGATCACGCGCATCGCGAAGATCGAACCCCAGTGATAGAGTGACGACGTGCCGCGCTGACGAAATCCCCCCGCACTCCGTGCACCCCCCTTTGACAAAGGGGGGTAGGGGGGATTGGAAGGAGAGGGGGGAAATTGGATACGCAGTTCTGGGTGATCCAGGCGTTCAACGGCCTCTCCTACGGAGCGCTGCTGTTCCTGCTCGCCAGCGGCCTCTCCCTGATCTTCGGGGTGATGCGCATCGTCAATCTCGCGCACGGCTCATTCTTCCTGCTGGGGGGGTATGTCGCGCTGACGGTGATCTGGACCACGGGTTCCTGGCTGCTGGCCCTGCCGGTGGCCGCCCTGGTCATTGCCGTGGTGGGGTTGCTGATGGAGCGCGTATTCCTGAGACCGCTGGGTTTCGACCCGCTGCGGCAAGTGCTGCTGACGGTGGGCTTCGCGTTCCTGTTTCAGCAGGCGGCCCTGGACATCTGGGGCGGAGACAACCGGGACATCATTCCGCCCGGCATGCTCAAGGAGAGCGCGGTCATCGGCGGGTTTCATTTCCCGATCTACCGGGTTTTTATGATCGGCATGGCGCTCGTCATGGGACTCATCCTGTGGCTCACGATGGAAAAGACGCGCCTCGGGGCCATGATCCGCGCGACGGTGGATGATGCGGAGATGGCCCGCGGCGTGGGGATCGATACCTCCCGCGTATCCATGTTCATCTTCGCGCTCGGCGCGTTCCTCGCCGGCTTGGGAGGCGTGATCGGAGGGGCCTTCCTTGGCGTCTATCCGGGGCTGGATTTCGCGATCCTTCCCATCGCCTTTGCCGTTGTGATCATCGGTGGCATGGGGAGCCTGGCGGGTGCGGCCGTGGGGAGCCTCCTGGTCGGCCTGGCGGACAACTTCGGCAAGGCTCTCTTCCCGGAGATCTCGTATTTCACGCTCTACGCGCCGATGGTCCTGATCCTGGCGCTGAAGCCGACGGGCCTGTTCGGACGGGAGTGACGATGGACGGCCGCCGCAAACTGATGATCCTCGCCGCCGCGCTGCTGGCGGTCCTGCTGGTCACGCCGCACTCCGGCTCGTACATCATCGTCCTCGTCACGCACGCGCTGATATTCGCCATTCTCGCCATGAGCCTCGATATCCTGCTGGGATTCGCCGGATTGCCCTCGCTCGGCCAGGCGGCCTACCTGGGCATGGGTGCCTATCTGACGGCTATCCTCGCCACCCGCTTTCAGTTCGGTCTCGACTGGACTTTCTGGCCGGTAGTCGCACTGGGCATCGTGATCGGCGCCGCAACGGCGGCGCTGTTCGGCCTGTTTTCCGTCCACGCCGGAGGCGTCTATTTCCTGATGATCACGCTCGCGCTCGGAATGTGCGTCTGGGGACTCGCCTACCGGTGGAACTCCCTGACCGGCGGGGACAACGGCATCGTGCTCCCGCCCCGGCCCGCGTTCGGCATCCAGCTGGCCGACGACGTAACGTTCTTCTACCTGGTGTTCGGCTTCTTCGTCGTCTCGCTGGCGGTGCTGTACGTCCTGGTCAAGTCACCGTTCGGCCGCAGTCTCGTCGGGATCCGGGAAAACGAGCTGCGGATGCGCATCCTGGGATACAACACCTGGCTGCACAAATACATCGCGTTCATCATCGCCGGCGGTTTCGGCGGGCTTGCAGGGGTGCTGTGGGCGCACGCGCACGGCCTCGTCAGTCCCGAAGACGTGGTCCTCGCCACCTCGGTGGATGCGCTGCTGATGGTGGTGCTGGGGGGGCCAGGCACCCTGGTCGGAGGGGCGATCGGCGCCGGAATCGTGGTGTTCCTGAGGGAGTATCTGAGCACGCTCGTCCCGTGGTGGCAGTATGTGCTGGGCGGGGTCTACGTGCTGGCGATACTATATCTACCGGGCGGCCTGATGAGCATACCGGAGCGGATTCGCGGCTCGCGCGCGCCGTCACCGCGCCCCGGGGAAGCCAAACCGTTGCAATCTGCAATACATTAAGGATGCACTGCAAATGTCGCGTATCGTCGTTCCCGCGAAGGCGGGAATCTAGGCTAAGCAAATCGTTACTGGATCCCCGCCTGCGCGGGGATGACTCATCCAAGAGTTCATTAACGGAGGGATCGCCATGTTGAACCAGCCAGGAAAAAGCAGGACGTGGGGGTTGATCGCTGGAGTTTTCGCACTCGCAACATTCATGAGCCCGTCGCCCATCATGGCGGCGCAGGAGCTGCGCATCGGCTTCCTGGCCCCGACAACGGGAATTTTTGCCCAGGTCGGCAAGGACATGACGAATGGCTTTCAAATGTACCTGGACGAGGTCGGAGGCGACTTTGCCGGCGCCAAGGTGACGTTCATCACAGAGGACGAAGAGGGGAAGCCCCCGGTCGCGGTCCGCAAGGTTGAAAAGCTCATTCGCCAGGACAAGGTCCACCTGTTCATCGGGGGGCTCCTCGCCTCGACGGGATACGCGCTGGCCCCGGTCAGCACGCGGCTGAAGACGGTTTACGTCGCATCCATCCCGGCCGCGGACGATCTGACGCAGCGGGACAGCGCCAAGTATCCGTACATGGTCCGCACCGGCTGGACCAGTTCCCAGCCCAACCATCCGTTCGGGGAGTGGGCCTGCGAGCAGGGCTACAAGCGCATCGTGGCGATCGCCGCCGACTACGCCTTCGGCCACGAGGTCGTGGGCGGGTTCCAGAAGACGTTCGAGGGTTGCGGCGGCAGGATCATCCAGAAGATCTGGCCGCCGCTGGGGACGATAGACTTCGGGCCTTTCATCCCGACCATCAAGAGGGACGCGGACGCGATTTTCACGCTCATGGTCGGGGCGATGTCGCTCCAGTTCCCCAAGCAGCTGGCATCCGCGGGGATCCGGACGCCGGTCCTGGGCGGCGGCACGAGCTACGACGAGTTCGTGCTCCCCTCCATGGGGGACGAGGTGATCGGCCATATATCGGCCCTCCAGTACAGCGCGGCGCTGGACACGCCGAAGAATGCGGCCTTCGTGAAGAAGTACCGCGAAAAGTACGGCAAGGTGCCCTCCTACTACTCGGAGTCCAACTACTCGACCGCCCAGATGATCCACGAGGTGATGAAAAAGACGAAGGGCAAGTGGCCGGGTACCGAGCAGTTCGTCACGATGCTCTCAAGCGTCCAGCTCGAGACCCCGCGCGGTCCGGTCCGCCTGGACGAGATGAAGAACCCCGTGCACAACGTGTACATCCGCATGGTCAGGAAAAGGGCGATGCACGGCTACGACAAGGAGGAGCTCTGGAACGTCGTGATCAGAACCTACCCGAATGTGAGCCAGTTCTGGAAATACCCCAAGGAGGAGTTCCTGAAGCAGCCCGTCTACAGCCGCGACTATCCGCCCTGCAAGTACTGCGAGTGACGGACATTCAGCCGCCGATGGACGCCGATGAACGCCGAGTTGTCGCAACCGGGAAAGGGGAGCCTGTCCTCGAACTGAAGGGCCTGTCCAAGAGTTTTGGCGGCCTTCACGCGGTCCAGGACGTCAACCTGAAAGTCTTCCCGGGCGACCGCAAGGCCATCATCGGCCCGAACGGGGCGGGAAAGACGACGCTGTTCAACGTCGTCACGGGTGTGTTGCCCGCCACGTCAGGACAGGTCCTCTTGTTCGGCAAGGACATCACGGGCTGGCCGAGCCACCGGCGGACGGCGCTGGGGATGGCGCGGACGTTCCAGATCACGAGCCTGTTTCCGAAGCTGACGGTCCTGGAAAACGTGCTGCTCGCCATCAAGGGCCTGCGCCGGACCAAGTTCGTGATGTGGCGGCCGCTTTCCTCCTACCGCGACGTCTACGAGAAGGCCCGCCGTCTCCTGGAAAACGCCGGCTACTGGGACCGCCGGGAGGTCGAAGT
>Ga0209619_10003361_pt1 | contig 11507 bp, 11 predicted proteins | sample Rifsed16ft3_FD_184011 | JGI IMG/M metagenome (GOLD analysis project Ga0209619, IMG submission 184011) | Soil microbial communities from Rifle, Colorado, USA - sediment 16ft 3 (version 2) | ecosystem: Environmental > Terrestrial > Deep subsurface > Rock core/Sediment | place: Rifle, Colorado... | reverse complement strand
GTCCCTGAACTTCGGCCTTCCGGCCTTCCTGACACCGGACTCGGGCCGCTCGACCGGCTACATGGTCGTCCAGTACACGGCCGCCGCCGGCGACGCGACGGCCCGCCTCGTCGTCGATCCACACCACCGCGCGCTCGCATTGCGCGAACAGGGCGACCTTGGCCCGCTCGTACGACTCCATGTCTCCGTGGAAGTCGAGGTGATCCTGGGACAGATTCGTAAATGCCCCCACCCGGAACCTGGTCTCGGCGACCCTCCCCAGGCTGAGCGCGTGGGACGACACCTCCACCGCGGCCACGTCGACCCCGGCGTCGACCATCCTGCGGAGCATCCGCTGGAAGTCCGTCGCCTCCGGGGTGGTGCGCACCATCGGGACGAACCGCCCCCGAATCCTCGCCCCCACCGTTCCGGCCATTGCCTCGGGAATGCCGGCGCGCCGACAGATGCTCTCGATGAGATGGGTGACGGTGGTCTTGCCGTTCGTCCCGGTCACCCCGACGAGACGCAGCCGGTCGGATGGCCGTCCGTGCACCTCGGCGGCAAGCGGCGCCAGCGCGGCCCGGGTGTCGGCCACCACCAGCGCCGGCACCCGGACGGCATCGTCGCGAACCTCCACGCAGACCGCGGGAGACCCCGCCGCCACCGCGGTGGGAACGAACCGGTGTCCGTCGGTGGTGCGTCCCCTCACCGCGACGAACAGCACGCCGACACCGGCGGCGCGGGAGTCGTGCGTCACGTCGGTGACGGCGACTGCGCCGTCACCGAAAACGACGCCCCGGCACACCGGTGCGAGCGCAGCGAGGGTGATGGGATCAGCCGGCATCGGGTGCGACCCCCAGTTGATTGAGTGCCGCCAGTGTCACTGCGGAGAAGACCGGAGCCGCCCCCCGTCCCCCGGTGGCATCTGTGCGCGGCGAGTCGAGCACGACGGCGACGACCACCCGGGGGACGTCGATGGGGGCCATGCCGATGAAGCTCGCCACGACTTCGTCCTCGCTGTACGCCTGGCTGTCTTCCAGATACTTCTCGGTCGTGCCGGTCTTCCCGCCGACACGGTATCCGGGGACCGCGGCCAAGGATCCGGTGCCGACCTCGACCACCGCCTGGAGCATCGAGCGCATCTGCTCGGCCGTCGCCGCAGAGAGCACGCGTCGCTTCAGGAAATCGAATGGCACGCGGGTCCCGTCGGCATCAACGATCTCGGCGACGAGGTGCGGCTGCACCCAGATGCCGTCGTTGGCCACGGCGGCGTACACCATCGCCATCTGCAGGGCGGTGACGGACACGTGATAGCCGATCGAGGTGCCGGCGACGCACGTGGTCAGGCACCACTCCTCGGGTTCGCGCAGCACACCCGAAGCCTCACCCGGAAAATCGATTCCGGTGACGGTGCCCTCGCCGAACGCCGCCATGAAGGTATGCAGGCGTCGCGCCCCGAGTTGCTCTCCGATGAGAATCGTGCCGAGGTTGGAGGAGTAGGTGACGATCTCCGTGACCGTGAGCACGTCCGCATGGTCGGTGAAATCCTCGAACACCGTGTCCTGGATGGCGATCTCATCCGGGATCTGGTACGACGTCCCGGGGGCGACGAGGCCGGACTCGAGCGCACCGGAGATCGTCACCACCTTCTGTGTGGAACCGGGCTCGAAGACGTCGGTCACGGCGCGGTTGCGCAGCGCCTCGTCCGGGATCGAGCCTCGCTCATTCGGGTCGTAGGTGGGCAGGTTGACCATGGCGAGGATCGCCCCGGTGGCGGGATCGAGCACCACCACCGATCCCGCCTCGGCTCCCGTCCGTTCCATCGCCTCGGCGAGCGCCCTTCCGGCGGCGAACTGAATCTCGGACTTGATCGTGAGCACGAGGTCGGCGCCGGGTTCGGCGGGCTCTATCCGGTGCTCCCCCTGTGGGATGGCCAGGCCCTCAGGATCTCGCTCCACCACCAGCGAGCCGGGATGTCCGGCGAGCGCGGCGTCGTAGTAGAGCTCGAGCCCCTCGAGTCCGACGTTGTCGTCAGCCCTCACGAACCCGACCACGTGGGCGGCGAGGTCCCCCGCCGGGTACAGCCGCTTCGGCTCGACGAGCAGGTACACCCCGGGAAGGTCGGCCTGCCGGATCGGATCGGCCACCGCCGGGTCGAGCTGGCGGGCCACGTACACGAACTCGGTGTCCGAAGCGAGCGCCGCCAGGACTTCGCGTGCCTCGCGCCCGACGAGCGGGGCCAAGGTCCGGGAGACGTCCACCGGGTCTTCGATCTCACGGGGATTTGCGTACACCGTGATCGCATCCACGGTCACCGCGAGTTCACGGCCGTCACGGTCGAAGATCGTGCCGCGGTCGGCGGCCAGAGTGAGCCGTTGCAGCCGTTGGTCGAGCCCGCGGGCGGCGAACTCCTCGGCCCGGGCACCCTGCACCACGATCAACCGATAGCCGACCATGGACCAGGCGAGCACGAGCACGACGCCTACGCCCGCGAGGCGCGCATTCAGACGACGCGGCCGTGCCTCCACTGTTCTCCTCCTCGGCGTCGTCGTGATGTCCCGACCGGGGCGCCGCACCGGGGTGCGAAACCCGTTCTCCTCGCGGTGGCCGGAGCCTCTTCCCCGCGCCGTGTTATGGCTGGGCGCTCAAGAGCGTCTTGAGGTCCACCCAGCGATCCTCCACGCCCGGCCCCGGATCGCCGAGACCGGGAACCTCGATCATCATGAGTTCGGTCGGATACACCATGCCCATCTCGTCGGCGAGATCGGCGATGCGCTCCGGCGATCGCAGATCCGCCACGCGGAGGCGCAGCTCCCAGTACCGGGCCTCCTCCACGGCGATCTGGCTCCGGATGTCCTCGAGCACGAACGCATTGCGGTCGAGGGCGACCCGGGTCGAGATCATGACGAAGAACACCGCCGCCAGCGTGAAGACGAGTCCGAGCCATCCGCCGATACGCCGGTGCCTGGTGCGCGGCCCGACGACCACATGGAAGCGGCGGGCACCGGGGGCCGGGAACGTCAGCGGGTACGAGCGGGCGACCATCAGAGCTTCTCCGCCACCCGAAGCCGGGCGCTGCGCGCCCGCGGGTTCGCCGCCACCTCGTCCTCACTCGGCCGGATCGCCTTGCGGGATACGAGGCGGAGCTCGGCTGCGGCCCCACAGACGCACACGGGGAGGTCGGGTGGGCACGTGCACCCGACCGCGCCGGCCGCGAACCGGCGCTTTACGATCCGATCCTCGAGAGAATGGTATGAGATCACGGCAATCCGGCCTCCGCGTCGCAGCACGCGCAGGGCAGCATCGAGGGCGGGGTCGATCGCACCCAGCTCGTCGTTAACGGCGATGCGCAGAGCCTGAAAGCTGCGTCGTGCCGGGTGCCCGTGGTCGCGGGCCCGAGCCGGCACGGCCCCGGCAACGACCTCCGCGAGGTGCGCGGTGTCGCCGACCGGGCGAGCGCGGACGATCGCGTCGGCAATGCGGTCGGCAAAGCGCTCCTCGCCGTAACTCCGGATGATGCGGGCGAGTTCGCCGCGGTCGACCTCATTGACGAGGTGACCGGCGTCGAACCGGGCGTCCGGGCCCATGCGCATGTCGAGAGGGCCGGGGCTCCGGTAGGAGAAGCCTCGCTCCCCCACGTCGAGCTGGTGCGACGAGACACCGAGGTCGAAAACGGCGCCATCGAGTTCATCGACTCCCTCCTTGACGAGCACGGTCTCCAGGGTGCAAAAGTTCGCCTGGTGCAGAGACACCCGCTCCAGACCTGCAGCCCCCGGGGCGGCGTCCGGATCGCGATCGATGGCGATCACCCGGAGCGAAGGCACTGCCTCGAGAAGCGCCCGGGTGTGGCCTCCCCCACCAAAGGTGGCGTCGAGGACGATCTGCGGCGCCACCGCCGAAATCGCCTCCACGATCCGATCGGTGAGCACCGGGAGGTGGTACGGGGTGTCGAGTCGGCTCACGGTCAGCCCCCCGGAGCGCTGGCGCCAGGATGGAAGCGGGCGGAAAATGGGGCATTCCACATGGCATCCAGGGGGCTGACGGTGAGTCGATCGACATTCAGATTCCTTCCTCGCTGAGCGCCTCTTCGATGCCGGCGTACTGCTCGTCGGCCTGGGACGAGAGGCTCTGCCAAGCCGCCGCATCCCAGATCTCGAGACGATCGCTCACTCCAACCACCACCACGTCCTTGTCCAGACCGGCGTAGGTGCGAAGCGCCTGCGGGATCTGCAGACGCCCCTGCTTGTCGGTCTGCAAGTCGCTGGCGCCTCCGAAAAACGACCGGGCGTAGTTGCGGTTGACCTTGTTGTTGCGCGACAGCCGGGTGACCTTGGCCGCCGCCTCCTCCCAGCGATCCGTTGGGAACACGAAGAGGCAGCGCTCCTGCCCCTTGGTGACGACCGCTCCGGCAGCGAGGTGCTCGCGGAACTTCGAGGGCATCACGATGCGCCCCTTCTCGTCCACGCTGTGCTGGTACTCGCCCAGGAACACCCGACATCTCCGCTTTCGTCATCGCCGTACCGCCTTCACGCTTCACGGCGTCCGGTCGAAGAGGTGCGATCGCACCCCTTCCTTTCCACTTCGCGCCACTTTCACCCACTTCCTGCCCCATGTCAACCACTTTGTGCCTCTGGGCGCCAATATGGAACAGGTGTTCGGGGGGTGAAGGTGCACGCCTGCGCGGCCCCGGGTTCGCCGCGATGCGGTGGCGATGGGCAATGAGCAATCGGCGAGACCGCGCAGAGGCAGTGTCGCGGTGTTGCCCATCGCCCACTGCGTTGCTCCCCCGCCGCCGGCCGCCCGCACCCCTGGCCCCTGGCCCTTCGCCCTTCGCCACCTGCGTTCGACCCCACCCAACGCGCTACCTACCCTCGCCCCGTGCTCACCGCACGCCGCATCGTCATCACCGGCGCCTCCTCGGGGATCGGCCGCGGACTGGCGCGGGAGTACGCCGCCCAGGGCGCGCAGGTCTGGGCGGTGGCCCGCAACCAAGCAGCCCTCGCCGACACGGCGCGCGGTCACCCCGGCATCCACATCACCCCCGCCGACCTCACCACCGGGGCGGGGCGGAGGGCCGTCGTCACCGCGGTGGAGCGCACCGGCGGCGTGCTCGACGTGGCGGTGCATGCCGCCGGTTTCCTCGGACCCGTCGGCGTCCCTCTCGCCGGGTATCCGGAACCGGAGTGGCGCGCGGTGTTCGAAGCGAACGTGACCGCGGTACACCTGCTCCATCAGGGTCTCTCCACCCACCTCGATGCCGGCACGGCGCCGACGGTGATCGCATTGGCGAGCACGGTCGGCCGCACACCGAGGGCGGGTTGGGGGATGTATGCCGTGTCCAAGCACGCCCTCGAGTGGTGGGTGGCGATGCTTGCCATCGAGTGGCCGCGGGGCCGGGTGTACTCGGTCAACCCGGGAGGCACCCGCACCCCGATGCGGGCAGCGGCCATGCCCGCCGAGGATCCCGCCGCCGTCCCCGCACCCGAGGAAATCGCCCCCCTCTTCCTGCGTCTCGCCCACCCGGCGGCACCGGAACCGTCGGGCTCGGTCCTCGACGCCCGTGACTGGATCGGGCGCAATCCCTGGGAGGGTCTCGACCCGGGGGCGACGCGGCAGTGACCACTTCCCGTCGCGGCGGCCGAACCATGCGTATCATCGCCCCATGACGACCGACCCCCGCACCTCTTCGGCGCCGACTCCTCCCCCTTCGCGGAAATGGCTCGGACCGGCGCTGCTCCTGATCCTGGTGGTGGTCCCCGTCGTGGTGCTCGTGGCCTCCAACACCGAATCGGACACCCTGGCCTGGGCCGGTTACGAATGGGAGGCCCCGAGATGGTTGGTGCTCGCCGCGACCTTCGTCGCCGGCGGCGTCGGCGCCAAGCTGCTCGGGTGGCTGTGGCGGTCCTGGCGGAGGCGGCGGCGCCGCAACGCCGACGAGCGCGACATCACGCGCAGGCTCGCCGGCGGCCAGGGAGGCTGATCCAAAGCCGCTGGTATCGTCGGCCCCCGCATGGCTCAAGCGCTCGTGCTGAACGCCACATACGAGCCACTCACGGTGGTTCCGATCCGCCGCGCGGTCGTGCTCGTGGTCCGGAACAAGGCGGAGTTGGTGCACACCCGCGAGCAGCGATGGCACTCCGAGCACCTCGACATCCCCGTCCCGACGGTGATCAGGCTGCGCCGCTACGTGCGCGTTCCGTATCGCAGACGGATCGCATTGAGCCGGCGCGCCGTATTCGCCCGGGATCTCAACCGGTGTCAGTACTGCGGAGGCTCGGCCGAGAACCTCGACCACGTCGTGCCCCGCTCCCGCGGGGGTACCCACGCCTGGGAAAACGTGGTGGCGGCGTGTCGAACCTGCAACACGCGCAAGGGTGACCGCACGCCTCCCGAGGCCGGGATGGTGTTGCACATCCCGCCGAAGGCGCCCCGGGAGAACGGCTGGCTCCTCGTGGGCCTGGGCGCGCCACCCCATCCCTCGTGGGACGCCTACCTGGGTGCCGCCGCCTCCTGACCGCACCGGTGGCACCACGCTCCGCAGCCCTGCTCGGCACTTTGCGTGGTGATATCATCGCCGGCGGAGGTGAACCCGGTGCGCGTCGTCGGGTACATGCGCGAATCCCCCGACCCATCGGACGGTCGATCGGCATTCGCTCAGCAGGAGGAGATCCGCAGGCACGCGGCGACGCACGGCCTCTGCGTGGTCGCGTGGTGCCAGGACCTGCGCGGGGCGACCCCCGGCCGTGACGGCTACCTGTCCCTGCTCGGCGTCGTCGCCTCCGGCGCCGTCGACGCCGTTCTGCTCCCCGGAATGGCCACGCTGTCGTCCGACCAGATCGTCCAGGAGATCATGATCTGGGACCTGGTCGGGCGCGGCATCCGGGTGATCTCGACGCTGGAGGCCGACCGCACCCTGCTCGGTGCGGAAGCCGATCCGGGCGCTGCCCGCATGATGATTCGCGACGTGCTCACCCGGGTCGGCGAACACGCCCGCTCCCTGGGCGCCCACCGAATCGAACCGCCTTCGATCCTCCCCGACGGGGACGTGCTCGTCCACATCATTCGCGCCGACGAGGCGGAGATCTCTCTGCGAGATGGGGCCCCGCGCGCCTAGGCGCGCAATGCGGCCCAGGTGGCGCGGGCGACGGCGTACGCCCGGCCCGCCTTCACCACCGCCGCCCCAGCGGTACGGGTCCCGTCGACGCGCTCGACGAGGACGGTGACCACTTCGGTCCCCTCGGTCGACCCCAGCGACGCCGACAGCAACCGCGGCGGCCTGCCCTCGGCGAGTGCCCCGACGACGGCTACGACCGCGGCCGCCACCGCATCCTCGGTGGCCACGGTGCGCTGGCTGAAACGCCGTCCATCGGCGGCGGTGGCGACGACCATGACCCCGTCGGAGGACTCCTCGACCGTGAGCGAGGCGAGCGCCGACGCGACGCCTCCGTCCGACGGTTCCGCGGGGTGCAGGAGTGCGGGTTCCGGCGTCGGTGCCTCCGCCGGCACCGGTACCGGCGGCGGCATCACCGGCCGGGGTGGGATCGGGAGATCGGCGGCGGGAAGACTGACGACGGGTGCCGGCGGACCGTCGTCTCCGGTCACGCGGGAGCGCATGCCGTGCGAAGCGAGCACGCGCTGCACGTCGGCGCCGACCGCACGCGGATCGGCCTCGGGATGGAGCCGAACCCGAACGTTGTCGGGCGTGACCCCTTCGCCCTCGACCTCGGCGGCGGCGACGCCGGGGAGGGAGAGGAGCTCGTTACGCAGCGTGTCTGCCGACATGCGGGGCTCCCTTCTCCCACGGTTCCCGGATCGGCGCTCGCCCCGCATCCTAGACACCACGCATCGTAGGGTCAACGGCCACTGTCGGTATCTCCGGTGACCCCGGCGAGCACGCCTCGCGCCTCATGGTTCCCACCTGCATGCGGAGGAACCGGCCACTGATAGTCTCCGCCCGCCCACCTTGGAGGAGCGTTGCCCACACAGCCCGTCGGACAGGGTGAACTGAGCTGGTTCGCCGACCAGTTCGACGCGATCGCCGGCAACATCGAACGGGTCATCCAGGGCAAGCGCGACGTCGTCGACCTCGTCGTGATGTCGATGCTGTCCGAGGGGCACGTGCTCATCGAGGACGTGCCCGGTGTGGGCAAGACCCTGCTCGCCAAATCGCTGGCGCGCAGCATCCATTGCTCCTTCCAGCGCATCCAGTTCACCCCGGACCTCCTCCCCTCCGACGTCACCGGAGTGTCGGTGTGGGACCGGGAGCGCGGCGATTTCGTGTTCCGCCCGGGTCCCGTGTTCGCCAACATCGTGCTCGGCGACGAGATCAACCGCGCCAGCCCGAAGACCCAGGCGGCCCTGCTGGAGGCCATGGAGGAACGCCAGGTGACGGTGGACGGCACCACCCGCGAGCTCCGCCTTCCGTTCATGGTCATCGCCACCCAGAACCCGATCGAACATGAGGGAACCTATCCGCTCCCCGAGGCCCAGCTCGACCGGTTCATGATGCGCCTCGTCATGGGTTACCCCTCCCGCGCCAAGGAGATGGAGATCCTCGAGACTCACGGCCGCGGGTCGTCGTACACCGATCTGGAGCCGGTCGTGAGCGGTGCCGACGTGCAGCGCATGGTCGACATCGCCCGCAGGGTGTACGTCGCGGATCCGATCAAGGAGTACCTGGTCGACACCGTCGAGGCCACCCGGCACGATCCCGATCTCCTCCTCGGCGCCTCTCCCCGCGCCACCCTGTACCTCCAGCGGGCCGCGCGCACCCGCGCCGCCGTCGCGGGCAGACATTACGTGACCCCCGACGACGTCAAGGCGGCGCTGCGCCCGGTGCTGACCCACCGCATGATCCTGCGTCCCGAGGCGCAGATGCGGGGCGCCGTTCTCGAGGAGATCGTCGAAGGCATCGCCGGTGGTGTCGCCGTCCCGGGGAGCGGGGTCAGAGGCTGATGCCCACCGGCAGAGGCTGGGCCGCCCTCGGCGTCGCGGCGGCACTGCTGGTCCTCTGGGTCGGATTCGGCGAGATCGAGTTGATGACCACCGCCGTGTTCCTGGTGGCCGCGGTGATCGTGGGCACGGCCTTCGTCCGGCTCGCTCGACCCACCGTCACGGTTGCGCGGCGGCTCTATCCCGCCCAGGTGCACGCGGGCGACAGCGTGACCGTCGAGGTCGAACTGCTCGCCTCCCGCAGGCTGCGGAATCTCTTCGTCGAGGACACGGTGCACGGCCTCGGGGTCGCTCGCTTCGCCGCCGCCACCGCGATGCCGTCGCACCCGGTGGTCGCCCGGTACGAGGTGCATTGCCGGGCTCGCGGCGTCTACGCGGTGGGCCCTGCCGAGGTGGCGATTGCAGACCCATTCGGGCTCAGCGAGCGACGCGCCCACGCCGGGGGCGCCGACCGGTTGACCGTATACCCGCGTGTGGAGCGCCTCGCCGGGCTACCGGCGGTGCGGGGACTCGACCCCGCAGTGCAATCGACCCGCCCCACCTTTGCCGCCCACGGTGGAGAGGATTTCTTCACGCTGCGCGAGTACCAGGCGGGAGACGATCTCCGCAAGGTGCACTGGCCGTCGTCGGCGAAGCGCGACTCGCTCATGATCAAGCAACTGGAGATCCCGTGGCAGGCCCGGGCGCTGGTGTTGCTCGACGTCAGGGCGGAGCGCTATCTCATCCCGGAGTCGTTCGAGCAAGCGGTGCGCGGCGCCGCCTCGACCGTGTCCCATCTCTATCAAGGGGGATTCAGTCCGGAGCTGTGGACGTTCGAACGGGCGCCCGGCCTCCGGTCCGGCAACCGTTTTCAGCAGGCAATGGACACACTGGCGACCGTGCAGCCCGTCCCCCACCTCGATCTCCGCCGAACCGTGGCGCGCCTGCGACGACAGGGCGTCGGGGGCGGAGCACTCGTGTTGGTGACCGGCATCCCCGACGAGGGGGCGCTCGCCGCCTTCCGCGTGCTCGCCAAGGACTTCGCCCGTACCATCGTGTTGCTGGTCGCCGAGCGCGCCGGCGACACCGGTGCCTCGTTCCGCCGCGCCGGTGCCGTCACCGTGGTGACCCGCCCCGATGGGTCGTGGGCGCCCGGATGGAGAACCGCAATGGAGTTGTCGTGGTCTACCGCCTCAGCTGGGTAGCCGGCATCGCCGGCATCGTTTTCGCCCTCGCCCGGGCGGAGCGCCTGCTGCGCGCCTCGGTCGCCGGGATGCCGTGGGAGGTCATCCTCGTTTCCGCCGCCCTGCTCGGCGCGGCCATCACCTGGGCGGGCATCGCCTACCGGGTCCGGGGCTGGATCATCGTCGTCGTCAACGCAGTCGCGGTCGGGCTCACCGTGTTCCGGATCGCCGTGCCGCAGACGACGTGGTTCATCTTCCCCACGGCCGACTCGCTCGCAACGCTGGGAAGCGAGCTCGCCTTCGCCCGGGACGTGATCCGCAGCGGTATCGCCCCGGTGATCCCCCTGTCGGGAATCATCGCCATCCTCGCCGTCGTCTTTTGGGCCATGGGAGCACTGCTGGCCTGGGGGCTGCTGGTCGGCCGCCCCTACCTCGCCGTCGTCACCCCGCTGGTCGTGTACCTCGAGTTCGCCGTGATGGACAAACGACCCGGCGGCTGGTGGACGACCGTTTTCATGGCAGTGATCGGCTTCGCCCTCGTGGCGGTCGCCCTCGACCGGCGCCGTGACGGCACCGGCCTGCTCACGTCGGGCACGACGAGACGCACGGTCACCCGCTCGCTCCCGTCGATCGGCTTCGCCTCCCTGGTGGTCACGCTCGGACTGGCGCTCGTCACGGCCGATGCCGTCGCCGGCCTGGTGCCGCGGAGCGGTTACCTCGACTGGCGCTCCAGCTCCGGCCTGAGCGGCGAGTACTTCGGGAGCGTCTCGTACAACCCGTTCGTCGGAATCCGCCAGCAGCTCCTCTCGCAGACCAACGTCCCCGTGTTCGTGGCCTCCGTCGAGGGCGACATCACCGCCGGCGAGGTGTACTGGCGCATGGTGACACTCGACGCGTTCAACGGCACCCAGTGGCACGTCGGCGGCGACCCCGAGATCGAACGGGCGGACGAACTCGAGAGGTTCGAGATCGCCGGGCACGCCTTTGCCGGGCCGACGGCATCGATCACCTCCACAGTCACGATCCTCGCTCTGCAGCAGGATTGGCTTCCGGCGCCGTACTCGCCGACCCTGCTGGTGTCGGAGAACACCGCGGTGGACCGCGGCTACCGGGTCAAGACGGACGACGCCTCGCTGCGCTTCGACGCGCTCACCTACCGGGGGATGGCATACACCGTTGAGTCCCAGGTGCCGGTGCCGGACCTCAACGTGCTCGGCCGCCTCCCCGACGGAACGACCTCGGTGGTCTTCCGCGGCGCCATCGCCGCCGGAGAGTTCACGCTCACCCAGGACGACCCCAGGGTCCAGGGCGGTCGGGCCCCCTACATAGTGATTCTCCCCGGCCGCGGGCGCTACACCTGCACCGCGCGCAGGCCCGACTGCCCGCACTGCGTGATCCGCGACCTGTGCCGCT
>Ga0209619_10003360_pt1 | contig 11510 bp, 16 predicted proteins | sample Rifsed16ft3_FD_184011 | JGI IMG/M metagenome (GOLD analysis project Ga0209619, IMG submission 184011) | Soil microbial communities from Rifle, Colorado, USA - sediment 16ft 3 (version 2) | ecosystem: Environmental > Terrestrial > Deep subsurface > Rock core/Sediment | place: Rifle, Colorado... | reverse complement strand
CACGCACATCCGCCCTTTTGTCACGAGGATCGAGTGCCAGCTCTTGTGCGTGTGCGCCGGCTCGACATAGCCCTTCGGAAACTTTACCTTCATGTCGATCCGTTTCGTGACCGGATCGTGGGAGAAAATCTTGACCTTCACGCCGCGCGGAAGCGTGAGCAGCCTGGTCGCCGCGCCTTCCTTCCACTTGATCTGTCTGTCATGGATGGCGCGAAACCGGTGGTCGGCTTGCCTCACGTTTCCTCCTGTCCATCTATCAGTCCGTTGCACAGTCCCGGCCTGCTCCCGGGTGAGCTCAGCCTGTCCCCGGATATCGAATCAACGCGTTGTGCTGGTCAGACCCGGTGACGCCGGTGACGGATTTCTCAATTGAAATCGCCGTGGTGGGGGAGTTCCGGCGTCGAAATGAAGCGGTACTAGTGCAGGAACCGTAACGTTATTGCAAACTTTGTGAATACGATATAACTCCATGGGCCGGTCCCATTCCGTTTTTGATTCGCAAGTAACTTCCACACAAGTAATACTCTTGAGCCAGGAACATACTCTCACTTCGGAACCGTCGGCATTTTCTATTTCGGTCAGGAATAGCGTATCCGGGTAGGAAGTTCGATTCGTTGCATTTTCCGGAACTACATCCAGTAGAAGCGTATGAAACCTGCCGTTCAGTTCCAAAACACTAAGGACCTTCTCCATGAATAGAGAAAGGTATCTTGTGTATGAGAAACCACCGATTACATCGGTAATGAGCTGAAATTGTCCCAGTTCTTCTAACGAATACTCTCGCAAGCGTTTGCCAAAAAAATATTGTATTTGATTGGCTTCAAGGCTTGCGGCTGTCTTATGCCAACGGGGTGTCCTCCGGTCTTCTATGGATATTGCGACTGCCCGCGCCTTCTTGCCGCGCCGCTCCCGTCCTTCCAAGTGCATTGAGTCGTATCTTGGAGTGTAATAATCCAATATGGCTTGGCCCTCGCCTGCTCCAATATCGAGCCAGCGATCGGTTGGGCCAAGATTTGCCAATGAGCGATCGAACTCGGTGGATAGAAAAGATGCATAGGACAAAAGCGATCTACCGACGACATAACCCTCGGGTACTTTTTCTCCTTGGCTCTGATAGATGGCTTCTTGCTTTGAAACTTCCTTGTCAAATGTGGGGCTGCCGGGTTGTTGGGAATGGGAGGTCTCCAACCACAGGGTTTGCAGGACAAGCAGGACAACTATGCGTATCCCGGTATTCTTGAGAGTTATCATCGATTCGGATGCATCGTGCCGAGTTGAAACAGGCGGCGTACCGTTGCCGGGATTCTATTAAAAAACAGGCTCACTCTGACACTATTTATTGGCAGCTGCAATCCAACCGGTGGGTTGGCTCGGCGCAACGGATGCCGGTTCCCGGTCGGGACCGGCACCTTGCATCAGGACTCGTTGTATTGGCAAGCAGCGGCAATGCTTAGAAGTTCCATTTTATTCGCCATCGCTTGCCTGGCGCTGGCCGGCGGCTGTGCCAGGCTGCCGGGTACCGGCATAACGTCGCTGAAACCCGCGACCTTGAGTGAGCTGCGGGGATATGTGCTCAATCACAAAGCCGATGTTGACCAATTCAGATTGCGCGGGCCTTTTGACGTGGCCACGCACAAAGACCACGAATTGCGCCTATCGGCCACCGAGCGCATTGATGCGGATTTGTATTTGTCTGCACCTGCTGAAAAAGCACCGCTCGTGATTTTGCTGCATGGACATGACAACACGAAGGAAGACCACGCCTACCAGGCCATGCACCTGGCAACCTGGGGAATACATAGTCTAGCCGTGCAACTACCCAATAACGGTCCATGGGTTGCTAACGGCAGGACCTTGGCAAGAATTGTCACTTTCATCCACCGCCGGCCGGAAATGATCGATAGCCGCATCGACGGCAACAAGATCATTCTTGTCGGGCACTCGTTTGGCGGCGCCGCAGCAGCTATTGCGCTGGCTGAAGGTGCTCCCGCCGCGGGCGGCATCCTGCTCGATCCCGCGGGAATAGGTAAGGACTTGCCCAGGTTTTTGAGAAAGATCGACAAGCCCGTGATGCTGCTCGGGGCCGACGAGCGGGTGTCCCCGGTACGCGAACGCGACTTCTTTTATATATACATTCGCAGTGGCATTGCCGAAGTCTCGATCAGGGATGCGAGCCATGAAGATGCCCAGTTCCCCCTTGAGCCCGCGCCGCAGGAGCCCGGAACCGATTCCGCTGCCACGGAAGAGCTGCAAATCACCTTTGTCAGCGCATTGACCTCGGCCGCCTTTAGCCTTGCCCATACCGGAAACTTCGACTTCGCCTGGACAAGTTTTGGCGATGCGATCAAGAACGGTAAATTCTTTGACGTGAAGAAGAAGTGAGTTGGTAAGCTGGAATCCCGGCCGCTCCCTTGCACGCCCTTCTTGTCGAGCCGGAAGAAGCACGGCAAATGGGGCCGGGTTCACTTCCCGGGTTGAAATGTGAACCCGACCCCATTTGCTGGAGAGGCATCATGAAACACCGTACATTCGGCCGCAGTGGCATCAAGGTCTCGGAAATCGTTTTCGGCGCCGGCAATGTCGGTGGCATCCTCATCCACCAGGACGACGCGACGAAGCGGGAAGCGATGCGCCGGGCGATCGCCGGCGGGATCAACTGGATCGATACGGCCGCGCAATATGGCAACGGCAAGTCGGAAGAGGCGCTCGGCTGGCTGCTTCCCGAAGCCGGGGCGACGCCTTACCTCTCCACCAAATTCAATCTCGATGTGGAGAACCTGAAAGACATCCCGGCGAGAATCGAGGAGCGCCTGGCGGCAAGCCTCGCCCGGCTCAAGCGCTCATCGGTCGACCTGCTGCAGCTTCACAATCGGATCGGATCGAAGCCGGGCGGCCGGGTAATGACGGTCGAGCAGATCCTCGGCAAGAACGGCGTGGCCGACGGGCTCGACCGGCTGCGCGACAAGGGGCTGATCCGCCACATGGGCATTACCGCCATCGGCGAGGCCGCATCCGTTTGCAAGGTGATCCGGAGCGGGCGGTTCGATTCGGCGCAGGTCTATTACAACCTGCTCAATCCCAGCGCGGGCCGGAGCATGCCCAGGGCGTGGACCGGGCAGAACTTCGGCGGCATCATCGAGGCCTGTCGCGCCCACCGTGTCGCGGTGATGGCGATTCGTATTTTTGCCGCCGGAATCATTGCCACGGACGAGCGGACGGGGCGCGAGAGCGTACTCACCGCGAACACGAGCGTCCCCGAGGAAGAACGCAAGACGAAGGCCGTGTTCGACGCGATCGGTACCGGCCAGGGAACGCGCGCGCAGATCGCGCTCCGCTTCGTGCTGTCGAACCCGGATATCTCCTGTGCCGTGATCGGCAGTGCGGAACTGCATCATATCGACGAAGCGCTGCAGGCAGCCGAGATGGGGCCGCTTTTGGCGCATTCGCTCGCTCGTCTCGATGCGCTGTATGAGAGCGATTTTGGCCGCGTGCAGCAGGTTTAACCTCGGTGACGGCTGACGGATCAACCCACGTGATGAAGTGATGCGGTGATGAAGTGATGGCCTGACCCCGGTGACGAGTGACGAGTGACGAGTGACGGGGGCGGCTCCGCTCGAGGGATGAGGACAGAGGGAGGAACGCTCAGGCCAGGATGTAGCGGCCCGACTTTCGCGTTCCCACGCGCTTTACAAGGCCCGCAGACATCAAGGGATTGAGCAGGTCGATCGCACCTTGCTTGGAGACGCCTATTCCGTCCCAGATTTCCTTGGGACTCAGGCTGCCCTTTTCACGCAGCATTTGCAGCAGCTGCTCCTGCTTGGGCCGCAGCACGAGTTTCCTTCCCTTCGAGCGCGCGGCGAGATGTTGTATGCGCTGCCACACCCGCTGCAGCGTCTGCAGCAGTCCTTCCGACGAGTACTCCAGCCACGACGTCAAGTCTTCCCCCTTTTGCCGCACGGCCTGCAGCGCCGCGTAATAACGTGGGCGGCCTTCCCAGTAGTACTCGTCCACCGAGAAGACGTGGTGCGAATCGAATCCCCGCCGGTACAACTCCCACAATGACAGCGCACGACCGGTCCGCCCGTTGCCGTCTGAGAACGGGTGTATGGCTTCGAAGCGATAATGGACGATCGCGAAACTGATCACCGGTGAGAGAGTGCGGGAAGGCTTGTTCCACCACTCCAGGAGCTCGAACATCAGGCCCGACACCTGTTCCGGCGGCGGAGGAACGTAGGGGCCAACGCGCACCCGGATCGTCCGGTAGCGTCCAGCCTCCCCTTGGTGCATCACGCCCGAGGAGATGATCTTGTGGAGCCGCAACACGTCCTCGTGCGTGACGAGCTTCTTGCCGGCGCGCTTCTCGATGTGCCGCAGCGCCGCAAAGTAATTCACCACTTCCCGCCGGTGCCGGGGGTCGGCCACCGCGAGCTTGCGGCCCTCCTCGACCGCCCGCACCTCGTCGAGCGTCAGGGGATTACCCTCGATCGCGGTCGAGGAATGCGTGTTGCGCGCCCGCGTGTCCTTCTGCAGCGCCGGGATCCAGGACACCTGGACCGTTGCGCCCGCGATGCGCTCCCGCAGTGCCGAGATCTCCTCGACGCGGGCGAGCAACGACGGCGTGACCGTGAATTTAGGCTGATAGCTCATGGCGCCCAGCCTACTCCGTAAGTCAAGTATAAGTCAAGTTAGAGTCAAGTTGCCTGTCAACCGAGCAGCGTCGTCCGGCGCCGCGATCAAGCGAAGGATGATGGCGGAGGGATGACCTGACGCTTTGCTTGAGGGATGACCTAAGACCGGTGACGACTGACGGCTGACGGGTCCTGAACCAGTGACGAGGAGCGCGTCGAGGCGCGGAAGAGGGGCTCCGAGGTTTTCGGGAATCTGACCCAAGGCGGGCGCGCCGGAGCGTTGAGCAGGTGCCCGCTTGCGGGTGCGACCGTGGAGGCGCGCAAGGCAGCCGACACCATAGAACTCAATACTTGCCGATCTCCTGTCAGAGGCTGCGCGCAGGGCGGCCGACACCGATGAGCAGCTGTCTTGGGATGTCCTATCGGAGGCTGCCGTCGCAGTGACGAAGTGACGGCTTAAACCCGGCGATGAGTGATGGGGGAAGCCCAAGGCAGAAGGCAAAAGACACAAGGCAAAAGTAGCGGGTTCCAGTGAACGCCTCCCTTTTTCCTTTTTCCTTTTTCCTTTTTCCTTTTTCCTCGCGACTTGTGCCTTGACCGGCCCCGGTAACGAGGCAGGAGTGACGAACATCGGGTCAATTTACGACCTTCGCTACGGCGGCCGTTGGTGCGGCCTAGAACCAGTCGAGCACGTCGAAGCGCTTGCCGCCCTTGAGGCGGAAGAGGGAGAAGTCGGAGCGGTCCACGGTCAAAATCCTCCGCAGGCCACTCTCCTCCGAGAGCCAGACCAGCGCGGCGTCCGTAAAGTCAATGTCCTGGTCGGCGTATTTTTCGATAGTCCGCGCCAGGTCGGGATACGCTGACACCGGGACCTCGGCCACTCCCAGACCGCCGGATCGCACCCATTCCAGCAACTGCAGCTTGCCCTTGCTCTCGAAGAAGAAGCACGTTTCCACGATCACCGGCGCTGCCGTGACCAGCGTTCCCGAGTAGCGGCTCAGGAAGTTCTTGGCTGCTTCATGCAGGGGGTCGCCGCGCTGCCCCGCGGCGACCAGGAAACCGGTATCCGCAAGCAGCCTATCCAAGCGAGGTCTTGTTGCGGAAACGTTCCCGCAGCAGCCGCTTCGAATGGCGCGCCGTGTCGCCGCGGCTCTTCTCGACGCCGATGAATCCCTTGCCGAGCTCATAGGCGCCGGCTTTCCCCGAGGATTGCTCGAGCATTTGCAGCAGCGCGCGCTTCACCGCCTCGCTCCGGGTGACCTTGTGCGAGACGCAGTACTCCGCGAGCTGCTGCTCGACGCGCGGCGGGAGGCGGACGGAAATCGGCATGGCCTTGGCCTGTATGACAATACTTTGCGAAGTGTAATACATCTTTTCCTGCAGCTCAAGGGGTAAAAGGGGACGCACACATTTTCTACGGGGATATAAGGGATGAGGGGCTAGGAGGGAAGAGTCGAATCAGGAGTCACGAATCACGACTCACGCCGCTCCCGCAATTGCGGTAAATACCGTAACGTGTTACGATAATGCCATGGCTACCTCCCCTCGCCGCGGCCCGGGGCGACCGCCCACGGGGCGGGCACTGACCGCAGCCGAGCGCATGCAGCGCTACCGCGTCCGGCAGCGCGCGGCGGGCTTGCGCGCCTCGACGCGCTGGCAGTCCGCGGCTCCGGCGGGGCTCTCCCCCGGGCAGATCAAGCATCGCCTGGCGGAGGCGCGCAGCCTCGCGATGCACTGCCTCGTCGCGCGGAAAATCGCCGCCGATCCGCGATTGCTGGACGTCGCGAGGCGCAACCTCGCTGCCTGGGCCGCACGCTACGGCGACAACGTTCCGCGGGCACTCGTGGAGTGGCGAGACGTTCTCGACCGCCCGTGGCCGGAGATCGCCGCGCTGATCACCGATCCCGGCGAACCGGCCACGCGCATGCGGCAGTCCTCCCCCTTCGCTGGCGTGCTCACGGCGCCCGAGCGGCGGCGCGTGTATGAAGCGTTCAGAGTTTGAGCACCTGATCCGGGCTGCGGGCAGGATCGCGGGCGAGCGGGAGCTGGTTGTCATCGGCAGCCAGGCGATCCTCGGCCAGTTCCCCGACGCACCGCCCGCGCTCCTGAGATCCATGGAGTGCGATCTCTACCCCAAGAAGCGGCCCGAGCTGGCCGACAAAGTGGACGGCGCCATCGGCGAGGCGTCGAAGTTCCACCAGCAGTTCGGCTACTACGCGCAAGGCGTTGCGCCGGACACGGCCACACTGCCGGGCGGCTGGCAGCGCCGGCTGGTGCGCGTCGAGAATGCGAATACCGGCGGTTATGCGGGCCTGTGCCTGGAGGTGCACGACCTCGCGATCTCCAAGTACGTGGCGGGACGGGAGAAAGACCTCGAGTTCACGCGCGAGCTGGCCCGGCACGGCATGACTGAAAAGAAGACCCTGCGTGCGCGGCTGACGGCGACGAAACTCGGCGCCGCGAATGCGCGATTGGTGCGGGGGCGCATCCAGCGGGACTTTCCCGAGGGATGAGGGCCCTACCGAGGGATGAGGGATGAGGACCCCAATCCCGCTGACGGCGCCTGAATCTTCTTGTTCGTGCTACTTCAAGCCGCCCGCCACTTGTCAGGCTGTTTGATCAGAGACTCGGCGCTCCCGGGGGTCTGACCCCAGCTATTCCAGCTATTCGATCGGTCCCTTGATTTGATGCTTTCATATTGCGATTGATTTAGGATGTGCACGTTGGACTAGCAAGGCCCAGCCAAGCGTGAGCTGAATTGGACCAGGGAGGAGACTGTGAAGGCCAAGGCACACCGGATATTGTTTGTCATTGCAGTAGCTTGGAGTTTGCCGCTGCTCGGGCAAGCCGAGGCACAAAGCTTTCCCAGCCGGCCCATGCGCATGGTCATTCCTAACCCGCCGGGCGGCACCCTCGACATTGTCGCGCGGATCCTGGCACCGAAGATGAATGAGATCAGCGGGCAGCTGGTCATTATTGACAATCGCCCCGGCGCCGACACAAATATCGGAACGGAGATCGTCGCGCGCGCCCCCGGCGACGGCCACACGATGCTGCTCCAGACCGTGCCGTTCGTGGTCAATCCGAGCCTCCTCAAGAAACTGCCGTTCGATGTGGTCAACGATTTCGCGCCCGTGTCGCTGATGGTGTCGGTGCCGTTCGTGCTCGTGGTGAACAACTCGGTGCCGGCAAAGTCGGTGAAAGACCTGATCGCGCTGGCCAAGGCACAACCGGGCAAGCTCAGCTACGCTTCAGCCGGAAACGGCAGCAACCTGCACGTCGCAGCCGAGCTCTTCAACAATCTCACGGGCACGAAGATGCTCCACGTTCAGTACAAAGGCGGCGGCCCGGCTCTGGTCGCGGTGCTGGGCGGGGAGGTAAGCCTGAGCTATCTCAGCGTGGCTGCAGCCGCACCTCACATCAAGGCAGGAAAACTGCGCGCGCTTGGCGCGACCGGCGTGCAGCGCTCCGCAGTGCTGCCCGACTTGCCGACGATCACGGAGAGCGGCGTGTCCGGCTACGAGTTCACGACCTGGGTCGGCGCGCTGGTGCCAAGGGCAACGCCTGCAGCGACCGTCAACGCGTTGAACGGATTGATCACCAAGGCCGTCCGGTCGCCGGATCTCAGCGCACGCTTTGCCGAGCAGGGCGCAGACGTGATCGCAAGCTCGCCCGCGCAGTTCGCGGCGCACATCAGGAGCGAGCTGGCGCGCTGGGCAAAAGTCGTGAAAGAGAGCGGTATCAAAGCCGAGTAGCGCTGTCTATCGGGGCTGCGCGTCGAGAAACTCGATCAGCGGCTGGTTGAACGCCGGGGGGTCGTCGAACACACCCAGGTGACCTGTGGGAATCAACCGCTCGACTGCGCCGCTGATCAGTCTCGTCAGATCGTTGCTGAACTCGACAGGGGTCGTCTTGTCGTGGCGGCCGCACATGACGAGGGTCGGAACCTTGACCTTGCTGCAACACTCCGTGAAATCAGGGAGCAGGATGCCGCGCAGCACGTCCAGGTAAGCCTTTTTGGACGAAAGGCAGATCGCGGCGAGCAGCTCGTCGACAGCCTCTTTCGAAGTGGACGGCAAGAGGCGTGTTGCGACGTACTGTCGCGCGTACTCCCGCATGGACATGTAGCGGAAGCACTTCTCCGACTCCTCGACGCGCGCCTTCGAATGTGTGTGGTTCTTCGCAAACGTGTCGATCAGGAGAAGCGAGCGCACCATCTCCGGCCATTGCGCATTGAAGACGAGGGCGATCGGTCCACCCATGGAGTAACCGACGATATGCGCCTTCTTGATGCCGAGCGCGTCGAGCTCGGCCTTGAGGTCTTTCGCCGCCGTCGGGACGTCCCAGCGGCCATTGAACGTCGAAAACCCGAATCCACGATGGTCGAATGCGATGCAGGTGAAACGATCCTTCAGTGCAGCAATCTGATGCCGCCACTGATAGGAGAAGCCGCCCAAGAAGTGCAGAAAAACAATCGCAGGCCCGTCGCCCTCTTTGATGTAGTTGATGGTTTCCCCGTTTATCGATAGTTGCATGGCCGCCCCCCTTAATGATTTGCTTCCAATGGTCATGCCGTAAGGACCAGCGTCGTACGGGAGCACACAGGAGTACTCGCTTCACGTTACGCAGCGCTTGCGCCGCAGGAAAAACACGCACCCAATCAGATGGGACCGTAACGCCGATAAACACTTTCCATTAACGAATCGAATTGGCGCTGCGATATTTCCACCGTATGCTCCTGGCGCACTAACGCGGCAATTTGCGAATAATTCTTCCCTTGTTTTACCAGCCGGATCACGGTGACGCAGGCGCCCAGCTCGGCAGGAACCTCGACAAGTCGGTCTCCCCATAAGGTATATCCGAATGGAACATCGCCGCTGAGATAGCGGCCGTCTTCAGCCACTTTCAGTTCACTCATGGCACCACCCCGATCGTTGAGCATCTTGGCGATTAAGTCCAAAGTTCATGCGAATCCGAGCGCGAGAGCAACTAATGCACGCAGACTTCCCCGGCATCGTGCCTGTATTCGATTCAGTGGTCAACGCACTCTCTGTGTCCGCTCCGGGCCGGTCAGCGACCGCTTTGCGCGGTAGCCGCCGATGCCCAGGATCACACCTCGGTCTGCTTAGACGTCTCCAAGTAAATGGGGCCGGGTCCACTTTTCCCGGCGCTGCGCGTCCGCCAGCCGCGCGTTGAACTGCAGCAACGCTGTCTGGTCGAACGCGCGGAGTTAAACCGGCCCGAAGGGTCCGGCTTTAACGATTGGTAGGCGGTGGGGGATTCGAACCCCCGACCAACGGATCAAAAGCTGACGCCTTGAATTGCAGTCGCTGTAGAAACAGGCGCTCGTAACGCTTGCCCATTACTTCACCAATGTCACACGCAGCACAACCAACGTAGCCCGGTCTTAGCGTGGCACAGTCGCGGCACAACAGCTTACGTCCGTGGTGAAGCGTGACTGGCTATCTAAGCTTCGCCGATCGGCAGCGTACGGATGCGGACGCGGGTTTCCTCGAAAACCACGATGGCACCCTGCTGAACGAGTTTTTCGACGGCGGGAAGGTTGGCGTGCAGCAACGCGAGCTGTCGCTCGGGACGCCGATCAGCGCCACGCCTGAACAGGATCACCGAGGGTTTGCGTTGCCTTCTCAAGGCCAGCAGAGTACCGAAGTCGGTATCCGCCGATAGAATGGTTCTGTCTTCCTGTGCGGCCCGCGAAAAGATTTGCTCATCTTCGGCCGCCTGCATCTGATAGTCTCGGACGTGAACGGCGTCATGGCCGCTACGCCGCAGCCCTTCCGCCACCATGGGCGATAAGGCGTTATCAACCAGGAACTTCACGGCGCCGCTAGCGGCAGCTCACGTTCCCTCACCGCTTCGGCGGCGTATTGCAGTGCTTCATGAATGTCCGCGGCCTCGAGGTCGGGATAAGCCTTGAGAATCTCCGCCTCCGTCATGCCTTCCGCCACCATCCCGACGACGGTCGCCGCCGGGATGCGCAACCCCCGGATGCACGGCACCCCGTTCATCTGCCTGGGATTAACGGTTATGCGCGTGAATTTCATGTCATTCACCCTCGGCCAAGACTCAAAGCAGGCATTTTACACCCCGCTCCACCGCGTGCGAACCGCACCTGAACGCCGGTGTCGACCGACGGCCCTAGACCTCGGTGACGACTGACGATTGATTGCTGAGGGGGCTAGAGCCGCGGTCACGATGGGGGACCGGAACTATTCGTCAACCAGGACCGCTTCCCATGCGCTATAGGGGGTACGCATGAGTACCCGGGCGCAAAACGAGAAGAAATTCGGCCATTGGGAAGAGTTGTCCGATGGTAGAAGGCGTTATTGGCTTGATGTGTATGGCCGACTGGGCTGGCGCGCCCGCTACCTCAAAGAAGTGGATGCCAGTGAAACGACGCTTCGCTTTTGGCAGGAAATTTATGACGAACAGGGCAAGCTCACCGAAATTCACGATAAGTATCCGGTGGATAGAGGACATAGGAAAGCGTAGGATAACGCCATGATCATCACCAAACAGACCGTAGCCGACAAAATCGCCGCCTACCTGCACCACCGCATTACGCAGGCGCAACTGGTGGACTGGGCGGAGAACGCGCTGATGGAAGGTGAGTTCGCGGAGGATGATGCCGCGACCATCGCCGGTGTGGTATCGCGTCTCGGTGTCGCCGACGTGCGCGCTTTCGGTCTGACGTGGGCGGACTGCGAGCAGCTGCTCGGTCAGCTCGGTTTCTCTGCTCGCATCGAAATCGTCACCGGCTAAGCGCTCTCGCGCTTGAATCCTGACCGACGGTTCTAGGTAAATGGGGCCGGGTCCACTTTTCCCGGCGCTGCGCGTCCGCCAGCCGCGCGTTGAACCGCA
>Ga0209619_10003359_pt1 | contig 11510 bp, 10 predicted proteins | sample Rifsed16ft3_FD_184011 | JGI IMG/M metagenome (GOLD analysis project Ga0209619, IMG submission 184011) | Soil microbial communities from Rifle, Colorado, USA - sediment 16ft 3 (version 2) | ecosystem: Environmental > Terrestrial > Deep subsurface > Rock core/Sediment | place: Rifle, Colorado... | reverse complement strand
GACGGTGATGGGGTTATCGGGGTGGAGCTGGAGATCGCCGCGGTTGTACGGCGGGAGGAACTTGTCGACAAGGGATTTGGACGGCACCTTGGTGATCGCCTGGGAGTGGGTCAGGAAGGCGCCGTCGGCGGAGATGGCGATGGGAAGGAAGATCCGCCGGTCCTCGGCCACCCGGTAGGCGATCAGCGTCGTGTCCAGCGCCTCCTGGGAGCTGTCGATCCAGCAAAGCAGCCAGCCCAGGTCCCGGACGAACAGGGCGTCATTGTGCTCCACGCCGAAGGCGCCCGGGTCGTCGAGGGCACGGTTGCCGACCATGGCGACCATCGGCACCCTGAGCGCCGGCGTGACGACCAGGCACTCCATCGCGTAGGCCCAGCCGACCCCGGAGGAGCCGCAGAAGACCCGGGCACCCACCGTGGAGGCGTGTTTGACGATCTCGAACTGGCTGTGCTCACCCTCCGCGACGATGTACTCGGCGACGAGCTGTCCATTGGCAATCTTCTTGGCGATGGCCTGCATGACCGTATCGTAGGGTCGGATCGGGTACGCGGTGACCACGTCGATGTCGGCGAGCGTCAGGGCCTCGGCGATGGCCTCGCTCCCGGAGATCAGCATCTCCTTGTCTTCGAGCGCCGCCGGCGCCTGCCCTGCTCGGGTAGCTGTTGTCATCGGTCTTTCTCCTTTACGCCAGGCGCTTCTTGTCGGCGTTTTCTCCGGGAATCCCGGCGGTCACCGGCACCCCGCCCGTCTCCCACTCGCCGGCCGCCAGCTCTTCCTCGTACTGCCCCCGGTAGCGGAAACCGTGCGAGCGCACGGTGTGCGCCTTGTCCCTGATCTTGGCCTCGAGCCACGTGCGGTAGGCGGCCTTGTCCTTCCGCCACATCTCCCACTGGCTTAGGTTGTCCTCGAAGGCGGCCTCGTTCACCATCGTGATGCAGTTCTCCACGGGGCAGACAGCCTCGCACACGCCGCACCCGCAGCAGGCCTCCATGTTCGCGTCATAGGTCATATCGGGCATGACGTCGAAGCACGAGTCGGGGCACTGGATCCAGCAGAGGGTGCACTTGACGCACGTCTCGAAGTCGATGACCGGCCGCATCGTGCGGCTGGAAAACTTCTTGAAGTAGGGGTTCCGCTCCGGCACGTACCCCTTCCCGCCCTCCTTCGGCTTGCCGATGGGGATGGCCGGGATCGAGACCCCTTCCCGCATCTCCCACCACTTCGGCATCGTGAAGGAGTATGGGACCTCGGGGTTCCCCTCCGTGATCTTCACCGCCCGGCCCTGGATCCGCTCGTAGGCCTTGCGGGCGGAGTCCCCCTTGAGGTCGGAGCCCCACTCGGCCTCCTTGATCGCCGCCGCGACGGCGTCGATGCTCAGGACCTGGGGGGCGATCTTCGCCAGCGCCCCGAGGACGCGGGCCTCGGTGTGATCCTCCTTGTAGACCCAGAGCCCCGAGAAGGAGGCCTTGCCGGGCAGGATCCACAAAGAGTACGGCGCGTCCTTCTTGTGGGTGTCCTTCAGGAGCTCCTCCGCGGACTGTGTGGAGCTGACGAGGAGGTGGCCGTTGGGGAGGAGGAGCCGGTTGATCGGCTGGAGCCCGTACCAGGCCCAGGATTCGACGCCCTTGCAGAGGGTGTCGTCCACACAGATGGTGACGTGGAGCTCCTTGGGCTCGTAGCGGGCCATGTGCTGCTCCAGCTCTTCCTTGGTGTCGGCCACGATGGCGAAGTCCTTGGCTGGCACCCCGTTCCGCTGGGGGCTGTCGCCGTAGCGGCCGAAGGCGATTCCCCACTTGCCAGCCTTGCGGGCCGACAGGACGATGCCCCGGGTGATGCGGGACGCCAGGTTCTTCTGGAAGATACCGCGGTAGACGACTTCACAGATGAGGTGGGCCATGCCATCCTCCGCTCCAGGGGATCATTCGGTCAGGTGGTCTGACCAGATAATACGCCAGTCGAGCCCTGCCATGTCAAGAGCCAACTTACCCTGCAAAAACAGCGAGATCTGAACCTCCTGGACCCGGCGTCGGCCCTAGAGAGAAAGCCCCGCCCGCGCTCGGCCGTGAGCCGGCTGGTCGCCTCGCATGGTGTCGGGGTTCGTGCCGAGCTGCAGTGCCAGGTGGTAGGTGAAGAGCTGGAGCGGAACGACCGCCAGGATTGGGCTCAGCAGCTCTGGCATGGTGGGCAGGGTCACCGTGTGGGCGCAGAGCGCCGAGATCTCTCGGTCCCCTTCCTCCACGAGGCCGACGATGGGCGCGCCGATCTCCTTCGCCGCCTTCCCGAGCGCCAGGCAGCGCTCGTAGGACGGGCCGGGCGGCGCGATCAGGACGACCACGTCGCTGGCCTCGAGCGCGGCCCAGGGGCCGTGAAGCACCTGCTCGCAGTTCATCCCCACGGTGGTGGTGTAGTTCGCCTCGTTCATCTTGAGGGCGGCTTCATAGGCGGTGGCGGTATTGGGCCCCCCGCCCACGAAGTAGTAGCGGCGTCGGTCGGCGAAGCGCGCGGCCAGCTCCTCCCAGGACTCCTGCCCGAGCAGGAGCGCCATCTGATCCGGCAGCGCATCGAGCGCGCGGGCCGCCTCGCCGTCTCCGCCGATCTCGGCCGCCAGCGCCGCGAGGAGCGACAGCGCCGTCGTGTAGCTGATCGTGTGGGCCGCCGAATTTTCCTGCTCGACCGTCACCAGGGAGTGGTCCGCGATCTTCAGCCCCTCGCCGCTCCCCCGCCCGGTGATGGCGATCGCGATGCCGCCGCCGGCTTTTGCCTTCTGCAAGGCTTCGAGCGAAAAGCGCTTGGTGCCGCGATGGCTGACGACGATCACGCCGCTCCGGGGGTCGGGGTCCGGCCAGTAGTTCTTGAACTCGAACGAGTGGAAGGCCCTGACGCGGTGCCCGAGCCGTCCGATTCTCGAGAGGAGCAGCTCCCCGACCAGGCACGCGTGCCACGACGTGCCGATGCCGGAGAGGAAGACCCGGTCCACGGCCTTGAGACGCTCGGCGGCGACCCTGAGCGCCTCGGCGTTCGCGCGCAGCACCAGGCGAATCGCGCCCGGCTGGGCATAGATCGACTCGTACATGTAGTACGGGTGCCCGGGACGGGGCGGGGGCGGGGTCCAGGCCATGTTTGGGCTCCTAGCCCGCATTATGCGCGAACGGACGCCCCACCCTCACCCCCGCCCTCTCCCTCCAGAGGGAGAGGGAGTCGCCTCGGTTCCCTCGCCCCCGGAGGGGGAGAGGGTCAGGGTGAGGGGGCCGCACGGACGCGGAAGACGTGTTCGTGAATAGATCGCGCTAGTGGCGCGCCTCGGCCACCATCCGCGCGAAATAATGGTGGACGGTGGGGTCGTCGGTGAGCTCGGGGTGAAAGGTGGCGGTCAGCACGATTCCCTCACGGGCCATCACGCACTCGCCGCGGTGGGACGCGAGAGAGACGACGCGGGGGCCCAGCCGGCGAATCCGCGGGGCGCGGATGAACACCATGTTGAGGGAGCGCGGCTGCCCCTCCAGGGTCGTCTCCCCTTCGGCCTCGAAGGACTCCTTCTGGCGGCCGTAGGCGTTTCGCTCGACGGTCACGTCGATGAGCCCCAGGGAGAACTGCTTCGGGTTCAGCACCTCCCGCGCCAGGACGATGAGGCCGGCGCACGTCCCGAAGATCGGCCTCCCGTCGGCGTGGAACTTCTCCAGCGCGGGCACGAACCGCCCCGCGTCCATGAGCTTCAGCAGCGTGGTGCTCTCGCCGCCCGGAACGATCAGGCCGTCCACCGCGTCGAGCTCCTCGGGCGTGCGCACCTCGGCCGACTCGACCCCGACGCGGTCCAGCGCCTTTCCGTGCAGCGCGAAGTCGCCCTGGAGCGCCAGAACCCCGATCTTCATCGTCTCTCCCGTCATCGTTCGAGCGCGGGCTTTGCCCGCGCAATCTTTCCGGGGGGGGAGGCTTCGGAAGGGGGGCGGAGCCCCCCTCCGAGCTTCTACCAGCCCCGGGTCTGGAGCAGGTCCTTCTCGGCCAGCTTCGACGTCTCGATGCCGGGCATCGCCTCTCCCAGCTCTTCGGAGACCTTCGCCAGCACCTCGGGATCCTTGTAGTGCGTCGTCGCCTGGACGATGGCCCGGGCGCGGCTGGCCGGATCCGACGACTTGAAAATCCCCGAGCCCACGAAGACCGCCTCGGCCCCGAGCTGCATCATCAGCGCGGCGTCCGCGGGGGTGGCGATCCCGCCGGCCGCGAAGTTCGGGACGGGAAGCCGGCCGTTCTGCGCCACCCACCGCACGAGCTCGTACGGAGCCCCGAGCTCCTTGGCCTCGGTCATCAGCTCCTCCGGGCCCAGCGTGGTCAGCCGCTTGATGTGGCCCGTCACCTTGCGCATGTGGCGCACGGCCTCGACGATGTTCCCGGAGCCCGCCTCGCCCTTGGTGCGGATCATGGCCGCTCCTTCGCCGATCCGCCGGAGGGCTTCTCCGAGGTCCCGCGCCCCGCAGACGAACGGCACCGTGAAGGCGAACTTGTCCACGTGGAAGCGCTCGTCTGCGGGCGTGAGCACCTCGGACTCATCGATGTAGTCCACCGCGAGGGCCTGGAGGATCTGGGCCTCAACGAAGTGGCCGATCCGGCACTTGGCCATGGCCGGGATCGTCACCGTGGCCATGATCTCCTTGATCTTCTTCACCGACGCCATGCGCGCGACCCCGCCCTGGGCCCGGATGTCCGCGGGCACCCGTTCCAGCGCCATCACGGCCACCGCTCCCGCGTCCTCGGCGATCTTCGCCTGCTCGGCCGTGGTGACGTCCATGATGACGCCACCCTTCAGCATCTCGGCCAGCCCAACCTTCAGTCGAAGCGTCCCAGTATCCATGTCTCCCTCCTGTGTCTAGTTCTCGATCGCTCCCGTCAAATCGTCGATCAGGTCCTCCACCGCCTCGATCCCCACCGACAGCCTTACCAGGCCCGGGCCGATCCCCATCTCGGCCTTGGCCGCGGCCGCGATCCGGCGGTGGGAAGTCCTGGCCGGGTAGGTCCAGGTCGTCGCCACATCGCCGAAGCTCGGGGCGAACTCGATCAGCCTGAGCCGCGTCATCAGCCGCTCGACCGCGGGAGCACCTCCCCCGAGGTCGAAGGACAGCATCGCCCCGGCTCCGTTCTTGAACAGGCGCGCGGCCAGTCCGTGCTGCGGGTGGGACGGCAGCCCCGGATAGTAGACGCGCTGCACCTCCGGTCGCCCTTCCAGAAACCGTGCGAGAACCAGCGCATTGGCGCACTGCCGTTCCAGCCGGACGTGGAGCGTCCTGAGCCCGCGCGCCGCGAGCCAGCAGTCGAAGGGGCTCAGGTTGGTCCCGACCCGGATCGCGGCCGCCCGCACCCGCTCCACCACCGCGCGGCTCCCCACCACCACCCCCGCCGTCACGTCGCCGTGGCCCGAGATGAACTTGGTGGCGCTGTGGAGCACGACGCTCGCGCCGAGGCCGATCGGCCTCAGCACGGCGGGGGATGCCAAGCTGGAATCCACGATGAGCTCCACGCCGCGCCCCGCGAGCCTGGCCGCCAGCGCTTCGACGTCCACGACCCTCAGCAACGGATTGGACAGCGCCTCGACGAACACGGCGCGAGTCTTCGGGGTCAGCGCCTCCATGACCCGCTCGGGGTCGGACGCGTCCACGAAGCTCACCTCGATCCCGAGCCGCCCGACCTCGTCGGTGAAGAGCGCGGTGGTGGAACCGTAGAGGTCCCGGGCCGCCACCAGGTGATCCCCCCGCCGGAGGAGCCCCAGGATGAGCGCGGTGGTGGCGCCCATCCCCGACGCGCACGCCACGGCCGCCTCCCCGCCTTCCAGTTCCGCCACCATCGCCTCCAGCATGGCGTGGTTCGGCGTGCCGTACCGGCCGTACACGAACCCCGGCTCCTTGCCCTCCCAGACGGCCTCCACCTGCGCCATCGAATCGAAGACGAAGACGTTGGTCTGGTAGAGCGGTGGGGTCAGCGGCCGGTTGCCCGACGTCACGTCCCGGCCCCCCCGGGCGGCGATGGTCTCAAGGCGCATGGGTGCCTCCGCGTGAGCCCCTTAGACGAGGGGAACGGTGGGGCGCTCGGCATCCGCGCGCCGAGACGGCCGGCTCACGGCCTGGCGAATCACCTCGGCCAGGCGCCGCACCCCCTCGTCGATCCGCTGGGCCGGGGTGGAGGAGAAGCTCAGGCGAAGCGTGGACTCGCCGCCTCCGTTCACGAAGAAGACTCTCCCCGGGGTAAAGGCCACGCCGCGCTCCACGGCACTCGGCAGCAGGGCCTCGGCGTCCATCCCCTCGGGGAGCCTCACCAGGGAGGAGAACCCTCCCTGGGCCTCCGTCCACGTCACGCCCTTCGGCATCCGGCTGGCCAGGGAGCGCAGGAGGATCGTCCGGCGGCGCCCGTACTCGGCGGCGCAGCGCGACAGATGGCGCTCCAGCAGGCGCCGCTGGCAGAAGTGGAACACGGCAGCCTGGATGAGCGGGCTCGTGTGGATATCCGAGAGCTGCTTGGCCATCTCGAGGCGCTCCAGGAGCGGCCGCGGCGCGACGAGCCAGCCCAGGCGGAGCCCGGGGAAAAGGATCTTGGAGAACGTCCCGATGTAGATCACGAGACCGGAGGCGTCGGCTGCCTTGAGCGGCGCCGGAGGGCGGTCGCCGAAAGAGAGGCCCCCGTCGAAGCCGTCCTCGACCACCGGAACCCGATGGCGGGCGGCCAGCGCCAGGAGGCCGCGGCGGGCCGCGGGGGAGAGCGTGAGGCCGGTGGGGTTGTGGGCCGTGGGCTGGCAGTAGAGGAGCTTGGGCGCGTGGCGCCCCAGCACCCGCTCGAGCGCGTCGAGCCGCAGGCCTTCGCTTCCCAGAGGGACCGGCAGGAGCTGGGCCCCGAAGGCCCGAAAGACCTGGATCGCCCGCGAGTAGCTCGGCTCCTCGATCGCCACGGAGTCGCCGGGGTCCAGCAGGACCCGTCCGATCAGGTCGAGGCCCTGCTGGGAGCCATTCACGATCAGGATCTCCTCGGGCCTCGCCTCCACGCCGAACCTCAGGAGGTAGTGCGCGAGGAACTGCCGGAGCGGCGGATACCCGCCGACGGGATAGTACTGGAGCAGCTCAGGCCCCTCCGCCCGGATCACCCGGTTCAGGGCGCGCCGGAAGGCCTCCGTCGGGAAGAGGTCGCTGTCCGGCATCCCCCCGGCGAACGAGATGAGCCCGGGCGCGGGCCGGGCGACCTGGCCCCGCAGTGCCCGGCGGCGACCATCGGCGTCAGCCAGCTGGGACCCCTTCGAGAACAGGCTCGACCAGTCCAGTCCTGATGGGAGGTTAGGCGGCAGCACCTGCGACTTCCCTTCAGGCTCGGTCACGAAGGTGCCCTGGCCGACGTGGGCGCGGGCGAGCCCCTCCGACACCAGCTCCTCGTAGGCAAGGGAGACGGTGGCCCGGTTCACGCCCAGGTCCCGGGCCAGCTCCCGGCCAGCCGGGAGCTTGACCCCGGGGGCGAGAATCCCCTCTCGGATCAGGTGCTCGAGCCGCGAGCGAATCTGCCGCGCCAGGGGCACGGGCGACGCGCGATCTAATCGGATCTCCACGGAACCCTCCGTCTGAGCCATTATCGAACGTTTTTGAGGGTTGTAAAGAGCCAATTGGCTCCATCGGCACCAGGCCAATCCGGGGGGCGCCGCCCGGCGTGGTAGAATTCCCGTGCGGGAGCGCCATGGCAGGCCTGATCGTCCTCGAGAGCATGTGGAACCCCCGGGGCAGGCTCCTCGACGAGGAACCCTCGGTCCTCCCCTACCTGAAGGCCATCCGCCAGTCGCTCGGGTGGGAAGGGGCGCGGGTGCGCCTCGTGTACCGGCGCTTCCACACCGCCTACGACCTGGGCCTCCTTCTCCGCGAGGTGCTCCGCAAGCGGAAGACCTTCCGCGTCTGCTACATCGCCTCGCACGGCGAGCGGCGAAAGCTCCTGGGCCTCGGCGGCAAGGCCATCCGGCTCGAAACGCTGACCGACTACTGCCGGCCGAGCCCCAGCATGGGTTTCGTCTTCGGGGCGTGCGACTTTCTCACGCCGGACACCGCGTTGAACTTCCTGAAGAACACCGAGGCCAAGTTCGTCGCCGGCTACCAGAAGAGCATTCCCTGGACGGAATCCATGCTGGTGGACAGCCTCTTCCTCTCCTACCTCCTTGGCGGGACGATGAAGTGGGTGCGGACCAAGCACGGCGAGCGGGTCCCGCCGCTCGCCGCCACCAACAACTTCCAGATCACGCACTCGGAGAACCCGCAGAAGGTGGCCGCCCAGCTCTACCGGGACTTCTCCCTGGCCCACGACATCACGTTCACGCTGTTCACCCTGAAGCGGCGCCGCGGGCGGAAGCCGGAGCTGGTGAGCTCGTTCGACCTTCACCGGCGCAGCATCCAGCGCGCCCGGCGTCTCCTCCGGGACCTCTAATACGGTGATGGCCGCCCCGGACGGTCACCCCCTCCTGCGGCTCGACCGTCTGTCCAAGCGCTTCGGCGACCGCCTGGCCGTCGAGGCCCTCACGCTCGAGGTCGCCCCGGGGGAGATCTACTGCCTCATCGGCCCCAACGGCTCCGGCAAGACCACGACGGTCAAGATGATCGCCGGCCTCTACCGGCCCACCGCCGGCCAGGTGCTGATCGCGGGAATCGACCTCCGCGCCGAACCGGAGCGGGCCAAGGGGCTGCTGGGCTACATCCCCGACGAGCCGTTCGTGTACGAGAAGATGACCGGCCGCGAGTTCCTCGGGCTGGTCGCCGCGCTCTACCGCGTCGCCGAGCCCGAGCGGACGCGGCGGATCGAGGAGCTGCTCGACCTCTACGCGCTCGGCGCGGCGGCCGACGGGTACGTCGAACACTACTCCCGGGGCAACCGGCAGAAGCTCGCGATCCTGGCGAGTCTTCTCCACGCGCCGCGCCTGCTCGTCGTGGACGAGCCCATCGTCGGCCTCGACCCGGAGAGCGCCATCAAGACGCGCGACCTTGTCAGGCGCTTCGCCGAGATGGGCGGCAGCGCCCTCCTCTGCACCCACACCCTGGCCTTCGCCGAGCAGGTCTGTCACCGGGTCGGGCTCCTCAGGGAGGGGCGGCTGGTCGAGGAGGGGGATCTCGCCGCCCTCCGGCGCCGCGCCGGCCTCCCTGACGCGTCGCTGGAAGCCCTCTACCTCCACTTCACGAAGGCAAGGCCTTCGTGATCTTCCTCGGCGGGGGGCTCCGCCCCCCTGATCTCGGGGACGCGCGAGCGGAGGCGAGCCACCTCTGCGGGCACCCGCGCCACTTCAGGTGGCGCGGGTCGTGGCGAAGCCCGCGCTCGAACAAGCTCGGAGTCGTGCTATGGAGGGTAGTCGCGTGAGCGTTGTCCTGCGGCTCCTCTGGAGGCGGCTCGACGCGCTCGAAAAGATCGTCAGGGACCGGGAGGGGGCCAAGCTTGCCGTGATCGCCGGCTTCGTGGTCCTCTTCGGGCTCGTGATGGCCGGCGAATATTTCGTCTTCCGCCAGGGGCTCGCCGAGGTGCTCAGCATCGGCCCTCCCAGCGCGGCGCTCACCCTCTACATCCTCGAGGCCTTCCTGGCGCTGGTCCTCGTCATCTCCGTGGTGAGCTTCGTCGCCACCGGCCTGTGGACGTTCTACCGCGCGTCCGACACCGCGTTTCTCCTCTCGACGCCGGTGCCCCTGGCCGACCTCTTCTGGCTCCGGACGGCGGAGACGTTCCTGCTCACCTCCTGGGCGTTCGTCCTCCTCGGCGTCCCGGCGTTCCTCGCCCTCGGAGCCTCCCACGACGGGGGCCCGCTCTTCTACCTCTGGGCCCTCATCATCCTCGTCCTCTTCATGGTGCTGGCCGGCGCGCTCGGCACGCTCCTCACCGCGCTCGCGGGAATCGCGTTCCGGCGGTACCGGGCGCGCACGGCCACGCTGCTGGCAACCGTCATCCTGGCCGGCGCCTTCGCGCTCCTGATCGGCCGCCACGTGGTCCCTTCGCCGGTCGACTTCTACCTCATCTTCGAGCCCGGCATCCCCAACGGGAAGCCGGCGTCCCTGAAGTTCATCGAACACCGGTTCTGGTTCTGGCCGAGCCACCCCCTGGCAGTCTCGCTCTTTGCCGGCGTCCGGGTCAGCACGGCCGGTTCGGGCGCCCTCGCGGCGGCGGCCTGGGTGCTGCCCGCCCTCGCGCTGGTCGCAGCCGGCGTGATCGGGCGGCGGCTCTTCGCCGCCACGCTGCCCATCGTGACCGAAGGCCCCGGAATCGCGGCGCGCCCCGGTGCCCGACGCGCCGCCGCGGGCGCGGCGTTCCCCCGCTTCCTGCGGGGACCGGTCGGCGCCGTGATCGAGCGCGACCTCGTGACCCTGGGCCGGAGCCCCCACGAGCTCGGGCGCGCCGGCTTCATCGTGTTCCTCCTGGCGCTCTACACCGCGATCCTCTTTGTGGCGCCGCTCGCCGACGCGCTGGAGCAGCCGGAGACCGTGGCGCGGCTGTTCTTCCTCGACCTCATGGCGGTCGGGTACTTCGTGACGGCCTTCGGGATCCGCTTCGTCTTCCCGAGCCTGTCGCTCGAAGGTCGAGGGGCGTGGATTCTCTTCGCCGCCCCGCTGTCTCTCGGCAGGCTGTTCCTCGGAAAGCTCCTCGCCTATTCCACCATCCTTGGGCTGGCGGTGGGCCCCATCGCGCTGGGGGGCGCGCTCCGGCTGGTGACGTTTCCGGCGCTGCTCGGCGTCTTCGGGCTCTTGCTGGCGCTGCTGATCGTCACGACGGTCACGGTATCGCTCGCCTTCGGGGTCCTCTGGCCAAACTTCAGCGAGGCCAACGCCGAGCGGCTGGCCACCAGCGGCGGCGGGCTTGCCACGATCGTCCTCTGCCTCGGGTACGTGGCCGTGGTAGGCTGGCTCGGCGGGGAGTGTGTCCGGTCGGTCCTGGCGGGTGGCTCGGTTCTGGCGTATCTGGCTGCCGCCGTCGCGCTCTCGGCCGCGATCGTCGCGGGGGCGATAGCGGCGGCGCGGCGGCGGTTCGAGACTCTCGAGATCCCCTGACGGAGGTGCGCGAATGCCTGTCGGCGAGGCTCCCATCAAGCAGGCGATCCAGTGGATCGACGAACAGCTCCGCGAGAACCCCAAGGCGGACCGGACGCGCCTCGTGGACGAGGCCAGCCGGCGCTTCGACTTGACCCCGCTCGACGCAGACTTCCTCTGGCGCTTCCTAGCAGACCGCGGCAAAGCCACATAATCAGGCCTTCAGCACCACGACCGTCGCCCCCCAGCCGCCGCGCTCCGGCGGAGCGTCGAAGAAGCGCGCCACCAGCGGGTGGGCCGCGAGGAGCGACTGCACCACCGCGCGCTGTGCGCCCGTTCCCCGCCCGTGGATGAGCCTCACCTCGCCGAGCCCGCGCTGACGGGCAGCCCGGAGATACTCGTCCACCACGGAGGGAATGTCGCGGGGCGCGAAGGCGTGCAGGTCCAGCGAATCCTCGATCGGCAGAATGACGGGTTCGTCCGTCAGTGTCGAGCCCTCCTTTC
>Ga0209619_10003353_pt1 | contig 11519 bp, 7 predicted proteins | sample Rifsed16ft3_FD_184011 | JGI IMG/M metagenome (GOLD analysis project Ga0209619, IMG submission 184011) | Soil microbial communities from Rifle, Colorado, USA - sediment 16ft 3 (version 2) | ecosystem: Environmental > Terrestrial > Deep subsurface > Rock core/Sediment | place: Rifle, Colorado... | reverse complement strand
CTTCCGAGTCCATGTGGATTCCCATGGGGGTCCCGTGGAGGGAAGGTTTCTGGTCGCGGCAGACGGGCTTCATAGCAAGCTTCGGAAGGAGGCGGGTTTACAAAGATTGGCGCGCGGAGCGAAGCGCTTCGGTGTACGGCGTCACTTCCGGGTGCGTCCCTGGTCTCCCTGCGTTGAAGTTCACTGGAACAACGAGGCCGAAGCCTATCTGACGCCGGTCGCTTCTGAGGAGCTGGGGGTCGCTTTGCTATCGAGCGGCGCGCCGACCCGTTTCGAGGAATCGCTGAGCCATTTTCCAGGTCTCGAGGAACGACTGGCAGGGGCACCGGTAGTGAGCGAAGTACAGGGTGCGGGGCCCTTTCGACAATGTGTTCGGCGTCGTTATCGCGGCCGGCTGGCTTTGGTGGGGGATGCGGCGGGATATCTCGACGCCTTGACCGGTGAGGGTCTATCCCTGGGGTTTCACTGTGCGCAAGCCCTGGTCGCGACCATCGCCAAAGGGGATGAGCTGTCAAGCTATGAAACCGCTTACCGACGTCTCAGCAGAACGCATTATCTGATGACCGGACTGCTGCTGGCGGTGGCCCGGAGACCGGGACTTCGCCGGCGACTCATCGACGCGCTCGCGGAGACTCCAGAGATCTTCGATCGTCTACTCGCCATCAGCACCGGCGAGAGACCCATCCACCATCTGGGGTCAGCGGGATTGATTCGGCTCTTGCAAGTGCTGGCGGGACGTTCCGGTAGAGCTCGCTCGAGCCGATTCCGGGGCGGGGTGTCGCTGGGAAGACGGGAGTTGCGGTAAGTGCGACGGAGCTGAGAGTGGCGACCTCTATTTGATCTCCATCTCTTCCTCTTCTTCCTCGAGCTGGGAAAGCTCCTCGGAGCGCCGGCCGTGGAACGAGCCGCGAAACTCCTTGCGATCCATCGGAAACTCGCCCCAAACACAGACCCGGTTCTTGCCTTGAGCCTTGGCCTCGAAGAGGGCTCGATCGGCGCGGTCCAACACCTGTTCCGGAGTATCTCCATCGCCGGGAAACGAGGCGACCCCCATGCTGACGGTGATCTCCCGCGGCGGACCGTTCTCGCGGGAGTTGAGCTCTTCGATGCCCTGGCGGATGCGCTCCGCCACCAGGCGGGCACTCATCTTCGGTGTTTCCGGACAGATGATGACGAACTCATCACCTCCCACTCGCGCCGGTATGTCGATACGCCGTATCTTCTTGGCGATGAAGTCTCCGACTTGTTGCAGTACGCGTCCCCCCATCAGGTGTCCGTAGCGATTGTTGACGTTCTTCAGGCCATCGAGATCGACGAAGATCAGCGAGTACTCACGACCAAAACGCTGAGCGCGGGAGTGCTCGTTCTCCAACGTGCGATTGAAAAAGCGCAGGTTGAACAGGCAAGTGAGGTCGTCTCGCACCACCAGCTTCTGCAGTTGCTCCGCCTCTCGCAGGAGTCGCTTCACTTGACGGCGCGCCCGGTTCTGAATGTTGGCGACCGCACGGAGAGCGACCTTGAATTGAGATCCCAGTTCCAGGCCCCTCACCAAGCAGGCATCCGCAGAGGCGAGTCCGCGCCCCGGCTCCCGGTCCAGCACCAGGAAAACAAAGAACTCATGAGTCGCTCTGAGCTTTTCGAGCACTCCGAGAAGCTTCCGGGCAACGGTCGCTCGGCCACTCGCTTCGATCACAACCACCAAAGGATCGAGCTCGACGACTCGGTTGGCCGCGGCCACGGTAGCCCGTTCCCAGTGCAGCGGGTGACCCAGGGACGCCAGCTCGCTTCCCGCTCTGCCGGCCGGTAGGCCGGATCGGCTGAGCCAAATGATGGGGCGTCTGGCCCTGGTCTTTCTTGAATATTGTTTAGATGACATAGTGAGCGCTGTTGATTCCAAAGGCCTCGGGATCCACGCACTTGACGATGGCCCGGCCGGCCTGGCTGGGATGACTCAGGTCTATTAGTTGGAGCTCGGTCAAACTCCGTTTGGTATCGGTGATGATCTTCACTTTGGGCTGATGCGATCGATCGGGATCGGGATTGGATTCCACCACTACCCCCAACTCTCCGGTGGTCACCAGGACGGTAGAGCCGATGGGGAAGATGCCCATGCAGTTAATGAACGCCTTGACCAGGAGAGGGTCGTATCGAGCGCCGGAAGCCTTCTGGATTATGGCTAGTGCCTCGCTGGGTAAGAACTGCCGTTGATATATCCGCTTGGTCGTCATGGCATCGAAGGCGTCGGCGATGGAAACGATCCGCGTGAAGAGTCCTTGCCGTTTGCGGAGTGTGAGTTTTGGATAGCCGGTCCCGTCGTATCCGAGGTGATGTTGAAGCGCGGTGAGGATGCGATGGAGAGTTCCCGGGTCGTCGGCAATCAACGGGAAGAGAGTTCTTGCCGCGTAGACGGTATGGTTGCCCATGACAGCCCACTCCTCTTCGGTCAGCGACTCTTTCTTGTTGAGGACTTCTAGAGGGATGTGTAGTTTCCCCATGTCGTGATACAAGGCGCAGAGTCCGAGTTGAGCGAGATCCTGTCGCTTGAGACCCAGGCGTTGACCGAAAGCGATCGCCAGTACGCTGACGTTGACCATGTGATTGAAAGTGTAGTTATCGTGGTCTTTGATGGATGCCATCCCTGCCAGCGAGAACCCATCGCCCTCCTCGAAGCTCAGGTCCACGAGCCTCTGGACGGTGCGTTTCGCTTGACGCAGGTTGAGCTGGGCGGGCGAGTCGAGGTTGGAGATCGACTCGCGGATGAAATCCAATGCCTGCTGGTAGGCCTGGATGGCGCGTTGGCGTCGGTCCGGCTGCTCCTGGCTCGGTACGGAATCCCCGGCGGCCCGAGGCGGAAGTGCCTCCACCGCGGTCGCTCCCTGCTGGGCTAACGTTCGATTGACCTCATCCACGCCCCCCAGGTTGGCGGAGCGTACTCGGGCCAGGGCGGTGAGCAAGCCGGAGAGAGAAGCGGTGGTAGGAACTCCGTCGAACTGGAACCCTCCCAGCTCTCGCTTGCTCAGCTCTTCCCACAAGTACTTGTAGGTCTGCAGACTCCGGATCTCCATCCGGATCCGCATACCATTGGCATAGAACTCCTGCCCGACGCGCTCCAAGCGAAAGTTGCCTTCCGTCTTCACGATCTGTGCCAGGGCGGTCACCGCCTTCTTGAGAGGATCGGCAAAGACTTCGTTGGTGAGATCGTGGAGATACGAGTTGCGGATCAAGACCGCAAACTGCTGCAGCACCTCCCTCGACGAGGCAAGAAACGCTCGTGCTTCCGGCGTGGAGGCCGCACCGGCTCTCACGTTCGGTGTCATGCTAGGTTTTCCTCTCGGCGCTGAGCTCTCTCTGAGAGGCGGCTCGGATGAAACGATCGCCTTTGCTAGCCATTTCCTCGAGGAAATCCTTGGCTTCTTTCGTTCCCACCATGTGAATCCCGTGAATGGCGGCGTGCAGGGTCTGTCGCTCCTTGCGGGAAGCGAACCACCGGCGCTCCTGAGGGCGCACCAGCTCGGTGAGCCACTTCAAGGCCTCCGCCCCGCCCAGCTTGGCGACCGCAGCAAACGTTCGGCTCTGCTCCAAATAGCTTCTCTCCTCGACGGCGGAGTCCGCGGTCGTTTGTTCCAGAATGGTTTTCGCAAACTTGCTCGCTCCGCTGCGAACCAGCGCATCCAGTGCGGTGCTGCGAACTTCCGGATCGGGATCGCGAAGGAGGCGAAGGCAAATCTCGCCGCTTCGTTCGCTACGGAACCGGCCCAGAACCGTCGATGCCTCCCGCCGGACCGCGTCCTCCGATCCAGCCAGAAGTTGCTCGGCAAGAGGCAAGGCCTGGTCCTCGGGGAGATGCGAAAGGATGTAAACGAGCTCTCGTACGAAGGTCGTGTCGGCAACGCCGCCATTGGAAGGGATGTGCCGCCCCAGCTCGGCCACCACATTTTGCTTGGAAGCCAGAATGGCGTCTGCCACGGCTCGACGATAAGGGGAGGTTGTCATTCGGGCTATCCCCGGGATGAGCGAGCGAAGGGCATCGTGCCCCAGTCGCGCCAGGAACACCGTGAGCTCGGAAGGCTTGAGGCGGCGAGACCGCTCCACTTGGTCGAGAAACTTGCCGAGGAACTCCGGATCGCTGAGTGCTCGAAAGACTTTGTCACGAAGGCGAGTAACGGGCTCCGACTTCCCGAGCAGCATGTCGGTCAGTCCCTCCAAGTGCTCGACCAGGAGTGCCACCTCGTCCAGATTGCCGTCCTTGAGGAGTCGATCCGCGACCGCCGCCAGGCCCTCGGCGAGCCTGTCGTGCTCCTCTCTCCTTCTTTCTTGCAGAGTCAGTTCTATGGCGAGCTCCACCACGGAGACGGAGAAGGGTTCGATCTCCTGAGAGATCAACGCCGCTCGCAAAGCTTCGATCTCGTCGTCTCCGAGCCGGCAGGCGTCGGTGGGGAGATGAGCCGTCGGTTGCTCCAGATCGTTCAGGCTGACGCTATCGGCGGAAGCGCCCCCCCCACCTTCGCCCAAAGTGCCGGACTCCAGCTGCTCGTTCAAGCTGGAGCCGGTCGATTCCTTGTCGAGATCCTCGACCGCGTAGTACTGGATGGCCTTGAAGTCTTGCTCCCAGAAAAGGGTGACGAGATCATCCTGTTCGCTGGAGTAAGCCCCCGCCCGGTTCAAACAGCTCAAGAAGTTGTGGAGCTCTTGGTCCTCCAGACCGGGATGAAAGCTGAGGCGGCGAATGCCGTCGCGGAAAAGTGCAAAGGCAAGACTGTCGTTTCGGTCACTGCCTTCGTAGACTACGTCTTGCGCGAAGAGAATCTTGAACTCTTGGATGGTGAGCTCGAACATCCCTTCTTCTTCGAGGTGGGCGAAAAGCTTCGCGTAAAGCTCGTGCTCCAGGCGGTGGGCGATGGCGTTATTGGCCTCATAGAGCCTGAGCCCCTTCTGTGCTTTCACCAGAAGCCGCAGCAGGTCCCGTAGAGCTGGCGCCCGGGAGTGGGCCCCGCCACCCGTTTCGTTGACTTCGACTTTCTTGTCTAGAGCCACACCACTCCTCGCCCTCGGTCCGATGCAACTTCCAGGCCATCATGGTGAGGGGACCTGTCCACTAAGTCCAACAAAACAGGGTGGATGCTTCGAGGCAGTGGTGGTTTTCGAAACGGACCCGACAGGAAACTGTGGGGGAATGGACCCGAGCGTGGGACAAAACCAACATCTCGGCCAAGAGCCGCTTTTCCAAACTGTTAATGCGAGGAATCAGACGGACTTCAGCACGATGACGGTCATGTCATCGTGTTGGGCACAACCGTGAGAGAACTCCTCGACCGACTCGACCAGCAGGCGCGCAATCTCCGCGGCGGGTAGCCGGCGGGTCGCCAGCAACAGTTTCTCCAGACGCGGTTCACCGTAGACCTCGTCATTTTCATTGAAGGCATCCACGATGCCGTCGGTATAGAAGCAGATGAGATCTCCGGAACGAAGCTTGATGGTGTCTTGTTCGAAACTCGTGCCATCGAACATTCCCAGGACCGTACCGCCTGCCTGGAGGTAAGACACCTCTCCGCTCTTCGGTATCAAGACCGGCGGGAAGTGGCCGGCATTGGTGTAGGTCAAGCTACCCCGGGTGGGATCGAGCACGCCGTAGCACATGGTGACATATACGTTTCGCTTGATGTCTCGGTGGAGTCGGCGATTGGCGGTGTACAAGACGGCATTGGGCTGTTCCTCTTGTTGGGCGGCGGAGCGAACCGCGCCGCGCGAGGCGGCCATGATCATGGCGGCGCCAACCCCCTTACCCGACACATCGGCGATCAGGATGCCAGTCTTGTAGGACGGAAGCCGCAGGAAGTCGTAAAAGTCGCCGCCCAAGCTGTCGGCGGGCTGATAGGAGGTCCCGATTTCGAACCCCGGAATGACCGGCGGCTCGTCGGGCAGCATGCTGAGCTGGACTTGTCTGGCCAACTGGAGGTCGTTGTCGAGCTTTCTCTCTCGAGAGCGCAGCTCCTCGTAGAGTCGGGCGTTGACGATGGCAATGGCCAAGGTGGCACCCAGTACGGACAGCATTTGCTCCTGTTCGGCGCTGAAATCCCCGATTCGTGTGCTCTCCAGCACGATCACTCCTACCGGCTCTCCTTGGTGGATCAAGGGAACCGCCAGGGCGGAACGAGGAACTTCGCCGCGGTCGGTCGTGGCGGGCAGGAAGTCCGGCTCCACCGACACGTCGTTGGAGAGGACGGACGAGCGCGTGCGCACCGCTCTTCCCACCAGTCCCTTGGTCACCGGGATGCGTTGTAACCATCGACGCGACTCTTCCGAGTAGCCAATTCCGATCCGCCACGTCAACTCTTCTCGCTCCCGGTCGTACAAGAAGATGCTGAAGTGCTCATAGGGAATGACGTCTCGCAGCAGGTGACCCACCCGGTTGAGAAGGCGATCGAGCTCCAGGATGGACGCCAGGTCTCGCGCCACGGAAAGCAAGAGCTCCAGCCGCTCTATCTGCAGGCCCTCGACCGTAACCACGCGCTTCTCCATCCCTCACACCACTTCCCAACGGGCGTTTCCCACCCGCTCGACTTCGGCCTCCAGAACTCATGAAAAGCCCCAAACTCTTTATTTTGCCACAGAATCAGAAGAAACGCACGATCAGATGGATGAGCTTTCGTACCGAGCGCCTATAGGGTGGATACAAGAGCCGGGCCAAGCTTCTTTTCGGTTGGTGCATCACCCCCCTTTCGTGGGAGAAAGCCTTGAAACCGAAATAGCCGTGTGATTTGCCGATCCCGCTGTGGTTGAATCCGCCAAACGGCAGATGCGGATTCGAGAAGTGAACGACGACGTCGTTGACCACCGAGCCGCCGGCGCCGATCTCGCCCAGCAAGCCTTCCACGACGCGTGGATTCTTTCCGAAAACGTAAAGGGCGAGAGGGCGCGGCAGAGAGTTGACGAGGGTAATCGCCTGCTCACGCGTCTCATAGGTGAGGATAGGGAGCACCGGCCCAAAGATCTCTTCCCGCATGATATCCGAGCTGGGGAGAACGTCGCTCAGCAAGGTGGGGGAAATGAAGCAGTCCTCTTCGCGGAAAATGCCTCCCGCTTCGATACGGGCGCCGTCTTGCAGCGCCGCATCCACCAGGCGCTTGACTCGTCGAAAGTGGTGTTCATTGACGATGCGGCCGTAGTCGGGGTTTTCGGCCAAGGAATCCACCGGTCCGTACCTTCGCTCCAGTGCGTCCCGGGCCAGCTCGATGAATCGCGGCTCTAGGTCTTTGGGAACGAGGACATAGTCGGGAGCGACGCAGCTCTGCCCGGCGTTGAAGCACTTACCCCACAGGATCTTGTGAGCCGCATCACCGATGTCCGCCGAGGAGTCCACGATCACCGGAGACTTTCCGCCCAGTTCCAGAGTCACCGAAGCGAGCTGAGTGGCAGCGGCGGCCATGACCTCCCGACCCACGCGGGGGCTGCCGGTGAAAAAGATGTGATCGAATGGCTGTCTTACAAGAGATTGGGCTACTCGATGGTCCCCTTCCACCACGGCCACCTCGTTCTCATCGAAGAGCTCGGAGAGCAGACTTCGAGTAAATGCCGCGGTTCGGGGAGCGAGCTCGGAAGGTTTGATGATGGCGGCGTTGCCAGCGGCGAGGGCTGAGACGAGCGGCGCGACGCTGAGTTGGAACGGGAAGTTCCAGGGAGCGATGATGAGGACCACCCCCTTGGGCTCGTAACGGACTTCGCTCCGAGCGTTGAATAGAACCAACGGCGAGGGCACCGATATGGGTTTGAGCCAATCTTCGAGATGGCGACGCGCGTGCCGGATCTCGGTCACCACCGGATAGACTTCGCTGAGCAGGACTTCCGGCTCGGGCCTGCGCAGGTCTTGGTAGACGGCCGCGTTCAGCTCAACGAGCCGTTTCTCGATGGCGGTTTTGATCCGGCTTAATTTGTTGATCCGCTCGGCGGCGGTCGATTCCCTGAGCCTTTTTCTATTGGCTTGCTGGAGAGCGAAGATCCTATCGACTTCCATTGGAGCCCTCTGTCTCGCGCCTAGACGGATGAGACGACGTGCCAGCGGGGAGGCTGGACCTACAGAAGGCGCGTAAGCTCATCGGCGTCAAAGCGAGGCAGTTCGATGGTTTGTTCACCACGAAGCATGCTGACACCCGTTTGAGGGTCGGTGACTCGGCCAATGACGTTGGCCTCGATTCCGGCCTGGGAGAGGTTTTCCAGAACCCCCGAGGTTTTCTCCTCTTGAGTTGCGATCAGCAGCGCCCCCGACGAGATAGCGCCCAGAAGGTCGATTCCGAAGAGCTTCGCTAGCTCGTTGGACTCCCAATAACGCGGGATCTCCGTTTCGCTCACCACCAGTCCGACTTCCGAGGCTTCGGCCAACTCCCAGAGGGCGTTGGCGATTCCACCCTCAGTGGGATCGTGCATTGCATGTACGCCCGACGCCCTACACGCCGCTCGGCTGGCTTCCAGAACCGACAATCCCGGGTCTTCGAGAAAGCGGGCCGCCTTTTGCTGGAAATCAGCACCCAAGGCGCGGATGACCTCCGGCGCCTTCTGGCGCGCCAAGATGGCGGTGGCTTCGATGGCAATCCCTCGGGCGAGGATGAGCATGTCCCCGGACCGCGCCCCGGAAGACGTCACCAACTGATGGCGCTCGACCTCTCCGACCATGGTGCCGGCAACGATGGGGCGATCGATGCCGCGCGTGATCTCGGTGTGACCTCCCACCGGGGTGCACCCGAGCTCGCGGCAGGCCTGGGCGACGTCGGCAAAAATCCGTTCCGCCATGTCTGTGGTCGCTGCCCCTTCGGGAAGGAGCACGGTGGAGAGGAAATAGAGAGGTCGACCCCCCATCGCCGCGATGTCGTTGGCATTTACCTGCACAGCGTACCAACCGATTCGCTCGGGAGTAAAGGTGACGGGGTCGGCGGCCAAGAGGAGATAGCGGTCTCCCATGTCGACGACCGCCGCGTCTTCTCCGATTTGCGGCCCCACCAGCACCCGCGGATCCGAAACAACGTGGCGGGATAGATACTCTCGCAACAACTGCGGCCTGAGCTTGCCCAATGGAAGAAAGTCGGTCACAGGTGATCTCGTGCTTGGGCCGCGATCTTAACACATCGAGGCTTTCCAGACGTTCTGGCGGAGAGCTTCTGAGTTGCCGGGAAAAACAAAAACGACCTAACGCGGGTAGGGTCTGGTAACCGGTGCTTTCGGTTGACGGTCCGCCACCCCCGGGGTCGGCGCCTAGTCCAAGGGTTCGGCGGCGGCGGGAGCAACGACGCTCAACTGAACAGCGTTGGAACGAGGCCCCTCCGGGTTTGTAACCGTCAAGGCGATTTCTCTGCCCCCTGCGTCCTCCGGGATACGGAGCGTCGTTTCGAGCAGCTCCTGACTCAGGACTTGAACTGACAGGACCTCGATCCCTCTCGTCCCGCGGATCAGCACGACCTGCGAAACGGGCGAGAAGTCACGGCCGAAAACCCGCACCACCGTTTCCGCTCCAGCCGGGAGCTCCCGGGGAATCGCGCTGTTCAAAGAAGGTCCCAAGGTGTCGGTGGTGTCGCCCGCAGTCGGTACATGCAGCATCACCGCCTCTTCGTCGTCGAAGGGCGATGTGCGAACCTTGGAAGGAGAGCCGGCGGCAGCGCTCGGGACGGGAGCGGCTTTCGATTGGTCGCCACCCATGAATCCCCAGAAGAGTCCCACCAAGGCGAGGAAGAGCAGACCCGCTCCTCCCAAGACCCAGACTCCGATGGAGCGCTCTCGAGACGAAGGGGTCATGGCAGGCACGATGAGAGTCGCTTTCAGGTCGGCGTCCTGTTGCTCGCGCTGCAATCGATGGCGCACCCTTTGCGGCGAGACGATGGAGGCGCCGCGAGCCCGGGATGAGGTGGTGAGGCGTGTCTCTGCGGCTCGCCGATACCACCGCGCCTCCATGGATTCGGAATCGACCGCAAGCAGTTTGGCAGCCGTCTCGATGACTTTCTGTGGTTCGCCTTGGCGGTGAGCCGTTCTCATGGAAGCCAGCAAGGCGGCTGCTTCCTGACGCTGGGAGTCGTCCAACCGCTTCTGGCGCAGCTTCTCTTCGCTCTGTGAGAGATAGTGAAGTGCCATGGAATGAACGAGGACTTCATCCAAGACCTGACTCATATGGAGGACACAGCCCGCGTAGTCCTGTGCGTGTAAGGAATCGAGCCCTCGTTGGTAGACTTCTTCGAGCCTTCCCGCCACTTCGGCGACGCGCGACCATTGGTTCACGACCGGATCGGCGGTGGGGGCGTGTGCCGGTATCCTTTCCGCCGCGGTCTCGACGTCCGCGTCGGAGAGGATGGGAGGACGTGGCTCGATCCCAGCTCCGCGCGCCACCGCGCCGAGCGCTTCGCTCAGCTCCGCCATGCTCCGGAACCTCTCCGCGGATTTCTTGGCGATAGCGCGGAAGACCAGCTCTTCCAGAGCGGGTGGGATGCCTTGGGCGCGCGAGGCCAGGCTTCCCGGCTCGTCGGAGAGAATCTTGAAAACCGAAGCGGCCAGGGTCTCGGCACGGAAGGGATTTAGACCGGCCAACAGCTCGTAAGCCACCACGCCCAAGGAAAAGACGTCGGCCAGCATGTCAACCGATTCTCCCCGAACTTGCTCGGGCGCCATATATTCCACCGTGCCAAAGATCGTTCCGGCTCGAGTCAGCTCACCTTCACCGAATTTGGCCACCCCGAAGTCCAACACTTTTGCGACACCGTTGCGAAGCACGAAGAAGTTGCTGGGTTTGAGATCTCGGTGAACGATTCCGTTCTGGTGAGCGTGCTGCAACCCGTTGGCTATCTGTTGAAGTATGGAGAGCTTCTCCGCCAGGTCCATCGGCCTTTTCCGCATGAGTGAGTAGAGCGAAGCGCCTTCCAGAAGCTCCATCACGATATAGGCCGTGCCTTCTTCTTCGACGAGCTCGTGGATGGTGATGATGTTGGGGTGCTGCAGCTGTGCTACCGCCCGGGCCTCGCGAAGGAAACGAAGGCGGAATTCCGACTCGGGTGGCAGATCGGTCGACATGGATTTGATGGCCACCTGGCGTCCCAGACCCGAGTCGACGGCTCGATAGACGACGCCCATCGCGCCGTGGCCGAGCGTGGAGACCACCTCGTACTTCCCGACCTTCTTGGGGTGCTTGGGCGCCACTTTGTGCAAACCTCGGTGGGGGAGTTGTGCAATCTCTGTGCCGCCGATCTCTTGGTCCAACACCCCGGGTGATAGCAATTTACGGCATGAGCGGGATCGCTTCCCGCGCCGCTACGTGGTGAAAGGCCCACGCCAAATCGCTTTTTTTGCTCCCTGACTCTCCCGGAAGGGTGTGAGACTCGACAGAATCCATTGACACCGCACCCTGAACCTCTAGAGTGCTCAATGCCGCGGGGCCCCACCCCCGCGGCTTCGGGTTTTCGTCGGCGCGTTACTCAGTGCTCGCTCTCTCTTCGTTCGCTCGCTGTCCTCCGCTCGCAGGCTCGCTGCGGACGGCGGCGCGCCGGGCT
>Ga0209619_10003352_pt1 | contig 11520 bp, 13 predicted proteins | sample Rifsed16ft3_FD_184011 | JGI IMG/M metagenome (GOLD analysis project Ga0209619, IMG submission 184011) | Soil microbial communities from Rifle, Colorado, USA - sediment 16ft 3 (version 2) | ecosystem: Environmental > Terrestrial > Deep subsurface > Rock core/Sediment | place: Rifle, Colorado... | reverse complement strand
CAGCGGCGTCAGCCATAGCTCTTAGATCAGAAGATAGAGCGGAGACTTGTGAGTTTAGCCTACCATTCACATCTTGCAACGCCATGACATCAACTTTGAGCCTACCGTTCTCACTTTGCGCAGTAGCAATTTGGGAACTTGTCTTTTCATTCTGTGATCTTAGCTCTGCAACTATTGCATCACTACTGATAGTAGAGAAATAGGAAGCAGCTCCTCCTACTGCACTACCAACAATTATAGCAGTAAGGACTATTGCAGCAACCGTGCTTATGCCAGACTTTCTTACAGGTTTGGAATTCGATTTTGATTCCATAGTCCTATTAATGGTGCAAAAAATATCTGGGTATTTTTTGTAAGCCAAAGAGGTAACATTTGTCTTATTTCGCCAGAATTCCTTCAAAAGTCGGCGATCAAGAGATTCTCTACGGAATATCTACCTAGAGTATAGCCATATCCCATATTGCGTTTGCTAGGGCATTTTGATCCGTGATCTAAACTAAACAAAATTTTGTCCTCCATGAATGGCTCTATGATGACGTACTAGTGCTTTCCTAGAACTCAATTATCCTACTATAGGTTATTAATACTCGGTTCAGTAAAAGGGACGTATATTTATGGAGATTACTATACGGATAGTTTCACTCCACGGGCATTGCGCGCCGTTCTAGGCGTTTTGCAAATTTTGCAACGAACCTGTAATGCGGGGAGTGGTATCGTAGCCCTAATTTGCTGGTTAGCTAAAGGGCAGACCGAAGTTCTGAGAGCCTTCTCAGACCTCTCTGCGCATCTTCTTCCTCCCAATAATAAGGAAGCCTTTGTTTCGTCATGAACTCCATTAGAGCTCTTAGGGGTATCCTTAGCCTCCTAGCTACATAGCCCAAGGAACTCTCACCTTTGTAATAACTTTCCAAGCCTTCTAGAATCCTAGTTTCCTTTAGTGATGATACCTTGGCGGACTTCGTCACTTTCTGTGTGGCCATCTTACTGCGTCCTCTCTAAGTCGCCTAATATACTGTGTATCTAATATGCTTTGATTGACTAGCGTATCAATTAGCCTAAGAACGTCCTGTGAAGTCATGATCTTAGCGTTATGAGCTTCCCTAACAACGTCTGCTATGTTCATCGTTTTTAAACCAAAAGCCTCCGCCTTTGTTGCTGCGTACTTGTCGCTAATCAAAAGAGCATGAGCTCTAATTTCTCTGCAAAGAACCATCGCTTCAGCCTCTCCTTTGCCAAGCTTCTGCTTCATGTAACGCTTCACTTCCTTCTTATTCCAAACAGCCACTACCTTTAACCATGTCACTATAGCTTTCGCAATTTCCATCGCGTCTGTGTAGTCGCGATAATATTGCGTCTCTTCGAAGACCCCTTCGGGAATAACCACATCGTATAGACTAGGAAGTATTTGCAGATGATGTGATAAGGCTAGTTGTATCAGCGGGGCTGCATCACTTACAATAAGCTTACTTTTCTTCCTGCGCTTCAATTTGTAGCGGCGTCTATCTCGATTCGGTCCCCATTAATTGTTTGTTAACAAAGCCCATGCTGAGTAAGGGTAAGGAAGAGAGATGAGTGGTAATCAGCCTTCGGAATTTACTAGCAAATTTGTGTGGGGGATAATTTTCTGACAAGCTGATGGTGAGATGGTTAATTTTGGTGCGGGGTGGTGGGACTTGCCCCTAAGAAACCATAGTAATCTACTAAGACAATTTCGTACTAGATAGCATCCGTCTTAGATTAGGGGCCTCTAAAACAGATCAAACATTCGACTCGATATACCAAGAATTGCGATTTTGCAAGAAATAACATATCTGAGTTCATATACGTAAAGAGAGTATGCTTTACACAAGAACTAGTTATGCAATGACAAACCCAACTTTATATAAACTCAAAAAGTTACTGACAAACCCGCGCCTGCGTGCAAATTGATGACTAGGGTTGCCATATAAAGCGACAATCATAAAGACGTAGAGTACTAGTGGAGTAAGAGTTACTAACAAAACATGCCCTATGTTAAGCTATAGACGGGGGAGTTATGTAGCAAGCTGTTAAAGTTTTAGTTGATGAGATGGTGTCAGTTTGTGCTTTAAAATCTCGCGGGGTAGTTCAATCCTTATTTTTATAACGGCGTTATATTTATTAGCCATCCAGTATCTAACGGGAGCGACAAACATGCTAGATCCACACCGCTTTACCAGCCCTGAGCTTGCAGAAGTAGAGGTTAACAGGGTAAAAGAGGAGATCAAGAAGTACAAATCTGGCGAAATTGACGAGGAAGTTTGGAGGAGATTCAGGCTGGAAAACGGCGTCTACGGCATCCGTTTCCAGAAAGACATCCAGATGATCAGGGTTAAGGTACCCTACGGCCTTCTGACTGCGGAGCAGATGGAGGCTCTGGGCGAGGTTTCTGATCTTTTCGCAAACGGGATAGGACATGTAACTACAAGACAGGACTTCCAGTTCCACTGGGTAGCACTTGATTCAGTCCCGGAACTGCTCAGAAGGATGAACGATGTCGGTTTGACTACTAGGGAAGCCTGCGGAAACACGGTAAGAAATGTTACCGCTTGCCCCCTTGCTGGAATATCTCCAGACGAAATTTTCGATCCAACACCTTATGCAGACATTATCGTCAGGTATTTCCTGCGAAACCCTCTCAACCAGAACCTGCCGAGGAAGTTCAAGATAGCACTTGAGGGATGCCATACCGACCATGCGGCGACGGGCATGCATGATATCGGCATATTTGCAGAGAAGAGAATCATTGATGGTAAGGAGGTAAAAGGATTCAAGATATTTGCCGGGGGAGGTTTGGGCCCTCCGCCATTCGCTGCACAGCTTTTGGAGGATTTTACTCCTGCTGACAAACTTCTGATAACATGCGAAGCTATACTCAGAGTCTTCGACAGGTTAGGCGAGAGAGGGAACCCTGCACGGGCTCGTTTGAAGTTCGTCATAATGCGTCTCGGTGTGCAAGAGTTTAGAAGGATAGTGCTGAAAGAAAGGAACCTCGTATATTCCACCAGAGCGGGCGACAGGCTCTGGAAGGTAGAAGAGTTCGAAGACGCTCCGCCAAGCAACTTACCGCAACCTTCAGGGAAGACGGATGGTAACGATGAGGAGTTCAAGAGGTGGAAGAGGACTAACGTGAACACGCAGAGGCAGGAGGGCTACTTCTACGCCTATGTAACATTACCAGCAGGCGACATTACGACTCAGCAGTTCTACGCTCTGGCAAAGATCGCAAGGAAGTACACTGGAGGCATGCTACTAACTACGAGGACGCAGAACTTGGTCTTTCATTGGATAAGGAAGGACTTGCTGGGAGATTTCTACGCTGATTTGAAAGAAGCGGGACTTGCGACGTATGGAGCAGATAGAATACTGAGTGTTGTCGGATGCCCCGGAGCTGATACGTGCAATTTAGCTGTCACGCATTCACACAGGCTTGCACTCGAATTACATCATCAACTCGTTCAGAAGCCCGAGCTAGTTATGGCTGAAGACTTGAAGGACATCTCGATAAAGGTCAGCGGCTGCCCCAACTCATGCGGCCAGCATCACATTGCCGACATCGGATTCTACGGCTCTGGGCAGAGGATCAACGGAAGAATGGCTCCATACTACACTCTGCTGCTTGGAGGCTCGATAGGACCCGGGAGTGTCAAGTTCGGCCAGCCAGTAGCAAAAGTCCCCGCAAGAAACGTACCTGACATAATCGTCAAGTTGCTAGAAATCTACAGGAAGAACAGGAAAGAGGGTGAAACGTTCTCCGAGTGGGTAAAACGGAGCCAAGAAGAGATGGGAGGGGAAGGTTTACATGGAGAGGTTTCGGTAGCTGGGAGGGCAATACAATGACCCAAGAAGTGGTTCAGAAGAAGAAGACATTCGTCTCCTTCATACAGGAAGAGCTTGGCGAGCTTACAACCTTGCCTCCTTATGAGGAAGCTCCAGATAAATATGTTGACTGGGGCGAGAAGGAGAGCTTCAAGGTAAAGACAGCCCGCGGCGAATGTGCTGCCTAGGCTCTAGGATACACATTCGACGAATTGATGAGATTATTCAGAGTGCTCTGTTCAGAGCTCAGAGATTTGTGCTCATCTAGAAGTTTGGTCACAAGCTCAGTTAACATGCATTTAGCCTATCAAATCCGTGGAATATATTCCGCAATGGCAATCTTGAGCAAATATCGATGGCAATGGTTCATATCCTTGCAGCTGCATAGTAGAGTTATCGTCCCTTCTTTTGCTTGCTTTGCTAAATCCTTCAAGAGGTACTCCCTGCCTTTCAACCCTTTCTCATATTCTGCAGAAAAATTGTTCCAGCTTATTTTCCCTGTCTTCCATTTCTTTATGAGTTCTTTATCTGTGCCAAGCTCTTTTATCCACACATCTACTTTATCTTTGGAGATCCCTCTGGGCCAGAATCTCATAACGAGTATCCTTTTGCCATCCGAAGCGTCCTTCTTGTCATGAACGGTCTTTTCAATTTTGATCATAATCGTCATCCCAACTAAGATTCTAACACTCTAGCCAGAAATTGAATTTGCAGGGATAAAAAATCCTCCTCTTCTGATTCATGTCGGGGGAGGGGGAGAAGACTCAGCACATTCAGAACAGTTAACAGGAACTCATCCTAGAAAAGTTAAGATAAAACGACGTTTATTCGCAAATCATGGCGAAGCAGAAAGCAAAGAAGCTTGCAATGATGGTACACAATGGAAGTTCTGAAAACATACGCTCAGCCTTTAACACTGCAATACTGGCTGCGACCGCTGGTGCAAAGGTCAGCATGCTCTTCAGGTCCTGGGCTTTGGAGAAGCTTGCAAGGCAGAATCTTGACAAACTCGAACTGCCTCCGCAATATACTCATAGAAAGAAGTTCATCGAAGATGGCTGGAAGAGAATTGGCTACCCTCCGCTTAGCAAGTTGATCAAAGAAGCGAAGGAGAGCCTCGACATCAAGATCTATGCGTGCACTGCATCAAATGCCCTGTTCAAGCTGAAGAAGAAAGACCTGCCTTTGGTTGATGATTTCGTTGGGGTCTATTCCTTCTTGGAGAAGGATGCCTTCACTGCAGACATGGTTCTAACTTACTGATCATCGCGAGCCAAGTCTTCTGGCATAGTTGGTGATGACAGTATTAATGCTTCAATTTACTGCACGAAACTCAGCAGGGAAGCCTCTTCAAACTTCTCCTTCGGATGCAGGACAAAATCTGAGCATTGAGGGGAATCTAGATCAGGAGAGTCGGAGATCGGAATTCCGAACCTTGCTCCATGCTCTTTGACCTTGGTTTCTACAAATTGTATGATTTCTTCGCGGTAGCTCCTCGGGGCGTAATGGTAGCCCTGCTCAACAATTGGCTTTGAATAGTAAAATGCCTGCATCAGCCTCGCAGCATCATATCTTCCTATCGATTCCAGCAGCATCTTCATCCTACTCCATATATCGCCACGAAGACGAAGAACTCCAGCAGTAAAGTATCTGGCACCTGCTTCCGCAGACTCTTTTATCAATGCATCCAATTTTATTCTGTCATCTGTAAGCCCGGGAATTATCGGGATTATGTTGACAGCAGTTTGAACTCCTCTTTCGGAGAACTTATTGATGACCTTTAGCAGCGATCTTGTTGGGGTTACATTTGGCTCAATAATTTTCTTGAGCGAATCGTCAATCGTAGAAATCGACCAAAATAGCATGCATTTGTCCTTGTAGGCCGCATGGAGCTCTAGATCGCGCAAGATTGTACCGGATTTCGTAAAGATGTAGTAAGGAACGTTATACTTTTGCAGAACCTCGACGCACTTCCGAGTTATCCTGCTCCTTCCTTCCTGTGGCTGGTAAGAATCCGTTGCAGAGGCCAAGAAGACTGGCTCTATGTACTTGCCCTTCCACATTCTCAACTGAGCCTGCAACACTTGAGGGGCATTTTGCTTGACAACAATCTTGTCATAGAATTCAGGAACCCATTCATAAGTCGCATAGCAGTAGCAACATCTATGGGCACAGCCGATATACGGATTTGCAGTTAGTCCTCCTTCATCTTTGTATTCTCCGCTAAGGCCATGCAGGAATGTTTTGCACCTTTTCTCCTCTACGAGAGGTATTCTCCGTTGCCACCATTTATGGGGTTCAGGAATAACTTTCGCCAAGCATTTTCATTGCATAACAGCGATATTTCCTTTGCAGTTGATCTTTCTGAACAAATTATCAATAGCAGTCTATCTTATCCTATAATAAATCAGCTGAAACACAACGGATGGAAACTCGTTGAGAATAATCTGCAAGAAATGTGTAAAGCCTTGAACCTGCCTGAAGATTTCGGGAACATGGCGTAAAGCTTGTGGATAAGATGGCTAAAGAGTTGATTCGCCAAGGATTCATTATTCCAAAACCAACGCATTATGGTTTGCAAGTATCACTGAATCCAAGGAAGAGCGAGGAGATAATTGCGTTCATGAAGATTTTTTTCCCTGAGGTTTAGCAATTCATCTTCCTAGAGTTTGCCTAGAAAATCAAGCAACCTTTTCTTACATGAATTGAATCTTTCATCAGGCATCTTTCCAAATGGACCATGAATGCTGTCTCGGTAACTTTTAGACTCTATGCTACGTTTTATCAAATCTATTCTCTTCTTAACCATTTCACTGCTGCACTTATCTGAGATTATCTTGACGATTAAATCCAATTTCAAATCTTCACCTGCAAGCATGAAGATGTCTCTGATATCCTGCTTTCTTATCGACACAAATTTCATCGCAAACAACAGCTCTGGATCAGCTATCCTCATCTCTATCCTGATAAGATTCGCTCTTCCAACAGTCACTCTCTTTCTGGAATATTTTCCGAATAGTTCTGCCTCAAAAACCACCCCGCTCTCTCTATCTAGGACTGAATTCACAAGCAAGTCAAAAGAAACCTTTTCTTTCTCTCTGACGTAGCGTATGTAATTACCGTAAGGCACATCTCCAGCCTCCTCCTTTGCATAACCATCCCTCTTGAGAGCATCTTCAGTTGCTTTGGAATTATCCAATACTACTAGATCGCAATCTATCGAGAACCGTGGAGGAACGTACGCATTGACAGCGTAACCTCCAATCAACACAGCATTTTGCTTTGGAATCTTCTCCAAAGTTTCAAGAACGATTCTTTCCCTATCCTGTATCATCATACTGCTTTAACTGCCTCTTCCAACACTCGTCTATCTATGCCCGCTTTTGTCTTGACTTTGAACTTCGCCTTCAAATACGCCAAGGGATATTCGAAATTGTCAATATACCTCTCGCAATATCTGACTACAGCATGTAAACTTTCAACAGGCAAGCCATTGTGAACTTCGTATGACAACCGTTCCTGCGGCTTTAATATTACGAACTCTCCCAATGATGGTTCTGCCTTGTTGATGTAGACATTTACCCTGTGCTTCCTGAAATAATGCACCCAGTCATGCAATTCCTTCCTTAACACTTTGATATAATACGGTGAATGCTCCCAGCTTCTTTGAATGTAGCTGTAATCCGTCCAGACTTCTACTGCACTCGCCTCAGAATAGGCATACTTCCTTCCTGCCTCTTGCAACAATCTTGGAACCTTGAACTCTACCATTGACCTGAAGATATCATCAGCCTTGACACAAACATACTTGCCTTTCTCAACCCTCCTCAACCAACCAGCCTTCTCCAAGACATGCAAAGTCTTCTTGACCATGCTTTTTGAGATGAACCATGTCAAGTAGTCTGAGGGAAAGCTGTCGCTAGCGAAACGATTGTACAAAATGGCATAGGCATCCTGCGCATAGGTTGGCACTGGTTCAGTCATGGTTACTTATTAGGTAACTTAAAGATATAAAGACGACGGTTACTCAATTGGTAACTCTATACATTCACTACAATCTTGTCATTCAGCATTATTTGAAACTTGTTTGTGAAGCTCCCTCGACAATTTCGGTACATACTTTATCCCAGTAATCTCGGCTGTAATTCTCATGAAATCAGCTGGTAGCTACGCTTTCTTTCTGCTTGACAATCTTTTGGAGGCTGGTTCGATAGTGTCCTGCATCCGCTCTTTCCACAAACTCAATCTTATCATTTGATAGGGTAGCCTGACCGAAGCCAAGTTTCTCAGCAATAATCGATTTCAATTCCAAATCCAGTTCGTAACCGAATGAATTCCTTCCAAGTTCCTTGGCGACTTTGAGTGTGGTTCCTGAACCTGCAAATGGATCTAAAACACTCTCGCCGACAAACGTAAACAGCTTGATTAGTCTTCTGGGAATCTCATTTGGGAATGCTGCAATACCCTCTTCCAACCTGCCTTTCATCGGCAGGACATTTGTGATTTGCCAGGTGTCTGGTATTGCTTCCCTCCGACCTGCAATGTCGTCCCACACTGTAAAAGGAATACTACATTCATTGAACTCTTTAACATCAATCTTAGATTCTTCGACGACCTTGGGAGGAAGTTTCTTCAGGTAAGAGTAGTCGAATCGGCCCTTCTGGAATATCAGAATACTTTCCTGCATGTTGTCTGGATAGAAATACATTGGATAAGGATGCTGTAGTAGAACTCCGCTTCTTCGACTGATTCGAACATATCCTTTGGGTTTCATCCAAACAATTCTGTCCCTATATCTAAATCCAGCTCGAACCATGATTTTTGTTATATCAGCAACAACTGGGAATTTCTCACCGTCTACCAACATATCATCCACAACGAAGCAACATATTCTCCCCTGTGCGACTACTCTCTTCAGCTGCTCCGCTACTCCTTTAATCAGGTCTAAGAATTCCTTGTATGTCTTGAAAAAGTCTGGATAATCAAAAGGAGCGTTGAAGTAAGGTGGTGATGTGACTACCAGATGAATACTGTTCTTAGGAAGCTCCTTCATGCTTAGAGCGTTTCCGAATATTACTTTGTGTGCAGTCCCCATACAATCACTTCTGGCTTCTCTTTTGGTATATAATTGTATGAATGGAAGGCTCTGTTAGGTCTTTGGCTCGCATATTAGAGGAAGCTCGCATCATGAGCTGACAAGTTAACAAAACCTAAATCAGGAATGTTAATGTCCGAGCGTTTTCATTGAAAAGCGATGAGCAAACCGGAGCAGCGCATTGTTCCGCACCAGCACTGCAAGGTCTGCGGCAAGGCAGTCCCTCTTGGTAGAGACTTTTGCTCAAACGAGTGCAAAGGGAAGAACGAAAAGACTCGGAAGAGGACGAAGACGATAAGTAGGATTTACACTGTAGTGCTCTTGGTAGTCATGGCCGCATTGATGCTATTTACTATTCTTCCCCCTCGTTAATGGGATGTAGTTGTGGAAGCACGTAGGCTTGTTGGTATGACAGGCAGGCCCCTTCTGATCGACTAAGTACAGTATCGTGTCTGAATCGCAGTCAACAAGGACTTTTTTGATCCTCTGGACATGGCCGGATTCCTCGCCCTTCATCCATAATTTGTTCCTCGACCTGCTCCAGTAGTGGGCATAGCCCGTCTTAAGGGTCTCCTTTAGAGCTAGTTCGTTTGCAAAAGCAACCATGAGAACTTTTTTTGTTGAATAGTCTTGTGCTATTACTGGGACTAGACCTCCAGACTTTGCAAAGTCTATTTCTTCCACATTAAGTGCTTTCAATCTCTTATCACGACTCCGTTCTTACGCAGGAACTGCTTAACCTTTGGTATTGAATATTGCTTGTAGTGGAATATCGACGCTGCCAGAGCCGCATCAGCATTTGCTATCTTAAATGCGTCCAAGATATGCTCTAACTTTCCGCACCCTCCGCTCGCTATTACAGGAACATTTAGAGCATCAGTCATGAGTTTCGTAAGTTCAAGATCGTAGCCGTCCTTTGTGCCGTCTTTGTCCATAGATGTTAGAAGCAAATCTCCTGCTCCGAGCTTTTCGCCCTTCTTTGCCCATCCAATAGCATCAATACCAGTAGGCTTTCTGCCACCATAAGTGTAAACTTCATACTTTCCTTTGCCAATTCTCTTTGCGTCTATTGCAAGCACTACGCACTGCCTCCCGAATTTGTCGGCAATTTCTGTAATCAGTTTGGGGTTTTCAACGGCGCTTGTGTTGATTGAAACTTTGTCAGCCCCGCTGCAGAGGATCATTCTGGCATCGTCAAGAGTCCTTATCCCTCCTCCGACTGCAAACGGGATGTCGAGTTCTGCGGCAACGTTTGAAACAAGTTCCTTAACGATTTCCCTCTTTTCGTGTGACGCCGTAATGTCTAGGAAGACCAATTCGTCTGCACCTTCATCTCTGTACCTCTTTGCAAGTTTGACGGGATCTCCTGCATCCCTCAGTTCTACGAAATGCGTGCCCTTTACGACACGACCGTCTTTGACATCCAGACATGGAATAATTCTCTTTGCCAGTGTCATTCTGCCTTCACAACTTCTGTCAATGCAATCGCATCTTCGAGTCTGATCTTTCTTTCATACAACGCTTTGCCGATTATTACTGCATCGACTCCTGCAAGCATTAGTTTCTCAACATCTTTGATGTTCGAAACTCCTCCGCTAGCCTGTATCTCTGCTCCAGAAACCCGCTTTGCCTCCTTCAAGACATCAATGTCAGGGCCAATCAGCATCCCATCCCTTTCCACACACGTGAGCAGAAATGTTTTGACGCCAAGAGCAGAAATCTCTTCAAGAGCATCTAGCAATCCTAGTCCCGTCTTCTTTGTCCACCCTCTAGTTACGACCTGCTCTCCTTCGTAATCAAGCGCTACTACAATTCTGTCAATTCCGATTTTTGAGAGTATCTCCTTGAAGAGTTCCCTCTTCTCAAGTGCAATGGTGCCAATGACCAGTTTGTTCATACCCATCTCCACAAGATTGTCTGCGTATTCTATGCTGCGTATCCCTCCTCCCACTTGGATTGACATAGAAATTTTCTTCCTAATTCTTTGTATTGCGTTCAGGTTGTTCCCTCTAGACAGCGTGGCATCCAAGTCTACAAGGTGCAGAGTGTCTGCTCCAAGCACTTCGTACTTTTTGGCAGTGTTTGACGCATTAATGCCATAGACAGTGGCTCGATTTGGGTCTCCTCGTACTAGTCTTACAACTTGACCTTTCATCAGGTCTATAGACGGAATTACTTTCATGATGGTTACTTCTTGCAGTTCTTCAGGAAGTTCCTCAGTATTACGGAGCCCATGTCGCCAGACTTTTCTGGATGGAATTGAGTTCCGAAGACATTTCTGTATGATATTGCAGAGGTAAAATCCTTACCGTAGTTTGTAGTCGCTACTACTATCTTCTTGTCTTTGGGCTCTGGGTAGTAAGAGTGCAGGAAGTACGCCCAAGACTTGGCCTTCAAGCCGTCTAGCATTGTATGATTATCCTTCTTGTCGAGAACATTCCATCCCATATGTGGAAGTTTGACGGTTGAAGGTAATTGCTTGACGGAGCCCCTGAATATCGCCAATCCGTCTCCCTCGCCCTCTTCGCTCGACTCAAACATCAGCTGCATGCCCAAGCATATGCCGAAAATTGGGACGCCATCTCTTA
>Ga0209619_10003351_pt1 | contig 11521 bp, 13 predicted proteins | sample Rifsed16ft3_FD_184011 | JGI IMG/M metagenome (GOLD analysis project Ga0209619, IMG submission 184011) | Soil microbial communities from Rifle, Colorado, USA - sediment 16ft 3 (version 2) | ecosystem: Environmental > Terrestrial > Deep subsurface > Rock core/Sediment | place: Rifle, Colorado... | reverse complement strand
CCCACCGGAGCAAGTCCAAGCAGGCGCTTCGCGCCAGGTAGGACGCTCAGTCCAATGCCGTCAGAACAGAAGGGGGCGTACGGCGGTGACCTGGCCCCTTATGTCGTCGGATCCGTGCCGCGCGATTTCGCACGTCGTCCGCGCGTCAAAGTCTATTACGGATGGCAAGGTATGGGGACACCGGCATGGCGCGCGTCACCCTGAAGGGTCTCCGGAAAGAGTATGACGCAGGCGTTGTCGCGCTCGAGGGGCTCGACCTTGAGGTCCGGGACAAGGAGTTCGTCGTTCTCCTTGGACCGTCGGGCTGCGGCAAGACGACGACGCTGCGATGCATCGCCGGCCTCGAGTCCCCGTCGGGCGGGGAGATCCACATCGGTGACCGCTTGGTGAACGACCTCGAGCCGAAGGACCGGAATATTGCGATGGTCTTCCAGAGTTACGCACTGTACCCGCACATGTCCGTCTACCAAAACATGGCGTTCCCGCTCGAGAACGCAAAGATGGCGGAGCGGGAAGTCATTTCCCGCGTGAACCGGGCCGCCCAACTCCTGGAGATCAGGAACCTGCTCGATCGGAAGCCCGTCCAGTTGAGTGGAGGGCAGCGGCAGCGGGTCGCCCTCGGCCGCGCAATCGTCCGCGAGCCGGATGCCTTCCTCATGGACGAGCCTTTGAGCAACCTCGATGCCAAACTCCGGGTTCACATGAGGGCGGAGCTGAAGAAACTCCAGAAGGACCTTGGGATCACGACGGTGTACGTGACACACGACCAGGTCGAGGCGATGACGATGGGCGAGCGGATCGCGATCCTCCACGCGGGCGTCCTCCAGCAGTTCGACTCGCCGAGGGCCGTCTACAGCCACCCGGCGAATCACTTCGTGGCGGGCTTCGTCGGCAGCCCGCCCATCAATGCCTTCGAGTGCACGCTCGAAGGGGAGAGGATGCTCGACGCGACGGACTTTCGAATCCCCGTGCCCGAGCAGTTCCGCCTCGCGATGGCGGATGCCGGGCTCACCGAGTTCATCCTTGGGATCCGGCCCCAAGATGTCGAGGTCGCCGCGGAAAGGCCGACGGGGGAGGGCCACATCCCGGCGAGCCTCTACACCACAGAACCCCAGGGAGACTCTACAATCCTCGACCTGACCGTGGGCGATCAGATCGTGAAGGTCGTGGTGCCTGGGAGCACGAACCTCGAAGGCATCGAGAACTTCGTCCTGCGATTCCCGCCAGATCGGGTCCTGCTTTTCGATCGGAAGACCGGCAAGGCCCTCGGGTGAGGCGGCGACGTCCAACAGGATCCGGGATGCCATGTCCCCCGTCCGGACGGATACGGTGCGTCAGGCACTCCTTGCGGATCTTGACAAGCTGCGTGATCCTCAGGGCTATCTTCGGGCGGGATGGCCCCGCTACCACACGCTCTTCGGCCGGGATTCGCTCATCTCCGCGTGGCAAACCCTCCGTGTGGATTCGTCGATTGCCCGGTCGACCCTGCAGGTCCTCGCGAGCTATCAGGGTCGGCGCGTCGACCCGGTGGCCGAGGAGGAGCCGGGCAAGATCCTCCATGAGCATCGGTTCGATTCCGCCTCCCGGGCGGAACTCCCCAGTTGGGTCTTCCCGTACTACGGCAGCGTGGACAGTACGCCCCTGTTCCTCGTCGTCGCGGGCGCGTACTTGGCCACGACCGGCGACGCGGGCTTCCTCGAGGAGTTATGGCATGCACTGGTCGCCGCTCACACGTGGATGACGACGTACGGCGATCCCGACCGGGACGGCTTCCTCGAATACAAATCCCGGAACCCCTCCGCGCTCTTCCACCAGGGATGGAAGGACGGTTCCGAGGACCACCTGAAAATCCGTCCGCCCGTCGCGCTTGTTGAGGTCCAGGGTTACGCGTACGCCGCGCACCTCGCCTTCGCCGAGATCTCGCGGTCGCTCGCCCGACGTAAGGAGGCAGAGGAGGCCCTCGACGCGGCCGAACGCCTTCGTGTCCGGGTGAACCACGCGTTCTGGTGGCCCGAGCAGGGGACCTTCTATCTGGCCCTCGATGGGGCGAAGCGGCCACGCGCGGCGGTCACCTCGAACCCCGGGCATCTCCTGGCCACAGGCGTGGTCGACACCGAAAAGATCGCGCCGCTCGTCCGCAGGCTATTCGCACGGGATCTGTGGACGTCTTACGGGATTCGGACCCATTCGACCGCGGAACCCGACTTCGACCCGTACGGGTACCACACCGGCACCGTGTGGCCTCACGACAACTGGTTCCTGTACAGGGCCCTGCGCGCCGTTGGATACGCGCGCGAAGCGGACCAGGTCCGCGAGGCCCTCTTCCGCGCATATTCCCTCCTCGGCGAGATCCCCGAGCTGTACGCGGTCGTCGATGACCACGTCATCGATCTGTCATCCGGGGCCGTCCACGGCACACAGGCGAATCCGATTCAGGCGTGGTCCCTCGGCGCCCTCCTCGACATGGCCTCCGACGAAGGGGCGATCATCCCTTGATCGTCCATCCAATCATGCCGCGGATGTAGTACCGCTGGAGGAAGGCGTACACTAAGACCGGCACGGCCAGCGTGATGACCGCGGCGGCCGACAGGATGCCCTGGTCGACGATGAAAGGTCCGAGGAACCCCACGCGGAACATGACCTGAGTGGCCACGAGGTTCTCCTGGGACCGGAGAAAGATGAGGGCAAAGAAGAAGTCGTTCCACACCCACATGAACTGAAGGACGGCGACTGCCGCAAGCGCAGGCAGGGCCATCGGCATCACGATCTTGAAGAAAATTCGGAAGTCGGAAGCACCGTCGACGCGCGCCGCTTCCTCGACCTCCACAGGCAGGGTCTGGAAGAAGTTCTTCATGAAGAGGAGGATCCAGGGAATCCCCCATGCGGAATGGACGAGGACAATGCCGACGAAATTGTCGAGGAGGTTCGCCTCGAGGAGTGCGAGGAAGAGGGGGACCGCAACCATCTGCTGCGGAATCGCCATCAACAGAATGATCGAGAGGAAGATGTAATCCCGGAACGGAAAGCGGTACCGGGCGAACCCGTAAGCGGCGAAGGAAGCCACGAACATCGGGACGAGGGTCGACGGGATCGCCACGATCGCGGAGTTCCGGAGGCCGCGCCACATCGGGTCGTCCGCGTTGCCCCACGCCAGCGCGAAATTCTGGAGCGTCGGGGTGAACGGATCCAAGTTCCACCAGCCGCGCAGGAGTTCCGCTTGCGGCCGGACGGCGGTCATGAACACCCCCAGGAACGGGATGAGCCAGGCGAGGCCGATCCCCCACGCGACGACATGGACGAGGATCGTCCGCGGCCGGATTGCCGGCCGTCGGCGGCCGCTTGGCCGGTCCGACATCATGCGAACAAACTCCGTCGAATCCGCCGAATGAGGGGACCGGCGATCTTTCGCATGACGCCTTTCGAGAGACGTTGCTCCCCGAGGACCATCCGGCGGAAGAGCCAGACGGACGTGACGAGTGTCAGGAAGGTGAGGAAGGTGGCGATCGTCGCCGCGCGGTTGTAGTTGGGCGACGTCGTCGCAAAGGCCTCTCGATACATCTGGAGAGCGAGCACGTCGGCCGCGGAGCTCACGCCGCCCCGCACGTTCGCTGCCGCGAATACGATATCGAACAACTTGAGCTCCCATAGAATCGTCATCGTAATGACGACAATCGTTACGGGGCGCAACAGCGGCCACGTGATGCGCCAGAACGTTCGCCACGGGGACGCTCCGTCGATCTGAGCGGCCTCGAAATAGTCCTTTGGGATCGTCGTCAGGCCGGCGGAGAACAGGATCATGCTAAAACCTGCCCAGAGCCACACGGATCCGAAAATTAGCCCGAAGAGGAGGGTTCCCGGGAACGCCATCCACTGAATGGACAGCGCGTCGACCCCGATCGCGCCAAAGAAATTCGGCACGACTCCCGATCTCTCATCGTACAGGAACTTGAGGATGATTCCGCCTACGATGCCGGGGGAGACCATCCCGAGGAAAATGAACGATTTCACGAAGGCCGATCCACGGACCTTCTGCAAGATGAGCGCAAGGAAGAGGCCCGTGAAAAGAGACATGGGCAGGTGGACCGCGGACCAGATGAAGTTGTTCAGTAGGGTCCCAAACGGGATCTCTGCGTCGCGGAGGTCCGCCGTCTCTCGGTCCGCGAGAAGCTCACCGTAGTTGTCGAGGCCCGTGAAGGAGCCGGTGGTCGGCGAGGCGAAGCTCAGGAGGACCGTACCGAGGACGGGGATAATGACGAGGAACATCAGCAGGACAATCGCGGGAAAGAAAAAGGCGGCCCGGGTCAAGGGCGACCAAAAGGGGAAGAGGGGGCGCCTCCGGCGCCCCTGGTTGCCGCGCCTCATGCGTCGGCTTCAATGTTCGCGAGGACCGTATCCAAGGTTCCGGGATTCACCCAGAGGCCCTGGAGCTGGGTCCAGAAGGTCCCCTGGAACGGGTTGCCCTTCGTGTCGTCGAGGTCCGAGAGGACCTCCTTTCCGACAAGGAGCCCTGCAATGTCCGCATCCAAGGCGGGGTACGCACTGAGCGGCACGCCGTTGACCGTCGCGACGTGCCCGCCCACCTTGACCTGCTCCGTCTGGGCGGCGGCGCTCCCGAGGAATGCTGCCAGGATCTTCGCGTCGGCCATCCGCGACGTATACGAAGGCACGAAGAAGTAGTCCGCCGCGAAGACGATCCCTTCGGCACCCGGTGCCTCGGGAAGGGAGAACACGCCGATGTCCGAAACCTCCGCGGGCGGTACCATTCCGGTGATCCAGCTGCCCATGAAGTACAGCGCGTAGTCGCCGTTCCACCACTCCGTGACGCCGGTGTCCCACTGTCGCGGTGCGCTCCAGCACGACGCCTGGCAGACGGTTCCCGGCGTGAGGGTCCGCACGAGGTAGTTGGCGAACACGTTGCGCACGGAAGTGTCCGTCCAGGCGAGGGTCCCGGCCATCAACTGTCTGTGCATCGTAGGGCCACCGTACGTCGCGACAAAGTGCTCCACGACGTCGGACAGAGGCCAGCCCACGCCGTCCCCACTGATGATCGGCTGGTTCGGGACGAGGTTTCGCGTGTCGATGTCCGCAAGGAGCGCCTCGAATTCCGCCCACGTCGTCGGCACTTCCAGACTGTTGTCCGTGAAGAACGACTGGCGATACCAGAAGCCAGGCTTCACCTTGCCCGTGTAGGCGCCGCCCCAGAGGCGGTTTCCGTCCTTGAGCGGGTCCAATGCGCCCGCGGCATAATTCGTTTGGACGATCGTGCCCGTCAGGTCCGCCGCGTGGCCCTGGCTCCCATACAACTTCACGAAGGAGCTGGGCATAAAGATCAGGTCCGCGGGCGCGCGGTCGGCAGCGAACCAGTTCGGCAGGAGAGACTGGAGGTCCTCCTGGCGTGTCGTGATGAACTCGAAGTCGATGCCTGTCTGGGTCCGGAAGAGATTCAGGACCGGTAGGAACTTGTCTTTCTCGCTTCCTGCCCACGGGCCGATTACGCGGAGCGGTTCGACCGTCGGTGCCGGCGCCGCGGGAACGGAGTAGTAGACCGCCAGGGCCGTGACCGCGTTCGTGACGACGAGGAGCGCGACCACGATCGCGATCATGCGGCCTCCCTTTCGCGGAGGCATGTACTCTGGGGTCACACTTGCGGGCGCACTCGGACTAGAAGGCTCGGCCATGTTTCCGTCCTCTCCTCAACCGCGCGCACGATGGCTCTTATCCGGTAAATAACTTCGCGCAAATCGTCTTCTGCCCAAACCGCCCCCTTTCCCCGGCCCAGGTTCTCGGGAGAACCCGCGGGAGCGCTATCCGGACCTCGAAAGCTCCGAATAGAGCCGAAGATGATCCCGCAGGTATCGGGTAATGAGGAAGTGCCTACGGACGCGCTCCCGTCCCGCACGCCCCATCGTCTTCCGTAGACCTTCGTCGCGAAGGAGCTCCACGGTCCGCGCTGCGGCGTCCTTCACGGAGGATACCAGGAAGCCCTGTCGGCCGTCCTGAATCTGCATTCGGATGCCGCCGACGTCCCCGCCGACGACCGGGACACGTTTCCACAGCGCCTCGCTCACGACCAGCCCAAATCCCTCCCGGAGGGACTTGGCAATCGCCACGTCGGTCTCGCGCTGCAAGACGTTCACCTCCAGGCCGCCCACGCCCCGGAGGTCCGAGAGCAGGTGGATGTCCCTATCTTCGCCCGCGTGTCGCGCGCTGCGTTCGAACCACAGCCACCCTTCCGGATCGTCGCGAGCCATCGACGCCACGAGGAGGAGCTGGACATCTGGGATGGTTTCCTTGACAATCCGGTAGGCATCAATCACACCGAGCGGATCCTTCCAAGGATCCCAGCGCCCAACCTGGTTCATGACCGGCCGCTCGGGATCGAACTCGAATCGAGAGAGGATGGCCTGGTGCTCCTCTTCCGCCACGGGCCGGTTCTTCGGGCTGAGGGGATCGATGGCGGGCGGCGCAGTGAAGAGCTTGCGGAACGGCACTTCCCGCGGCGCGTACTCATCCGCGCTGAAGATCGCCGCGTCGTACTCGGCCAGATATGGTGACAGGAGGCCCAAGACGGAACGGTTGGGCGAGGTCAGGTCGATGTGGCAGCGCCAGATCCAGATGCCCTTGTGCTCTACCAGCCGGACAAGAGGCGCAGGCTGAGGATCGTGAATGACGACGAAGTCGAACTCGTCGCGAAACCCTGCCGCATTCATCTCGTTGACCTGCCGGTAGACGGCCTGCATGTCCGGCGAAAGGACCACGTCGGCGCCCTGGAGGGCGTTGTGAATCGTTTTCGTCGCGTCGAAGAACGGGTTCGACCCGGACAGCACGAACCAGTGGACGTCAAGGCCGAGGTCCGCCATGAGGGGCACGAGGCTGTGCAGGAGTTCCGCGACGCCGCCGCCGTATGGGGTCGCGTTCACATGGGCCACTCGCTTTCCCTTGAGCTTCGCGGCGAGGGCTTGCAGCTCCGCGAATGCTCCGGGACCGATGATCGCCCGGTACTCCGAGAGCCGTTTCTCCGCAACGCGGACTTCCTCCATCGGACGCTCCGTCCGCCGCAAGGGTACCGGCTAGATTAGCTGTTCGCTCCGCGCGGGGCGCCCTCGCGAAGGGGTGGGGGTACTACGTGCCTACTTCGCCAGACGGATGGTCCCCCGGTGCCGTCGGGCCTCCATGCGATCCGAAAACGGATGGCAGCGGAGGATAGCCATATGCTAGGACCATACCCAAGTGTGCCCCAGGTGACGCGGACGACCGTTCGGAACCGGGAGCTGGCGGAATACATCCAGTGGGAGTACGGGCCGGGAACGAGCGTGGAATCGTACCTCGCTCAGGTGGCGAGCGGGTCTCGGAAGACGCGAGGCAAACGCCGGCGGCGGATGGCGAACGGCCTACGAGCGTTCGCGAAGGCACTCACGTCGGCCCTCGGCCGAGCATCCCGCACTCCCGAGCCGGAGGTGTAGTCCCGCGGTCTGGCTCCGGTTGTCGGTCGCCGCGGCACTCGCCCGGCTCGTCTGCATCCCGATTGCGGCGATGTGAGCCCGCATAGGGCGCCTCCGTCGCGGTCCTTCAGGGGCGCACTGGGCGGGGAGGTGACCGCTTCGATCGGTTGGCCCGACCGCCCGTGCGACGAGATGGTGGAGACCGGGATGTCCCTTCCGCGGGCGCGAACACGACGAGGAGACTCAGGTCCCGCGTGATATCGTGGAACCGGTGGTCCGATCCTGCGGGCACGAAGACGATCGTCCCGGGGCCCACGGGCCGGTCCTCCGTCCCCACGCGGACGCGGGCCTCGCCTTCGACGACGAGATAGACCTCGTCCTCCGTGTGCGGCCGCTGCGGGTCCGTGCCGCCGGAAGGGAGGTGGTAGAGCCCGCAGCTCATCGAGGGCCTCCGGAGGAACTCGAGGTACGCCCTGCCTTGTCTTTCCCTCTCGCGGTCCAACGGCGCGAGTTCGAACGCGTCCATGCGGTTCCCTCGGAGAAACCGAGGGGCGCCTAAAAAGAGAATCGCTGCCGCACGCCAGCATCATTAAGTAGCTCGGCGACTTCGCTTCCGAGGCGCATGGCGGACGAAGACTCCGAGAAACGCGACAAGCCACGGGAGTTCCCGCCGCCGGTTGAGTTCCTGAAGCCGGGCGAGGCGCAGGCGCCGCTTCCGCCCAGGGACCAATCTGCCGCCTGGGTGCCGAGACCCGAGGACTACCAGCGCCCGACGACCCCTTGGACGCCTCCGGCGGGACCGGCCCGACCTTCGAACCTCCCCACGGCCGCCGCGATCCTCCTCATCCTCGCGGGCGTCCTGGGGATTGCCGCGACGCTCGTCGCCGCGCTGAATCTGCCCTCCGTGTCCGATTACGCGAACTACACGAACGCGTCGCGGAACCCCCCGGAAGTCGTCGCGTTCTTCCAGGTGTGCGGCGTCCTCTCGATCTGGTCCCAGGCCCTGGCCGTCCTCGGAGGCGTGATGGCGTACCAGCGGATGAACTGGCGAATCACGCTCGTGTGTGCGGCGTTCTCCGTCCTCACGCTCGGCTTCGCGTTCGAGGCCTCCGTCCTCGGGTCCCTCGGCCTCGTGTTCGTCCTGATGTCCCGAAAGGCTTTCCGCTCGTGACGAACCGGCGCCGAGGCCGCCGCCGGGATGCTCCTCACCGCCGGGACCGTTCCGCCTCGAGCGCCTCGACGACGAATGCGTTGTCCTCCGGCGTGTTGTAGAAGTAGGGGGAAATCCGGACGCGGTCGTGCCGGTAGTCGACGATCGTCCCGCGCTTCCCGAGGAACTCGACGACCTTCGCGGGCTCCTTTGCCGCCACCATGACGATGCCCGCGCGCTGCCCCGGCTCTCTCGGGGTCCGGACATCGAAGCGGGCCTCTTCGAGACGGTCCACGAGGTCCGTGACGAGCTCCGTCGTCCGATCCCGGATTCGCTCGACCCCGATCTCGAGGACGATGTCGAGTCCGGCAGACGCCGCATAGACGGCCGCATTCGCCGTCGTCCCGAGCTCGAACCGCCGCGCGCTGTCGTGGAACGCGAACGCCTTCGGATCGAAGGAGAACATCCGCGCGTTTCCGAACCAGCCCGCGATCGTGGGCCGGAGGGAGGGGATGAGCCCCCGGCGGACGTAGAGGAAGGCGATGCCCGTGCCGCCCAAGAGCCACTTCAAACCGCCCGTGACGAGGACGTCGATCCCGGCCTCGTGGACGTCCGTCGGCACCTGGCCCGTCGCCTGGTACGCGTCGATCACCGAGAGGGCGCCGACGCGACGGGCCGCGCGGCCGATGCGGGCGATGTCCTGGATCGCCCCGCTCGTGTAATACACGTGGGAGGTCGCGAGGACCGACGTCAGGCGGTCCGCGGCGGCCTCGAACCGCTCCGGCGGGACGCTCACGCGATCCTCGCTCGAGACCCACACCTGGTCCACGCCAGGCTTCACGGCCCACTGGTACGCGAGGGTGGGGAAATCCATCTCGGAGAGGACGACCCGAGGCCGGCTTCCATAGTCCAGGGAGCTCGCGACCGCGGACAGGGCAACGGACACGCTGGGTGCAACGGCGATTTCCTCCGGTGCCGCATGGAGAACGCGGGCGACCTTCCGCCGGAGGGCATCGAGAGCGTCCATCCACATCTCGTACCATGCGGCGGCGCCGAGGTCCTCCCATTCGTCGAGGAATCGCTCCTGGGCGGCCCGGACCCGGTTCGACAGGGGCGCGAGGGAACAGGTGTTCAGGTACGTCTTCCGACGAAACGTCGGGAACTCGTCCCGCCACGCGGGCCAGTCCACGCGTGCGTGACGCGGCGCGGGGAGAAAAGGATTCGGACGCCCGCGCAGGGTACGATCCGACTCCGCGCCTAGGGAGCCTTCCGCAGGACGTCTGGGAGGAGGCTCGCGTTCGGCGCTTCGTCGTCCGCGATCCGGTGGGCTTCGACCGCCACCCGGCGGCTCCGGACGTACGCGATCACCTCGCAGGGGTCACGCATCGCCCTCGCCCCGCGGTCGGATGAGGAACCGGCAGACGGGATCCCCGGCGACGACACGATGGGACGTCTCCACGTCGGCCCGGAGGAGCTTCTGGAAAAGTTCCCGCTCGACGCGGCACGCCTCCGGGTACGTCTCCGCGACGGCCATGATGGGACAGTTGTGCTCCTGCATTTCGATCACGGCCCGTCCGGCACGTCCCATCTCCGCCATGTATCCGCCCTCGTCCCGGACCTGGACGAGTTCCCCGACCCGCTCCTTCAGGTCTCCGTCCCGGAACCGGTGGCGGTTCTCTTCGAGGACCTCCTGGGCGCGCTGCTTCAGGAGCTGCACGACCGCCTCGCGACCGAGCTTGTCCTCGATGAACCGGAGGGCAGAGAGGGTCATGTGCGTGTACGCTTCGGGGAAGAGGCTCGTCGCGTTCCGGCTCAAGGCGAAGAAGGCCCTCGGCCTTCCCCGACCGCCAGAGCGGAAGGAACGCTCCACGAGGCCTTTCCCCTCGAGCACGGTGAGATGTTTCAGCGTGGCCATCTTCGAGATCCCGAGTTCGGTGGCCAGATCCGCCAAGGAGACGGTCCCCTGTCGTTTCAGGGCGAGAAGGAGGTGCCGCTTCGCGGACGAGAATCCGGCGTCAAGGCTCCCGGCATCGACGTCTCGGGGATCGCTCACGGGGCCGGAAAGGGGAATCCGATATCATATACGTTTTCGTTTACAAAGTGGATAAACCCTTCGAACGGCTGGAAAGGGAGATGGGCGGCGTTGCCGCCCTGGGGCCTCGGTCCTATCCCACCGGCGGGGTGCCGCCCTTCTTGCGGCGCCTCGATACGACGAACGCGATGAGGAGCAGAATCGCGATGGCCGCCACGGCTCCCGCGACAATCGCGAAGAGGCCAGAGCCTCCGGCTGCAACGGGCAGCTCGAGATCCGCTTGCACGTCCGTCGAGATGTCCGGATCGTGGACGATCGTGGTTCCGCCGCTGTAGCTCAGCCCCGCGAGGAGGACGAAGCCGGCGAACGCGTTCCCGCCCTCGCCGATTGCGAGGAAGCGCCAGGCCGCGTTCACCTGGCCGTACATCGGGGCCGTGGCGCCGTCGACGACGCTGTCCGTGACCCACAGGAACCGGGCGATCCGCGTCCAGTTCCCCCCGAAGTCCAGGTAGGGGCTCTGCAGGCGCTCGGGCGATGCGAGGTTCCGGGTCGTTTCGTTCGCCGTCCTCGAGCCCGACGCGAGCGGCGACGCCACGGTCTACACGCGCCTGCCAAAGGACTTCCGGCCTGTCCTGAAGACACTCGTCACAGCGGAAGCGGACCCGCACGGCGAGCGGCCGGCACAACTCCACGGCGAGACGTTCGCCTTCGCCGAGCGACAGGTGCTCGCGGACCGGCAAAGCGGCCACCAGCTCCAGCTTGTCCTCGGGATAGCTTGGGATATCGGGCACTATGATCGCAGCCGGCACGCGCCCCGCGAGGCGTGCCGGATAACAGCGCGCGCGGCAGAAGGCGGGATCCCGGGGCTCTATCGTTTCCCCGGGGAAGGCGCGCCAC
>Ga0209619_10003346_pt1 | contig 11527 bp, 7 predicted proteins | sample Rifsed16ft3_FD_184011 | JGI IMG/M metagenome (GOLD analysis project Ga0209619, IMG submission 184011) | Soil microbial communities from Rifle, Colorado, USA - sediment 16ft 3 (version 2) | ecosystem: Environmental > Terrestrial > Deep subsurface > Rock core/Sediment | place: Rifle, Colorado... | reverse complement strand
TTCTGGAGCACGACGTGGTCGCCGATGCGGATGTCCTTGCGGCGCACCTCGTCGAGGTTGTGCAGCGTGGCCCGGGAGACCGTGGAGCCGGCGACCTTCATCGGCCGCATGTGGGCGACCGGCGTCAGCGTCCCCCTGCGGCCCACGTAGGCCACGATGTCCTCGACCACGGTCTCGACCTGTTCGGGCGGGAACTTGAAGGCGATCGCCCAGCGCGGCGCCCGCGCCACCATCCCGAGTCGGCGCTGCTGGTCGTAACGGTCGACCTTGACGACGACGCCGTCGGTCTCGTAGGGCAGCTCGTGGCGCGCCTCCCGCCAGCGCTCCGTGAAGGCGATGACGGCCTCGATATCGAGCCCCGATTCCCGATGGCCCTCGACCGGGAAGCCCAGGCCCACCAGGCGCTCGAGGGCGGCACGTTGGGTCCCGACGCTCGGGCGCCCATCCGGTCCGACCTCGATGAGGATGTACGTCCAGGCCGACAGCCGCCGGCCGGCCGTGACCGCCGGGTCGATCTGGCGCAGCGAGCCGGCACCGCTGTTGCGCGGGTTGGCGTAGAGCGGCAGGCCGGCCTCCTCGCGCTCGGCGTTGATGCGGGCGAACTCCGCCTTGGGCATGAAGACCTCGCCGCGCGCCTCGAGCGTGGCCGGCTCGGGGAGCTGCTGCGGGATGGCCGCGATCGTGCGCAGGTTGGCCGTGACGTCCTCGCCGGTCGTGCCGTCGCCGCGCGTGGCGCCCTGCACGAAGCGGCCCCACTCGTAGCGCAGCGAGACGGCCAGGCCGTCGATCTTCAGCTCGACGACGTAGCGCAGCTCCGGTGCAGCCTCCGGCGCCGGGGGCAGCTCGAGCAACTTGCGCACGCGCGCGTCGAAGGCCCGCAGCTCGTCGTGGCTGAAGGCGTTGGCCAGGCTGAGCATCGGCGTGGAGTGGCGGACCTCGGAGAACGTCGCCGACGGCGCACCGCCAACGCGCTGCGTCGGCGAGTCGGGCGTGACCAGCTCCGGGTGCGCCGTCTCCAGCTCGCCCAGCTCGCGCATCAAGGCGTCGTACTCGGCGTCCGCGATCTCCGGCGCGTCCTGCTCGTAGTAGAGCCGATTGGCGCGCTCGATCTGCACACGCAGCTCGGCGACGCGGGCGGCGGGCTCCGGGCGTTCGAGAGTCACAAGTCGAGGATAACGGCGCGACCACGACCGCCGCTGAACGCCGCCTGGGCGCCGTCGCCTCAACGACGGCTGCGTGCCGCGTTCTCCTTGAGTCGCACCTTGACGATCTTCTTCACGATCGCGGCGGGGAGCGGCTTGTCTGGGTGGAAGCGGATCGTTCCTTTCCCGGTGAAGTAGGGCTTCAGCTCGTCCCCGAGTGCCTCGATGACCGTACCGCTTGCCGGGAAGAGGCTGCAGTGGTTCTTGAACGCGGCGTAGTACACGAGCAATCGCCCATGGTCCTTGAACGCCGGCATCTGGTAGCTGATCGTTTCGGTCGCCTCGGGCGCGGCGGCCTTGATCATCCTCCGAAGCTTCTCCAGAGCGGCGCGCGATCCCTCTGGAAGGGCGGCCAGATAGTCCTCGACGCTGGTTGGTGCGGCCACGCCAGTCTCCTTCCGTGAGAGACGACCCTTCAAGGGATCATTCCACATCGGACGCGTGGGCATGGGCCGAACGGCCCCTGGGCGCCGGGCGAGCGGGCGAGACGCCGCTGGCCTGCGCTAGGGTCATGTTCCCAGCGGCCTCGAGGTCGGCGAGGCTGGCCGAGCGGCCCCTGGGCGCCGCAACCATGTACGCCTTCCGATTCCGAACTGCGGCTCGTAGACTCCGCGGATGCTCACCTGCGCGTCCTGCGGCGAGGAGAACCCGGAGCGAGCCCGGTTCTGCCTGAACTGTGCGGCGCCGCTGACCCCGGAGCCGACGGCCGAGGTGGAGGAGCGCAAGGTCGTCACGGTCCTCTTCTGCGACCTCGTCGGCTTCACCGCGCGTGCCGAGCGCTCCGACCCGGAGGACGTGCGCCACCTTCTGGACACGTACCACGCGCGACTGCGCCGGGAGATCGAGCGCTTCGGCGGCACGATCGAGAAGTTCATCGGCGACGCCGTCATGGCCGTCTTCGGCGCGCCGGTCTCTCACGAGGACGACGCCGAACGCGGCGTCCGTGCCGCCCTGCGCATCCTCGATGCCGTGGCCGAGCTGAACGAGGAGCGCCCAGGCCTGGACCTGGCCGTGCGCATCGGCGTGAACTCCGGGGAGGCGGTGGTGGCCATCGGGGGCAGGGCCGACCGGGGCCAGGGCATCGTGGCCGGCGACGTCGTCAACACCGCGTCGCGGCTCCAGGCCATCGCCCCCGAGGGCGGCGTGGTGGTGGGCGAGCTCACCTGCCGGGCCACGCGCGACGTGATCGAGTACCGGGAGCTGGAACCCGTCTCGCTCAAGGGTAAGGCGGAACCAGTGTCCATCTGGCAGGCGCTGGCCGCGCGCAGCCGCTACGGCGTCGACGTGGACCAGCGCGCGTCGACCCCCTTCCTCGGGCGGAGCGCCGAACTGGCGCTGCTGCGCGCCGCCTTCCAGCGGACCGTCGATGAGTCCGCCGTCCAGCTCGTGACCGTCACCGGCGAGCCGGGTGCCGGCAAGTCGCGCCTGCTCTGGGAGTTCCGGACGATCATCGACGACGACCCGAGCATCGTCGTCTCGTGGCGCCAGGGTCGCTGCCTCCCGTACGGCGAGGGAATCACGTACTGGGCCCTGGGCGAGATGGTCAAGGGCCAGGCCGGCATCCTCGAGTCCGATGGGCCCGACGAGGCCAGCGCGAAGCTGACCGTGGCCGTCGAGGCCGTGATCGGCGATCCGCTGCAGGTCGAGTGGATCAAGGCGCGCCTCGCGGGGCTCGTCGGCGTGCCGTCGGAACCGGCCGATCGCAGCGAGTCGTTCGCCGCCTGGCGCACGTTCCTGGAGGCGGTCACGACGCGCGGCCCGCTCATCCTCGTCTTCGAGGACCTGCACTGGGCGGACGAGGCGCTGGTCGCCTTCGTCGACCACCTGGTCGACTGGGCAACGGAGGTGCCCATCTTCGTCGTGTGCACCGCGCGACCCGAGCTGTATGAGCGCCACTCCGGCTGGGCCGGCGGCAAGCGCAACGCCACGAACGTGGCCCTCTCGCGCCTCTCCGACGAGGACACCGCACGCCTCGTCTTCGCGCTGCTGGCCCAGGTCGCACTGCCGGCGGAGATCCAGCAGGTGCTCCTGGAGCGAGCCGGGGGCAACCCGCTCTTCGCCGAGGAGTACGTGCGCATGCTTCTCGACCGCGGCATCCTCGAGCGTCGCGGTCGCACGGTCTCGATGGCTCCGGACGCGGACATCCCCCTGCCCGAGACGATCCAGGCCTCGATCGCCGCGCGCCTCGACACGCTGTCCCCGGCACGCAAGGCGCTGCTGCACGACGCGGCCGTCATCGGCAAGGTCTTCTGGCCCGGCGCGCTGGCCACGATGGGCCGCGTGGACGAGGCGGCCGTGACGGAGGGGCTGCACGAGCTTGCCCGCAAGGAGCTGGTCCGCCGAGCACGATCCTCGAGTGTCGGCGGCCAGGCCGAGTACGCCTTCTGGCATGCGCTCGTGCGCGACGTCGCCTACGGGCAGATCCCGCGCGCGGCGCGATCCGGCAAGCACCAGGCCGCGGCGGACTGGATCCGGCGCATCGCGGGCGAGCGCGTGTCGGATGTGGCCGAGCTGCTCGCCTACCACTACGACCAGGCGCTCTCCCTCGCCGTCACGGCGGGTCTCGACGATCGGGTACCGGGCCTCCGCGCCCAGGCGCTCGGGGCCTTCGAGATGGCGGGCGAGCGAGCGATGTCGCTCGACTCCCGGAAGGCCTACGAGCTCCACCGCCGAGCCCTGGAGCTGTCGCTTCCGGGCTCCGCGCAACATGGCCGGTTGCTCATCGGTGTCGTGACCAGCGGCTCGGGCAACTTCGGCGGCTCGGGGCAGCTGGATCCTGCCGGGGCAAAGGCGATGCTCGAGGAGGCCGTGGAGGCGTTCAGGGCCGCCGGCGACACCGTGGCACTGGGTCGCGCCCTCACCCTTCAGTCCCGACACCTGTGGTTCGACGGTGACCCCGAGGGGTCGCGAACGCCGCTGTCCGAGGCCATCGCGGTGCTGGACACGCGTCCGGCGAGTCGCGAGCTCGCCGAGGCGTATGCCGAGATGGCCGGTCGTGACTTGCTGGCCGGCCGTATGGTCAGCGGGCGGGGGTGGGCGGACAAGGCCCTGGCGCTCGCAGACTCCGCGGGCGCCAGGGATGTCTATGCCCGAGCCCTGCAGTTCCGGGGCACGTTCCGGATCGCCCTCGACGGTGACGAGGGTGGCCTCCAGGACCTGCGCGATGCGTTGACCCTTGCACTCGAGACCGGCGAGCTCGCGGTGATCGAGCCCGGCTACGACAACCTGGCCGATTTCCTGCACGACGTCGAAGGACCCGAGGCCGGGTACGCGATGTATCGCGAGGGCATCGAGTTCCTGCACCGCCGGGGCGGTGCCGCTCACTGGGAGCGCGGTGAGTCCACGTGGCCGCTCTACGCGCTCGGCCGGTGGGACGAGGTGCTCCGCGTGGCCGACGAGGTGCTCGAGGCCGATCGCCAGGCGGGGATGACCCAGCTGACGGGCCTGGTGGCACCCGAGAAGGCGCGCATCCTCACCTACCGCGGGCGACCCGAGGAGGCCCGGGCGCTCATGGCCCCCTTCCTTCCTCGTGCGCGCGAGATCCGCGATCCGCAGATCCTCGTCCGTTCCCTCGTCGCCGGGGCCGTCGCCGCTCTCGGCTGCGGAGATCGCGCGGGGGCGATCGCGCTCATGCGCGAGCTGGTGACCATGCCCAGCCCCTTTGACATTCGTTACTGGGCGCTCCCCGAGGGGGCGCGGGTCCTCGTCGAGGCAGGCGAGCCCGAGATCGCGCGTCGGCTCCTCGACGGCGACGGCACCGAGCCGATCATGCCCAACGTCCGCGTCGGGGGCCAGTACAGCCGTGCGGCCCTGCTGGAGGCCGAGGGGCGCCGCGGCGACGCGTTGCCGCTCTACCGCGCCGCCGCCACCTGGTACGGCGGCCGTGCATCGGTCTATCACGAGGCGCGAGCGCTGGTCGGAGCCGGCCGCTGCGAGTTGTCGCTCGGTCGGACCGCGGAGGCGGCCGCCGACCTCCAGGCCGCCGCCGAGATCTTCGACCGGCTCGGAGCCCGGGGCCTATCGGCCGAAGTCGACCACCTCACCGAGACTCTGGCGGGCCGCGGTCGGGCACGATCAGGCTAGCGATCGCCGACGTCTACGGTCGATCGGGACCCGCGCCGCGGCCGGCCTGGGCGGATCGGAGCAGGTCGAGGAGATACCGCCGAAACGGGCTGAGCCGCCCCTGCGCCTCTTCGGCCGCCAGCAGGGCGACGACGATCCGCCTCAGGGGCGGCGCGATGACGTTGAGCTCGTCGGCCAGATACGAGAGGGTCAGGTACTCGACGACCAGGTTGAGATCGCGATCGAGATCGTCTTCGAGGGGCGGCCGTTCGCTCGTCGACATCGTGTGCTCCTGACCAGGTCCGTCGTCGCTGCAGCGCACGACGGACTCGCCTGCTCATCATCGGTCGTCGCGTCAAGCGATCGGGGAAGGCGTGAGGACCCCTGGTGTGAGTCAGCGTGCGCCAATGTCACGCGACGGAGATGGCTCGCGAGCCGTTTATCGGTGGTTCAATCTTGGAAGGGGCGCGCGAGGACGCAGGAGGTCGCAGACCCGGTCAGTGACCGTCATTCGGTCTATGCGGGAGGGCCCTCCGGCACAACGCCGAGCTGCTGCATCATCGCCAGTGCATCGATGACACCCCAGTGCTCGCGCACGAGACCGTCGCCGAAGCGAAAGATGTCAATGAGCTGCACGTCGACGCTCCTGCCGGTTGCCGGGATCCCCATGAACTCACCCTGGTTGGTCCCCGTCGCCCTCACTCGCGCGACAGCCTTGTCACCGCTCACCAGGACGTCTTCAGGTTCCATGCGCAGGTCGGGGAACGCTGCGAGGTACATCCGGAAGAACTCCTTGACTCCCTCTTTCGTCGGCGCAAGGCCCGGCGTCTCCTCGTGCTCGACGAAATCGTCGGCCAGCAATTCGCCGAATCGGTCGACGTCTCCCGCGCTGAGCAAGTCGTACAAACGTCGCACCGTAGCTGCGTGATCCATCGTGCTCCTCTTTCGACGGTCTGGGCCATTGAGTGTACGACAGGCCTGCCGGGGGTCGCTCTCATTGTCGCTAACCCCGACCGCGGGCTCGAACATCTTGGGTATCCCCTCGGCCATGGCCTGGCGTCGACTGCCCCGGCTCATCGCTCGGGGAAACGCGTGGGCGAAGACCATCATCGCGCCGCTATGCTCCGCCGGCGTCCCTTTGGCTTCAATGGCCGACGCGAACGCAGAGGAGGGCCACCGTTGTCCGCAGTCGTCGTCAACCGGATCCGGCTCCGCGTCCCGGTCGAGTCGATGGACCACACGATCGACCTTCGGGGAGGCCGTGGCTCTCGTCATGGATGCTCGGCATAGGCGTGACCGGACCGCCAGGCGACCGGATCGTCCGGTACGCGAGAGTCATGTCCTCAACACCTCGAGATCGGCCAGGCTGGCCAGGAGCACCTTCACGCCACGGTCGGGGAAGGCGACGGTGACCTCCTCGTCGTCGCGCGTCAGCTTCGACGACACGACGCGCCCCTCCCCGAAGGCGCGGTGGCGGACGCGGTCGCCGTCGCGATAGCGGCGCTGGCCGGGCACGACCGGCGCAGGGGGCACGGCGCTTCGCTGGGGATCGGCGACGCGCGGCTCGTCCCGCCCGGGATAGGCGTGCTTGCCGTAGTAGGCCTCGCGCTTTGCCACCAGGTCGCGACTCGGGCGGAACGCCTCGCCCGGCCGTGGCGCTCCCGGCGGAGCCTCCACGTACCCACCGCCAGGTGGCAGCGAGCGTGGCCCGACCGGTCGGCCCCGGCCCCGGTCGAGCAGCCGCCCGCCCGCCCGACGCCCCAGCACGAGGTCGAGGTCGAGCGGGCCGCCGGCACGCTCCTCGGGCGGGCGCTGGTCCTCTTCGTCGGACTCGATCACCACCAGCCGCGGCCCGTGCATCAGGTCGCCCGGGATCTCATGGAGGAAGCGGCTGGGCGTCGAGAAGCCGCCGCGGCCCCAGGTCGCCCGCTGCGCGGCATGGGTGAGGTAGAGGCGATGTCGGGCCCGGGTCAGGCCGACGTAGGCGAGCCGACGCTCCTCCTCCATCTGGCGCGGGTCGTCGAGCGCCCGGCTGTGGGGGAAGACGCCCTCCTCAAGTCCCGCGATGAAGACCACGTCGAACTCGAGGCCCTTGGCCGCGTGGAGGGTGATGAGCGTGACCCGATCGTCCGAGGCGTCGTAGGAGTCCTGGTCGGCCACGAGCGCCGTCTCCTCGAGCAGTCGATCGAGTGCATCCTCCGGCGCCAGGTCGGCGTAGCGGTCGACGACCTCGCGCAGTTCGAGCAGGTTCTCCCAGCGCTCCTGGCCCTCCTCCGAGCCATCGTGGAGCATGGCCCGGTAGCCCGACTCCTCGAGGACGGCATCGAGCAGCTCGGGCAGCGCGAGCAGCCCGATGCGTGCGCGCATGCGCCGCACGAGGTCGGCGAAGGCGCCGAGCGCCGCCCGGGTCCGTGAGGCGAGGCCGGCGTCGTCGATGGCCAGCAGAATCGCCGTCCAGACGTCGCCGTCATGGGCCGCCGCGATCGCCCGCAGCGTCTCGATCGTCTTCTCGCCGATGCCGCGCGGGGGCACGTTGATGATCCGCTCGAAGCCGGCCACATCGCGGTCGTTGCGCAGCACACGCAGGTAGGCCAGCGCGTCCTTGACCTCACGCCGTTGGTAGAAGCGCGTTCCGCCCACGAGCTGGTAGCGCAGCCCGTAGCGCAGGCAGGCCTCCTCGATGGCCCGAGACTGCGAGTTCATGCGGTACATCACCGCAATGTCCTTCAGGCGGTAGAGGCGCTCGTCGCCTTCGTCGGCACGACGGGCGAGGATCGAGCCGCCGGCGCCCCGGCCGTGGACCAGGGCGTCGACCTGGCGGGCGATCCACTCCGCCTCCTCGTCCTCGCGGTCGGCCTCGAAGCGCTCGATGAGCACGCCGCGCGGGTTCTGCGTCCAGAGCTTCTTGTCCTTGCGACCCTCGTTGCGCGCGACGACCGCGTGCGCGGCGTCGAGGATGAGCTGCGTGGAGCGGTAGTTCTGCTCGAGTTTCACGACCGTGGCGGCCGGGTAGTCCCGCTCGAAGTCGAGGATGTTGCGGAGGTCCGCCCCGCGCCAGCTGTAGATGCTCTGGTCGTCGTCGCCGACCACGGCGACGTTGCGGTGGCGGGCGGCGAGCTGGCGGATCCACAGGTACTGCGCGCGGTTCGTGTCCTGGTATTCATCCACGTGCAGGTAGCGCCACTTCTCCTGGTAGGCACGCAGAACGTCCGGCGCCTCCTCGAACAGCCGCACGGCCTCGTTGAGCAGGTCGTCGAAGTCGAGCGCGCCGGCCTTCTGCAGCCGCTCCTGATAACCCCGGTAGGCGCGCACGGCGATCTGCTCGTGGTACGTGCTCGCCCCCTGCGCCGCTTCGGCCGGGCCGAGCAGGTCGTTCTTCCAGCGCCCGACCTGGGCCAGCATGACCGCCGGGCGGGTCTCGCCGGTGCCGGCCAGCTCGAGGTCGCGCAGCACCTGCTTCATGACGCCGGTCTGGTCGTCGGTGTCGTAGACGGTGAAGCGCGGGTCGATGCCGATGGCGATGCCGTCGCGGCGCAGGACGCGGGCGCACAGGCTGTGGAAGGTGCCCATGGCGACCTGCCGCCCGGCCTCCTCCCCGACCAGGCCGATGATCCGCTCGCGCATCTCGCCGGCGGCCTTGTTCGTGAAGGTCACGGCGAGGATCTGCCAGGGCCGGATGCCCTTCACGCCGATGAGATACGCCACGCGGTGCGCCAGCACGCGCGTCTTGCCGGAGCCGGCGCCGGCAAGGATGAGCAGCGGCCCCTCCGTCGTAGTGACGGCGCGCGCCTGCTCCGGGTTCAGCCGGGCGACGATCTCCGCAGTGAGCGCCTCGGGGCCCTTCTTCGGGACCTTGGGGACCGCTTCGACGTCGACGGCGGACCGCGCGGCGGGGCCGATGTACCCGAACCATTCGACGTCCGGCGACTCTCCTGCCGCTGGATCGGACGCGTGCCTGCGACCGGCTCGGACGCGCGGGTCCGGGCTCTCGTCCGCCCATTCGAGGCCCTGCTCGGGTGCCTCAGGGGCGGCCGAGGATGGCGGCGTCGTGCGGGGATCCTTCACCGTCCCATTCTACCGGCGGCTCCTTCACGGCCGATCATCGGCACTTCGGCGGGATTGTGCGGTTTGGGGGCGCCTGCTACCCGCAGGTCACGCGGCGGGCCGCTCGTAAAGCGCGAGCTGCCAGATCAGCGTCGTCCGGTGGAGCCGCTTGACGAGGCCGTGGGCGGCGAGGATTGCGTCGACCTCGGCGGTGCGGTGGATGTACGCGCGAAAGGACGACCGCGACAGGCGCAACTGGGCGTTCAGGAACGCGACGCCGACGCGGCCGAGCCATGAGTCACGCGGGTAGACGAGGCCATACCGACGACGCGCCAGGGTCGCCGATCGACCGACGAGAGCGGCCATGTCCGCGTAGCAGCAGATGACCCGGTCAAGGGCGACAAGATCGGCGGGGCCAACCTCATCCGCGAGCGCGACGAAGTCGCCGGCGAGGTAGTGGACGCGGTCGGCATGGCCCTGCCGTTCGGCCTCCTCGCGAGCGACCGAGATGTAGGCGCGAGATGCGTCCACGTCGACTGCGGCGGCGGCCCCGGACCGCAAGAGCTCGTGGTGGACCGCACCCACGCCACCGCCGATGTCGAGGACGGTGTGCCCGTCGATACCCCCCGCGGCGAGCGCCTCGATCAGGGCGCGAGTCAGGCCCACGGGGCCCTTCTGGCGGTAGGCGCGAAGATGCTGGGCCGCGTGGCGGGCGTCGAACTGGCGATCGAACGGGGAGTCGCCGGGTGAGCAGCAGTCCATGGCGCTGATCCTAGCAGCCGTTGCGGCCGCGCCCGCCCGCCGCCCTGCGGACGCCGCCTTACGTCATTGACGCGACGCTCCAGCGCGCCCACCATGCCGCGGCATGTCGTGACATCCCGTCGCGGCGCTGGAAGGGAGTGTCCCGTGATCACCGAGTCCCCGTCTCCACGCTCTCGGCGCGCCCTCCTCAACGCCGCCCTCGGTGCCGGCGTCGCGACGATCGCCGCGGCCCTCGGGCGACCGCTCCCGGCAAAGGCCGCTGACGGCGACCCCGTCGTCGTGGGCGGCACGTACACGGCCAGCTCGGTGACGAGGTTCGACACGGGAGCGACGGGCGCGATCGCCCTGTCCGGCATCAGCACCTCGAACACTGGCGTCTACGGCCAGAGCTCCTCGGGCGTCGGCGTCTTCGCCATCAGCACCTCGGGCACCGGTGTCTTCGGCGGCAGCTCCTCGGGCACCGGCGTCACCGGCAACAGCTCCGTGTACATCGGCGTCTACGGCTCCACCAAAGCGGCCGACCAGCCCGCGATCCTCGGCCTCTCGCAGGGGGCCAACACCGGCGTCCAGGGCTACAGCGGGGCCCTCGGCACCGAGCCCGCCGCGCCCGCCAAGACCGGCGTCCACGGCTACGCCGCGCAGGATGCGAACGCCCGCGGCGTCCACGGCCAGACGACCGCCGGTCGCGGCGTCTACGGCCAGGCCACGAGCGGCTACGGCGTCCGGGGCTACGCGACGAGCGGCACGGCCGGCTACTTCGCGACGGCGCGGGCGACGACCGGCTTCGCCCTCCATGCCGTCGGCCGGGTCAGGCTCGACAAGTCCGCCGGACTCGCGACGATCATCTCTGGCGCGAAGTCCGTGGTCGTCACGCCGGGCATCAACCTCGTCCCGGTCTCGGCCGTCGTGGCGACGCTCCAGGGTGACGCCGGGGGGACGACGACCGTCCACCGGGTCGCCGTCAACGCGACGACCAACACGTTCACGATCTACCTGACCGCCAACAGCACCGCCCACGTCCAGGTTGCCTGGATCGTGCTCGGGTAGGCCGCAGCCAAGTGGCCCTCGCCAGGCTGCCCACGAGGCCCCGGCTCCGGTCGTCGCCCGCGATCCCGGCCCACGCCGATCAGCCGGAGCGGCGCCGACGGGGTCGATGACCCTTCCTGGCTCACCGGGCCGCCGCGCCCCGCCGCACCATCACGGTGGATCAACCCTCTATCTATTCCGATCTTGGCAGCATGAGAGCCGGGCCTCCGCGGACGGATGACCCGGCTCTCAGTGTGCCCTGAGCGTGACGTCCTCCGTCGCAGACCCCTCTCCGGATGCCTCTGATGCGGCCATCTGCATCACGTGCGCGACACGCAGTCTCGAAGATGCCGCGGATCCGCGCCGGCATCGCACCAACGACGAGCCGCGACCCGCGGGGAAACGTCGAGGCCGGACCCTTGCGGGCCCGG
>Ga0209619_10003342_pt1 | contig 11536 bp, 7 predicted proteins | sample Rifsed16ft3_FD_184011 | JGI IMG/M metagenome (GOLD analysis project Ga0209619, IMG submission 184011) | Soil microbial communities from Rifle, Colorado, USA - sediment 16ft 3 (version 2) | ecosystem: Environmental > Terrestrial > Deep subsurface > Rock core/Sediment | place: Rifle, Colorado... | reverse complement strand
GAGCTGGCCTTCGCTCATTACCAGGCGGGGGACCTCCAGACGGCGAAGCGAGAGGTTCTGCGCGCCTTGGAGATCGCCCCCAATTTCGAAGAGGCCCAGGATCTCTTGCTGCGCCTGCTGCCCGATGCCAGCCGTGAGGGCAGTCCGGCGGGCACCGTCGAGGATCGGAGAGGTGGGCGATGACGCGTTCCGGGGAGCTGGTGGCGGCTTTGGTGTTGGCCACCATCCCGCTCTCCGCGAGTCCCCTCGATGCCCCCGACGTTCCCTACACGAATTTTCCCTACAACGGTCGCTTCACTTTCGTCCGGCTACGCTTCACTCCCTCGTACTGGAGCCGCGGTCCTTACGCCTGGGGCTTGGATCTCAAGTGGAATCATGATTACCCGAGGGGGGAGAGCCATTTCACCAAGATCCTGGATGAGCTGACCTACCTCGATCCCAACCGGGACGGTGGAAACATCCTGGCCATGGATGATCCGGAGCTGTTCAAGTATCCGTGGGCCTACCTGTGCGAGGTGGGGTTCTGGACCCTGACCGACGCGGAGGCGGCGAGCCTGCGGGCCTATCTTCAAAAGGGCGGCTTCTTGGTGGTCGACGACTTCATGGAGTCGTGGCAGTGGGACAACTTCGAGATGCAGATGCACAAGGTGCTGCCGGAGGCGCGCTTCGTCCAGCTCGACGTCTCACACCCCATCTTTGATTCCTTCTTTCACATCGAGTCCTTGGAGTTCGAGCACCCCAATTTTACGGAGATCAAGCCGGTCTACTACGGCATCTTCGAGGATAACGATCCCGCCAAACGCCTTATGGTGGTGGCCAACTACAACCACGACATCGGCGAGTATTGGGAGTGGTCGGACACGGAATGGATTCCCATTGAGCTCTCGAACGAGGCTTACAAGTTGGGAGTGAACTACGTGGTCTACGGTATGACCCACTAGGTCGATGGCTGGTTATCTAAGGTGGCCTAGGCGACGTCCGTTAACAGGGGAAAGGAAGGGTTCATGGCAGACGAGAAACTCGAGCTCGAATCACCAGACGATATTGCGCTAGCCGATCGGCTGAAAGAAGCAAGAAACCAGATTCTGGTGGAGCTCCGCAAGCTCATCGTTGGGCAAGATGACGTCCTCGATCAGGTGCTCCTGTCGCTGTTTGTAGGCGGCAACAGCATCATCACCGGCGTGCCCGGCCTCGCCAAGACGATGATCATTCACACCGTAGCTCAGGTCTTGGATTTGAAGTTCGCGCGCATCCAGTTCACGCCCGATCTGATGCCGTCCGACATCACCGGGACCGACATCATCCAGGAGGATCCTACCACCGGGCGCAGGGAGCTGGTCTTCATGCCGGGCCCCATCTTCAACAACATCGTGCTGGCGGACGAGATCAACCGGACGCCGCCCAAGACCCAATCCGCCCTGCTGGAGGCCATGCAGGAGCATCAAGTGACCATCCAGGGTCGAACCTACAATCTCGAGGAGCCCTTCTACGTCTTCGCCACCCAGAACCCCATCGAGTTGGAGGGAACCTATCCGCTGCCGGAAGCGCAGCTGGATCGCTTCATGTTCGACATTATCATCGACTATCTCCCCGAGGACGAGGAGCTCGAGGTCGTCCGATCCACCACCGCGCCGCAGCAGTTGGAGTTCCGGCCGGTGGTTACCGGCAAGGACATGGTCGCCTTCCAGAAGCTGGTGCGAAGGGTGCCGGTCTCGGAGCCGGTCATGCGCTATGCGGTGAGCCTGGCCCGCATCAGCCGCCCCGGACAAGCCGACGCCCCCGACTTCGTCAAGAAGTGGGTGGAGTATGGTGCCAGCGTCCGCGCCGCCCAATACCTCGTCCTGGGTGGCAAGGCCAGGGCGTTGATGCAGGGGCGGTACCACGTGAGCTTCGAGGACATACGCGGCTTGGCCCATCCGGTTTTCCGCCACCGCGTCCTCACGAACTTCCACGCCGATTCGGAGCGCGTCAGCTCGGGCCAGATCATTGATAAGCTCTTGGAGGCCGTTTCGATGCCCAAGTCCCGAATGTAGGGAGGGATGAGAGGAGGCTAGAGGAGACCACCATGCGAGGACACCGACTCAACGCCGAGCCGTCGCCGTCCGCGCGTTTCGTGGACCCCAAGATCCTGGGGCGAATCGACAACCTGGAGCTTCTCGCCCGGACGGTGGTGGAAGGCTTCATTGGCGGGCTGCATCGATCGCCTTACCTCGGGCGTTCGGTCGACTTTGCGGAGCATCGGGCGTACATGCCGGGAGACGATATCCGAAGGATCGACTGGCGGCTCTTCGCGCGCAGCGACCGGTTCTTCGTGAAGGAGTTCGAAGCCGACACCAATACCAGCTTCACTATCGTTCTGGATATATCCCGGTCCATGACCTTCGCCAGCGCAGGGATCTCCAAGCTGGATTACGCTCGATACCTGGCGGCTTGTCTGGCCTACTTTTCCAGCAAGCAACGCGACCGGGTCGGGCTGGTCACCTTCGACGAGGACATCGTGGACTTCGTGCCCCCCTCCGCCAAGCACCTGGAAATAATCCTCCACACCATCGATCGCCTGCAGCCCGGCCGTCGAGGCGTGCTCGGCCCGCCTTTGGCCAAGGTGGCGGAAGCCATCCGCCGGCGCGGTATCATGGTCGTCATCTCCGACTTCTACGAGGAACCGGAGGCGGTGCTGAACGCCCTGAAGCTACTACGCTACAAGGGGAACGATCTCATCGTCTTTCACGTACTGGATCCCGCCGAGATTCGATTCCCGTTCGATGAAGCGGCCAACTACGAAGATTTGGAGACGGGCGAGGCGATTCCCGTCATACCGGAGTACCTGCGGGAGCAGTACCGCAAGATGGTGGCCGAGCACATCGAAACGATTTCTCGTTGGCTCGGGGACAACCGAATCGACTACTCTTTGTTCGATACTTCGACGCCGCTGGACTTCGCCCTGTTTAGCTACTTGTCGAATCGGGAGCGATTGAGCCGGGTGAGATGATGGGACTAAGCTTCCTCACTCCTGCGTTCTTCATCGGCCTGTTGGCGCTCGCCGTCCCCATCCTCATCCATCTCACGAATCGCGAGAAGCGGGAGGTGGTAGCCTTTCCGTCTCTCATGTTCCTGACCAAGATTCCCTATCGCTCCGTGCGTCGGCAGAAGATAAAGCACTGGCTTCTGTTCATGATGAGATGCCTGGCTCTGCTGCTTCTGGTTACGGCGTTTGCCCGTCCTTTTCTCGATGAGCCGGGCCGTGCCGTCGTCTCCGTCACCGGAGCTCGGGAAACGGTGATTCTCGTCGATCGATCCTATAGCATGGGATACGGAGATCGGTGGGCACGAGCCATCGATGCCGCCCATCAGGCAGTGGATACGCTCGAGTCGGCGGACCGAGCGAGCGTGATTTTCTTTTCGGATCGGGCGGCGGCTCTCAACCAGCCCACGTCGGACAGGGCCCAGCTCCATTCCCTCATCGACGGCGCTCGGCCGGGATCTGGAACCACCCGTTACGGGCCGGCCCTGAAGCTCGCCGACAAGCTGCTCCAGGAATCGCAGCTTCCTCGGAAGGAGGTCGTCCTCATCACCGACTTCCAGCGAGTAGGCTGGGACGGTCATGACGAGATTGTTTTCCCAACCGGGACCGAGTTCCGGACGGTGGACCTCTCCGACGCGGAGACATCGAATGTGGCGGTGACGACGTTGGTGCTGGAGCGCGAGCTGGTCTCCGGAAGGGAGCGGGTGGTGGCATCGGCTCGACTCATTAATAAAGGGGTCGAGGCGTTCGATGGCCTGAGCGTCGAGCTGGAGTTGGGAGGGCGGCCCCTTCGCGAACAGAGGATCCGGTTGGAGCCCAACAGTTCGGCGACCGTCACTTTCGATGCCTTCACTCTTCCCGACGGTGTCTCGCGGGGCTCGATCCGCGCTGCGGACGATGCCCTGCCTCAGGACAACGCCTTCTACTTCGTGATCTGGCCCGGGCAGTCTTTGTCGGTCTTGATTCTGGAAGGACCGAGGGCGCGGTCCGGCAGGAGCTTGTACCTTCGCCGCGTTCTTGGGCTCGGTGACCGACCTTCCTTCAGCGTCGCGGTGAAGCCATCGAACGCGTTCGGTAGGGGAGACCTGGAAGGGCGTTCGGTGATCGTTCTGAACGACGCTCCTCCCCCCGGCGGTGCTGCCGGCCAGCTTCTTCGGGAGTTCGTGGAGAAGGGAGGCGGGCTGGTGGTGGCGCTCGGTGAGCAGAGCGGAACGGCGGATTGGGAAGGACAGGCCCGCGAGCTACTGCCGGCGTCGGTGGGCGCTTCCGTGGATCGCTCGGCCGACTGGGGCGGTACGCTTGCCTATATCGACTATGACCACCCGGTCTTCGAGCTCTTCAGCGCACCGCGCAGCGGCGATTTCTCACCGGCCCGGTTCTTCCGCTATCGACCACTGACCACCACCGGTCCGGAGCCCATGGCAGGAGGTGTCTTGGCCCGATTCGACGACGGAGCCATTGCCCTTGCCGAAAAGAGGGTGGGCGAAGGGCGGGTTCTGATCTGGACCTCCACTCTGGACACTTTTTGGAACGATCTGGCGCTACAGCCGGTCTATCTGCCCTTCGTGCACCAACTGGTGAAGCACGCTGCCGGCTATGCGGAAGCGAGAGCATGGCGTTCGGTGGGCGAAGTGCTGGATCTGTCCCAACACCTGGAGTTGGCGGGACGGGCCTTCGGCGGCGCGGCCGCCGGAGCCGAGCTGGTGGCGCTCGCGCCCTCCGGGGAGAAGTCTTTCCTCTCCCGCCAACAGGACAGACACCTCTTGACCTTGGAGGAGCAAGGCTTCTACGAGTTCCGTTCCCTCGATACCGAACAGTCCGAACCGGTCAGCCTCGCGGTCAACTTGGACTTGACCGAGTCCGACCTCTCCTCGGTCGATCCCGAAGAGGTCACGGCTGCGGTAAGCTCCAGGGAGACGGATAGCGTCCAGGCTGCTGGAGCGTGGATTCCCGAGGAGCAGGAACGCCGGCAGCGAGTGTGGTGGTATATGCTGGTGGCAGCGCTCGCTCTCCTTGCCCTGGAGACTTTATGGTCTAATCGCTTGTCTCGCCTGGCGCGGTAAACCAATGAAGCTGTGGGTGAGGCATGGGAAGGGGACGAAGCGGAAAGTTGTCAACAAGACAGTCCCACCAACTAGAGTTCTAAGACGGGAGAGGTAGAGCCGATGTTGAACCGACCGATCATGTCCAACTATGACTCGCTCCTTCGAGTCATCCGCCATGTGCGAAACAGATGGCGATTGCGACAAACGCTTCGAGGGGCGGCCATCGTCTTGGCTGCCTGCATCGCCGCCCTGGCCATCTCGGCCTTCGGCATGGACCAGTTTCGATACAGCGCGTGGTCGGTGTGGATGTTTCGAGCCTTCACTTACCTCGGTCTTATCGCTCTGATCGTTCGCTTCGTCATCGTTCCCCTGCGGAAACGGGTGAGCGACGAGCAGGTTGCACTCTACATCGAGGAGCACGATCCCTCGCTGCAGGCGGCAGTGGTGAGTGCCGTCGAGGTCGGTTCCGAGGAGAGGCAAGGCCCCAACCTGTCTCCTGCACTCGTCAACCGCTTAGTTGAGGCGGCGATGGACAGGTGTTATGCGAACGAATATGGACGCCTCATCGAGCGTCAACGTTTGCATCGCGCCTCCGGCGCCGTCGCCGCGATCGCAGCGCTGGGGATGTTTGCCGCTCTATTGAGTCCCGCGTTCCTGCGGCATGGAGCTTCCCTATTGCTGAAGCCATGGAGCAGCGCCCGGGCCGCCAACCCATACTCCATCGTCGTGGAGCCCGGGCATGCGGGAGTCGCTCGTGGCGCGGACCAGTTGATCCACGCCCGTTTGGAGGGGTTCGAGAGCGATCAGGTCGAGATCGTAGTGAAGTCAGACGAAACAGAGAAATTCGATCGCTGGCCCATGGCGATCGACGAGGGGGCGGGCAACTACCTGTATATGTTGCTCGACCTCAGGACCGCTACCGACTACTTCGTCGAGGCAGGAGGCGTGCGGTCTGCCGTCTTTCGCATTGACGTTTCTGATCTGCCCTACGTGGGTAGAGTCGATCTGGAGTATCACTTCCCTGGCTATACCGGATTGCCCCCCCGCGCCGTCGAGGACGGTGGCGACATCGCGGCTCTCAAGGGCACGGAAGTGATCGTTAAGGCGACACCCACGCTGACCGTAGCGGGGGGCGTGATTCGCGTCGAGGGAGCGGAGCCCCTGCCTATGAAACTGGAGGAGGACGGGACGCTGACCGCCACCCTGCGAGTCGACAAGGAGGGTTTCTACAGCATCGAGCTGGCTGCCGCAGGCGGCGAGATGCGCAAGGGCTCTCCGGATTTCACCATCGAGGTCTTGGACGATCAGCCCCCTTCGGTTGCCTTGGTGAAGCCGGGACGTGACGCGAAAGTGAGTTCCATAGAAGAGGTTTTCACGGAGGCGAAGGCCGAAGACGACTACGGCGTGAAAACGCTGGAGCTGGTTTACTCCGTCAACGGATCGCCGGAGCAAGTCGTCCAGTTGAACCGTGGGTCGGCGAAAAAAGAGATTTCCGCCGGACATACGTTCTTCATGGAGGATCTGGCTCTCGAGCCGGGGGATTTCGTTTCCTACTTTGCGCGCGCCACCGACGGCAACGGGATCGCCGGCCCTCAGACCGCCACCACCGATATCTACTTCCTCGAGGTGCGCCCCTTCGGCACGCAGTACCGGCAAACGCAAGCCGGCATGGCGGGGGCCGGCCAGGGCATGGATGACGCGCTCTCCCTGCGACAGCGACAGATCGTGGCCGCCACCTTCAAGATCCTTCGGGACCGGGGGGAGTACTCGGATAAGGAGTACTCCGAGAATCTCACCACCATCGCTCTGATGCAGGGCCGCCTGCGGGAGCAAGTGGAAACGCTGCTTCGCCGTATGACCACCCGGGGCATTCTGGAAGGGGAATCGGAATTCGGCCAGATCGCCGCCTCGCTTCGGGTGGCGGCGGAGGCGATGTCGCCAGCTGAAGAAAAGCTCCTGGAGAGTAAGCCCGAAGAAGCTCTTCCGTACGAACAGCGTGCTCTCCAATACTTGCAGCGGGCGGAGGCGGTGTTCCGTGAGGTGCAGGTTTCGTTCGGTGGCGGCGGAACGGGCGCGGGGAATCAATCCGCCGTCGAAGATCTCGCCGACCTTTTCGAGCTCGAGATGGACAAGCTTCGGAATCAGTACGAGACGGTGCAAAGAGGCCAGCTCCAGTCTACCGACAACCAGGTGGACGAGGCTCTGCAGCGGCTGCAGGAGCTCGCCCGAAGGCAGCAGCAGGAGAACGAGCGGATGAAGCGCTCGGCAGCGAATCGCCAAGGCTCTTCGGGCGGCGGCGCCGGGGGGCAGCGGGAGCTCGCTGAGCGGACCGAGGAGCTCGCTCGTCAGCTGGAAAGGCTGGCGCGGGAGCAATCCCAGAAGGGATTGGAGGACACGGCGCGGCGTCTTCACCAGGCGGCCAATGCCATGCGCCGTGCCGCCAGCGACGGACGCGACGGAGCTCTCTCCGAGGGCATCTCTGCACTGGATCGTCTCAAAGACGCGCGAAGGCTCTTGGAGAAAGACCGTGCTTCGCGGCTCGATCGAGACATGGAAGACGTGCGCGCCCGAGCGGAGCGCATCGCTAGCCAACAGGAGGCGATTCAGTCCGAGGTCGGCAGACTTGGGGAAAGCGGTTCCGCCGGGCGGGCGGAGACACTCCAACGTTTGATGGAGCGCAAGGATGAGATGGCCACCGAGGTGACCGATCTCGAGGCGCAGATGGACCGTATGGCCATGGAATCGCGGCAAGAGCAGAAGGACGCCTCACGTAAGCTCCAAGAGGCCGCCGACTCCATTCGAGACACAAAGCTCAAGGAGAAGATCCGGTACTCGAAGGGCGTAGTGCAGGGACGGGAGCCCGAGTACGCGCAGCGCTTCGAGGGGCAGATCGGTCAAGACATAGAAGAATTGAGCCGTCGCATCGACGAAGCAGGAGCGGCGATAGGAAAGACGGAGCGGGCCCAGGGGGAAGAGGCTTTGGAAAAGACGCGAGAACTGGTTCGCAACCTCGAGTCGCTCGGTGAGCGGTTGCAAGATCCGTCACGCGGCCTGAATCCTCAAGACGGTTCCCCGGAAGGTCAAGAGGGTCAAGAAGGCAGAGAGGGTCAAGAAGGCCAAGAGGGTCAAGAAGGCAGAGAGGGCCAGGAAGGGGAGCGAGGTCAACAGGGCCAGCAGGGCCAGCAGGGCCAGCAGGGCCAACAGGGCCAGCAGGGCCAACAAGGAGCTGAAGGCAGCTCAGGCGGTCAAGAGGGGCAGCAGGCAGAAGGCGGGCAGACCGGACAGTCGTCCGGACGTTCTCTCAATTCGCCGGGATTCGTAGGACCGGGGAGCGAGGGAGGCGGCTTTCAGCCCGGCACCTACACTTCCGAGGATATTCGACAGCTTCGGCGCGAGTTTCGGGAGCGCGTCCAAGAAGCGCAGGATCTGCGAAGCGAGCTCCAGCGCCAGGGCCTGGAGACACCGGATCTACAGAGCATTATCGAGCGTATGCAGGCCTTCGACTCGAGCCAAATCTTCCAGAATCCACGCGGGGTAGAGGAGCTCCAGGCTTCGGTCGTGGAAGAGCTGAAACAGTTCGAGTACTGGCTGCGTCGGGAGCTCGAAGGCATCGGCAACGAAGATCTCTTCCTTTCCGGCTCGGATGAAGTGCCTGCCGGTTACCGGAAACTCGTCGAGGAGTACTATCGCTCACTCTCCACGTCTCAGCGCCAAGAGTAGGGAGGCAAGGTTCCTAGCACATAGGGGCCGTTTCGAAGGCCTCACTGTGCCCGCGTCGCTTTTCTCAGCGGACTCAGGTGAGATCCATCCCTTTCGGCAGGTGATCTAGGTGGAACAGACTAACCTCGTCGGCATGTCCAGTCCGCAGTCGGGATTCGATTCTCTGGGCATCTCTGACCGGACGCTCGGAGCACTGAGAGAGATGGGCTACCTCTTACCCACTGAGGTCCAACGAGAAACGATTCCACGGGGGGTTACCGGCCACGACCTGGTGGTCATGTCGCGTACCGGGACGGGAAAGACAGCCGCCTTCGGTATCGTCATCGCCGAGAAGCTGGATCCGCAGCGGCTGCAAGTCCAGGCGCTCGTTCTCACCCCCACCCGGGAGCTTGCCAGCCAAGTTACCGACGAGCTGGAAAGAATCGGGCGCGGACGAGAGCTTCGATCGCGCGCCGTCTATGGAGGTGAGTCCATCGGTGGCCAGATCGATGCCATCCGCGCCGGAGTTCAGATCGTCGTGGGAACCCCGGGGAGGGTACTGGATCACCTGAATCGGGGCACCCTGAGTTTGGACGCGGTGAAGGTATTGGTGCTAGACGAGGCAGACAAGATGTTGGACATGGGCTTTGCACAAGAGATGGGCGAGATCATGGAATTCATGCCCGGCGAGCGGCAAACCCTGCTTTTCTCCGCAACCATACCTCTCGGCATTCGAGGTCTCATTTACAACTATTTGACCGAACCCGAATGGGTCCTGCTTTCCGAGGATTTTGCCTACGTGAAGGAGGTCTCGCATTCCTACATCATCGCTCCTCACATGCACAAGGAGCAGGTGCTCTACAAGCTGATCGAGCATGATCATCCGAGCTCATCGATCATCTTCTGTAATACACGGGGCGAGGTTCGCATCGTTGCCGGTTTCCTGGCCCGCCAAGGTTTGCCGGTGGCGATGATTTCCAGCGACCTGGTGCAGAAGAAGCGTGAGGAGGTCATGGCGAAGTTCCGAGCCGGAACGATCCGCCACTTGGTGGCTACCGATGTGGCGGCGCGGGGCATCGACATCGAAGACCTGTCTCACGTCTTTATCTATTCCACTCCGCAGTCACCGGAGATCTACATTCACCGGGCTGGACGCACCGGAAGGATCGGCAAGTCGGGACAGGTTGTTTCTCTTGTGTCAGCCTCGGATCTGGTGAGCTTCAATCGCCTGGTGAACCGCTATCACCTGGGGATCAAAGAACGAGAGGTGCCGAGCGACGACGAGATCCAGAAAGAAAAAGCGGAGCGTATCTTGCGCCGCCTCGCCGAAGAGGCAACCCAGATAGGTGACGAAGAGCTGGCCGATCTGGATGAGACGGCCGAAGCCCTCGCCCAGCATCCGGATCGAAGGCGATTGCTCGCCTATTTGATTCGCCGAGACTTCGGCGGCCCGGTGGACGTAGAAGCGTTGGAGTCGGGCCAGATCCAGACCCCCAAGGCGCCCCGGATCGAGCCGGCGAGCTCTCCTGAGACCGACGTGGGAGACAGGAAGAAGCGCCGGCGTCGCAGACGCCCGCGGAGGAGAGAAAGCGACCCCAATGCCCGGTGACTCCTCGAGCGCCGAGGCAGGCATGAGGGTGGCGAATCCACGGGTCGGGTTCATTGGCCTGGGGATCATGGGAAGACCCATGGCGGAGAACCTTTTGAAGGCCGGATTCTCCCTTACCGTTCATAACCGGACCCGTTCGAAAGAGAAACCGCTGGCCGATGCCGGTGCGGCAGTCGCGGCGAGTGCGGGAGAGGTCACCGCGCGCTCGGACATCGTCATCAGCATGGTTCCCGATACCCCCGACGTGGAAGCGGTGCTTCTCGGATCCAACGGGGTCAGAAACGCGGCCCGCCCAGGCCTTCTCGTGATCGATATGAGCACCGTCTCACCGAGTCGAGAGCGCGAGATGGCCGCCATCCTCGAAAAAGAAGGATGCGAGTTCCTCGATGCTCCGGTAACCGGCGGCGACGTCGGAGCGAGGCAAGCCAGCCTCACCATCATGGTGGGAGGAAAAGCATCGGCCTTCGAAAAAGCCCTACCGGTGCTTCGCGCCATGGGCAAGAGCGTTCATCACGTGGGGCCAAACGGAAGCGGGCAGTCGCTGAAGCTTTGCAACCAGATCCTATGTGCCGTCACCATGATGGGTCTCTGCGAAGCCTTGTTGTTGGCCGACCAAGCCGGTATCGACCCGAGTCGGCTCCTTTCGGTGCTGGGTGGTGGGGCGGGTGGCTCTTGGCAGCTCACCAACCTCGGACCGAAGATCGTTCGGCGAGAGCTGGGCCCCGGGTTCATGATCCGTCTCATGCAGAAAGACCTTTTGCTGGCCCAAGAGCTGGGCGGTCGGTTGAAGGTTCCCCTCGCCGCCACGGCCCTCGTCCAGCAGCTGTACCGCGGCTTGGAGGCTTCCGGGGAGGGAGAACTCGGAACACAGACCTTGATTCTAGCGCTGGATCGCCTGGGTGGATTCAAGCGGGAGACATCGTCGTGACACGTTTTTCCCACACATGTCGGGAGACTAGACAGGTCGATCCGAACCTGGTATCCTAAATTTAATCCCAACACAACTGAATACGGACGGAGGCAACATGACCAGGGTGAATCTCGCCCTTGTGTTGCTCCTGTTTCCGGCTCTGGCTCTCGGCCAGGCGCTGGCGGACGTGGCGCGGCAGGAGAAAGAGCGTCGTGATGACAACCGGAAACGGGGGGAGAAGGCTCAGCTGG
>Ga0209619_10003333_pt1 | contig 11551 bp, 10 predicted proteins | sample Rifsed16ft3_FD_184011 | JGI IMG/M metagenome (GOLD analysis project Ga0209619, IMG submission 184011) | Soil microbial communities from Rifle, Colorado, USA - sediment 16ft 3 (version 2) | ecosystem: Environmental > Terrestrial > Deep subsurface > Rock core/Sediment | place: Rifle, Colorado... | reverse complement strand
CGGGGTCCAATTCTTGACAATGTAGAGGGAAAATGATCCTTTTAGGGCTCTAATTTAACGGAGGATTTATATGGCGAAATTTTTTGTTGCCGGTGAGTATCAAGACTCGGAGGGCAAACAGGCCACCGAAGTCCGAAACCCGGCCACCGGAGAGGTAGTCGATACCGTCCCCAAGGGAACTGCCAACGATGCCCGTCGGGCTATAGAAGTAGCATCCGGGGCTTTAAAAAAATGGTCTGAAATGGCGCCCGCGAAGCGCGGCGCCATTCTTCTTGAGGCAGGCCGGCTGGTAACCCAACAAGAGAAGGAGCTGACAAACCTGCTCACGCGCGAACAAGGAAAACCGATCCGCGAGTCGATCCTGGAAATCCGCCGCTTCGTCCATACCCTGGATCATTACGGCGGCATGGCCAAGAGCCTGCGCACGGGAGCAGTTTTGCTGGACAACGGCCGCCATGGCCTCATTCTGCGTAAACCCCTAGGCGTCTGCGGCGCGATCGTGCCGTGGAACTTCCCGGTTTCGCTTATGGGCAACAAGCTGGGTCCCGCCCTTTTGTCCGGCAACACGGTGGTCGTCAAGCCGGCCGCGACGACCCCTCTGACCGCGCTCCGCTGCGTGGAGTTAATCGATAAAGCGATCCGGGCGGGAGGAGGTCCCAAAGGAGTCATCAACGTCGTCACCGGGCCGGGAAGCGTCGTTGGCGAAGAACTGCTGGTAAATTCCACGGTGCGTAAGATCGGCTTTACCGGCGCCACCGACACGGGCAGGCGCGTGATGCAGGCCGCTGCCAAAGACTTTAAACACGTGACCCTGGAATTGGGCGGCAGCGATCCTATGATCGTTTGCGACGACGCGGATCTCGATCGGGCGGTGAGCGCCGCTTCTGTTGGCCGATTCTTCAACTGCGGCCAGGCCTGTCTGGCTGTCAAGAGGCTTTATCTGTTCGACAAAATCGCCGACGTATTCATGGAAAAACTGGTCGAGAAGGTGAAAAAGCTCAGAATCGGTGACGGGCTCAAGCCGGACACCCTTATGGGACCCCTCCACACTGCAGGCCAGAGGCAAGAGGTTGAAGAACAGATCGAGGAAGCGGTCAAGCGCGGGGCAAGGGTGCTTTACGGCGCCCAGCGGCCTAAAGGCGGGGATTACGATAAGGGGTTCTACCTGCAACCGACGCTTCTTGCCGACGTCGATCCGGCCTCTCGAATTCTGCAGGAGGAGTGCTTCGGTCCGGCCCTTCCTATCGTCCGGGTTAAGGATCTGGACCACGCCATCGAGCAGGCAAACAATTCCATCTTCGGTTTGGGTTCCTCCGTATGGACGCGAGACATTAATCGAGCCATGGCGGCTGCGGAGCGGATCGAATCCGGCTATACCTGGATCAACTCGGCGCAGATCATCTATGACGAGCTCCCCTTTGGCGGAGTGAAGCAGAGCGGTCTCGGAAAAGAACACGGCAACGAGGCGATCGACCACTATACGGAGACGAAATCCGTTGTAATCGCCACCGAGACTCAATCGGAGGCCGGCGGCGGAGAGTGAAGCGAAAGCGAAAATAGAAGATCGAGAATAGAGGATAGCGATCTTCAATCCTCTATCCTCCATCCTCAAGCACTTCTGCGGATGCTATGAAGGTTGACCTTCCTGACATTTATAATGCGGCGACCACCTTTGTGGATGAGAATATTCGCCAGGGTCGCGGGAAGAAGACTGCCATCTATTTTCAGGATGAGAAGTTCACGTATCAGGATCTCTTCGAAAGGGTCAACCAGACCGGTAACTCCCTCAAAGAGCTGGGAGTTGAGCTTGAGCAACGGATTCTTTTGGTCTTGCCCGATGCTCCTGAATTCGCCTTTAGCTTCTTCGGGGCGATCAAGATCGGCGCCGTACCCATCCCGATCAATCCCTGGATGAAGGCAAAGGACTACGAATACCTGCTTCAGGACAGCAGGGCGAGAATTTTAATCGTGCACGAGTCGGTCCTGCCTGAAGCGGAAAAAATCTGGGACCGCTCGCGCTTTCTCAAACATGTCCTGGTAGTAGGAAAACCCAAAGGGCGGGCGCTCTCCTTCGAATCGCTGGTCGACAAAGCCTCGAGCAGGCTCGCAGCCGAGCCCACCAGCAAAGACGACGTTGTCATGTGGAACTACACCTCCGGCAGCACCGGCACCCCCAAGGGCGCGGTCCATCTCCACCATGACATGATCACGATCACCGATCTCTTTGCAAAACCGGTCTTGGGGATGGGAGAAGAGGATATCTGTTTCTCTGCTTCAAAGCTCTTCTTTTCCTACGGCCTGGGAAACTCGCTCTATATTCCTTTCCGTTTTGGCGCCTCCAGTGTGCTTTGGCCGGAACGCCCCGAGCCGGAAAAGGTCCTGCAGGTTATTCAGAAATACCGACCCACCTTTTTCTTTTCTGTGCCCACGCTTTATGCCCGGCTACTGCGGGTGGAAAAAAAATACGACCTTAGTTCGCTCAGAATCTGCCTCTCTTCCGGGGAACCCCTCCCACCCACCCTATTCCATCAATGGAAGGATAAGTTTGGACTCGAGCTCCTGGATGTGGTCGGTTCTACGGAGGCGACACACGATTTTTTGGCCAACCGGCCGGGAAGGACAAAACCGGGAAGCAGCGGGGAAGTAACCCCTGCCTTTGAGGCCAAGATTGTCGACGATGAGGGACGGGAGGTTCCCATAGGGGAGGTCGGATACCTCCTGGTCAAAGGCGACGCCAACTCACCCTACTACTGGAACAAGCACGAGCAGACTAAGAAAACGATGATGGGGGAATGGCTCAAGACCGGAGATACCTATTACCGCGACGACCAGGGCTACTACTGGTACTGCGGCCGCTCTGATGACATGTTGAAGGTGGGCGGGATGTGGGTCTCGCCCATTGAGATCGAAAACACGCTGCTGGAGCACCCTTCAGTCCTGGAGGCAGCAGTTACGGGTCAGGCCGACCGAGACGGGCTGGCCAAGCCAAAGGCCTATATTCTGCTGAAGAGCGAATATCAGCCAAGCGACCGGCTCAAAGAAGAGCTCCAGTCCCTGGTAAAAAACAAGCTCGCCCCCTACAAGTACCCGAGATGGATCGAGTTCGTTGACGATCTGCCCAAAACGGTCACAGGAAAAATCCAAAGATTCAAGCTGCGCGGTGAGCGCAAAAAGGAGAAGACATGAACATAAAAGAGCTCAAAGAGACCCTGGCATACTCGTGCAATATCCTGGCGAACGAGGGCCATTGGGATCATATCCTCGGTCATGTTTCTGTGCGCATCCCGAAGCAGGACAGGATCCTCATGAAACCCCACAGTTTCGGCCTTGAGGAGATTCGGCCGCAGCACATCATTGTGTGCAACCTAGATGGCAAGAAGATCGAGGGCAAATACGAGCGTCACTCCGAGATCTTTATCCATACGGAGATCTTCAAGGCCCGCCCGGACGTCAACTGCGTAGTCCACACCCACCCCCCCTACGCGATCGCCTTCGGTTCCCTGCGCCAGCCGCTTCGGCCCGTCAGCCACGAGGGTTCCATCTTCTACGAAGGTCTCCCCTTATTCGACTATACAACCGCCCTGATCCGCACGCCCGAACTGGGACGCGAGGTGGCTAAGACTCTCGGCAGCTGCCGCGGCGTTTTGATGAAGAATCACGGGTCGACCGTCGTCGGGGATTCTATCGAAGTGGCGACCCTCTACGCGGTCTTCTTGGAAAAAGCGGCGCGCATTCAACTGCTCGCGACCGCATCCGGCGAGCCTTCCTGGACCAGCGACGAGGAAGCCAAGGTAAAATTCGAGCAGATTTATACGCCGCACCGACTGGGCTCGATGTGGGATTATTTTGTCCGACGGGCAAGAAAAAAGCGTAAGCGCAGTTAAGATCGGCCCGTTTTAAGCAGCGGACCGCTCATTCGGGCCACGGTCATCGACTACTTTGCCGCAGCTTTTTTGAAAAACCCCTCTTTCTCAAGCTCGGACACGAAGCGCATGTCCATAAAATCGTCAGGCTTGGCCGCTTTGGCAGCAGGCTCTTTCTCTCCAAGCTCGGCCAGAATCGCCTCGACCCCCTTCCGGCTCACGTAGGGAGGAAATTCAAGATACTCGCGGAACTGGTTGTAGGCGTCTTCTAGGATCTCCTGGTCCTTCACTTTGGTATATTTTTGCAGGACGCGCATGCCAATCTGTTTGCTGGCTCTGAACAGTTGTACCGCCTCAGTATAAGAACGTACTACGCGCCGCACGGTGTCCTCGTTGGCCTTGATATAAGCGCGCGTCGTACCGATCGCCACCGAGACGTACTCCGGCCCCTCCTTGGCGATATTCATAAGCTCGTTAAAACCCTCCTTACGCGCCCGGCTGTTCGTCGGCGGCGAGACAACCCCCGCATCGATTTGGCCGGCGATAAGAGCGATCAGTATGTTGGGGACCTCCACGAGGGGAAGAATCTGGTAATCGACAGGCTTAAGGCCCGCTTGACTCAGTGCATAGAGAGCTGCGGTATGGGTCGAGGAGCCGACCCGTGTGATACCGATCTTTTTCCCTCGAAGATCACTGATCCTCTTGATTTCGGGCTTGGCCATAAGAGAAAAGACCATATGGTTCGTTGCGCCGACGACAAAGGCTAGGTTCGCGCCCTTCAAGTTCGCTTGGACCTGGTTCGAACCGTCCATGTACGAGAAGGCAATTTCTCCGGCGAGAATCGCCTGAATGCCCCTGGAGCTAGAGGGAATATGGATCAGCTCCACATCCAGACCATTTTTCTTAAACAGTCCTTCCTCCTTGGCGACATAGACACCGCTCTGCGCGCCAGTTACCGCTGTCCAGTTTATCCTGACCTTGCTCTGCGCCCATGCGCTTGGGGCAAGCGAGAAAAAGACCACCAGAGTAGCCAAAAAAATTGTTTTAGTTTTCATCTTCTCTCCCTAGTTCTAATCTCATTACCAGATAGACTATAACAGAGCAGCCGGACGTGTCAATTTCTGAAGTGACGGCGCTCCTTTGGAAAACTCCGCCAAACCGTGATAGATAAGCCGCATGTCTAAAGTACATTTAACCTTGGCCTGCGGGGATTACGAAATCATCCGCGCCCTGATGGACGGCAGCGTCAAGCCGGACGGCATCGATCTTACCGTGCTCACAGACATGACCTCGGATATCCGCCACTGGAGGATGATCCGCAATCGCGAGTTCGATGTCGCAGAGCTCTCCATGTCCAGCTATCTGCTGGCTAAATTCATGGCTCAAGCTTTCGTCGCCATCCCGGTTTTTCTCCATCGCAGGTTCCGCCACGGCTTCATCTTTATCAATAGCCACAAGGGAATTCAGAAGCCCGCAGACCTGATCGGAAGAAACGTGGGTCTGCGCAACTTCCAGGCCACCACCAACCTCTGGATCCGCGGAATTCTCGAGCATGACCACCAGCTCCCCCACAGAAAAGTCCATTGGGTTACGCAAGATGAGGAGGAGGTGCCCTTCACTGCGCCGAAAGATCTCATGCTCCAGCGAATCCAGACGGGAAAGAAAGTCGAGCAGATGTTGGTCTCGGGAGAGCTCGATGCCTTGATCCACCCTGAAGTGATTCAGCCGATTTTGGACCGGGATAATCGGGTGAAGCGGCTTTTCGAGAATTACAAAGAATCGGAGATCGACTTTTACAAAAGAACCGGCATCTTCCCCATCATGCACACAACGGCGATCAAACAGGAGGTCGTCGACCGCTACCCTTGGGTGCCCGCCAGTTTGATGGAGGCATTCGAGCTGGCCAAGGAGCGCGCCTACCAAAGAATGGAGAATCCCAGGAGGGTTCCGCTCGCTTGGTTTCGCCACGCACTTGAAGAACAGGAAGATATCCTGGGCCGGGATCCCTGGGTCTACGGCCTCGGGGAAGCAAACCGAAAAAATCTGGCGACCCTCATCCAATACTCCTACGAGCAGGGTTTGATTGGAAGAATGATCCCTTTAGAGGAGCTTTTCGTCGCCACCAGCAAAGACTAGATTGTATGGAGACGGCCGTCATTGCCGGCGTAGGACCCGGGCTCGGGGCCTCCCTTGCCCGCGCCTTCAGCAAAGAGGGGTTCTCGGTTGCCCTTTTGTCCCGCCGACAAGAAACGAGCGAGCCTGTCGCAGCTCAGATTAAAGCCGATAAAGGCACCGCTCTTGCGCTCTGCGTTGACGTCACCGACCGCGACGCAGTCTTTCGGACGGTGGAAACCATCCGTGCTGAACTGGGCCCGATCACCACGCTGGCCTACAACGCCAGCGGCTTTGGCCGAGGCAATTTTCTTGATCTCGACCCGGCAATAATCCGCCAATCGTTCGAGGTTGGGACAATGGGCGCTGTTCATCTCGCCCAGGCGATTATTCCCGACATGCTTAGGGCCGGGCACGGCTTCATTTCATTGACCGGTGCTACCGCATCCCTGCGCGGCCGGGCCGGCTTTGCCCCCCTGGCTATAGCCAAGTCCTCGCTCCGAATCCTCGGCCAGTCGCTTGCGCGCGAATTCCACCCTAAAGGCATCCACGTACTCCATGTCATCGTCGATGGACAGATCGATGCGCCCAGGCTGCGCGGGCGCGAGCCGGGACGCTCCGCTGATACGCTGATCCCCCCCGACGCAATTGCCAACGCCGTTATCCATTGCCTCAGACAACCCAGGAACGGCTGGACGCACGAGATTGATATGCGCCCCTGCGGAGAGGGTTTTTGATTTGACCTTTCCCTTGCAAGCGCGTAGAGTTAATCTTAACAAGACCTTTTGTATAGTTCCGTTGCCCTAAGCCCCCAAAGACTTTTTAACGCCTCAGGGGGCTTTTTATACACTCCGAACCGAGGAGGTTGCCATGCATGGACGCGACGTAATCAAGGAAGACCAGACGACTTTAAGAGAGATCATACGAAGCATTGACAAGAAGCTCGACTTTGCCGTGCGTGACGGGAGCGAGGCCGACGGACCGAGCTTCACCCTCCATCTAACCATGCAAACCAGGGAGGGGAATGTTAGCCTCTCCATCGATGATGTGAAGACAGCGAAAACCGACCTCGCGCGGCGGCATGAAATCCGCCAAAAAATCAAACGGTTGCGGGATCACATGCGCGACGCCGGCTTCTTAAAAGACGTATTGGGTACGAAGGCCGCCAGGATACTGCGGCAATCGTCCAAGCCTGAGGAGAGTTTCCATCGTCAAGGTTTTCGGCAGTCCCCCAGGAGATAGATTCAGCCGCCATTTTATAGCCATCCTTTCCCCCAGTAGAGAACTAACCCGGCGTACTCGTAAAGGACGTTATGGAACAGCTGGAAACGCCCCAGGCTTGGTCTTCCCCATATTGGCGCTAAACGGTCCCATGGTACCGGTGCGGGATAAACCGTAAAGCCAGCCTTCTCAAAGGTCCACCTGGCACGAAGCATATGGTTGGGGTGTGTGACCAGGAGGATATGACGGACTCCCTGGGGCTGGAGAATCCGCGCACTCTCGTTGGCGTTACTATAGGTCCTGGTGGAGCGGTCTTCTGTCTCCAAGACCCTTGGTGAAGCCCCTATATCCTGCAAGAGCTTCTTCATCGCTAACCCCTCCAGTCCGGACTCAGCGGAGACTTGACCGCCCGAAAGAAAGAGACGGGGGGCGTATCCAGCCCGGAAAAGCGCGAAGCCATAGACTGCCCGGGTCAAAGACGAAACCGAAGGGAGTCCGTCTTTAAAAGCTCCCCCACCCAGGACCACAATAGCCTCTGCCGACTTGAGCTGCGCTTCTAAGCGCAAGGGTTGGGCGAGGTATTCGGATATGGGTGTGGTAACGATCACGGTACTAAACAACCCGATCATGGTGAAAATAGCCGTGACCCAGCGGCCGATCTTCTTTATCATCGCTGCGACTCCTGTGTTACAGAATTCACGTTAAGCCTGGACAATAACTCCCTCGGTATCCCTTGCGCTAGCGAAAACAATAGTGTACCACCGAGCAGCGTGGAGATTGCATCGCGACCTTCGTTTCCGGCCTACCTTTTTCTCTTTCTTCCGCCCCTCTTTTGGAGCAGCAATTTTATCCTCGGACGGGCCCTGGTCGATAGGGTACCCCCCTGGACGCTCAATACGGGACGCTTCGTGGTCGCTGCCGTTATTTTGATACCGCTACTTCTCTATCGTCAGGGATGGCCCGCAGTGCCAAGAAAATTTATTGTCCCGCTAGTCCTCATGAGTCTCACGGGCGTCTTCGCCTTCAATGCCGTCTTGTACACGGGGCTCCATTACACCACCGCCATTAACGCCACGCTCGTGAACGCTGCGACCCCCATAACCACCGCCGGCCTTGCCTGGCTCCTCATCGCCGAAAAGATGACTGGGCGGCGCATCTTGGGTATTTTCCTCTCCTTTGCCGGGATAGGATGGATCGTAAGTCAAGGTTCTCTGCAGACATTGGCCAGCCTGCATTTCAACCCGGGGGATATTATTATCTTTTTTGCCACCGCGCTTTGGGGATTCTATTGCGTCATGGCAAAACCGTTAATGCAGTATTTCTCTCCACTGGCTTTGACCGCCATGACAACCGGCATCGGCGCGGTCTTCCTTCTCCCGGCAGCTTTTTTTGAGCTCTCATCGACCCCCGCCCAGTTCGGCGGTTACGAGCTCCTTGCCATCCTTTACCTCGGCATCTTTCCGTCGTTCCTCTCCTTTTTGCTATGGAACCGGTCTGTTTTAACTTTCGGCCCCGGGCGGGCCACGCTCGTTTACAACACGATTCCTTTTTTCGCTATCATCCTATCGGCGATTTTTTTGGGTGAGAGGTTGATGCTCTATCAGGGAGTAGGTGGGGCTATTATCATCGCGGGGGTGGTTATCGGCACCTCCGACCGCGTCTCATAGCTCAATACGGGGGTTGATGGTTGTTTAGCTATAATCTCATCGGCATAACTACGTAGAGATAGCCGTCATCCCCCCCTTTTTTGAGAAGGCTGGGGCTGAGGGCATCCTTGAAAGATATCTCTACTTCTCCCCCAGTCTCCAACACAGCAAGGACATCAAGTAGATACCGAGCATTAAAGCCGACCACTAAAGACTTTCCTTGATAGTCCATATCTATCTCTTCGACCGCCTCGCCCAAATCGGGATTGCTGGCAGAGATGGATAGCTGCCCCTGTTTAAGCTCCATTTTTATTCCCTTGTAGCGCTCGCTGGAAAGAATGGACACGCGCCGAAGCGCATGTAAAAGCTCGTCTTTTTCAATCCTTACTACCTGCGTGTTATCCTTTGGGATAACCTTAGTATAGTCTGGAAAATCCCCTTCGATCAGTCGCATAAAAAGCTCTACATCATCCTTGACTATCAACCCCATATTTTCTCTAAACCCCATTGACACCACCCCATCTCCGCCTCCCTCCAGGAGTTTCCTTACCTCCGCCAGCCCTTTGCGCGGAAGAATTACTCCCTTATCTAGATTAAGAGAACCTATCTCTCTCTCGATGAGAGCCAGGCGATGACCATCCGTCGCCACCATGCGAATTTTGCCCGAGCCCGCTTCCTCTACGAATACCCCATTAAGGCTGTAGCGAGTCTCATCCACGGAGACCGAGAAAATAGTTTGTTCTATCATCTCGCGCAGCAAATTCGCCGGAACAGTAGAGAGCTGCTCCTTCTCGAATTTCGGAAATTGAGGAAATTCGCGCGCCTCCATCCCGACAATCTTAAAAACCGACTTCCCGCTTTTTACCTCTAACCAGTCATTTTCCAGCCGTTTTAATTGAAGAGTCTCTTCGGGGGCCTCGCGCACGATCTCGTACAGCTTTTTTGCGTTTACAGTGATTGTGCCTTCCCCGGACACCTCCGCATCCAACCTTCCCCTTACGCCGACCTCCAGGTCTGTTGCTGTCAGGCGGACATCGCTTTTAGACGCTTCAATGAGAACATTGGCCAAAATAGGCATAGTGTTGCGCCGCTCAACAACACCCTGGGTCCAATAAAGCGTTGCGAGAAAATCCCCTCGCTTGGCTCTGAATTCCATAATTCCTCCTACCTATTACTATCTACTTTTATAAGAATCTTAACAGTAATAGCAATAGAGGCTGTGAATATTGTGCAAAAGGGAGAAATAGTTAAGCCGATTAAAGACTTTTGGTTGTGTTTAACGCGTAGTAGTTATCCCCGCTATTCACCGGAAGACCGTGTAATAGGGTTAATGAGCCATTTTATCCACACGGCGCATTCCGCTAAGCACAGTTTATCCCCAACTACCTTTTGACGTTTAAGTTTTTCTCTAGCTTATCGATGGTCGCCTCCATATGCGGATCTTCTTTGATCTTCTTCTCTATGGTTTTTGAAGCGTGGATGACCGTTGAGTGATCCCTCCCGCCAAACTTATAGCCGATGGCGGGGAAGGATGTCGAGGTGTATTTCCGGCAAAGGTACATAGCCACTTGTCTGGGGAGGGCGATATTCCTGGTCCTTCTCTTGGCTTTTAGATCTCCCATCTTAATGTCGAAGTAATCGCAGATGGTCTTCTGGATGTTTTCTATGGTTAGTTCTCTGTGGGCGCCGCGCAGGGTGTTTTGGAGCACCTCTTTGGCCAGCTCTATGGTGATGGGCGCCTTAGTTAGCGAGCCGAACGCCCCCAGGCGGGTAAGCGACCCTTCGAGTTCCCTTACGTTCGAGTCGATGTGGGACGCGAGAAAGAGAGCAACCTCATGTGGCAACTGAACGCCTTCCAATTCCGCCTTTTTTTGCAGAATTGCCACTCTTGTCTCCATGTCCGGAGGTTGAATGTCGGCGATCAGCCCCCATTCAAACCGGTTCCTGAGCCGATCCTCTAAGGCTGGGATTTCCTTGGGAAACCTATCCGAGGTGATGATGATTTGCTTACGGGATTCGTACAGGGAGTTAAAGGTATGAAAGAACTCTTCCTGGGTTCTCTCCTTGCCCGCAATGAACTGTACGTCGTCGAGAATCAACATATCAACATTACGAAAGCGGATCTTGAACTCGTCCATTCTATCCCTTCTGAGTGAGCCGATCAGCTCGTTCATGAAGGACTCGGAGCTGAGATAAAAGACCTTTAAGGCAGGCCGTTTCTCGACAACCCTGTGGCCGATGGCGTTGATCAGGTGGGTCTTGCCCAACCCCACCCCCCCGTAGATGAACAACGGGTTGTAATGGTCTCCCGGCTGGTTGGCCACGGCGAGAGAGGCGGCGTGAGCAAATTGATTGCTGGCGCCGACAACGAAGTTTTCGAAGTTGTATTTCGGGATGAGGTTGTTAACGCGCGATGGCTTAGGTTTCTCGCGTTCCGGTTTCTTTTCGAGAGCGCGGCTTTTCTGTAACTGCTGGTTCACTGTCACAGAGAGCTTAACGTTCTGTTGGGAGAGAACAGACAGAGTCTCCTGAATCGAGGTGAGAAAATGCTCCATTAACCAATCGCGGAAAAACTTATTTGGCACCTCGAGGGTAATTTCTGTCCCATCCCTCGCCCGCATCCGGATCGGCTGGATCCAAGTCTCAAAATTCTGTTTTCCCAGCTTTTCACGGAGTTGCCCCAGCGCCTCTTCCCACAACTCGTCCATA
>Ga0209619_10003329_pt1 | contig 11555 bp, 6 predicted proteins | sample Rifsed16ft3_FD_184011 | JGI IMG/M metagenome (GOLD analysis project Ga0209619, IMG submission 184011) | Soil microbial communities from Rifle, Colorado, USA - sediment 16ft 3 (version 2) | ecosystem: Environmental > Terrestrial > Deep subsurface > Rock core/Sediment | place: Rifle, Colorado... | reverse complement strand
AAATTGCTCGAGGCTGGAATGCCGGAGGAAGAAGCGCGCCGACGTGCCGGGTTCGCCGACGGAGGCATCGTCAGAGGTTATGCCGATGGTGGTGCAGTTGGTCGTGACTTGGCGCAGCCAGCCCCGCAGGTAAACCCGCTGATCGCACAGTACGGACAGTATTTGACGGCAGCAGCATCCGCCGGTGTGCCGCCTGTTCCGTTCGCACAGTATCAGAACCTGCTCCAGACAACACGCACCTCGATGCAAGGACAGCCTCCTGTAGGGTTCGCAGATGGTGGCGATGTATCTGCATTAGGGCGAACACTTGAGGGTCCCGGCACGAGCACCTCTGACTCGATCCCGGCGGTGATCGACGGCAAGCAGCCAGCAGCCCTGTCCAAGGACGAGTTCGTATTCCCCGCCGAGGTGACGAAGTATTACGGCACCAAGTTTATGAACGACCTGATCGCCAAGGCGAAGGCTGCGCTGTCCGGCGAGGGACTTGAAACACCTGCGCCGCAGAAGACTAAATTTGCTGATGGGGGTGTTTGATGGCTGAGTATGATTTTGACGAAGAATCGTATCTGGCGTCGGTGCTGCGCAAGCCACTTCCTGCGCCTGTGCAAGCTATACCTGTAAAAACACCATCCGGCGCTTTTCGTAGACACATTATTGACCCGACGCTAAGCGCTGTGGCTGGAGCAACGGAACTTCCGTCGCTCGGGGTGGCTCTTGCGGACATTCCAACTGGCGGCTACGCTGGTAAGACTGTCGGGTATCCAATAAAAGCAGTATCGGACTGGGCAACAAAAGGCGTAGAAAGCTGGATGTCCCCCGAGGCGCAGGAAGGCCAAGCGGCTATTGCGCGCAGAGCGGAAGAAGGCCGTGCCGCCGCAGAATCGGTGGGCGCAGGTAAAGGCGGGCAGTTTTTGTCTGAGTTTGGTGGGGCGTTAGTAGGCGCGTCAGAAAACCCGCAGGCAGGTATAAATACCGCCATCAGGTCTTTTGGGGGGATGAAAGCTATTGCAAAAGTCACCGCACTTAAACTAGCGCCTATTGCGGCCAAATTAGAAGCTCAGGTAGCTGCGAAAACATTATCGAAATCTGCTGCTGACGCACAGCTTCGCAATTTGGCAACAAAATACTCCGCCGCTGGAGAAGGTCTGCTGGGCGCTGGTGCTATCTCTAAAGGTATAGGGGAAGGGGATGATGTAGGGTACTGGGATCGGTTCGCGGCTGTCCCTGCCGGTATGCTTACAGCCGGCATAACAAGAGGTGTGGGCAGGATACCAGGGCTTGGAGACGTTGAAGCACAGATGGCGTTGCGCAGTATCGGCAAAGAAAGTGCGGGGAGTCTTACAGGGGGATTTATCAAACGAGGCGCAAAGGCTGCGTTGTCAGAAGGGCTTCAGGAAGGTACGCAAGAATTTCAGGAAACCGCATGGGAAAACGTCGGCGCGGGACGCGATTGGCTAAACAAAGCCGGATATTCGACGGCGATGGGAGTTGTGTCGGGCACAGGAATGGGAGCGACTCTGGGCGCAATCGCTGGAAAAAAGAAAGACCTCACAGAACAGCCTCCACCTCCTCCAGGAGAACTCTTTACCTCCCCACCGGCAGGGGCACGCACAATGATTGACGAGAGATTGTACACGAGCCTTCGCCGCAATGGTGCAGACCACGAAAGCGCCCTTCTGGCAGCGCGCAGGGACGAGATCGGGATTGCCATGAGGCAGGCATTGGAAGAAACCCTGCCAGCTCCGGCAACATACCGCAAGGATTACGAGAAGCAGTTGACCGCCGCAGGCGCGAATATCGAAGATGCGACCAGGGCGGCTTTTAGCACGTCTGATGCGAAGCAGAACTACCTGTACTTGCGCAAGCTCGGAATGCCCCGAGCGGCAGCCATCAAACAAGCACTGACTTTACCGCTGGTCGGTTCTGAAGCGCAAGGGATGTTGTTCGACAAGAAGGGGTCACGTATCGCATACCCCACCGAGGGATTTGAAGAGAGTGCGAGATTGCGTGATGAGGCTTTGCGTAGATATGACGAAGCACAAGCTCGCAATCTTCGCCGTGCTGAGGCAACTCCTGGAACAATTCAAAATATATTCGCACCTAAAGACTTTACGCAGCCGCGCCCGCCTGCCGTAGTGCAAATTCCGGCGGCGTTGGCTGATGTGACCTTGAGCCAGGCGGGGTTCAGGACCAAGACGTCGAGAAAAGAACTCGCTGCTGCGTATGCAGCGGGAGACTTTGATAGATCAGCTACTATGCTTCAAGATCATTTATCTGCAGGAGTGCCTAAAAAGGCCGCGAAGAACATAGAGAAGCTACAACGGATAGTTGAAGCAGCGCGTGCCAGAAAAGAAACGTCTCAAGAAGCTGAAATAAGTGATTTTGCTGGAAGGGAACATCGCAAGCAAGGGAAGCTGCTGACCGCAGCGGGCAGGTCAAAGACCCTTGCTGAACTCGGCAGTCAAAAAGGAACTCAAAATGCCTTATCAATCGGAAGCACAGCGCAAGAAATTCCACCTGTTGGAGAAGCGGGGCAAGTTGTCGCCGAAGGTGGTACAGGAGTGGGACCAGTCGTCGAAGGGACTGAAGTTGCCCCAGAAGTCAAAGGGACTGAAGTTGCCCCAGAAGTCAAAGGGGAAGGAAAAGTAATTCCGTCGTATACGGAGCTGCTGGCAGAAATGCAAAAAGAAGAATCTGTGAAACCGGCCAAGCCTGCAAAGAGCGGTCGTGCTTTGGCGGAAACATATCTGGATTTGCAGACCGCGTTTAACGAAACCGGCGACAGCACCGAGCTTGATGTGTTTGAATACGAACACCAGGAAGACCTGGCGGCTATCGTAAAAGCAGCGGCGCGCATTGAAGAGCCGCACGCAACGGCTGAAGAAGCCTCTACAGAAGACGTCGTAGACGAAGAGACTGCCGACTCTGGCAGAGATTATGAAGGCGACCCAGAGGATTTGCTTTTTTCAAAAACCGCCGGCGCAAAAACTCCTTCAGATGCCGGAACAATTCGCTCGAATCTGAAGAAGCTGTTCTTCTCGCCGAAGAAATTCGATACCATAGTCACGATATACGCGACACAGGCGGAGGCGCGCACAGACAATAAAGACCTGGACGCCTCCATGAAGATCGATGGCGGTGGGTTTGTGGCTGGATTCAAAACCGCCGATGGCAAGATCGGCCTGATAGCGGAGAACATCGAGCAAGGCAAAGAACTTGGCGTGTTCCTGCATGAAGTTGGCGTACACCTCGGGATGAAGAACCTGATTGGTGCAGCCAACATGGCGTGGCTCAAGAACAAGGTCGGTGAGTGGGCTGCTAGAAACAACGGATCGAAAGAAAGCCTCGCTGCGAAGCGCGCCATCAAACGAGCCATGGACTCCACATCGGCAAATAAAGATGAAGAATACATCGCCTACATGGTTGAGGAGCTGGTCAAGGAAGGAGTTGTGCCGAAAGCCGTTGACGGAAAAGCGGAAGGCTGGCTGTACAGACTTGTTGGAGCTATGCGCGTGGCATTGCTGAAACTCAACCTGAAATGGCTCGGATACTCAGGGCAGAATTTGGTTGATCTTGCCTTCGGTGCTGCCGGTATCGAGCTAGGGGCAGTTGAGCGTCCGTCTGAAGCCGTATCACAGCCGACGAGACAAGGAGAACTGGCATTTTCTGAAATAGGAGCTGAAGCAGCAATAAACACGACTATCAACACGATGCGCGCGCGGATGAAGTCAACGTCATGGACAGCCAAACTTGCGGCGATAATTCCGTTCACCCACGATCTCGTGAACGCAGCCAAGAAATACATGCCTAGTGCGACAGCACTGTGGGACGCTACCAACGATATGATGGCGGAGACGAAGAAATGGTCTGACACCATTCATTCCGCCGCGCAAACGATGTCAATGCTGCCGGAGAACTCGCAGGATAAAGTGCAGACGTTTCTGCACGACGGAAAGATGGCTGGCGCGTGGGGGTTCAAATTCGACTGGATTACAGACCGTGGAGTACACACGTCTGTTGCGATGGAAAACAAGTGGAAGGCGCTTACTCCGCAAGAGCAGAAGTCTGTCGAGCAGGTTTTGAAGTTCTTTTACGACGCGCGAATCGAGCACGTCAATGCTGTCGAAGAGAACGTCAAGTCGATGCGCAAGTATACCAAGACACTGATGGATGAAGTTACAAAAGAAGCGCTGCTCAAGGACATCAACGATGAGATGGCCAGGATGAGCTTGTGGAAAAACTACACCGGGCCGTATGTGCCGACCGTGCGGTTTGGGCGGTGGGCGGTGGAAGCTAAGTCGAAGGAGTTCATCGAGGCCGAGTCCAATGGCGGGGATTACGCGTCGATGAAGTCGGATGCGTCGAAGTATCGGTATGTGCAGTACGAATCCGAGCACGCAGCTATGTCGGCAAAAGCAGAGTTACTCAAGACGTTCAAATCTGGCAGTGTTGAAGTGGATATAAAACTGGATTCTCCACAAGGTCGCAGAGAAGACTTTGCCGCATTGCTGCGTCTCGAAACAATGATAAGGAAGCGCGAGGGCGACGTCATTTCTACAGAAGCCGTCAAGGAAATGCTGGAAGTGTTGCGCGTGATGACTCGAGAGCTGTCCGACGAATACTCGGAAGTGCAGTCCCGCCAGCAGTTCAAAGCGGTGGCTGGTGCAAAGTATGAAGAGGTGATGCGCGGAGCGATTTTGAGAGGGGAACAGCTTGCATTCACCATTGGCAGGTTGAAACACAGTCGTCGCGTGTCGGGCGCACTGTACGATATGCGTGGTGAGGTGGAGACGTCTGGCGACAAGACAAAAGCAGGTATTTTGTGGAACGAATTCAACGCGCGCTACAAAGGCGGGATGGCGGAGAAATCCCAGGATGAGGTCATAAAGACCATCATGGGCGGAGCTGCGTTTTACAAGCTACTGACTCAGCCGATGTATTTCTTGACGCAATTGATGCAGACACCTCAGTACACGATTCCCAGCATGTTGAAGTATGGGTTTGATTATGGTGCATCGTGGAAGGCGTGGATGAATAATCTGCACGTCATCAACGAGGTATGGACGCAGGGCAAGATCGTCAAGGGCATCGTCCGCGATCTTGATTTGCTGACACACCCGCCCGGCAAGAAAGTGACGGCTGCCGAATTGACGCTCGCTGACGAAAAGAGAGAGCTGCTCGTGTGGCTGCGCAACAGAAACCTTCTCGATATGGGAATGGAGTCCGACACAGGGGCGTTTGATGGTACGCATCCAGCGAAACGAGCTGCGCAGCGATTACTGCTGACGCCGCTCAAGAACGCCGTGCAGAACGTGGAGATTATCAACCGCGTAAGCTCTGCTCTTGCCGTGTACGATATGTCGAAGATACAAGGTAAGTCTCTCGCCGAGATCAAATCTCTGTCAGAAAATATCATCAGGGATTCCCACGGCATATACGCTGGATTCGCATCCCCGAGGTACTTGAACACCAAAGGTATCATGCGCATACCGATGCAGTTTCGACGGTTTCAGTTAATACAGGCTGGGTTCCTGTACAAAAATATCTGGCTTGAAGCCCAGAAGCTGAAAAATCCGGGAGAGCGCGCGGCGGCACTCAGGACGATAGCGGCAACGCTCGGACACACTCTGGCTGTCGCGGGATTGAAAGGCTCTGTATTATGGGTGGTTGTTCACGGGCTGATGGCATTAGCCGGAGCGGGTGATGATGATCCGAGAGATGCCGAAACCCTTGCGATGGCTGTTCTCTCGGATAACTTTTCGCCGGAGTTCGCCGATCTGCTTATGAAAGGACTGCCTACACTTGTCGGGGTGAACATATCCGCGCGCGCATCTCAGAACCCGTTCTCTATTCTGCCATTTGAAGGGCAGTACGCGCTCCAGGCATTCGAGTCCAGAGAAAAGCTGATGAAGAGTGCATACACGCTGTTTGGCGGTGCCTCTGGAGGCGTTCTAGGAGACATGGTGGATGGGTATGATCTAATGTCGAAGGGGAAGTATTACAAAGGCATGGAGATGATGCTTCCATCAGGTCTAAGAAATATGATGCGCGCCGGAAGATTCTCTTCTGAGGGAGTGACCAATAGAAACGGCGTTGTCATGTTGACTCCTGAAGAGATGAGTATGTGGGATTTGATCCAGCAAGGATCAGGGTCGGCTCCAGAGAAAGTGCAGAAGGCGTACTGGACGCAAGAGAAGCTTCGTAATGTGCAGACGAAGTTCTCTGAGCAGGCGCAGAGGGCAGATGACGACTTCGTGGAAGCCTACGAAGCCCGCGACAAGGAAGGGATGCGCGCAGCGCGAGATGATTTAATAAAGATTCAGAAAGCGATGCGCGGCGTCAAGCTAAAGCCGTACCCGCTGTCCAGACTCATAGGAGCCGTTACAAGCAAGCGCAAACAGGGGCGGCAGATAGTGAGGGGTGTCAAGACAACCGCGTCAACGCGCAGATTTGTGGAGGCTCTTCCATAAAAATCCCCGGACTAGCCGGGGATCAGGGTGCCTCAGTTCAAGGGAGGAGGTTTGAACTGCGGAGATGTTAAACCAAGACTTACCAAAATGCAAGCGGTGTCAGCCACCTCCTTTGTTGCACAGTTTAACTACTTCGGCCAGCATCGGCGATACGTTTGTTGAGTTTTCCAGCTTCGCCCAATCAAGAATAAAGCATCTCACCTGCCCCATCGCATGGTTCGATCCTTTGCCGGGATAGCGCTTTTCTGAGATGCCTTTGTTGAGCACCCATCCCTGCGCAACACCGGCGTTAATCGTGGCTTTCGGGTCGATCTGCCGCTTACAGCACCAGTCAAGCAGTGCGGGCTGAGATAGGTATCCTACGCCTGTATTCAAGATAGCCCTGCCGGTATACGGCGCGCGGGGTTCTTTGATGACGAACGCCTCTCTGCCTCCAGTACCTCTACCACCTTCGATGTCTGTGACCATGATGCCGGGGGACAGGTCGTTTATCATCATCCCGAAGCACTCTTCTGGAGTAGATACATTGGCAAGTATCTCGCCGCACATTTCGTAGTGGTGTCTGACCACCCATGTCATCAATGCAGCCATATCAAATTGGTGGAGTCCAAGCCGCTTGGCGATGGTCAGCCCGACAAGAACCGCCACGTATCCGGCAGACCAGAATCTCTTGTCGCCTGTCAGGCTCAGCTTTCTGTCCAAAAGAGTCTGCGTCTCGACGAGAAGCCGTTTGACCTCAGCCTGGTTTGCTACGACGTACTTCACAAACACTACCCCGGCGTGCCCGTAGTGCTGGCGCAGTTCCCGAAATATCTCGTCGGCCAGCACCTTCTCCAGCTTGTGCGCCGAGGCGCAGTCGAATTCTATGAGTCGTGCCAGTTCAGCATCTGCCCCTGGCTTTGAGCTGGCGATAATAGAGGTCATGGGCTTGTTGGATGAGCTGAGCAGCAGCCCTGACCACCCGAACCCTACCGGGGCCAGTTCTCCAGTGCTTGTGAGCCGTATACGCGGCTGCCCTTGGCTCCATGTATACACAATGTCCGACAGTTCCTTGCCGTCGATGTTCGTCATCTCGTCCACCAGCACAGGCAGGTTATGCAGTAGACCCGCGACGGCAAAAATGCCTTTGTGCGTCACACTGGATCGTGACAATGTCACAGGGGTGTTTTCATCAGGGCAGCCGTAGATGCTGAATGCGTTGCGCATCGCCGTGGTTTTACCCTGCCCGGTAGTGTACGAAATGGCGCTCAGCGTCAGCCCGCCGGCAACCCCCATGAATGGCATCAGGACTGACCCAAACCCCGCTCCGAGGATGAACTGGTACTGCTCCATGCCTTTGTGGTTGTACGCGGCGTCTATGAGGGCTGTCCAGCGATCCGCGCTGCCTGTCGGAGTCAGGTACTTGACCATTGCTGCGGCATCCCCTCCGATACGCACGCGCTCTTCTGTACCATCCGGCTTGAACAGCATCTCGCCCAGCAGAAATGAATCTTTGTGCCATCCGAAATGCGGGTATGTCGCAATAGCCAGCTTACTCTTCTTCAGTTCGTTGCCCCAGTGGGCGATGTATGCTTCCATGTGATTCTTCCCCCCAACTATCGCTGTTACGCCTTGCTCACCAAGTTCGCGCATTAGCGTCATTCCGCCTGCACCTATGGCACCGCCCGATATTTCAAACTCTTTGTACCGGCCTTCGCGCTCGCGGAGCGTCCAGACCACTTGTTGTTTCGTCGCTGCGTCAGTGTAGTAGCTCGATGGATAAAACAGAAAATCGCAGAACGCTATCCACTCGAACACGCCAGCATCTTTCCCCTTGCTTTCTTCTTTGTCCAGCACACAGCGCCACAACTTGCCATTGTCCCACTTGAATTTGTTGCCCATCGACGGGGGCAACAAGGCTACTTCAACCAGCTTTTCTTCTGTGCCGACTACCGACGTTACTTGTGATCTCTCAACCAGAATAGTTTTTGTGTATCCCAGAGAGACTGGACCTTTGATCGACCCGAAGTGCTTGCAGCTCCGGCAGTGCTCTGGCATTTCCAGCGTGGACTCACGGCGCAATACTTCGCATGATGGTGGACCGTCCGCGTTCCATGCGGCTGACTTGGCTTCAGTATCTTCCAGCGTGTAATCAGGGTGCCCCCTGGAGAATATGTGAATGGCCTTGTCGCCTTCAGTCGTGTAGCGAACCACGCCGAGTGTCTTGTGCCACAGCGGCTCCGATACGTTGCCGCCGACACTCCCGACCGCGCGCAGCAGGCCGCACTCCTTTACAATTTCACGAATCGAGGACTCGGCGTACTCCACGCTCTTACTGGCAGCATCGTTGAGGCTGAGATCAGCCCCGGCAAATTGCGAATTGATCGAGGGTAAATCAGGCGTTAGACTGCCAGAAAGGTGTTCCGTGAAGGTTTTCAGTGAGATAATGGGGTGAGTTGTGCCGATTAGCTTCACTTCCTTGTCGTCCTGACTGTCCTTCCGGTTCATCGTACCTATTGGACGGAGTATCCGCGCTGAGTCGGTGGTGCACGATGCGTCGTGTTTTACGTCGTGCGCATCGAGGGTAGCTCGCCAACGGCGGGCAACTGTCCTCCATTCGTCGGCGCCAATTGCGCTGTCCAGTACCCAATAGGCATGGATGCCATAGCCAGAATTAACCACAGCGGTGGGGGGAGGGTGTCCGGTGGTATCGCACAGCCGGATGATGTCACTAATGGCGTCGTGTTGGGTTGCATAATCAGTTCTCTTTCCTTTACAATCGAGATCAACCCAGAAGCATTTGAGTTGTGCGACATTCTCCTGCGTGCGTTGGCGAGGATTGCCTTTTGCGTCGATATACTGCGAGGCTTTGAACGACGCCATTGCGTAGTAAATGTTTGATGGTCTGGAATTGAGTTTAGATATTTTCTTCGCTGCATGTTCCGCATCGCGCACCGAATAGTGCCTCATACCTGTCTTCGTCAGTTCGGCGACGAAGAAATTACTGCCGTCCGGCCATACGAGCCGGAGGAATTCTGCTGTGTCCACTGGGTCTCCTCCCTTTTTGGACTTACAATTATGCGCTGTACGGGGCGTTGTTTCAACGAGATTCTGTTAGCGGCCTTAAGTGCTTGAGCACAGTGGACTTTATCTTTTCATCGACGAATTTCGGATCAACTCCTCTGATGTTCGGACGGGATATTGGAAAGTCTTTCGCAGCCACAGCAGACTCGATAGCAGCCAACAGCTTCTCTACCCTTGGGAGACGAAGAGGATTTATAGGCCGACCATCGCACCACAGATGCACAGACATCCTGGATACGCCGCACAGCACAGCGAATTCCTTGATCTGAATATCTGCTTTCTTCAAAGTTTTCTTGATGTTCATTTGGTTCTCCAAAAAGATGCCCCTTCAGGGGCATCGGTTAATTACCTGAGCAACGCCGCAAGTTCGTCATCGAGACTTGATGCTGTCGCCACCGCTGTCTTCGGTGCCTTCGCTGCTTTCACAGGTGCGGATTTCGGAACAGGGGCTTCGTCGTCATCATCACCATCGTCCGCTTCGGCTGCTGCAAGTGCTGCCTTGGCTGCGGCAAGCTTCTTGGCCTTCGCTTCGGCCTTGTCTTTCTTCGCCGCTTCTTCAGGATCGACAGCAGGCTTCGCTGGCTTGGCTTCTACCGGCTTTACCGGCGCGTTCTCGAGACCACGATTTTTCTTGCCCACGATGGCCAGCACCAGATCGTCGGTCATCTTCGCCAGCGCCTTTTCAAACGTGTCAGCATCGAGAAATCCCGATGGCTTAAAGGTAATTACCCCAGTAACGTCGGTGTCGAATGAAATGCGGGTGACTACTCCGTTGAGCGGGGCGTTCCTCTTGGACAGTACCTTCGACATCTCTGCCAGATTCTTCAGCGATGCTGGCGGTACACGAAACATCATCGGATCGTCAAGGTTCCCCGGTGTTGCCACCGCAAGCCGCTGCACATCAGAACATGCCTTGCCCTTGGTTGCTTCACCTTTCTCATTGGTCCCAGAGCCCCAAGCATTCTTGGCGCACAGCGCACAGGTACTGCACTGCTTTTCTTCAGCGGAGGCGTCGGGGGTGACGCCATCATTGGAGAAACAAGTCGGCTTGTCTTCGGAGCCTTCGGTGTAGCCCTCTTCGTAGAACGTCTTGGCTTTCTGCAAATTCAAAATCACCACTTCGATGTACGTTGCTGGCTCGTCAGGATCGTACGGCTTGTTTTTGGGACGCAGGATCAGCATCTTCTCGCCATCACGCTTCACATGGAAGCGACCGCCTTTGGTAGAGATGACGGGAAATTTGATTGAGGCGAATTCTTCTGCCTGGTCGTTCAGAGACAGGTTCGCTGCTCCAGCAAAGTGCTCTGGCAGATTGCTCATTTGGTCAAACGGAATTACATTGGTGTTCATGTTTACTTCTCCTTGTTGTTGAGATTATTTGATTGCGACATCAGCGCCGTGGGACGCCCCGCATACAGTACAGCGGTATTCCGGTGCGCGACCTTGCACAGTAAGTTTCTGTGTAGCGATACGAACTCCATTGCCATAAGTAGCATTTTGGAATTCAGCGCCTTGAGAGTTGTCGCGACCGTCGTTTTTGCAGCCGCATTTGATTTTCATTTTACTTCTCCTTATCTGGCCTTTGGCCTATTGAATCCAATCGTCGTCATCCGAGTAACATCAACTCCCGGAGGGAGTGACCCGTGCTCAGCGATGTACTCTTCAACCGCCGTTTTATTCACTCTGTTCTCGAGGAAGTTGATTGCCTCATTTTCCATTACGAAGTGCATGAATACGTCCCGGTCAGCAACCTTCGCCGACGTGGTTGTCTTCTTGAAAAACGTGCCTGACTCGGTCTTGGCCGATTCCTGACCAGTCTGATTCAAAAACGTCATTGCCTCAGTTTCGATATTCTCCATCGCCGAGTTTATTTTGCCAAGCTTTGCATCGAACTCCTTCTTGTACTTCTCATGTATATCGCGCAGCGCGATATACTTTGCAGCCATCTCTTCTGCATTCACTTTACACCTCCTCTCTTGGATTCAATCGCTAGCTTTACTTCGTCAAATGCCGCTACTAATG
>Ga0209619_10003323_pt1 | contig 11561 bp, 9 predicted proteins | sample Rifsed16ft3_FD_184011 | JGI IMG/M metagenome (GOLD analysis project Ga0209619, IMG submission 184011) | Soil microbial communities from Rifle, Colorado, USA - sediment 16ft 3 (version 2) | ecosystem: Environmental > Terrestrial > Deep subsurface > Rock core/Sediment | place: Rifle, Colorado... | reverse complement strand
GAGCCGTTCCCGATCTGGCCGTGGTAGTTGTCCCCCCAGCACTTGACCCCACCGCCGCTCGTGAGCGCGCAGGTATGGCGGCCCGCGGTGATCGCAGTGACCCCGCTCGCGAGGCCCGAAACGTCGACCGGGACGAGGCTGTCGGTCGTCGTGCCGATCCCGAGCTCGCCGACGTAGTTCGAGCCCCAGCACTTGACCCCGCCCCTGATCGTGAGCGCGCAGGTGTGGAAATAGCCTGCGGAGATCGCCGTAATGCCGCTCGCGAGGCCGGAGACGTCGACCGGGGTGCTGCTCCAGGTCGTCGTGCCGTTGCCGAGCTGGCCGTCGTCGTTGGAGCCCCAACACTTGACCCCGCCGCCGCTCGTGAGCACGCAGGTGTGGCTGGAGCCCGCGGCGATCGCGCTGACCCCGCTCGCGAGGCCCGAGACGTCGACCGGGACTGGGACGCCGCTGTAGGTCGTCGTGCCGTCCCCGAGTTGGCCGGCGTAGTTGGCGCCCCAGCACTTGACCCCACCGCCGCTCGTGAGCGCGCACGTGTGGTCGCCGGCCGCGGAGATCGCCGTGACCCCGCTCGGGAGGCCCGAGACATCGACTGGGGTGTTGCTGCTGTAGGTCGTCATGCCGTTGCCGAGCTGGCCGGCGTAGTTGGCGCCCCAGCACTTGACCCCACCACCGGTCGTGAGCGCGCAGGTGTGGCTGGTGCCCGCGGCGACCGCGCTGACGCCGCTCGCGAGGCCTGAAACGTCGACCGGGACGCTGTTCTCGATCGTCATGCCGTTCCCGAGCTCGCCGTTGTCGTTGGAGCCCCAGCACTTGACCCCACCATCGCTCGTGAGCGCGCAGGTGTGGTCGGCGCCCGCCGCGATCGCCGTGTTCGCGGGATTGACGGCCAGCGGCGACGATGTCGGGGACGGGATGGTGGCCGGTGGCGACGATGTCGGGGGCGGGGTCGTGGCCGGGGTCGGGCTCGCGGCTGACGCGCAGGCGGCTACCAGCAGTCCCACGACGAGAGTGGTCGCGACCCCCGAGAGCGAGGAGCGCATCCCAGGTCCTCCGGACGGTGTGTCGGGTGAGACGTTCGGCGGTGCCCGTTGTTACTCCTGACCCAATCGCTCCCGTGACCGTCCTTCGGCAGCGCAGGCGACCTCGAGCCGGTCGAGGCCCTGCGATGTGTCCCGATAGCCGAAGCGAGTCTTCGAACCGGTGCCCCGCAACACGGTCGCCCGTCAGGCGTCTCATCGTCGAGTTACCGCTTAAGGCATACGGCATGCATCGGTCCGCAAGCACTCTGCTTCTATCCGGAATCATGGTCGCGTCCTGTGCGACCACGTCGTCACCTTCGCCCGGATCGTCGGCGGCGACACCGAGCGAGGAACCTACCGCGACCGCCACGCCCACCGCTGCGGTGTCGCCCTCACCGACCGTCTCGGCCAGCCCCACCAGCTCGGCCGACCTCTATGGCCTGGCGAACGCCACGCTGGACGTGCCTGTCCGCCCCGCCGGCTTCGAGGAGTGCGCCCAGGGACCGCGTACGAAGTTCGTAAATGGGCGATCCGGAGAGATCACCCTGATCGGATCCGCGTCAGAGGCGGACGTGGACCATGACGGCGCCCTTGACGTGGTAGCCGGCATCGACTGCTCCATTGGCGAGGGGCACTTCCGACAGCTCGTTGCCTTCCATCGTCGCCCCGATGGGACGTTCGCGACGATCGGGATCGTTGTGCAGGCGGTGGAGTCCCCGGACTACGAGAACGAGATCGCGAACGTGTACGACATGGAGATCACCCCGCTCGGCGAGATCCGAGTCGGGGTCGGCGACTACAACACCATGCATAGCGACGAGTTTCTGCAGGGCGTTCACCAGTTCCGGACGTACGGCTGGAATGGCACCGCGTTCGTGCAGACGGCTGGCTCGACCTCGTTCATGGTGCCGGCGGGCACCGTCGACCTGTCGGTCAACGCCACACCGATGACCTACGCGCCGCCGGTCAACGGCATGCGGGCCGGGACCCTGACGGTGACCATCCGCAACGACGGCGCGACCGCGGTGGAGGATCTGTCGGTGCTGCTGGCGATGGTTCCCGGCCAATCCGTCTGCGCGGTCCCGGGGGTCAGTTTCGAACCTGTCTGCGCAGTCGGGCCGTTGGATCCTGGCGCCACCAAGACCGTCACCTTCCACCACTCGATCCCAGCGTGCGAGTCCGGTTCCGAGTGTTCGAGTGGCACTGATCCGCGTGATCGGGTCAACAGATGGGCCGACCTCCAGGTGCGCATCGGCGACCAGAAGTACAGCGAAGTCCGGGGCGTGCCCGTCGTATTCAGGTAGCCCGACGCCCAGGGCCCGTACTGGACGCAGGAACCGAGTCGAACGATGCCACGCGTGAACACTGACTTGTGATAGTGGCGACGTCGCCTGGTTTCCCCGCGCCAGCACCGCCAGCGGTCAGGGAGTCGGCGACGGGCAGTCCGACGGAAACGTCGCCAGCCGATTCTGCGGGTCGTCCGGAGGGGCAACGAAGACGATCAGCTCGCCCGACGGCCCGACAGCAGAGCCGGTGATCACCCCGTCGGGGGCCGTCAGGTGTTTCTCGCTGTAGCCCGAACCGGGCCCGGTGGAGTACTGGTACCGCCAAGACAGCCGGTAGCCGAGCGTCCGCAGCGTCCGCTCGGTCTGTGCCGGAGTCGTCTGCATGATGCCGCCACTCCGCGACCACTGGGGCGCGACCGAGCCGACGGAGGCCGGCTACCAGCAGTTCCTCGATGACACGTCGCCCGAGGAGGTCGCACTCTGGCGCGTCGCCTGGGACGGCGACCAGGTCGCCGGCCAGCTGCGCAGCTTCATCAGCGAGACGGATGCGCGAACCGCCCTCTCCTACTCCGTGCCGATGGCGTCGATGAGCTCGCGCTGCTCGAACCGCGGCAGTGTCCCCCAGCGGATACCGCGGACCGCACCCGCGAGCGCCAGCAGCGTCCGCTGGGTGGCCACCTCGGGCTGGGCTTCCCGGAGTCGTCTCCACGCCGCCACCGCCCCCAGCGCCCGCAGGGTCTCGAGGCTGTCGATCCCGGCCCCCCGAAGTGCGGTACCAAGGAGCAGGCCGATGTTCACGCTCTGCTCGATCGGGGTCCCGGCCGTTCGTGGCCGGCGACGGCCGCCCGCGCGGCGCGGCGGCACGGCCGCCGAGGGGTCCGCCGGCCGCTCTCGACTCGCCGCCAGCCAGGCCCGACTCGAGGCTGCGCTCACGCGAGGCCAGGGGGCTCCCGGCCGGGCGATCGCGTAGCCCTGGGCAAGCAGGGGTAAGCCGGTCCGGGTCAGGTTCGCCAGGTCGCCCGGCGCCTCCACGCCCTCGGCGATGAGCGAGGCGCCGATATGGGCCGTGAAGGTGTGGATGGCGCGGAGGAACGCCTGGAGCGTCTGGCGGCTGCTCACGCCCCGGACGAGGTAGGCGTCGAGCTTCACGAACGCCGGGCCCAGCTCGGTGACGTGGCGCATCGAGGCGAAGCCCGCGCCCGCATCATCGACGGCGAAGCGCACGCCGCGTTCGAGGTAGGGCGCGACCGCCTGCCGGAGGGCCACGTAGTCGCTGACCGCCTCCTCCTCGGTGATCTCGACGACGAGCGTCGCCGGGTCGACCAGGGCCAGGGCGTCGGCGACCGCGCGATGGGCGAGGTAGCTCGGGCTGACGTTCAGGGAGAGGAACGTCTGGTCGGGCAGGCCCGCCTGGGTCGCCACGGCGAGGATGCGCTCGATGGCCAGGGCCTGGAGCTCGGCCCCGAGGCCGACCCGCTTCGCCTCGGCGAACCAGCGATCGGGCGGCCGGACAGGCTCCGTGGCGAAACGGCTGAACGCCTCGTGGCCCACCACCGTGCCGCTGACGAGGGAGAGGATCGGCTGGAAGACGCGCTGGAGCAGGTCGGGCGTGGCAAGGACGCGCTCGATCCGCCGGCGACCTTCGACCTTCACGCGGACGCGGCGCTCCCGTGGAGAACGCTGGCGTGCACCTTCACGAGGACATCGCGCTCCCGAAGATCACAGACAAGCAAATGTTGTCTCAGCAGCCAGTATATACGCACCGCACGGAGGCAGCGGGAGCGCGCAGACGCCGCACCAGCTCAGCCGAAGTCACCGCTCACAAGCGGTTCTCAGGCCGACAACGCCTCGCGGGTCAGGTCATACGCGCGGCGAAGGTTGCCGCTCTCGGCAAGCATCTCGGACCAGGCGCCGAGCACCTCACGGATCCGCCCGCGGGAGCCGGAGGCGCGCGCAAGATCCGCGGCTTGAGCGAAGTCACCGTCTGCAGTCTCGATGTCCCCGCGCCGCCGCCGGATCTGCGCACGGGTCACGAGCGCAGCGATCAGCGCCTTCTGATTGCCGGTCAGCTCGGCGCCCTCGATAGCCTGCTCAGCGAGTGTCGCCGCCCGGTCGAGGTCCGATCCGGCCAGCGCGATCTGGGCTTCCGTGTCGGCGATGTGCGCCAGCGATCTGGTGTCCCCGAGTGCCTCGAACCGCGTTCGCGCGCTCGCCACGAGGTCGTTTGCCCGGGACAGGTTCCCCAGCTTGAGGAACGCGAGGGCCATGTCGTTCTCGAGGTTAGCCGTTTCCGCGTCGGCGTGCAGCGCCGCGAACAGGGTCAAGCTCGCGTAACCCGTCCGCACGGCAGCCTCGTAATCGCCAGTCTCGCGATAGCTGTGGGCGAGGTCGAAGAAGTAGGTTGCCCGGCGCCGGTCGTCGAGCTTCTCGGCAAGTCCGCGAACCTCCGAGAGGTAGGCGAGCGCGTGGTCGTACTCGCCGTCGCGTGTCTCGACCGCCGCCAGGGCGATCACCAGTCGGAGGTGGAAGTCGGGTTCGATCCGCAGGCCGGCGCGCACCTTCGCGAGAATGGCCTCGAACAGTCGGCGCGCCTCAGCCGAGTTCCCCTGCAGGTACTCGCCATTGGCGACCCAGTACCGCGCCAGCGCCGCGTCGGCTTCGCGACCCAGGCCATCGAAGATCTCCGCGGCCTCGGACCCTGCCGCAGCGGCCTCTGGTCCGCGGTCGAGCCGCGCGAGGGCCTCCGCCCGTCCCCGCAGCAGTTCCGCTCGCGCACCGCCACGTGGGGCTTCCGCAAGGTGGCGGTCGTAGATGTCGAGAGCTTCCTGCCAGCGACCGCTCGCGAGCAGGACGTCTCCCTCGAGCCTGCTCCAGTGATCTGCCTCACCGGCCAGGAGCACCGTGGCGGAGATGTCCAGCCGGGTCGCGAGGTAGTTGAGCGCCGCCATCGAGGGCTTGGATGAGCCGTTCTCGAGCGCGCTCACGTATGCCTTCGTGTACCGATCACCCGCCAGCTGCTGCTGCGTCAGGCCCGCCCGGAGCCGCGCCTGACGGATACGCGCCCCGATCGAGCGCGCCAATGGTGTGTCATCGACCGTCACGCGGCGTCGTCGGGTGGTTTCCGTCATGAACCTCAGTATATGTGTCTTGCCAAGTCCACTCTAGCTGCTCAAGGAGTTCTCCGACTGGCACGCCCAGACGCGCCGAGATCAGGAGCAGTGCGGGGAGAGACGGAAGGGCACGCCCATGCTCGACCGCCGAGACGAACGAGCGCGTCATCGGCAAGCCAAGCTCCGCCTGCGTGAGCCCGGCCCGTATGCGCAGCTCACGGATGCGAGATCCCAAGGTCGCGGCGCCCGGTTCGTCGTGGTGCGACGTGGATTGTTGATAAATGCTTGACAAGCGCATACCGCCAGTCTAGCGTGGCTTCAGCGCTCCCGTCGAGAGGAGCCTCTGGAGGGCATGCGACATGTCGAGCAACGCGCGCCTGCGTCTGCGCCTTTTCGCTTCTGCGCTGCTGGCTGCCATAGCGACAGCGGCGATCAGCGTCGGTACTGCTCTTGCCGACAGCATTGGGCCGCCGATCCCGCGCTAAGTTGCCCGCGATGGGCTTCCGCTGCGGCAAAGGCTGTCTACCAGCGACCAGACTCGGCCAGTAGGACGTCGGCGACCCACGGCCGACCCGCGCGCCTGCACGGCCGTTGTGCCGCCCAGGTGCGACAGGAAAGAGGGCCCCGGTCGGAGGAGGCCGGGGCTTCTCTTCGCCGGTCAGCGCGGGCCTGTCGACGACCAGTCGCAGCGCGACCCGGCGGATGAGGCCACGTACGGCTGCCCCCTCCGCTCTCCACACTGCGCCTCGGAAGCGGGGGCCACCCGTTGCTGGAAGGATCCCGCGCTGCGGTCGCTCGGCGGCGCTGGGACTCCGCGGCTCCCGCACACGATGGCATGCGTCGTGTTCCGGCACATGTCGGGGGCGGTTTCCGCCGTTCAGGACATCCGTCCCGGGGCCTTGCCGTCGGGAGACGACCTGCACGGGCTTCCCGGCCCCGGATACCGGGCTGAGCGCGGCCGCAACGGCATCACCGTGAGGCACTGCGGATCGCGTGGATCCGCCGGCGACCCGCGATTCCCCGGAGCTCGTGCTCGCCGCGGTCCTCGAACTCCAGCCCGCTGTCCGCGGCGAGCCCCACGGTCGTGGCGGAGACGAGGATCTCGCCAGCGCCGGCCAAGGCCAGGACGCGCGACGCCTCGTGGATCGCGACGCCCCGAATGTCTTCGCCAGCGAGCTCCACCTCGCCCGTGTGGACGGCCGCCCGGATGGCGATGTCGAAGCCCTCGGCCACGCCGCGGAGGGCGACGGCGCAGCGGAGGGCGCGCGCGGCCCCGTCGAACATCGCGAGCACGCCGTCACCGGTCATCTTGACGACCCGCCCGCGGAAGCGGGACACGGCGTCCCGGGTCTGCGCCTCATACCCGGCGAGCAGGTCGCCCCAGGCACGGTCGCCGAGGCGCAGGGCGGTGCCGGTCGAGTCGACGATGTCGGTGAAGACGAGCGTCGCGAGGACTCGCTCGGCGAGCGACTCGAGCGGCGCGAGGAAGCCCCGTGCCCCGGTCCAGGCGATCGTCTCCACCGGCTCGTCGCCGACGACCCAGGCGTCGTGACCGGCCGGTATGTCGATCAGCGACATCGGGCCGGCCTCGAACTCCGTCCCGTCCTCGAGCAGGAAGTGCACGTGCCCGCCGAGGATCACGCCGACGTGATGGACCTGGCACCACTCGGTGCCGACGATCGGTCGGACGTGGGTGGACCATCGCCAGCCGGGTTGCTGGATGTCGTGCGAGACCGTCAGTCCGCCCTTGGTGATCATCGCCGAGCGGACCGTCTCGAGCTCGATCAGCTCGTCGGGCGACGAGAAGGCTCGGACGTAGCGATCCACGGGCACCTCCGGGCGCAGAGCCTACCAGCCCGGTATCGCGGTGCGAGCGCCTCGGCGGCGGCCTGGGTTGCCGTGAGCCCGGTGCCGAATGCTCCGCCGCCAGACCATCGACCAGGGGCCGGCGCCGGGCAGATTGTGGATAACCCCCTTGTGCCATCGCATCGTCGGGTGTAGTAAAGATGAGCCATCGCTCCATGATCTCGAAGGAAGTCGGCCATGTTTTTGGCGTGGGGAAGTGGTGGCGACCCGGAAGTCCACTGACGTGTTGGCGTTCTCACGCGGCCTCGGTTGGGGTCCCGTCGGAATGTGACGTTGTTGACTGAGAAGGAGGAGCGCTGTGGCCACATACGAGTATCGGTGTGGCCGAGACGGTGTGTTCGAGGTCACTCGGCCGCTCGGTACGGCGCCGGAGTCGGTCACGTGCGCGGTGTGCAGCAGCAAGGCGAGGCGAGTCTTCTCGATACCTATGCTTTCGCGCGGGTCACGTGCTTTGGTTGCTGCGATTGACCACGCGGAGAAGAGCCGCGACGAGCCGGACGTGGTCACCTCGCTGCCTTCAACCGGCGCACGCAGGCGAACGCCTGTGCTCCCGCTGACCCCCACCCTCCAGCGCCTCCCCAGGCCATGACGATCCGCCCAGGTGTTCCCGTGACCTTGCAGCAACGACGCAGCATGGTCCGCCCTTGAAAGATCTCGATCACCACCTCGTAAGCCAAACTCCCGGGAGTTGGCAGTACCTTATTGAGTGTTGTCAAACTGAGTAGGGAAGGGAGGTATTTTCATGGCTGAAACGGGGCTCCTCTTCGTTGGTGCTGTGCTGTTCATAAACGGGTTGAGCCTGCTTGGGTGGGTCAAAGGCAGGTCGCTCGTTCCGATGAATGTATTCGTCGGTCTTCTGCAGGTCATCACACCCTTGTACCTGATTTTCACCGCAAATGGAGATTCTTCCGTCATTCTCCTCGCGTCGGGTCTGTTCCTCTTCGGCTTCACCTACTTGTACGTGGCCATCAACAACACCTTCGACCTGGACGGAAGCGGACTCGGCTGGTTCTGTCTGTACGTAGTGTTCGCCGCGCCGGTTTACGCGTGGTTCAATTTCAGGGACGCCACCCCCGGCGGCAACGTCCTCGGAGTCCTGTGGCTCTCGTGGGCCTTCCTGTGGTTCCTGTTCTGGCTGGTGCTCAGCCTGGGCAAGACGTCCTTGACCAGGTACACCGGGGCTGTGTGCGCTACTCAGGGGATCATCACGGGGTTCATTCCGGCGCTTATCCTGATCGGTCAGCCCTCGTGGTTCACCAATGAGCTCGCGATCGCAATCGCAGTCGTCGGGATCGTCCTCAACGTCATTTACTTCTGGACGGTGAAAACGAAGGCCGCCACCAGCCCGGTCTATGCCTGAGTGCCATCTGCCAGCCGCCTCAGCGGGTATCAAGTCCATTCACGAAAGGAGAGGGTACATGGGACCAACATGCAGATGTGTCTGACATTCGCAGGTAAGCACCCAGCGAAGGAGTTGTGATGCCTAAGAATCTGTTCCCGATGGATAACACCAAGAAGTTCAAGGACCAGAAGCTTGTCGGACACAATAGATGGCATCCGGACATTCCTGCGCAGGTAACCGTCAAGCCGGGCGAAGTCTTCCGTGCGGATATCCGTGAGTGGTTCGACGGTGCTATCCACAACGATGACTCAGCAGATGACGTTCGTAATGCCCCGCTTCCCTCGGTGCACGTCCTGACTGGGCCCTTCAACGTCGAGGGCGCCGAGCCTGGCGACCTGCTCATCGTCGACATCCTTGAGATTGACTCGTGCGATCAAGAGGACGAAGGTCCATTCTCCGGCATGGGTTGGGGCTACACCGGCGTGTTCGCCACGAAGAACGGCGGTGGCTTCCTCACTGAGCGGTTCCCCGATGCCTACAAGGTGATCTGGGACTTCAGGGGCGACGTTGCCACCTCGCGTCACATTCCGGGATGCTCGTACGTGGGCATCCACCACCCGGGCCTGATGGGCACCGCACCGTCGGCAGCTCTGCTCGCGAAGTGGACGAAGCGCGAAACCGATCTGATCGCGACCGACCCCAACCGTGTGCCCCCGCTGGCTCTGCCGCCGCTCCCGGACAGCGCTATTCTGGGAACGCTCACGGGTGCTGAGTTCGATCGGGTCGCCAAGGAGGCAGCCCGGACCGCTCCACCTCGTGAGAATGGTGGAAACCAGGACATCAAGAACTTCACTGCCGGGACTCGGGTCTTCTACCCGGTCTTCGTCAAGGGGGCGAAGCTGTCGTTTGGTGACCTGCACTTCTCCCAGGGTGATGGCGAGATCACGTTCTGTGGCGCGATCGAGATGGGCGGGTTCATGGACCTGCACGTCGACCTCATCAAGGGCGGCATGGCGGCGTATGGCGTCAGTGAGAATGCCATCTTCATGCCCGGCATCCGCGATCCGCAGTACTCCGAGTGGATCGCGTTCTCCGGCGTGTCGGTGGACCTCGCTGGCAAGCAGCACTACCTGGACTCGCAGTTGAGTTATGCGCGCGCCTGCCACCACGCCATCGACTACCTCATGAAGTTCGGCTACACCGACATCCAGGCGTACATGATCCTGGGTTCGGCGCCGGTCGAGGGACGGTTCTCCGGTGTGGTGGACATCCCAAACTCGTGTGCAACGGTCTACATCCCCACGGCGATCTTCGACTTCGACGTCGCCCCGTCGAAGAGCGGAAAACCGCACCAAGTGTCGGGCGGCGTTCCGGTGCCGAGGTCGGCGAACTAACAGCGCAGCACGCTCGCGGCTCGAGGGAGGCGGGCTCCATCTAGGAGCCCGCCTCCCGTTTGTACGCCCGGCATGGGCAGCAGTTCGGAGGTGCAAGTCCTCTGCAGGAGGCGGAGGTGCTAGCTGGTAGCGAAGCCTGCGCCGGCTGACGCCGTGTCGACCTCAAACCCTTGGGCCGCTTGGCAACGAGGGCGCCCCGGTCCCAATGTGGGCGATCTTCGCCGGCGTCACGATGGGCGGGCCCTCCAGGACGCCTGCGCAAGCCCGTCTGCCGGAGCGATCGGGCGCCTTCGTCCGGCGGTGGCTGCGCCGCCTGCCGTCCCCCTTCACCGACGCCGATCGTGCGGCCGGCTGCCGCTGCGAGCTGTCGGTCCTCCAGGCAGAGATCAACTGCACCGAGGTCTTCGACAGCCCACTCCATGGACCGGCGTTCTTCGAGTCGGTCATATCGGACCAGCTCGATCTCGGCCGACCCGAGAAGCTGCAGCTCGTCTTCGGCCGCGTCCTCCGCCGCCGCGACGCCCGCTTCCGAACCCGCGTGTCGCGGTCTCTGGATCCATCCCACAAACGAAGGGCTACTGCGCCGGCGAGCGCTGGATGAGGACCGAGCACGGCGCATGCTGGAGGACCTTGCGGGCGACGCTCCCGAGGAGCAGGCGTTCAAGGCCCGTTCGGCCCCGCGTCCCCATGACGATGAGGTCGGCCTTCCAGTCCGTCGCCGCACGGACGATCTCGTGCGCCGGGTCGCCCTGTCGGACGTCGATCTCGGTCGTCAGGCCCGCGGCCACGAGCCGGTCCGCGGTGCTGCGGGCCAGGGCCTCGACCGCAGCCAGCCCTGCCTCGACCATCCGGCCCCTGGCGTCATGCGCCTTCTTGACCGTCCCCGGCGTCGGCGCCCCGATGTCGTGCGCCACCGCCTCGGAGACCGTCACGACGCGCACCCGACTGCTGGCGAAGATCGGCCAGGCGAGGACGGCGGCCGCGGTCCGAGCACCGGCCGACCCGTCCTCGGCGAGGACGACCCGCTCGATCGAGGGCCGCCGAACGACGAGCACCGGACAGGCCGCGTGATCGACGATCTCCTCAGACACGGAACCCAGGAGCGCCGCCGTGAAGGGACCGAGGCCGCGGCTCCCCACGACGAGGAGATCGGCCAACCGTGCCGCCGCCTCGTCGAGGACGACGCTCGCCGGGCGACCGAAGACGGCCGCCCACGTGACCGTTGCGTCCGGTTGTCCAATCCTCTCGGCAGCGGTCTTCGCGCGGCCCTCCGCGGCTTCGCGGTCCGCCTCGAACACGGCCTGGGGCGTCGTCGGGTCGTAGAACTCGTCCGGCGAGAAGGAGCCAAGGAGGTAAGGCGCATACGCCGTCACGACCCGCAGTTCGCTTCTGGGCGGCCACTGGATCGCTGCGACGAGGTCGCGGGCCTCGTCCGCCGACTCCGAACCGTCATACGCGATGAGCACTCGCATCGATGCACCTCCAGTGTACCCGCCCGCCCGGACCTCCGACCGACGGCGTGGCGACCGCCACGCCGACGG